>Ga0308390_1000011_pt1 | contig 171049 bp, 152 predicted proteins | sample Hotspr2Sample149_FD_202358 | JGI IMG/M metagenome (GOLD analysis project Ga0308390, IMG submission 202358) | Hot spring phototrophic mat microbial communities from Mushroom Spring, Yellowstone National Park, Wyoming, United States - 20040719_149 ...
GACCCCAGACGCCGGAGGCCGAGCGCTCCCGGAAGATCAGCCGCCAGTCCGGGTTCTTTCTCCTGTAGACCACGAAGGCCCGCCCGTCCGGCGCAGCCGCCACCGCCGGCACGGAACAGCCCGTTTCGCTGGCCTGAGAGATGTTCACCGGCGCCTGCCAGACCGCCGCTTCCGACGGCCGGCCAGGTGTAAGAATAGTTACCGCAATCGCGAGGATGACTGCGGCAACGCTGACAACCCTTGCGTTTCTCAACACGCCTCGTTCCTCCCCTGCGCCCGCGCCACCTTTCTCACGGTCCGGCCAGAATGCTAAGGTCGGCGTAGCTGCGCAGCCGCACCAGACGCCGGTTCGTCGTCCAGCCTGTGGGCACGCTTCCCTCCATCACGCCCACGGCGCTGATCAGGTCACCGACGTTCGCCGGGATGGCAGTGTCCGGGCAGCGCACCATCACGCCGGTGCGGCCGGAAGCGTCCCGCACCCCGCTGCCGTCGTCCACGAAGAGCAGGTTGCTCACCTTCGCCGTGACCCGTCCGGATATGGCCACGAGCAGCCCGATGGTGTTGACGCCGTAGCCGTCGTTCACACCCAGCAGATACGGCGGCGCGCTTCCCCCGCCTGCCGCCAGTCCTCTGATGCGCAGGGGCCGGGCGCCGGGCGAGGTGCCGGTCACGGTGACCGTGGCCTGCGCGATCTGCCGCTCGCATTTCACTCCGCTGATCACCCGGGAATCCATCACGCCGGAGACGTTCACGACGTGCCCGATGGCCAGCCCGGAGGTTGGCGCGATCACGCGGATGCCGGACGAGCGGTCCGGATCCTGAACGTAGATGGCTCCGTCGGACGGGAACACGGCGGTCACCACCCGTCCTGTGAGGTCCACCCTGGTTCCATCCGGCAGCAGCCGCACGTTCCCGCAGGTCTGAGCGAAGGGAGTGGCGGATGCCTGAACGGGCGGGCCGGACCGGCCGAGAGCGTCGAGACAGAAGATGGAATAGTAGTGCGTTACCCCGTTTTGCAGTCCCGTATGGTCCGCGCCGCCGGGCACGCCGGGATGGACCGGGGCATCGTATACCGGAAGCCCCTGGGAGGGATTCTGCGGGAAGCCCGTCGTGCTGTAGCGGATGACGATCCGGTCCAGGTTGATGGACGAAGGGTTGAACCACCGGAGGCGTGTCAGGCCGTCGGACGCCGCCACGCTGAGGTTCTCCACCGGGGCCGGAGGACCGGCGGGGTAGGGCAGGGTGGCATAATAGGCGTGCGGAGCGTCATCGCCTGCCCAGTGTTCCCACGCGGCATACAGGGTGTTCAGCGGGTCCGCGCAAACATCCGGGCCGGAGACGAAGGCGGACGGAAGGCTGCCCGACACCACCGACGGGTTCGGCTGCCACTGCCCGTGGGCGAACCGCTTGCCCTCGAGCCGGTTGTTGTAGGAGTAGACGACGTAGAAATAGCTGTGCTCCATCGCGGCGACCGCCGGCGCCCAGCCGGGCGCCACGACCTGCACCGGCCCCCAGCCGGTCGCCGGGCTAAAGTGGCGGGCCAGAACCTGTTCGTTCTGGTCCCAGACCACCATGATCTCGCCCTGCTTGTTGATGGCGATGCCGGGGCGGGCGACGAAATCCGTTCCGGTGTTCGTGGAGACCACGATCTCCGGCCCCCAGTTCACGCCGTCGAACCGCCGCATGCAGATCTGCCACGACCCGCTGATCAGGCGGCCATAGGTGCGGTAGGCGCTGCCGTCCACGGGGTTGCGGCAGGCGCCCGAGACGGCGTAGCTGTTGTCGGTCCAGGTTCCCATCGAAGTATGGGGCGACCACGCCGACCCGTTCCATGTGCCGGAATATAACTGGTTCTGGCTGGCTCTCCAGGACACGCACAGCATTCCCGGACCATAGGCGGGGCCGAACGGGGCCAGCTGGGGTGTCTTGGCCTGACCGCCCTGGCCCGGCGGGTAAGCGTACGCCGTCACCGGGAACGTGGACCAGCTGGCGCCGCCGTTCGTGGAACGGGCGGCCCAGATCTGTTGGCCTCCCTGCGCTTCGTCCGCCCAGTTTTCCCAGGCGATCCAGATGTCTCCGTTGCCCGCCACGGCGATGTCCGAGAATCCTCCCGGCCAGCCGGTGGTGGGAACCACGCTCGGCGCCGACAGAACGCCATTCTGAAGGCGGCGGTACCGGACGGACCAGGAAGGCTTGGTCGGCTTGTAGTGGATGTGCACGCCGCCTGCGGGGTCAGGATACAGGACCGGGTTCTTGACGGCCCTCTCGGTGGCGGGTGAGTTGATCAGGGCGGGCGGTGTCCACACCTGGCAGCAGGCCGGGGTGGAAAAGCCGCACAGTGCGGCGAGCGAGACGGCAATGGCAAGCCAACGCATTGTTTTGGTGTCCTCCTCGGGCGCCTGAAGGCAATACGGAACCGGCGGTTCGCGGCCGTCCTCCCTCCATCCCGGGCAACCACGGGTGAGAGCAACGCCTTCGCGGGGCTTGCGCTCTCAATTAAGAGGTTACCATACGGGAAGGCGAGGGTCAACGGAATCTTTCCCGGCCTCGCTCCGGGGAAAGGCTGTGCTAGAATACAGGCCGTGCGGCCGGCTTCCGGCCGCCTGTGCCTCACTCGTGATGTTGAAAGGTTGCCTGTCCGTGATGAATCGCGTGCGTGTTCTGTTTCCGGTTGCGGCCGCTTCGCTTCTCCTCCTTCCGGCCGCGGCTCCTGCGGGCGCCGGGCCGGTGTTCGACGACGCCCTGAACTATGCGGTCGTGGATCAGGCCTGCCCGCCGCTCGACCCTCCGCAGGAGGGCCTCATTCTGGTGTCGCAGGGGAAAGCTCAGTGGGTCCAGCTGACCAGCAAGAGTCCCGTGGGCCAGAGCTTTACGCTCAGCGACCGGGCCCGGAGGCTGTGGCGCGTGTTCGTGGGCATCAGCCACTGGCCGGACAGCTGGCAGGAGGGCGAAGAGGTCACCTTCAGCCTGTACGACTCGCCTGAGAAGCGCACCCGGCTCTACAGCCGCACGCTCGATTTTGCGCACAAGTGGAGCAAATGGGACACCGCGTTCGACGTGAACGTCGAGGCGGCGCCCGGGCAGAGCTTTTACTTCGAACTGACGCACAACGGCGGCGGGGACGACCGCATCAACGTGACGGCCGTCCCGGGCAACGTCTATCCCGCGGGAAGCGCCTACCTCGGCGGGACGCCGCAGGCGGACCTGGACCTCACCTTCGTCGCCACCGCCAAGCCGCAGCCGGACCGCCAGGCGAACCTGCGGCGCTTCATCGGCCGTTTCGACCTGGAGCATCCCCTGCTGGAGAAGGCGCGCCAGGCCTACGAGGCCGGCGAGCTGGACCGTGCCTGCGTGGAGATCCTCCGGGCGGTCGAGGGGCATCTGCGAAAGGCCGACTGGCTTCCCTGGCTGAAGCCCGGGGAAAAAGTCGACACGTCGCGAATGGAGAAGGTGGTCGTGGAGGGACGGCTTTATTCGACTCGCGACGAAGGAGAGGGGCAGTGGATCGAGATGTCGCCTCAGACCACGTGGAGGGAGGTGTGGCCGGGCTCCTCGGAGTATGTGCGCCACAACAACCTGTTCGCCGACCTTGGGCGCGCGTATGCCGCCACGAAAGACGAACGTTTCGCCCGAAAATTGAACGAACTTATGCTGGACCTCGTCCAGGATAACGCCTCGCCCTTCGAAGGAGGAATGCGCGGAGGCCGCTGGGTCGCCATGTTCCAGGCGTGGAGGCTGGGCGATGCCTGGGACGGATTCGCGCTCGCGATGGACTCCCGGGGGTTGACGGACGATGTCAGGCTGGCGTGGCTGGACTACAACGCCCGCATGGCGCACTTTGCCCTGACCGAGCCCTCCGGCGGAAACCACGCCAACGCGGTGGCCGAGGCGTTGATGAAGTTCGCCGAACGCTTCCCGATGTTCGCGGATTCCAGAGTCTGGTTTTCCCGGGGCTTCGAGCTGCTGGTCAACAACTCCCTGAAGCTCTTCAGACCGGACGGCGGATGCGTGGAGCCCGCGATGAACTATCACGGCTTCTCCCTGGCCAACCTGATGGCCGGGCTGGAAACGGCCGGGAGGTTCGGGCTGGATGCTCCGCCGGACCTGATGCGGGTAGTGGAGGCCGCGCACGCCTACACCGCATACATGCTCAAGCCCGACGGCCAGGTCCCCTCTTACGGGGACACGAACTGTGAGGAGTTCCGGCCCGGCGTTCAGAAGTGGCAGGGCTGGCGCAACGGCGAGGCCATGACCGGCGCCCGCATGTTCGGCAGAAAGGACCTGCTGTTCATTGCCACTGCCGGGCGGGAAGGCGAACGCCCGGCCGAGAACTCGTACTGCTTCCCGGATACGGGCCATTACATCTTGCGCAGCGGCTGGGGCGGCCCGGACAGCGCGGGCTTCGAGGACGAGCGCTGGCTGTTCCTGCGGGCCGGCCGGTTCGGCAGCCACGGACACGACGACCTTAACATGGTCACGCTGTACGCCTACGGCCGGCCGCTCCTGATCGATCCGGGACGGACAGAGTACGGCACGCCGCTGATGTTCGAGCTCTCCCGCAACAGGTCCCACAACGTGCTCCTGGTGGACGACCTGATGATGCAGCATCCCTCGCCGCGGCTTCACGCGTGGTCCACGTCCCGGGTGATAGACTTTGTCGACAACTCTTATACAGAGCTATATCCCGGAGTGGAGCATCGCCGGGCCGTGGTGTTCGTCCGGCCGGATTACTACGTGCTGTTCGACACGGCCACCGGTGACCGCGAGCACAGCTTCGGCCTGAACTTCTGGCTCACGCCGCCGGAGGCCGCAGTGGATCCGGCGCGGGGGACCGTCCGCTCCACCACTCCGGACGCCGCCAACGTGCTGCTGCAGTCCGCAGACGCCGGAAAGGTCAGGCTGGCCGCCCGCAAAGGGACTCTGGACCTGGGCGGCGTGCGCGACGATATCCCCGTCGTGACGTTCTGGAAGGACGGCGTGAAAGCGGCGCGCTTTGCGACCGTGCTCTATCCGTTCCCGGCGGGCCGGACAGTCGAGTCGCTGGACGTCCGCGACCTTCCAGCCGCCGAAGGGGAGCGCGTGCTTCGCATCGGAACGCCGGCCGGGGTGGATTACGTGGCTTACTCACCCGCCGGAAAGGGAGAGGGTCCATCGGCCTGGGTGGTGCGGACGGCCCGGGACGGCCGGACGGTGCGCTCCTTCGGCCTGACGGGCGCTCGCAGGCTGGCCCACAACGGAAGGCTTCTCGCATCCGCGGAGAAGGCCGTCGACGGGCTATCAGTGGAGTATGGCGCGGGCGAGCTGACCGTGACGCTCCGTCAGCCGGAGCCGTCCCTGAAGGTGGCGGCGCTCGGCCGCCGGAAGGCCTTTGTCAACGGCCGGGAAATGCGCGTCACGGGAGCCGAGTTCGCGCCCTTCGCCGGCAACTGAGACCGCGTCCCATGCGTCACCAGCTTCGCGAGAAGCTGACGGTGATCGCCCGCGGCAGCACCTGCGTCGAGACCGACCCGTCCGGCTCCAGGGTGGTGGGCGTCCGGGAGTCGAAGACGTTGTAGACGTGGATGCCCACCCGTCCGGAGGACGGATCGGACGTGAGCGGGCGGCTCAGCCCGAGCGTGACGACGAAGTTGTCCTTCACCCGGCGCGTGTTCTCCACGGTGTCCGCGGCGGCCGTCCACGGCAGCCCGCTTCCCCACTGGATCCGCGCGGAGGCCTCGGTCAGGCCGAAGCCGCGCACGACGGTGGCATCGAGAGTGTGGCGCTGATCCCAGTCCGGGTAGGTCCAGGCGGAAGGGTCGAACGCGCTCGGCACGCGCACGCGGGACCACGTGTAGCTGAGCCACCCGCGCAGACCCGCGCCCATCCGCCGGGCGATGGAGAACTCCAGGCCCCTTGCGGTTGCCTTCGCGCGGCTGACGAACGTCAGCGGCGATCCCGGGTCGTCGGGGTCCAGCGGGACGCGGTCCAGCAGGTCGCTGTATTCCCGGTAGAAGGGCGTGATCCGCAGCACGGTGTCCGGGCGGACCTGGCGCTCCAGGCTCACTTCCCACGATGTGGCGCGCTCCGGATCCAGAATGGCGTCGGAGGCGTAGATCATCTCCCACGCCGGATTGGTGTAGACGCGGTCCAGAACGGAGGTCGGGATGAACTGGATGAACCGCCCCCAGCTGGCCCGCACTACAGTCCGCGGATCCCTCGACCACGCCACCCCCACGCGCGGCGAGAGTTGAGAGTCCGAGAAATCCGGTCCCACAGTCTTGTCGTAGCGCATCCTGTCGTAGCGGAGACCCGCATCCACCACCCACTCGTCCGAGATGCGGATCTTGTCCTGCGCGAACACCGCGAGCTGCCGCGTCCCCACGCGCGAGGTGTAGTCGAACGGGTCGAACATTGAGGCGATGTCCGGATCGCCGCTCAGCCGCAGGGCCAGGTCCGGAATGTAGCGCCGGAAGGAGTTCGATCCGCGGATGTACCAGACTCCGGCGGCGAGCGCGTGCCTTCCGCCGAGGGCCTTCCGGAATTCCGCCTGGACGCCGCGCTGCAGGGAGCGGCTGATGGCGGAGTCGCCCAGTTCGGTGGCAAGCGCATTGATGCGGTTCTTGCTCATCAAGTAGTACGGCCGGATCAGGAGGTTGGCGTCACCCGGCAGATTGCGGCTCCAGGTGAGGCCCGCCAGCCCGTAGCCCTGAGTGGTCTGGTCCTGCCCGTCCGGAACGGCACCCTCCACCGGCGGGATCAGGTAGCGGGCGAAGCCTGTCGTCCAGAGGAGCGTCAAACGGTCCGCGGGACCGGCGGGGAAGACCAGCTTGACCGTCGTGTCTTCCGAGTCCGCCGCCCGGGCGATGTAGCCGCTGAAATCCGAGCGCCACGTGTAGTTGGCCACATACCAGTCCAGGCCTGAGGGCAGCACGCCGCCCGCCTCGCCCAGAGCTCCCAGGAACTGACGGGCTCCGGCCGTCACCTCCAGCGACCCGCCCATCACCTCGCTGCCGGTCTTCTTGATCTCGTTCAGGATGCCGGAGATGGCGTTCCCGTACTCCGCCTGATACCCGCCCGTGTAGACCTGCAGCCGGGACATACCCACGTTCACCAGATTGGTGCCGAACGTGTTGTCCACCGGGTTGGTGACCGGAATCCCCTCGATCATCCAGCCGATCTCGTCGTCCCGGCCGCCCCGGATATGCAGGTTTCCGAGTCCATCCTGCACCACGCCCGGCACGGTGCTGACGATGTCCGGTACCTGATTGAAGGCATGGGGCGATGTTCTCGCAAGCTGCTGGTCGCGCGAGGACCGCGTGTAGAGGGTCTGGGTGGCATCGGGGTTGGTCAGCAGGCGGTTCTGCACCACCACCACCTCCGGTTCCTCCTCCTCCACGGTGCGCCGCATCCGGATGGTGATCCGCGAGACGAGATCCATCTGAACGTCCACGCCCGTGACCTCGGCGGGGGCGTAGCCGATCAGGGCCGCGGAAACGGAGTAGTCGCCCGGAGGCAGGTTCAGAAAAGCGAACGCTCCGGAAGCATCCGACACGGTCGTGAGCGCCGTTCCTGCGAGGCTGAGGTTGACGCCCGGAAGAGCTTCTCCCGTTTCGTCGTCAACGACGATGCCGGCGAGCGAACCGGTGGTGGCCGCAAGCGCGGCGCAGGGCAGAACCGCGGCGGCCGCAGCCGCCAGCGCCAGGAGAGCGGGGAACGGCATCCGCCAGAATCTCATTCGTGCTGTTCCTTCCATCCCTCTGAGATCCGGGTTGAGAACACAGCCGGCCCTCCCACCGGCTGCAGGTATGATTATCGGCCGGGCTTGACGATTCCTTGAAGGTTTCTGTCTTCGGGAACGAAGACGCTCGTAGCTGCGCCGTTCGCGGCCGCCTTCGTGGAACAATCCCGGTGAGCGGTTGCCGGAGGGCTCCCTTCCGGTTGACAGGGCCCGGGCCGGCCGGTACAATCCCTTGTGGATATCCGTGCCGTGCCCGCCCGGGAAGCGCGGCGGGCCGGACGTTCTCCGCTCTGCCCGCTCCATCGTCGGAAAGCGCCGGGCCGGGGCCCGGCGATAAGAGGCCGGGAAGTGCTGCTCAGACAGAGCCTGAAGCAAAATCTCTCCCAGAAGATCGATCCCAAGATCATTCTGGCGAACACCATTCTGGCCTGCTCCACGCTCGAGCTCGCTCAGGCCATCGACCGGGAGCTCGAGGAAAACCCGGCCCTGGAGCGGGCGGACGAGGACGTGTGCGGCTCCTGCAACCTGCCTCCCCAGATGTGTCCCACCTGCCCCCTCAAGGCCGAACGTCCGGAGGAGTCGGAAACGGAGGAGTTCGACTGGCAGGATTATTATTCGCGGGACGGTGACTGGGTAGAGACCGTTCCCGCTTCCGATGATTCCGAGTTCGACCCCATCGGAAACGCCTGCGCCCGGAAGACCCTTCACGACCATCTCATGGATCAGCTTCGCGCCTCAGCCCGCCCGGACCAGATGGAAGCCGGAGAGTATCTGGTCGGCTGCATCAATGAGAGCGGATATCTGGAGGGGTCGCTGGAGGAGATCGCGGCGGAGCTCGGGTGCGGGGTGGATTTTCTGGAGGAGGTCCTGGCACTCATACAGACCTTCGATCCGGTCGGGGTGGGGGCGCGCAGCCTGCAGGAATGCCTTCTCATTCAGCTGAGCAATCTGGACGAGGAGACGGATGCGTCCCGGCTCGCCCGCGCGATGGTTGAGCGGCACTGGCCGGACGTGGCGGCCCGCCGCATTACCCGTCTGGCGCGGGCGCTGCGCGTGCCGGTCGAGTCCGTGGAGGAGGCGCTGCGGTTCATCACGCGAAGCCTCACCCCCCATCCGGGAGAGTGTTTCCGCGCTCCCTGGGACGACCGGCAGGAGTCGCTTGATGCGGTGAGGCCCGACGTCATCGTGCGGCGGACCATCTCGGGCTATGAGGTGGAGGTGGTCACGCACGAGTCGCAGCTGCTGTCCCTGAACGCGCGTTACCGCGAAGCCTACCAGAAGATCCGCAATGGCGCCGGGAGGTCTTTTTCGGAGGAAGAGCGCCGGCACATCGTGGAGTATGTGGACCGGGCCGAGAACTTCATCCGCAGCATCGCCCAGCGCCGCAGGACCCTGCGCACCATCACCCTTTACGTGGTGCAGTATCAGCAGGGCTACGTCGAGACCGGGCAGAAGTCTTTCCTCCGCCCGTTGACCCGCACGAAGGTGGCGCGCGCGCTGAAGATGCATGAGTCCACCGTGAGCCGTGCCACCGCCAACAAGTGGGTCCAGCTGCCGAGCGAAGAGGTGGTCAGCTTCGACCTGTTCTTCGACGGCTCGATGTCCGTGAAGGATCTCATCGCGGAGATCATCGCCTCGGAGGATCCCGCCAATCCTCTTTCGGACCAGGAGATCGCGGACATTCTCCAGCAGCGGGGGCTCGAGGTGGCCCGGCGGACCGTGGTCAAGTACCGCGAGGCGATGAACATCCTCTCCAGCCGTCAGCGCCGCCTGGCGTCCTGACCCGCCCCGCACGGGTGCCGTTCCCCCTGCCCCCGGCACTGCGGGGGAAAGGCCGTCCTTCTCGCTTCTCCCGCCTTTTGCTCCGGACGCAGGGTGGATCAGACCGCCTTCTCCCGGCTGAAGCTCCCGCCCGCAGTCCGCTGCGGCGCCGATGCGCTGAAAGCCGATAAAATGCAGGGCGAGTCTGTATTGCGGAAAGGAGTTGCGATCAGATGGCCAGGCAGAGCAAGGCGAGCTGCATCGGCATCCTCACCTCCGGAGGCGACTGTCCCGGGTTGAACGCGGCCATCCGCGGGGTGGCAAAAGCGGCCATCGCGAACTACGGGATGCAGGTGCTGGGGATTCTGGACGGCTTCAACGGACTGGTGGAGAACCGCGTCATCCACCTGACGGACCGGGAGCTGGTGGGCCTGCTCACCCTGGGAGGCACCATCCTTGGCACCAGCCGCAACAAACCGCACCGGATGCCTCAGCCCGACGGCTCCACCCGGGACATGACCGGCGCCGCCGTGGAGACCTACCGCCGTCTGAACCTCGACTGTCTGGTCTGCATCGGCGGAGGCGGCACCGCCAAGAACGCTCTGATGCTCAAGAACCACGGGCTGAACGTCATCACGCTCCCGAAGACCATCGACAACGATGTCTGGGGCACCGACGTGACCTTCGGCTATGACTCGGCGATGAGCATCGCCACGGAGGCCATCGACCGCCTGCACACCACCGCGTCCAGCCATCAGCGCACCATCCTGGTAGATGTGATGGGGCACAACGCAGGGTGGCTCGCGCTGGGTGCCAGTCTGGCGGCCGGAGCCGACGTCTGCCTGATTCCGGAGATCCCCTTCCGCTTCGAGAAGGTGGCGGAGGCCATCGAAGAGCGCCGCCAGAAGGGCAGGCGTTTCAGCCTCGTGACGGTGGCCGAAGGCGCCCGTCCCGCCACGCCTCCCGGAAAGAAACCGGATATCCCTCCCGAGCCCGTCAACAGTGTGAAGCTAGCGGCGCAGATCGAGAAGGCTTTGCGCATCGAGACCCGGGTCACGACGCTGGGCTACATCCAGCGGGGCGGCACCCCGTCGCCCACGGACCGCGTGCTTGCGACGCAGCTCGGCGTTGCGGCGGCCGACCTCATCGCCGAAGGCACCTACGGGGTCATGGTGGCCGTCCGCAACGGCAAGATGGTCCCGGTGCCGCTGGAGGAGGTGGCCGGCAAGAAGAAAACGATCGACCCGGACCACCCGCTCATCCATACCGCCCGCCGTATCGGCCTCTGCCTGGGAGACTGACGCCCGGCACGGAGCCTTCCGTCGTTCCACGACCGCTTCGCCGTGAGACCACGGGCGAGCGTTGCCGGGAGGCCGGCCACACTTGCGCTTTTCGCGAACAGTCTGTCAACTTTAGTACGCATTCATACCTGAATTTGCCCCATTGCGTTGACGCCCTCTGGGATCCGTGATACGGGTACGTTGTGTTCCCTCACAGGGGGCAACCTTTGCGGCTGAGGGAAGGAAGGAGGGTTTCAACCAATGAGACACGGGAAAGCTTGTCTCCTCTTCGTCCTGGTGCTGGCGGCTGCGGCACTGGAGGCGGGCGAGCCGCAGGCTCAGCTCGCCTACTACGATCCCTGCTGGGCTCCACGCTGGTTCAAGCTCTGCGTCAATCCGAAGCAGTGGGCCGAGTGGGATTTCCAGCAGGGGCTGGCGCCGTCCGCCTGGCAGAAGAACTACCCGGAACCGCAGGCGGTCCCAACGCTCGGACTGAGCGGCATCATGGCCCCTGGCCCGGGATTTCTGGTGGCCGATAACTCCAACGGCATGACGCCCGCGATGGCCGACTTCTCGGTGCGGATGGACAACGTCCCGCGGCCTGACTTTTTCAAGCAGGTCTGGTTCCAGTTCGATGTCCGGGTGGCGGGCGCCGACTTCGCGGCCATCCCCGTGAGCGCGATGCTCGGCTGGCCTCCGGCCAGCAACGTGGTGCTCGTCCCCGGCAGGGACTTCACCGTCGGCACGCTGCCGCAGGGTCTGTATCAGGTCACGGCCTACTACGAGATCTGGCCTCAGCCGGACTGGGAGAAGATCGGCTGGTGGTTCACGGTCCCGCAGGGCGCCGCGCTCTACGTAGACAGCGTCAGGATGCTGACTCAGTGCAACCCCATCCCCGAGCCGGCCAGCCTGGCGCTGGCGGGAGTGGGTCTTGCCGGGATCGCGGGGCTGCGCAGGAGACGCGCGCTCTGAGCCGAACGTGCCCGCCCCTCGAGGAGGCGGTCCAGAAAAGGGACCCTGCGCCTGTTCCAGGCGCAGGGTCCATTCGCGGTCACCGTCCCGGAAGACGGCCTATTCTTCCAGGAACACCGACTCCGGGTGCAGCAGGTCCCGGTAGTCCTCCACGGAACCCCCGTCCAGACAGCATTCGATGATCCGGCGCCCCAGCGGGTCGAGGTCTGGCTCCAGGAACTTCTGCAGCTGACGGTGGAAGAAGTCAGTCAGGATTCCGGCGCCCTGGTCGTAGGCCTCCTCTCCCACCTCCGGCTGCCGGTCCACGCGCAGGAACCAGTTGGTGATGGTCTGGCCCTCGATCATCAGCGACTTCAGCGCGTATCCCAGCAGGGGGCATCGGGCGGGCGTGAGCTGGTCTGCGGTGAACCACGCGCCGCCCCGGCGGGCGAGATACTCCCGGGCCAGCCACTGCGGCATGAATCCCGACCGCCAGGCGCCGATGTGCTGGTTGGGGACCAGGATCTGCCGCATCAGGGGAGTCTCCACGAACTGCTTCAGCAGAAGGTTTGCCTGGTCCACCATCCTGCCGGTCGCGAACGGCCAGTAGGATCCCACACCCTCGCTGCTCATGCCCTCGGTCTCGACGATGCTGGGGTTATCGTGCCCCCTGGGGGCCACCAGACGCCACAGCCAGGCGAGCGCGGGAGGAAGGACGTGGAACAGCCCCAGGATGCCGTAGGTCGGCTTCTCCTTCGTGCACGGAGGGGTCCGTACGCCGAAGCTGCGGATGTCCACCTTCACCGGCCCGTCCACCACTCCCGGCACGATCCGGCGCGGGATGATGACGCGGGGGTTGGGGCAGCGCTTGCCGGGCTCGTCCTCGATGTGCTCCCAGATCAGGGCGGTGCTTCCCGGGGCAGCGTCGATGTTCAGGAACAGCAGAGGCTCGCGCGGGTGGATCGTCACCGCCTCCAGATGCGGATCGGTGCCGTAGTGCTGGATATGGTTCACGCGCACGAACCAGGCCGCTTCGGCATCCCTGACCACCAGCTTGCCGTCGCCCTTCTGGAACGAAGGATGGCACAGCGCCATGTCGTCCGTGACGGGACGCAGCGAACAGCCGCGCGGAAGGGTCAGCAGCCGTCGCTCCCCTGTGACCACATTCTCTCCGAGCAGAAGCTGACCGTCCCGTTCGCGGTGCATCTGCTCCAGCATCTCGCTCTTGCCGCCCCCGCTGGCGCCCTCGTGCATGATGGTGATCTTGTTATCGTACGGGGTGATGACCTGGACGGTCGAGCAGTGGGCGGTCACCCAGTCCTCCTGCTCGCCCAGGTTGATGAGCACCCCGTAGACCCCCTTCTTGGCGCTGGGGCCGGGGTAGAGGTTGTAGCTGAACATCTCGTAGAGGTCCGGTCCCCTCCGGTGCACCACGTACTGCTTGCCGTTGAAGTGGGTGTGCCGGAAGGGAGGGGCCACGTAGATGACCGCCTCGGGCTTGAAATCGCGCGGAAGCGTCTCGGTGTTCAGGATATCCTGCAGCAGGGCGAGCCCCAGGGCGAAGAATCCGGCGTTTGCCGGAGCGACCACCACGGCGTCCGGCCCATCGGCCACGGACCCTGCCTTGAAGGTGAACAGGGCCAGTTCCTGCGTCTTCAGCCAGTCGAAGGTCTGTTGCCGGAGCTCGGCGAAATCGTACCCGAACCGCTCCGAAAAGCGCTCCTTGTTGGTGGGGAGGTCATCCGCGATGACCATGCAGTCCGGATCGCGCCGCCGCATGTAGGGCTCCGGGTAGTTGGCGCTGATGCCGTTGCGCACCCGGCAGACCCACGCCTCCACCACCCGGCCCTTCCCGGGAACCTCATATGCCACCTCGTGCACGCCGTTCACGGCGTCGCGGGTGGAAAGCTCGATCAGGTCGTTCACATCCTGGGCCACCGTGAAGCCCGGACATTCCCGGAGAATGTCCAGCACCTCGGGCGGCAGCCGCAGACCTGCGATCTCGTTCACAACAGCCAAGGAATCGGTCTCTCCTCTATGCTTACTCAAGACTGGTTCGCACACGCAGAGAGGATTATACACGCCCGTCCGCCCTGTCCGCTCACCGGCCGGGCAAAGGAGCGCAGCGGACCCGGCGCCCGCTGCGCCGGACGTCGTTACAGCTACCCTTTCAGACCGGTCAGCGTGATCCCCTGGATGAAGTATCGCTGCGTGAAGAAGAAGACCAGGAGCACTGGCAGCATCATCATCGTCGCCGCCGCCATCAGCAGACCCTGTTCCCCTCCGTGCATGCCCTGGAAGAGATAGAGAGCGTACGAGAGAGGCATCTTCTGCGGTGAGTTGATGTAGATCAGCGGCCCCATGAAGTTGTTCCAGCTGCCCATGAAGGCCATGATCGTCACCGCCGCCAGCGCCGGCTTCACGAGCGGCAGCATGATCCGCCAGTATGTGGTGAGCGGATTGCAGCCGTCGATCTTGGCCGCTTCCTCCAGCTCCATCGGGATGGTCAGGAAGAACTGCCGCAGCAGGAATATGTGGAAGGCGCTTCCCAGGAAGGCCGGGGCCCACAGGGGGCGCAGGGTATCCACCCATCCCAGCCACCGGAAGATCAGAAAGACGGGAAGCATGGTCACCGCCGCGGGCAGCATCATGGTGGCCAGAAGCACCACGAAGAAGACCTCCCGTCCGGGCCAGCGCAGGCGCGAGAACGCATAGGCGGCCAGCGAGCTGCTGAGCAAAAGCCCGATGATGGAAAGGGCGGTGACGTACACGGTGTTCCAGAGCGGCACCAGCCCGCGCCGGTACTCAGGCGGCAGGAACTCCAGCGCCTCCACATAGTTCTCCCACCGGGGGCGGAAGTAGCGGACCTCTTTCAGGGCCGAGGCCGCCGCCTCGACAGCCCGGGCCGGGTCCTGGACATCCAGCGGCAGGACCCGCACGCGGTCGCCCGGCAGTTCCTCCAGGATCCGCACCCGTGTCGTGCCGTCCCCGCGGCGCAGCTCGTACACCTTGACGTCTTCCCCTTCAACCCGCACGGTCAGCGCCTTCGTGGGGATGAACGTTGGAGGAAACGCCTTCATCTGATCGTCAAACTTGAGCGACGTGGACACCAGCCACAGAAACGGCAGGATGAACACCGCCGCCCCGCTTGCCAGCGCCAGGTGGAGCCAGCTCTGCCGGTTGACCTCCGCCCACCGCTTGCGGGTCTTCCAGTCGGTGCCGGTCGCAGGCTTCAGGGTCGCGCTCGAGCGAAACCAGACCGCCCAGGCCGCCGAGACCGCCAGCAGACTGCCCGGCACCGAAAGCCAGCGCAGCAGGGCCGCCGCCGCGGCCAGCGCCGCAGCCCAGCAGACCGCAAGACGCAGCCTGGCTCCCGAGCGCCAGACCCAGCCGGTGAACGCCATCGCCCGCTGCGCGGCCAGGGCCGCAGCGGCCAGCGTGATCATCCAGAACAGGGCAAGCAGCAGCTCGTTCTTCATTTCCGTCCAGTGCCTGATTGCCGTTGGTTTGCCGCGTCGATGGCACCCGGAAAGATGATGCCAGAATCCGATGCGGCCCGGTCCGCCGGAAGGGCGAAGGCCGCCGTCCGCCCGGGAGGCCCCGGGGTGCCGTCCCCGGCCGGTCCCGCCTTGTCCGCAGAGGACGGACGGGAGGGCCTGCCAACCATTATGCCACGGGGACGGAGGGCAGCGTCTGGAAGGACTTCTCCCGGGTCCGGCCATCTTCCTTCTCGATACCGCGGCCACGGCGGCACGCTTCGGAGCGCGGCGGCGCTGACCGGCCGGCTCGACGCCGGGCGGATTCCCCTTCGGCCGTGTGCTATACTCTGCTTCAATCGCAGCGGGAGATGCGCGTCATGGCCAGGAAACGCACAACCACCCTGTTCCGGGAGCTGCTCGCCCGCCCGGGCATCGTGCGCAGCGTGGGCGCGCACGACTGCTTCACGGCCCGGATCCTGGAGCGTGAGGGCTTCGAGACCGTTTTCATCGGGGGGTTCGGAACCTCGGCCAGCAGGCTGGGAATGCCGGACCTGAACCTGATCACCATGACAGAGATGGCCGAGGCCGTCCGCCGGATGGCCGCCTGCGTGAGCATTCCGGTCGTCGCCGACGGCGACACGGGTCACGGCGGTATCGCCAACGTTGTTCGCACGGTGCGCGAGTTCGAGTCAGCCGGGGCGGCGGGTATCCTGCTGGAGGATCAGGTGGCTCCAAAGCGCTGCGGGCATTTTGCCGGCAAGGAGGTCATCCCGGCGGAGGAGATGGTCCTGAAGCTGAAGGCCGCCCTGCAGGCGCGCAGCGACCCGGACTTCGTCATCATCGCCCGGACGGACGCCCGCGAACCCCGGGGGCTGGATGATGCCATCGCCCGCGCGAACCTGTACGGGGACGCCGGGGCGGACTGCGTTTTCATCGAAGCTCCCCGCTCGGTCGAAGAGCTGGAGGCCATCCCCCGGCGCGTCGCCCATCCGTTGCTCGTGAATATGCTGACCGGGGGAGCCACTCCCGCCTTGCCCGTTCCGGAGCTGGAGAGGATGGGTTACCGCATCGCGGTGTTTCCGATCGAGAGTCTTCTGGTCACATTGCATGCGGTGCGGGACCTGGCGCGGGCTCTGCTGCGGGACGGTTCCGTCGAGGCTGTCGGAGACCGGATGGCATCTTTCGACGAGGTGAAGGACCTGCTGGGACTGCAGGAATACCTGTCTCTGGGAGACACCCTCTCCCGGCGGTAGGGCGCCCCTGTCCGCGCCCGCAGCTCCTGGACGAAAGGAAAGACCATGCGAACTGCCGCTCAGGTTGCCGGATACGTGCTGATCGCCCTGATCCTGTTCGGGCTTCTCGCCCTGCTTCCGCTTTATGTTGACTGGCTGTGGTTTCACGACCTGGGCTACGCCGGCGTCTTCACCACCATCCTGGGGTCACGGGTGTTCCTGGGTGTGGTGACGGGGCTCGTGTTCTTCGTGCTGGTCTGGGGCAGCGCCGTGTACGCCCTGCGCAGCAATGCGGGACAGCTCGAGCTGTACACCATGGACGTCAACCTGCCCATCTTTCTGGACCGGATGGTGCGCCGTGGGGTGCAGTTCGTGGTGCTCGCGGGGTCGGTACTGGTGTCCGTCCTGGCGGGACTGGAGGCCAGCACCCACTGGGAGTCGTTCATCACGTTCCGCAACGCTGTGCCGTTCGGTCAGGCCGACCCCCTTTTCAACATAGACATCGGGTTCTACGTGTTCCGGCTGGATTTCATCCAGTTCGTGTATCGCACCGTTCAACTGGCGCTTGTGGCTGCGGTGGTGGCCGGGGCGGCCATCCTGTATCTCAGCCGGACGGTGGACATCCTGGCGGGCAAGCTCCGCATAACCGGCGTGGCTGCCGGGCATCTGGGTCTTCTGCTCGCGCTCATCGCCGGGCTGCAGGCGGTGGGGTTCCGCCTGAGCTCGTACGAGCTGCTGTTCTCGCAGGGAAGCGCCCTCACGGGCGCCGGCTACACCGACGTCAAGGTCCGTCTGATGGCTCTGAATCTTGCCATCGCGGCGTCGCTGGCCGGAGCCGGGCTGGTGCTGCTGGCGGCGCGGCGGCGCAGTCTGTCGCTTGCGTTGACGGGCCTGCTGCTGGGGATTGCGGTCAACTTCGCCGTCGGGCGGCTCGGAGGCGCGCTCGTGCAGAGGTTCGTCGTCCAGCCGGACGAGCTCAACAAGGAGACCCCGTATCTGGCCCGGCACATCAGGGCCACCCAGGAGGCCTACGGACTCACCAACGTCGAGCGCCGCGAGGTGGATTTCTCGGGAACCCTGACTCCGCAGGATCTCGAGAAAAACAGCGTGACGCTCCAGAGCGTCAGGCTCTGGGACTACCGGCCCCTGCAGGCCGCCTATTCCCAGCTGCAGGACATCCAGCAGTATTACAAGTTCACCGAGGTGGACATCGACCGTTACGTGATCGACGGCGTATACCGGCAGGTGATGCTGTCACCCCGCGAGATAGACCAGAGCGCCCTCCCCGAGGATGCGCAGACCTGGATCAACCTGCGCCTGAAGTACACCCACGGGTTCGGCATCGCAATGAGCCCGGTCAACGAGGTGAGCGAAGAAGGCCTGCCGCGGTTCTTCGTGCGGGACATCCCGCCGGTCAGCCCGGTGGGTATCAAGATCGACCGCCCGCAGATCTATTTCGGCGAGAATACCGACAATTACGTCATCGTCAACACGCGGGTGAAGGAGTTCGACTATCCCCGGGGGTCGGAAGGGGTCTATACCACTTACGAGGCCGAGTCCGGAGTCCCGGTGGGCGGTTATCTCCGGAAGGCGTTGCTGGCGGCGCGCTTCGGGGACATTAACATCGCCATTTCCGGGAACGTCCGTCCGGACAGCCGTCTCCTGTTCCGGCGCAACGTCTGGGAACGCGCGTCGGCGCTGGCGCCCTTCCTGGGCCTGGATTCGGACCCGTATATCGTGGTCTCTGAGGGCCGCATCTTCTGGATTCAGGATGCCTACACCCTCACCGGCCGCTATCCCTATTCGCGGATGACATTTCTCAGCCGGGACGATGGAAGCCTGCTTCCTCCTTTGGGCATCAACTACATCCGCAATTCGGTGAAGATCGTCACGGATGCCTATACCGGGGAGGTGTCCTTCTACGTCTTCGACGAGCGGGATCCCGTCCTGAAGTGCTACTCGCGCGCCTTCCCCGGGATGTTCCGTCCCGCCTCCGAGATGCCGGGGACGCTCCGGGAGCACGTGCGCTATCCCGAGGACCTGTTCCGGCTGCAGACCATCGTGTTCCAGACGTACCATATGTCCGACGTGCAGCAGTTCTACAACAAGGGAGACGTCTGGGCCATCCCGACGCTGGAGCAGCAGGATGACGGCGGAGGCGGGCGAGCGCCCATGGAGCCGTATTACGTGATCATGAAGCTCCCGGGGGCCGCGCGCGAGGAGTTCATCTTGCTGATGCCGTTCAGCCGGGCGAACAAGGACAACATGGTGGCCTGGATGGCGGCCCGCTGCGATGCGCCGAACTACGGGCGCGTGCTGCTTTACGAGTTTCCCAAGGGAGAGCAGTTCTTCGGTCCGGCGCAGATTCAGGCGCGCGCCAACCAGAACACCGAGATCTCCGAACAGATGACGCTGTGGAACCAGCAGAAGTCCAACGTCTACCGGGGGAACCTGCTGGTCATCCCGATCGAGGACGCTCTGCTCTACATCGAGCCCATCTACCTCCAGTCCGTCAACGCGAAGATCCCCGAGCTCAAGCGGGTGATCGTGGCTCTGGGCAACGAGATCACGATGCAGCCCACTCTGGCGGAAGCGCTCGAACTGCTGGTCGGCAGGCGGGGAGGCTCGCCGTCCCGGAAGGATATGGGCGGGCCGGCCCGTGCTCCCGCCGCCCCCGGGGGCGAGCCTTCGGCCGGCCGCGACCTGATCCTGCGCGCCCTGAAAGCCTACAACGAGTCGGTGGCGGCGCAGCGGCGCGGCGACTGGGCGGAGTACGGCAGGCGTCAGAAGGAGCTGGGGGAGCTGCTGAGGCAGGCGGCCGGCGCAGACTGAAGCTTCCCCGTCTCAGACCCGCTGCCTTTCGGGCGGAGCGCCGTCCTGGCTACGAACAAGGACGGCGCTCCGGTCCCCGTGCCTGACCCCTGAGCGCCCCCGCCGTTGCCGCTTCCCGTGCCGGGCAAGCCGCGCCTCAGCTCCCCGCTTATCCGGAACCGCTTCCGCTGTACCGGTCAGCCACCCCGCCGGCCGGGCTCCGCCAACTCCGTTCTGCTTCCGCCCGCCCGGCTTTTGTAGCTCGATGGTAGTTTGGTGCCTAAATTTTTTTGTTAGACCGCCCGATACCGCTTGACAGGGGATATTTGCTTCTGTATCATTGGGTCTACGAAAGCTGATCGGAAGTTGAATGGTAGCTTTCGGAGGCGGGCCCCCGGAGCCCGGTGGTGGTGAAGTGGCAGACACACTCGGCAGTTTCATGGTTGGCACGTCCAGCCACACGATCGACCCGGACGGGAGGTTCATCATCCCTCAGAGGATGAGACGGGCCCTCGGCAACTGCATCGTCATCACCCGCGGGGTCGAGGACTGCCTCTGGATGATGCCGGAAAGAGCGTTCGAGGAGATGGTGGCCCAGTGGAGGCAGCGCCAGTCTCCCTGGGACCAGCACAGCCGGACGGTGGGGCGGAGGTTCATCGGGCAGTCCGTCATTCTCGAGCCCGACCGCAACGCCCGCATCGTCATCCCGCAGCACCTGCGCGAGGCTGCGGGCCTCGGCACGGAGATCGTGGCGGTCGCAGTCGGCGACAGGGTGGAGCTCTGGAACTCACAGAAGTGGGCAGCTTTTGACGGGAGCCTGACTCAGGAGGAGGTTCAGGCCGCTGTGGACAGGATGTTCTCGGGCACCCGGCGCGAAGAGGAAGCGGCGGAGGCCCCGGCGGCCTGAGGGCAGACTATCCGTGGGCGGAGACGCCCCGTATCACGTTCCCGCGATGGCGGGAGAGGTGCTCGACCTGCTGCGGCCCGGAAACGGCGGGCTGTGGCTGGACTGCACCGTGGGAGGAGGAGGGCATGCGGCGCTGGTATGCGCCCGGCTCGAGCGGGACGCGACGCTTCTGGGCATCGACCGTGACCCGCTCGCCCTTCAGGCGGCCCGGGAGAGGCTGGAAGGCTGCTCCTGCCGCGTGGTGCTGGAGCGGGCGCATTTCAGCCGGGCGGGTGAACTGGCGGACCGCCTGGGCGGACGCGTCGCGGGGGCGTTGTGGGACCTGGGGGTCTCCAGCGACCAGCTGGACCGCGGAGCCGGGTTTTCCATCCGGGACCTTGGTGCCCCGCTGGACATGAGGCAGGACCCCGGTCAGGACCTGCGGGCGGCGGACATTGTGAACGGCGCCAGTGAACGTGAGCTTGCGGACATCCTGTTCCGCAACTCCGATGAGAGGTTTTCGAGGAGGATCGCGGCCCGCATCGTCCGGGCGAGGCCGCTCGGGACCGTCGGGGATCTGATGCGCTGCGTGGACCAGGCGCTCCCGCCGGGGTATCGCGCCCGGGATGACGTGAAACGGCGCGTCGCTCAGGCCTTGAGGATGGAGGTCAACCGGGAGCTGCAGGAGCTGCGGGAATCGCTCGAAGCGGTCTGCCGCAGGCTGGTTCCCGGGGGAAGGGCGGTGATCCTGTCCTACCATTCCGGGGAGGACAGGGTCGTGAAGCAGTTTTTCCGGAGCGCAGACCGGGAGGGATGGCTCAGGGTGCTGACCCCCCGGCCGCTCAGGCCTTCCGAAGAGGAATGCCGCCGGAATCCGAGGGCGCGCCCGGCGCGGCTGAGGGCCGCCGAGAGGGTACGGTGAGGCGGCTCAGATCTGGAGGTGGGTGGCAGACTCTGGATCCGCCCGCGCAAGGGTCCGCGGGAAGAAGGGAGGCAGGCAAAGTGTTGGCAACGAAGCCAGCGGCGGGCTCGAGAGCGCGTGTCGCCCGGCGCCGTCCCGCAGGAGGCGGGGCCGGCAGGGTGGTGACAGTCGCTCTGGCGCTCGCCGCGTTCACCATCGTGTGCACGGGGATCTATCTGCAGGGCTGTATGAAGCTGGATGCCGCGACGGCGCGCCGTGCGGCTCTTCAGGCCGACATCACGGGCATTGAAAGGGCCAATTTCCGTCTGGCCGGTCAGCGCGACGCTCTGATCCACCCGGACAGGCTGGCGAAGATCGCTGAGGGCGCGGGCATGAGGCCCGTCGAGCCTTCGGCCGTGGTTCAGTGTCCGCCGCCGCCAAGGATGGCGAAAGCGGCGGACACCTTTTCCGGGAGGTAGCCCCGGCCGGCGGGCGGGCAGCTTGCTGAGGGCGGGACGGCGGGCATGACCGGACAGCAGACCGCAAGGCTGATGAAGTGCAGGGCGGGACTGTTCCGATTCCTCCTGCTGGCGGCCTACTGTGGCCTGATGGTCCGTACCGGCTATCTTCAGACGGCCAAAGTCCAGGAGTTCCGGCTGCGCGCAAGCCAGGACCGCAAGCACGAGACCGAGCTTCCCGCGGAGCGCGGGCGCATCCTGGACCGCAACGGGCGTGTTCTGGCCTACAACGTCGAGGAATGCACGGTCTTTGTGACGCCGCGCATCATCGGCGACAAGAGGCTGGCGGCGAAGGTGATCGCCCGGCACGTGGGCATTCCCGAAGAGGACGTGCTGTCCCGTCTGACCTCCCGTACCCGGCGGTTCGTGCTGGCGCGCGCTGTTCCCGTGGAAAACGCCGTGCGGCTCAGGCAGGAGCTGCTGGCGCTCGGGCCTGCCCCCCGCATCAACGGCGTGGAGGTGGAGCACCGTTCGAGGCGCGTCTATCCGCTGGGGAGGGTGGGGGCGAAGGTCATCGGAGCGCTCAACTCGGCCGGAGTCCCGCTGGCGGGCGTGGAGGCGTGGGCCGACGGGCATCTCCGGGGGATTCCCGGCTCGCTGGTCGCCGATTTCGACCGCACCGGACGGCCCATCCCGACGCGCCTGAAGGAGACCAGGCCGCCGCGCCCGGGCCGCGATGTGGTGCTCACCATTGACAGCCGTCTGCAGTTCGCCGTGGAACAGGCTCTGGAGAAACAGGTCCGGAAGTTCGGGGCCTCCAGCGGCTCCTGCATCGTCCTGGATCCGTCGACGGGCGAGATTCTGGCTCTGGCGGAATATCCGTCATTCGATCCCAACCGGCTGAAGCCGGAGGATGTGGAGCGGAGGCGCATCGAACCGTCCACGCTGACGCATCTCTATGAGCCCGGCTCGACAGTCAAGCTGTTCACCGCGGCGGCGGCCCTGGAGCACGGCCTGACGGGCGTCGCCTGCCGGTGCACGGGAGTCATCAGGGTGGGATCGGCCACGGTGCGGTGTCCCTGCTCGATCCGCCGCAGCGAGCCCGGCGCCCCGGTGACGGTAAAGCGGATGCTGCAGTATTCCTGCAACACCGAGGCTGTCACTCTGGCGCGGCGGATGGGCTCCGGCGCGCTCTACCGGGAGCTCGAAAAGTTCGGACTGCTGGACAGCGTAGAGGTGCGCGGCCTCGGGCGGACGGTGGCCGGCCGTCTTCCGGATCCGCAGGAACACACCTGGTCGCAGATGCGGCTGGCCAACGTGGCGTTCGGGCAGGGAGTGGCCACCAGCCGGATGGCGCTGACGGCCGCGTATGCCGCGGTCGCCAACGGCGGATTCCTGCTGCGTCCACAGCTCATCAGGGAGATCCGCTCGCCCGCAGGCGAGCGGGTGGAGAGTTACCGGCGGGACGTGCTGGGCCGGGTTCTGGAGCCTGCGGAATGCGCCCGGCTGAAGGAGTACCTGGGAGCCGTGGTCACGGACGGCACCGGAAAGAACGCCGCCATGGACGGGGTCAGGACGGGCGGCAAGACGGGCAGCGCTCAGATCCCGGCCCCTGGAGGCGGCGGGTTCGAGCCGGGAGCGTTCATTGCGAGTTTCTGCGGGCTCGCGCCGCTGGACGAGCCGGCGATCGTGGCGCTGGTCACGGTCGAGCGGCCGAAGGGGTCAGCGCATGGGTCTGAAGTCGCGGCGCCCGTGTTCCGGGAAGTGGCGGCCAAGGCGCTCTGGTGCGTGGGTGAGTCGGCCCGGAGCCGCGCGGCCGGCCGCGGCGGGTCCGTTGCGCCTCGGGGCACAGGCGCGGCAGAAGGTTTCGGAGGAGCCGGAAGGGCAACAGAAGGATAGGAAACCAGCCGTTTTCCGCCGGCATCCTCCGGCTGCGGACCGCGCGAGATGAGCGGGGAAAGGGGATTATGGGCGAGCCTTTTTCCTGTCGCGCGGTCCTTTTTTCTTTTTGCATCCTGAAGCCGCGCCCGGCACAGGTGACAGGCGGTTGCCGCTATCATGACGGATGTGCTGACAGGGGATCTGGTTGCCGCTATTTCCGGGGCCGTACTGGAAGGTCCCGCCGACCGCCGCGTCCGGGGGATCACTCACGATTCCCGCAGGATTGGCGCGGAAGGGGTCTTCGTGGCGCTCCGGGAGGCGAACTCGGACGGGCACCGCTACATCGCAGATGCCCTTCGCAGGGGCGCCTCGGCCGTGCTCGTGGAACGTCTGGAGGGTCCCGCGCCGCCGGATGTGGCGGTCATCCGCGTGGGGGACACCTGGAGAGCCTACGGGCCGGCTGCAGCCGCTGTCTACGGACACCCGTCCCGGTCGCTGACCGTCTTCGCCGTCACCGGCACGAACGGCAAGACCTCCACCACGCATCTTATCCGCAGCGTCTGCCGGGCCGCGGGCCTGCGCGCGGGGCTGATCGGCACTCTGGGAGCGCTCATCGAGGACGAATGGCTGGAAGCGCCCCATACCACTCCCTACGCGGGCGACCTGCAGGAGATGCTGGCGCGGATGCGGGAAGCCGGTCTTCAGGCGGTGGCCATGGAGGCGAGCAGCCACGCACTCGCGCAGCACCGGCTGGACGGAGTCCATGTGAGCGCAGCCGTGTTCACCAACCTCACACGGGACCATCTGGACTTCCACGGGACGATGGAAAACTATTTCCTTGCCAAGGCAAGGCTGTTCACGGATTTCGCCTCTGAGGCCGGAGAGGGCTTCGTCTCCGTGGTCAACGTGGATGACCCCTGGGGGCGGGAGCGTCTGGCAGGGATGGCGCGCGGACGTGTCGTGACCTACGGGCTGGCGCCTGACGCCCAGGTGCACGCGTCGGATCCCCGCTCGGGCAGGAGCGGCACCTGTTTCGTGCTGCACAGCCCGGCTGGCTCGCGGCGGGTCCGGCTGCAGCTGGGAGGGTTGTTCAACATCAGCAACGCGCTTGCCGCTGCGGCGGCGTGCCTGGCGAAGGGGATGGACCTGGATGCGGTCTGCAGGGGACTCGAGGAGACCCGCGGAGTGCCGGGGCGCTTCGAGCTGGTGTCCTGCGGTCAGCCCTTTGCCTGCGTGGTGGACTACGCTCATACTCCGGACGGGCTGCAGAATGTGCTGGAGAGCGCAAGGAAGCTCGCGGCCGGGCGGGTGATCGTGGTCTTCGGGTGCGGCGGCGACCGTGACCGCACGAAGCGGCCCGTGATGGGAGAGATTGCGTCTCGATTGGCGGATGTGGCGGTCCTGACGTCGGACAATCCGCGTTCGGAGGACCCGGCCGCCATCGCGGAGGACGTCCTGAAGGGAATTCCGGGGGAGCGGCGCGGATCCCTCATCGTGGAGCTGGACCGGGCGGAGGCCATCGCCGCCGCGGTCGGGCTCGCCCGGGAGGGGGACGTGGTGGTGGTCGCCGGGAAGGGGCACGAGACATACCAGATCTTCGCGGACCGCACCGTTCCTTTCGATGACCGGGAAGCCGTGCGCAGGGCTCTCGCCGCGGCGGGATACGGCGGAAAGGAGTCGTCCTGATGCGGGAGCTGTCTCTTCACGAAGTGGCAGCCGCCTGCGGCGGTGAGGTCATCGGCGGTCCGGTCCAGACGCGGGTCACTTCAGCCGTCACCGATTCCCGGAGATGCGCTCCCGGGGCGTTGTTCATCGCGCTGCGCGGGGAGAAGACCGACGGACACGAGTTCGTCCGCGCTGCCTTTGCGGCAGGAGCGTCAGCGGCTCTGGTCCGCAGGGGCTGGTTCCTCACTGAGCGGGATCCCCTGCCGGGGCCGTGCGTCCTGACGGAGGACCCGCTGACGGCTCTTGGCAAGCTGGGGGAGTGGGCGCGACGGCAGGCGGACATTCCGGTGGTGGGAGTGACCGGGAGCACGGGTAAGACCACAACCCGGGAGATGCTCGGGCTTCTGCTCCGGCTGCGCCATAACCCTCTTGTTAGCCCGGCCAACCTGAACACGGAGATAGGCGTCCCCCTGACTCTCCTGGAGCTGAACGAATCTCACGACTGTGCCGTCATCGAGGTCGCAATGAGGGGACGCGGACAGATCGCGGGGCTGTGCCGTATCGCCCGTCCGACCGCCGGGCTGATCACCAACATCGGAGTCAGCCACCTCGAGCTTCTGGGCAGCCGGGAGGCCATCGCGGCAGCAAAGGCGGAGCTTCTGGAAAGCCTGCCGTCCGGAGCATGGTCGGTGCTTCCTGCGGACGACGATTTTGCGGAGTTCCTGCGCGCGAAAGCGCCCGGCCCGGTCATCACGTTCGGGACCTCGCCGGAGGCGGACTTCCGGGTGGAGGATCTGTCGCTGGACGGCAAGGGCTGCGCACGGTTCACGCTGGTGCGGGGAGGCTGCGGAGTGCCGGTGAGGCTGAGCGTGCCGGGCGAATTCCACGCCCTGAACGCCGCCGCGGCTGTTGCGGCGGCGGCGCGGTTCGGGGTGACGGTCGAAGAGGCGGCCGCGGCCCTGTCCGGGTACGAAGGCTTCGATAGAAGGTCCAGAATCCTGCGCGCCCCGGGCGGATGGACGGTCTTCGACGACACCTACAACGCCAGCCCCGATGCGATGGTGGGGTCGTTGCGGGGTCTCGGCGCGATGGATACACCGGGGCGGAAGATCGCCGTGCTCGGGGATATGCGCGAGCTGGGAGACGCCTGCCGCCCCGAGCACGAGCGCGCCGGCCGCGCGGTGACCGAAGCCGCTCCGGACGTGCTGGTGACCGTCGGAGAGGATTCGCGCATCATCCGACAGGCCGCCCTGGAAAGCGGTTTCCGCGGCGAGACGCATCATTTCGCCGCGAGCGCCGATGCGGCGGAGTTCCTGACCGGGGAGGTCCGGCCGGGGGATCTGGTGCTGGTCAAGGGATCCAGAGCCCTGGAAATGGAGCGGGTCGTTGAACGTCTGGTGGGATAGCGGCACGCCGGCGGGAGCGCTGGCGGCCTTTCTGGTCAGTCTGGTTCTGATGCCTCCCGGCATCGAGTGGCTCCGGCGTCTGAACTTCGGGCAGAACGTGCGGGAGGACGGCCCGGAAGCTCACCGTAGCAAGGCCGGCACACCCACCATGGGCGGAGTGCTGTTCATACCCCCCGGCGCGGCGGCGGCGGTCTGGGTCGCCACGCGGGGCGGGGAAAGCCCGGGCACATACGCGCTGCTGGTGGGTGTTTTCACCCTGGGAGGACTCGCCATCGGCTGGCTGGACGACTACCGGTCCATCAGGAGCGGAAGGTCCCTCGGCTTGAAGGCGCGGGAGAAACTGGCACTGCAGATTCTTCTTTCCGCGCTTTTTCTGGCGGGCATCCGCATCCTGTATCCTGTTCTGGGCTCGCTACCCGGCATGGCCGTCCGTCAGCTGTATCTGGCGGGGTGGGAAGGCTTTGTGCTGGCGCTTCTCGCCTGCGTGTGGCTCATGAACGCGGCGAACATCGCCGACGGGCTGGACGGGCTGGCGGCCGGACAGGGCATCGTGGCGCTCGTATCCATCGTCATCTGCGCGTCTCTGGCCCAACCGTCGTCCCCTGCGCTGCACGGCGCCCCCCTGGCGATGGCCGGCGCGCTGCTCGCTTTCCTCTGCTTCAACTCCCCGCCGGCCCGTATCTTCATGGGCGATGCGGGTTCCATCGCGCTCGGCTGCTTCGTCGCCGGGTTCGGACTGCTGCTGGTCCCGCTCTGGGCGCTGGCCCTGGCGACGGCGGTCTGGTCGCTCGAGGCGCTTTCCGTTGTGGCTCAGGTGGTGTATTTCAGGCTCACCGGCGGAAGACGGCTTTTCCGGATGGCTCCCGTCCACCATCACTTCGAGCTCTGCGGGTGGCCGGAGCCGCACGTGACGGCAAGGTTCATCGCCGCAAGCGTGGTTCTGGGAATCCTCCTTCCGATGGCGCTCAAGGGGTGGCTGGTCCCGTGAAGGGATTGCCCGGGAATCGCATCCTGGTGATGGGCTACGGGGTGGCCGGCCGCGCTGTGGCTGAAGCCGCGCGGCAGCTGGGCGCAGCCGTTTACGTCTACGACGACGCCTTCGGCCCCGGAGGGAGCGCGGCGCCTGACGGGGTGGAGGGTGAGGTGGTGGGCAGGGAGTCTCTTGCAGCCCTTTCGCCCGACCTGTGCGTCGTCAGCCCGGGAGTGCGCCCGGACCACCCTGTTCTGCGGGAGCTCGCAAACCGGGATGTGCGGATTATCGGGGAGGTCGAGTTCGGCTTCCTCCTTTGCCGGGCGCCGGTGGCCGCCGTCACGGGCACGAACGGCAAGTCTACGACGGCCGTGCTGGCGGGCCGGATGCTTCAGGCTTCGGGACACACCTGCATCATCGGAGGCAACCTCAGCGCAGAGGGCTACGACCTCCCGTTCGTGACCGCAGCCATGCGGGCCGGACCGGAGGATGCGATCGTCGCCGAAGTCTCCAGCTTTCAGCTGGAGCTCTGCTTTGCCTTCCGGCCGCGCGTGGCCGCGCTTCTGAACATTTCCGAGGACCACATGGACCGGTATTCCGGCCTCGAGGAGTATGCCGCGGCGAAGATGCGCATCTTCCAGGCGCAGGGGCCTGAGGATTTCGCGGTCCTTGGCGCGGACTGTCCGGTGGTCAGGCGGCTGGCGGGCCGGGTGGCTTCCCGCATCCTGCGGTTCTCGGCGAAGGAACGGGTGGAGGAGGGGGCGTTCCTGCGAGGCGACGAGCTGGTGCTCCGTCTCGACGGCCGCGAGCACGCGTTCGCCCGGTGCGCAGAGACGGCGCTCTGGGCGCCGTACGACCGCCTCAATCTGCTGGCGGCGGCCTGCATGGCGGCGGCGATGGGAGCGGTCCCCGAGGGGATCCGCTCCGCCGCCTTGAGTTTCAGAGGTCTTCCCCACCGGATGGAGGACTGTGGAGAGGTGGGCGGCGTGCGCTGGATCAACAGCTCCATGTGCACCAATCCCCGGGCGGGAGCGGAGGCTGCGCGCGCGGTCGCCGGACGGTTCCCCCTGGTGCTGATCGCGGGCGGGGCGCAAAAAGACTGCGGGTATTCGGATTGGGGCAGGGAGGTGGCCGCCTGCGCCCGTTCGGTGATCCTGATGGGCAGGGACCGCGGGATCCTGCGCTGCGCTCTGGAGGGTGCGGGCCGCCGGGACGCGCTGGAAGCCGGCACTCTGGAAGAGGCGATGGAGATCGCCCGGGCCGAGGCCAGCCCGGGTGACGCCGTGCTGCTTGCGCCCGCGATGGCCAGTTTCGACGAGTTCTCCGACTTTCGCCACCGCGGGCGGGTTTTCAGGGAGATCGTGGACAGATTTCGCAGGGAGGCGCATCAATGAGGACCAGGGAGGGCTCGCCGGATGCCACGGTGCCGCTCGTTTACGGGCTGCTGGCCGTGCTGGGACTTTATTTCATGGCCAGCGCCAGCTATGCTTCCGCGGCGCGTACCCTCGGCACGCCTTATTATTTCGTGATCCGGCATATTCTGTATCTGGCCGTATCGGCCGCCGTGTTCGTCCTGCTCTGCCGGGCCCGCGAGCCCCTGTGGCGGGCGGTGGGAGTGCCGGCCTTCGGTCTGCTTCTCCTCCTCAACGCCTGGACCGCGGCTTTCGGTGTCGCGGCCAACGGGGCAAGGCGCTGGTTGAGTCTGGGCCCGGTCACCGTGCAGCCCTCCGAGTTCCTGAAGGTGGCACTGGTGCTGGCGCTGGCGTTCTGGCTCTCCTCGCAGGCGGGCAACGTGCGGCGGTTCTGGCCCGGTTTCGGCGTTGCGATGCTGATGACCTGCCTGGCGGCGGGGGTGGTGGTGGCTCAGAGCGACCTGGGGACCGCCATCGTCCTGCTCGGCACGGGGCTTGCCGTCATCTTCTGCGCGGGCGCGCGCATCTGGCACGTTCTGATGTCGGTCGCCGCGATGAGCGCGGCTGTGGCGGTGCTCATCCGCGTGCAGCCCTACCGCATGGAGCGCGTTTACGCATGGCTGGAGCCGTGGAAGCACAAGGCGGATGAGGCGTATCAGGTGGTGCAGTCCTTCTACGCGTTCGGGCAGGGAGGCTGGCACGGGGCGGGGCTGGGTCAGGGACAGGCGAAGTACTTCATCCCCGCCCCCCACACGGACTTCGTGTTCGCGACTGTGGCGGAGGAAACCGGCATCTTCGGTCCGTTCTTCATCCTGCTGCTTTTCAGCCTGCTGGCGCTGAGCGGTATCAGGGTGGCGCGGTCCGCGAAGAGCCCGTTCGCCCGGATGGCGGCGGCAGGCGCCGTGGCCTGCGTTTGCGGGCAGGCCTTGCTGAACGTCGCCGTCGTGACCGGCAGTGTCCCGTGCACGGGAGTGCCGCTGCCGTTCATCAGCTACGGAGGGTCTTCTCTGGTGGCGGGAGCCGTCTTGATGGCTCTTCTGTTCGCGCTGTCGCGGGCCGTGCCGGCCCGGCGTCAGGGGGCTTCGAATGAATATCGTGATTACGGGAGGGGGGACGGGAGGACACATCTACCCGGCGCTGGCCGTGGCGTCGGCGCTGCGGGAGCTTCGTCCCGGGCTCCGGCTGCTCTACGCCGGTAGAGCGGGAGGACTGGAGGAGCGTCTGGCGGGGAGGGCCGGCATTCCGTTTGCCGGGCTGCCGGGCAGGCCGCTGGTGCAGGGAGCGGGAGCGCTCGGCGCCGCGGCGCATCTGGCGCGGGGAGTGCTCGCGGCTGCCCGGCTGCTCGCCCGGGAGCGCCCCGCGTGCGTGCTGGGCACCGGCGGGTTCGCCAGCGCGGCCGTCTGCGCGGCGCAGGCGGCGCGGCGAAGGCCTCTGGTGCTGGTGGACGGCAACGTCCTGCCCGGCCGCACGGTGCGCCTGCTCGCCCGGCGCGCGAGCGCCGTCTGCATCGCTTTCGACGCGGCGGCAGACGCTCTTCCCGGCTGCAGGGCCGTCCGGACCGGATATCCGGTCCGTCCCGGGTTCGCCGAGCGCCGCGACAGACACGAATGCCGCCGGAGCTTCGGGCTGCACGCGGATGCATTCACCCTGGTGGTGGTGGGCGGCAGCCAGGGGGCGCAGTTCCTGAACCGCCTGGTCGCGCACAGCGCTGCGCAGTTGACGGCACGGGGAGTCCAGATCCTGCACCAGACCGGGTCCCGGGACAGCCTGCAGGACGTCCCGGACGTGGCGGGCTGGGTGCGGCTAGAATACATCGACGATGTCGCGGCGGCCTTTGCGGCGGCGGACCTCGTGGTCTCACGGGCCGGGGCGTCCACTCTGGCCGAGCTCGCCATACAGGGAGCGGCGGCCATCCTGGTGCCGTATCCTTACGCTCAGGGAGACCATCAGCGGCTGAACGCCCGCGCGCTGGCGGCGGAGGGCCGGGCGATCCTCGTTGAGCAGGACGAGCTGACGCCGGAGCGGTTCACCGGGATGGTGCGCGATGCCTCGGCCGACCCGGCGCGGCTCCAGCGCCTGAGAGAGGGCATCAGGGAGCACGCCGCGCCGGACGCCGCTCGAGACGTGGCGCGGCTGGTCCTGGAATGCGCTTGCGGTTGCTGATTCCGGCGGGCGGGGCGGCGGACAGTTTTCGGGGAGTGAGATCACTTGACTGATCGGAGAGGCTGCGGCTGCGGGGACCGGGCGATCCAGCTCCCCACCCACTTCATCGGGATCGGGGGGGCGGGGATGAGCGCCATCGCCCAGGTGCTGCGGGCCGCCGGGTGCAGGGTGCAGGGCTCGGACCGCTCGGAGAGCCCCACCATCGAGATGCTCCGGGCCCAGGGCATCCCGGTGTTTATCGGCCACGACCCGGAGAACATCGGGGAGATGGAGCGGGTGGTCTACACCCGGGCCGTTCCGGACGACAACCCGGAGCTGGTCGCAGCCCGTCGGATGGGCCTGCCCGTGCTGGAGCGCGCGGAGATGCTGGGAGAGCTTTACAGGCTGTTCGATGTGCGCATCTCCGTGACGGGAACGCACGGCAAGACGAGCACCACGGCGCTGCTCGGGCACATTCTCACGGGATGCGGCAAGGACCCGACAGTGCTGGTCGGTGGGGAATCCATCAACCTGGGCGGGCACGCCCGCCTGGGGAAGTCCTCGCTGGTTGTCTCGGAAGCCTGCGAGGCTTATTCGTCTTTTCTGCACCTGCGTTCCAGTATGGCGGTCGTCACGAACGTGGATGAGGATCATCTGGACTGGTACCACACGTTCGAGAGGGTGAAGAACAGTTTCGTCGGGTTCATGCAGCAGATCGACGAGGGCGGACTTGTCGTCGCCTGCGCGGACGACCGTCACCTGATGTCCCTGCGTCCCCGCGTGGATTGCCGGTGGTTGACCTACGGATTCAGTCCCACGTCGGATGTGCGCGTGGGCTACCTGACGTATTCTGAGGGAGAGCAGTCTTTCGAGGTGGAGGGTCCGGACTGGAAGGTGGGGGTGCACCTGCCCCTGCCCGGCCGGCATCTTGCGTTGAACGCGGCCGGAGCGCTTGCCGCCGCGGTCGAGCTCGGATGCGACCCGCTGGAGGCCGCCGCAGCGCTGTACGACTTCCGGGGTGTGCGACGCCGCCTCGAGGTCAAGGGAAGGGCACGAGGGGTGACGGTGCTGGACGACTACGCCCACCATCCTGCCGAGATCCGCGCCACGCTGGAGGCTGTCTCCGAGGCTTTCGAAGGGCCGCTGACGGTGGTTTTCCAGCCGCACCTGTATTCGCGCACGGCGGAGCATCTTCACGGTTTTGCCGCGGTCCTGCGAGGCGTCCCGCGCGTCGTTCTGACCGATGTGTATGCCGCGCGGGAGGATCCGGAGCGGGGCGTGCAGACCGATGCTCTGTATGATCTTCTGGTGCGGGCGGGGCATCCGGAAGTCCACTATGTCCCCCAGCTTCACGACGTGCCGCGCTGGCTGGAGGAGCACGTGAGGCCGGGTGACGTGGTCATTACGGTGGGCGCGGGTGACGTGGTGGCGGCCGGGGAACAGTTCCTGCGGCTGGCCGGGGCGGAAGCGGCGCAGAAATGAACGGCGCCCGGGAGCCGGAGAAGCTCCGGGCTCTGGCTGCGGAGCTGCGCGTGCGGGTGAGGGGCGAGGTTCTGGCGGCGGAGCCGCTGGCCCGGCACACCACGATCGGCCTCGGGGGGCCGGCGGACCTGTTCGTCCGCGCGGCGTGCGTCGAAGATCTGCGCGAGGTCTTTGCTTTTGCGCGCGGGAAGGGCCTGCCGGTGACTCCGCTGGGGAGCGGGAGCAATGTGCTTGTGTCGGACCGGGGGGTGCGCGGCATCGTGGTGATGGCGGGCGGCGAGCTGCAGGACCTGCGCATCGAGGGCGTAAAATGCGTGGCGGGGGGCGGGTGCCCGGTCAGCCGTGCTGTCAGCGAGACCGCCCGCGCCGGCCTGGCGGGTCTGGAGGTGCTCTACGGGGTTCCCGGTACCATCGGCGGCGCGGTGGTTATGAATGCTGGGACGCGCCACGGGTGCGTGGCGGACACGCTCGAGAGCGTGACCGTGGTGGAGAGGGACGGGGGAGTGCGTGAGCTCGCCGCCCGCGCGCTTGGCCTTTCCTACCGCCATTCGGCCCTGCAGGACTGGCCGGGAGAGGCGTTCGTCGCCCGGGCGGTCTTCCGGTTGAAGGAGGAGGACCCGTCGGCCATCCGGCAGCGCATCGCAAGCTATGCCGAAGCCCGCCGGGCGTCGCAGCCTCTGGACTGGCGCAGCTGCGGGTGTATCTTCAGGAACCCGCCTTCGGATGCGGCGGGCCGGCTCATCGACGCGGCCGGGCTGAAAGGGATGAGCGAAGGGGGAGCGCGTGTCTCGGAGCAGCACGCGAACTTCATCGTCGTCAGCCCGGATGCGACGGCGGCGGATGTGCGCAGGCTGGCCGAGAAGGTCCGCAGGCTTGTGCAGGAGAGGCACGGTGTGACGCTGGAATACGAGGTGAAACTGCTCGGGGAGTGGGCGGATGAGTGAGCTGATCGACGTCGTCATCCTGATGGGAGGAAGCTCTTCCGAACGGGAGGTGTCGCTGGTCACGGGACGGGCGGTCATGGAAGCCATAGACACCTCCCGGTTCAGGGCGCGCGCTGTGGATCTCCGCCTGCCTCTGTGCAGTTCGAAGGTGCCGGCGGCGCCGGGTGGATGCGGCCCGGCGGCGCCGGGCGCGCTTCCGGAAGGGGAGGCGTCCCTCCTGCTGAACGAGATCGCTCCCGGCGGGGCTCGTCCGGACGTTGTTTTCATCGCCCTGCACGGCCGCTACGGTGAGGACGGCTGCGTCCAGGGGATGCTGGAGCTTCTCCAGATCCCGTACACGGGATCCGGCGTGCTGGCGAGCGCCCTGGCGATGGACAAGATCGCCACCAAAAAGCTGCTCCGCTCCTGCGGGCTTCCCACTCCCCGCTGGACCTCCAGCGACGGCCGCGAAGGAATCCGCGAGCTGGATCTGCGGGTGCGCTCCACGTGCGGGTATCCCTGTATCGTGAAGCCCAATCGCGAGGGTTCCACCGTAGGAGCAAGCATCGTCCGCGGGCCGGAAGGGCTCGAGGCTGCGCTTCGCGAAGCGCTCCGCTACGACCGGTTCGCGCTGATCGAGGAGCTGGTGTCGGGCACCGAGGTGACGGTGGGGATCCTGCAGAGAGGGGACGACCCGCTGGCCCTTCCCGTGGTCGAGATCTGTCCTCCCGGCGGGTTCTACGACTACCGGGCCAAATACACCGCCGGGCTGACCGAGAAAATCTGCCCGGCCCCCCTGCCGGCCGCAGTGACGGAGGAGGTCCACAGGATCGCTCTGGAGACTCACCGTCTGCTCGGCTGCAGCGGGATGTCCCGGGTGGATCTGTTCGTGACGCCGGAAGGTCCCACCGTTCTGGAGGTGAACACCATCCCTGGCCTTACGCCCACCAGCCTGCTCCCGCGAGCGGCGCAGGCTGCCCGGATACCGTTCACGGAGATGATCACGATGATCATCGAGAGCGGCCTCGCGGAGGGCGTCCGGTGAAACGCCGCCGCTACCTGACCGCCGCGCAGCTGGAACAGGGCCGGCGCAGGCTCCGGCTGGCCCGGAGCCGGGTGCGGGTCCTGACACGGCTGGCGCTGTTGGTCTTGTTTGCAGAGCTGGCGGCGGCAGCGCTGACGTCTCCGCGCTTCGCGGTCAAGGGTGTGACGCTCGAGGGCGCGGGGGATCTCACGCGGGAGTTCGCGCTGCGGACCGTCTCCCCGGCCGTCGGTACGAACCTGTTCCTTGCTCCGTGCGGACGGCTGCGCGGGCGTCTGGAATCCCATCCGGCCGTCCGCCGTGCTGAGGTCGTCCGGAAGAGGGACGGCCGCCTGCTGGTGCGTGTCGAGGAGCGCTCTCCCTACGTCTGCGTGCTCTGGAAAGGAAGTTACTTCTCCCTCGACAGGGAGATGGTCCCGTTCGTCCGCGCCGGGGCGCGGGACCGTTCCCTTCCGCTGATCGATGCCCCGGGGGCGGGCGCTCCGGAGATGGGGCGGCCCTGGTCCAGCGCGTATGTCGAGGCCGCCGTGAGATGCCTGGAAGAGGCCCGGAAAAGCGACCTCAAAGTGAGTCAGGTGTCTATTGACCCGGCAGGCGAGATGTGTTTGAATATCGTCAACGGGACCAAGATACGGGCCGGCTACCCGCAGGATATCGAGCGCAAAATATCCGTTGCAACGCGGGTGCTGGCATCGCTGCCGGTGCCGCTCGATTCCGTTCTCTACGTGGATGTCAGCTGTCCCGGCGCCCCGGCTTACCGGCCCAAAGGCAGCGACGGGGCCACTGCCGTCCATTGAGGCGCGACTAGCAGGGATGAACCAGGTTTTCAGCCGTCTGGGCTCCAAAAACTGGCTGTTCCACGTCACTCTCATGTGCTTTCTCCTGGGAGCGCTGCTTGCCGCCAACCTGAACACTCAGGGATCCATGCGCCAGCAGCTGGGGCTGCCGGCGGGCTCCGGACGGGTGCCGTGGCTGGTGGAGGCGCTCAAGGAGCAGCGCGACACCAACGAGAAGCTGAAAGCCACCATCGCGGAACTGCGCGCCAAGACGGAGGAATACGAGCAGGAGCTCTCCCAGCGCAGCCGCGAGTCTTCCTCGCTGAACCGGGAGCTTCAGGAGGTCAAATTTCTGCTGGGTCTCACTCCCGCGCGCGGCCCCGGGGTGATCGTCACGCTGGACGACAACAAGTCCAAGCGGGTCGGCGACATCGATTCGGACCTCTACATCGTCCACGACTTCGATCTGCGCAACGTCGTGAACGAGCTGTGGGCTGCCGGGGCGGAGGCCATCTCCATCAACGATCATCGCATCGTGGCCCGCACGGCCATCCGATGCGTGGGGCCGAACGCCATGATCAACGGCGAGCCGACGGCGGCGCCGTTCGTCATCAAGGCTATCGGGAACCCGGCTGATCTGGAGGGAGCCCTGAACATCCCGAACGGGGTGGTGGACCTGATGCGGGTCGGGATCAAGGTGAAGATAGAGCGCGGTCAGTTCATCGAGGTGCCGGCGTTCACGGGAGCCACCACCGTGAAGTATGCAAAACCGGTCCCGTTGAAGCAGGAAGGGACGAACTGATGTGATCTGGCTTCCTGTGGCAGGGCTGATCTTCGGCTTCGCGCTGGTCCTGCTGACGCGCTGGACGATTCCGGGAGACTACGCCAGCTATCTCGCGCTGGCAGCCCTCGCGGGTCTGGATTCGCTGTTCGGGGGCATCCGGGCCGGCCTTGAGGGCAAGTTTCACACGGACGTGTTCGTCTCCGGGTTCGTGGCGAACACCCTTCTCGCCGCAACCCTGGCGTGGCTGGGCGACCAGATCGGCGTGGACCTCCTTCTGGCGGCGGTCGTGGCTCTGGGAGGGCGGGTCTTTCTGAACCTGTCGCTGATCCGGCGGTACTGGCTGACGCAGGCGGCGATGTCGCGCCGCCGCGACGTGACTTGAGAGTCTTCGGAGAGGGAAGAGGCGTTCCGGACAGCGTTCGACGGAGGCGGCCTCCGGCGGCGGGGCGCAGGCTGGAATGCCTGAGGTGTTGAAGTGAGTCGCACGGAGATAGTTGCCGGCCTGGACATCGGCACAACGAAAGTCTGCATGATCATCGCCGAGGGCGAGCCGGGAGGGGCGCTCCGGGTCATCGGCGAGGGGCTGGTCCCGTCGGACGGGATGCGCAAGGGCGTGGTGACGGACATTGACAGCACGTCCCAGGCCATCGCCCGGGCGGCGGAGAAGGCGCAGCGGGTGGCCGGCGTGCAGGTGTCCAGCGTGTTCGTCGGCGTGTCGGGCGAGCATATCCGCTCCATGAACTCCCGGGGGATCGTCGCGATCGCGCATCCCCGGCGGATGGTCCGGCAGGAGGACGTGGACCGGGTCATCGAGAGCTCGCGACTGGTGGTGTTGCCGCCGGAGCGGGAGATCATCCACGCCATCCCGCGGGGGTTCGCGATCGACGGGCAGGACGGCATCAGGTCCCCGGTGGGGATGAGCGGCTCCCGGCTCGAGGTGGAGACGCATATCGTCCACGGCCAGAGCTCGTTCCTGCAGAATCTGGCCAAATGCGTGGACAGGGCGGACCTGGAGATCGAGTCCTTCGTGCTGCAGAGTTTCGCCGCCGCCCGGGCCGTGTTGGACGCGGCCGACCGGTCGCTGGGAGTGGCCCTCGTGGATATGGGCGGCGGGACGACCGATGTCGCGGTCTATCAGAACGACAGCATCGTGCACTCGGCGGTGCTGGCCGTGGGAGGCGCGCATCTGGATCAGGATGTGGCCATCGGCCTTCAGTGCTCCCTGGCCGCGGCGGAGCAGCTGAAGATCCAGTCCGGGTGCTCCAGCGTGGAGCAGGTCGACGGGGCTGAGACCATTTCTGTCCAGCGCACCGGCGCCAGCGCTCCCAGCCAGCTTCCCCGGCGGCTTCTGGCGGAGATACTGGAGCCCCGCGTGTCCGAGATCTTCCAGCTGGTGGGCGAGGCCGTGGAGCAGTATACTCCGCTTCGCAGTCTGCCGGCCGGCATCGTGCTGACGGGCGGAACGTCTCTGCTGCCGGGAGTGTGCGCGCTGGGCGAAAAGCTGCTCGGCGTCCCTGTGCGGCCCGGAAGGGTCACCGGGGTGGGCGGCCTGATGGACTCGGTGTCGGACCCGCAGCACGCCACCGGGGTGGGGCTGGCTCTTTGCGCCTGGGACCAGCGTGTGTCGGACGGCTCTGTGCGCAATGCGGGCAGGCTCCGCGGTCCCCGCGCGTGGCTCGCCAGGGTGCGAGACGTCCTGATGGGGACGGATTGAGGCGCGCAGGGGCGCCCGGGGGGTTGACATCCCCCTGCCGCTTCCTGCAGATACAGGTTTACGGAACAGCGAGAACAGCCGGAAGGAAGGGTTGCGATGCAGGATAGCATGTCGGATTGTCCCGCGAAGATCAAAGTCGTCGGCGTTGGCGGCGCGGGCTGCAATGCGGTCAACCGGATGATCGAAGGCGGCCTGAACGGCGTCGAGTTCATCTGCATGAACACGGACCGCCAGGCGCTGGAAGCGTCCCGCGCGGTGCATCTGGTTCAGCTGGGAGAGCAGCTGACCCGCGGGCTGGGTGCGGGCGGCAACCCGGAGGTCGGGCGGCAGGCGGCCGAGGAGAGCAAGCAGGAGATCGCCCGTGCCGTGGACGGCGCGGAGATGGTGTTCATCACCGCGGGAATGGGCGGCGGCACGGGGACCGGTGCGGCTCCCGTGGTGGCGGAGCTGTCGCGGGACGCCGGGGCGCTGACGGTGGCCGTTGTCACGCGGCCGTTCCTGTTCGAGGGGCCCCGCAGGGGCCAGGCCGCGGATCAGGGAGTCAAGCTCCTGAAGGAGAAGGTGGACACGCTCATCGTCATCCCCAACGAGCGTCTGCTCTCAGTGGTGGAGCGGCGGGTCAGTTTCGTGGATTCTTTCCGGATGGCGGACGAGGTGCTCCGGCAGGGAGTGCAGGGGATTGCGGACATGATCACCGTGCCGGGGCTCATCAATGTGGACTTCGCGGATGTCAAGGCGATCATGAAAGACGCCGGCTCCGCGCTGATGGGAATCGGAATCGGGACGGGCGACGGCAGCGCCCGGATGGCCGCTCAGGCGGCCATCTCCAGCCCGCTGCTGGAGACTACTGTGGCCGGCGCTCGAGGCATTCTGTTCAATATCTGCGGCGGCGAAGATCTCACCATCTCCGACGTCAACGAGGCGGCGCAGGTCATCTTCGATGCGGCCGACAAGGAAGATGCCAACATCATCTTCGGGGCGGTCATCGATCCGAGGCTCGAGGGCGAGGTGCGGATCACCGTGCTGGCCACCGGGTTCGACTCGCCGGACTACAATGTCCGCCATCACAAGCTGGCGCCCGAGCCCGGCAAGCATCCCGAGCCGAAGGATGAGCCTCTGCGGTTCTCGCTGGGGGACCGCGAGATGGTGCCGGAGTCCGAGCTCGACATCCCGGCCTTCCTGCGCAGGCGCTGAAGGGGACGGGAGTCTGGCCGGTGTTTGCGGGGCGGTCTCGAAGAGCCGCCCCGCATTGATGTTACTCTGGAACCCGATCGGGGTAACCATGCAGGGACAGACCGAGCCCGTCGAAAGGAGACGCACTTGTCCGCAGTTCCGGTGATCCTGTCCGCGGGGGCCGCGCTCGCGGCCGCGATCCTGTCAGCCGCTCCTCCCGCTGCCGCGGAGGGAGAGACGCTGGAATACCGTCACGGCAACGTGGTTCTGGAGGGGTATCTTGCGCTCCCCGCCCCCTCGGCCGGGAGGTGTCCGGGAATCCTGCTGGTGCACGACTGGGACGGCATGGACGATTACGAGCGCCTGCGGGCCGAGATGGTGGCCGAGCTTGGTTACGTTACGCTGGCGGCGGACGTCTACGGCAAAGGCGTGCGGCCCGCCGATACGCAGCAGGCCGAGGCCGAGTCAGCGAAGTTCAAGAACGACCCGCAGCTTTTCCGCGCCCGCCTCGCCGCGGGGCTGGACGCGCTTCGACGCCATCCCCGCGTGGACCCCGGCCGTCTGGGAGCGATCGGCTACTGCTTCGGCGGCACGGGTGTGCTGGAGCTCGCGCGGGCCGGCGCGGATGTCAGAGGCGTCGTCAGCTTCCACGGATCGCTGGCGACCACCGCCCCTGCCGCGCCCGGCGCGGTCAAGGCTGCCGTGCTGGTCCTGCATGGCGGAGCGGACCCCGTGGTTCCCCCGGACGAGGTCTCCTCCTTCGTGCGCGAGATGCTGGACGCCGGGGCGAACTTCAGCATCGTGTCCTACCCCGGAGCCGTCCACGGCTTCACTAGATTTGGCAGCCGCTCCTATCATCAGAAGGCTGACCGGGCCTCCTGGGAGGCGATGAAGCGCTTCTTCAGCGATCTTTTCACTCCCGACTGACGCGACCGGCTCCGCCCTCGAGTGTCATCCGCATCCGTTCGGCAAGGACACTGCCGGGCACGTTGGAGAGGATGCGCGCCTCCCGGACTTCCTGTCCGCCTGAATCCAGGAACACCACGGTGGGAACGCCGCGCACCTGGTAGCGCTGGAGAGCCTCCCGGACGGCGGGCGGGCGGCTGTCGGTTGCGTCCACTTTCAGACGGACGAACTCTTGCGAAAGGCGGACCGCTTCCGGATGGCGGAAGGCGCCGTGCTCCAGTTCCCGGCACGGCAGGCACCAGTCGGCGGAGAAATCGATCAGGACGGGACGCCCTTCGCGCGCTGCCTGCTCCACCAGCGAACGCGAGTACGGCTGCCATTCGATTCCCGGCCGCTCCTGACCCGGCACGAGCAGCCAGATGCCGCCGATGACGGCCAGCGCTCCCGTCAGCGCCCGGAAGACTCCCAGACTGGGCGGCCGGAAGCCGCTCTTCTCCAGAAAGCCAAGCCACACTCCCAGCGCGATGGCCAGTAGTCCTCCCGCCGCAGATGCCGCCTTCGCCCCGGTCACGGGGCTGATCAGCCAGAGCGCCACTCCCAGAAGAAGCGCTCCCAGCAGCTTCTTGACCCAGGACATCCACGGTCCTGCGGTGGGCAGGTTTGCGGAGAAGACGGCGAGCAGCATCAGCGGCGTGGCGATGCCGAGCGCCAGGACGAAAAACAGGCTGAGTCCCGCCGCCGGCTGTCCCAGCGCCCCCGCGAAGGCCATCAGGGCGATGGTGGCCGGTCCGGTGCAAGGGGCCGCCACCACGCCGAAGATGAGCCCCATCACGAACGCTCCGGCCGGCCCGCTCCGGGCTCCTGCCCTCCGGGCGATGAATGCAGGCGGCTGAAGTTCGAACGCCCCGAACATCCCGAAGCCCATCACCGCGATGATCGCCGCAAGCGCTCCCAGCACCCAGGGGCTCGACAGCCACGAGCCGAACAGGGCGCCGCTGGAGGCTGCCAGGAAGCCAAGGAGCGAATAAGTCGTGGCGATTCCGGCAATGTAGGCTGCCGCCAGCCCCACCGTCCTCTTCCTGTTGCCGGAAGCCTGGCTGCGGAAATAGCCCAGCGTGATGGGGATCAGCGGGAAAACGCAGGGAGTGAAGCTGAGTCCCAGTCCCGCCGCGTAGACCGCCGCAAGCAGGAACGCCCAGCCGCGCTTTTCCAGAATCCCGGCGAAGTAGTTGGGAGCCTGCTGCGCCTCCGGGTTGACAGTCAGCTGTGAAGGCGGTCCCGGCTCGCCCTGAACACCGGCGAACAGCCCGCCGGTGACCGGCGGAGAAGTCTCAGCTCCCACCTCCAGAGGGATCTCGATCCGGGCTTCTGCCGGGGGCAGGCACTGCTGGTCGTCGCAGGCCTGATAGGTAAGCACGGCGGTCAGCCGGACGGTTCCCGGCGATGCGTCCCGGGGGACCGTGACGCGGAAGGTCAGGACCGCCCCGTCCTCCAGCACTGCCACCTTCTGCCCCTTCGCAAAGGAGAACTCTTTCAGCACGTGGGGGGGATACGAGACCGTCCCCACCTGGAAGCCTCCGGGAGCTTCCACGGTGAGTTCGGTGGGGATGGTGAAATCGTCCAGAGGGGCGTTCGACTGGATGTGATAGCGCCCGTCCACACTCACGCGCACAGCCGCCAGCGTGGAGTCCCCCGGGGCGACGGTCCTGTTCTGGACGGCAGCTTCCAGCCGCACGATACCGGCCGGACCGGCTCCCTCCCCTGTGCTCACGCTCTGAGCCTGACCCCCCGTGGAAAGATGCAGCGCGAGCAGCGCGGCTGCAGCGGTCATTCTTGAGAGAGTTCGTGTCACGTCTTCCGCTCCCGTTCTCCAGACTGGCCGCCCCGGGCCTTTGCCGGGGCTACCATGCCGAACGTCGCGCGCGGGAATTTTGATTCCGGGGTCTGGGCCCGGACGCGGACGCCGGGGTATCATACCGTGGATGGAGGCCGCGATGCCCGCGTTTGACCCGCCTGTCTATCTGGACTACGCCGCGAGCACTCCTCTGGATTCCCGCGTGCTGGAGGAGATGCTGCCCTGGCTCGCCTCGGAGTTCGGAAACGCCTCCAGCACCCATTCTTTCGGCAGGAGGGCCCGGGCCGCCCTGGACCTGGCGCGGGACCGTGTCGCTGCTCTGCTTCACGCGCAGCCTGCGGAGATCTGCTTCACCTCCGGGGGGACTGAGGCGGACAACCTGGCGGTCATCGGCGCCGCCCTTGCCGCGCCGCCGGAGCGGCGGCGGGTGGTGATCAGCGCGGTGGAGCATCACGCCGTCCTGCACGCCGCGGAGAGCCTCACACGCTCCGGCTACGAGGTCTGCCGGATCCCTGTGAACTCCTCGGGTCATCTGCTGCTGGAGCAGGCGGCGCGCCTCATAGACCGCAGCACAGCGCTGGTGAGCGTCATGCTGGTGAACAACGAGACCGGGGTGGTGATGCCCGTCGCGAAGGTCGCGCGGCTGGCGCGCAGGGCGGGCGCGTTGATGCACACGGATGCGGTGCAGGCGGCGGGGCTGCTCAGGCTGGACCCGCACGAGCTGGGAGTGGATCTGCTCAGCATCTCCGCCCACAAGATCTACGGGCCGAAAGGGGCTGGAGCCCTCTGGGTGCGAAAGGGCGTGAAGCTGGCGCCCGTCATCCACGGCGGTGCCCAGGAGAGGGAGCGCCGGGGCGGCACGGAGAATGTCGCCGCGATTGCCGGGCTCGGCCGGGCGGCGCAGATCGCTCTGGAGGAGCGTCAGCAGATCGTGGATGCGGTTCAGGCGGCCAGAGACGCGTTTCTGGAAGGGTTCGGGCCGCTTCGCGACTTCCCGCTCCACGGCGCGGCGGCGCGGCGTGTTTGCTCCATCCTGAACATCCACTTTCCCGGTCTGGAGTCCGAGCTGTTCCTGATGCGCCTGGACACAATGGGCATTGCGGCCAGCTCCGGATCGGCCTGTGCTTCCGGCTCCCAGGAACCATCGCACGTCCTGAAGGCGATGGGGTTCCCGGATTCCGAGGTGAAGTGCTCGGTGCGGTTCAGCTTCGGCAGGACGCTGGATCCCCGGACCGCGCTCAGGGCCGGCTGCGCGGTCCGCGAAGCGGCAGGGGAGATGCTGGAGCGGATCCGGGAGATCTCGTCCGCCCCGGCGACGCGGGCGGGTTCCTCGCCGGCCTGAACCGGGGCAAGGCCCGTCTGCGCCGGGGCGCTCCCGCCGGGCGGGTAATGGTTCTCTGCCCCGGTTCAGAAGCAAGGCGCCCTTCGCCTCGAACCAGTGCGAAGGGCGCGGCGTATCTCCGGGTCGGGAGGCGGCGTTTCCGGGCTTCAGGGCGCCTGATTCGGTTCCACTGGCGGCTCCGGAACGTTTTCGCGGACGGAGTTGCCGCTCAGCGCCACCCCTGCCAGTCCGTCTGCAACCTCTATGGCGCTGCTGGTGCTGGAGATGACGCACCCGCTGACGGCGACGGCGTCACCTCCGGTGATGCGCAGCGCGGGCGCCACGAACTTTTCCATCTCGCGGCGCAGCTGGCATCCCGAAGCGGCCACGAGGCTTCCGCCCTGAACATCGATGCACGGGCCGCTGTTGGACTTCATCTCCAGCCCGCTCATCCGGACCTGCGCTCCTTTCCCGTGGATGAGGATGCCGCTGTGGTGCGTCCAGTAGGTGCCGCCTGCAAGGCTCAGGGTATGGGGTCCTTCGACCTCGACGCCGATGCCGCAGAAATCCGCCGAGCAGTTGGCCATGGATCCCCAGGTGACTCCGCGGATCTCCGCTCCCGGAATGCTCTCCGCGAACTTGTAGCCCCGGTCGCCGCTGAACACGAAACAGTCGCTCATCAGCAGGACGTCGTTCTTGCCGAGCAGGAACCCGATGCCTTTGGCCAGAAACCGCGGGCTCGCGGGCGACCACACTTCCACACGGGAGATCCAGGAGACATCCCACGTCCCGAGCAGCCGGATCCCGATGTTGTGGATGTTCACCAGGAAACAGTCGCGGATGAGCGCGCGTCCCACGTTGGACTTGCCGTCGGCGGAGATGCCGTCCCAGGCGCCCATGATCTTCACCTCGCTGACCCGGGTCCCCACTCCAGCCAGCTGGATGATCGCCGGCCGCTCCGAAGGCTGCCCGTCCTTCCACTCCTGGAGGAAGAAAAGGCCGTGCACCGACCCGCCTCCCAGAAGCCGGACGGCCGGACCGTCTGGCACGTCCGGGAGGATTATGGGAAGTGTTTCCTCGTCCGCCACCCAGGCGGCTGTCTCGGCTCCGGTCAACTCCTGGGCTTTCAACTCCAGAGTCCGGGTTATGCGGTAACGTCCGCGGGGCACGCGGACGGGCTGCCCGGTCTCCCTGCCCAGCGCGATTGCCCTTTCGAACGCGGCGGTATCGTCCGCCTTGCCGTCTCCCGCAGCGCCGAGGCTGCGAACGTCGATTCCAGATGATCCCTGAGGAGGAGCCGCCGCCGCACTCCTGGTGAAGCAGACAGCGAGCAGGACGGCTGCCGCAAGTGCCGGCCAGAGGAGCATTGTAACAGGTTTCATCGTCCCTCCAGACGGGGCCACCTGGCCCCCGCTTTTCGGGAAAGCTTCGACGCAGAGCGGCAGGAATCCTCAGTCCGGGATATAAACTCCCTCTGAGAGCGGATGGCCTCCGCGGCGTCCGGACGACGGGTGCCGCGCCGGGTGCGTTCCGCTCCGTAATCCTCCGGAAGTGTGGTTACAAGCATGAGTTTTGCCGAACGTATGGATGCCGTCTGGCAGAAAGTGGAAGGTCTGCGGTCGGACGCCGCGGAGTGGATGGAGCGTATCCGCGCGGAGTTCGATCTCGCGCAGGAGTTCGTCGAGTCCACGGAAGAACGGCGCAAGTATGCCGGTCTGGTGGAGGAGGCTCTCAGCGGGTTCGAGTCCGCGCTGAGCTCGGGCGCCAGTCTGAAGGATGCCGTGGAACAGGCGGAGAAGGCGCTGGAGCCCATCGGGCAGGAGCTGCGGAAGTTCACGATCCACCTCTGCGGACACGCGCATATTGATATGAACTGGCTGTGGCCGTGGCAGGAGACGGTCAGCACCACGCGCGACACCTTCTCCACGGTGGACCGCCTGATGCAGTCCTTCCCTGACCTGAAGTTCTCTCAGGACCAGGCCTCCACATACGTCGCGATGCAGCAGTACTGCCCGGACATCTTCGAGATGCTCCGCAAGCGCGTCGCGGAGGGCCGCTGGGAGGTCACCGCCAGCACCTGGGTGGAGGGTGAAAAGAACCTGGCTTCGGGAGAGGCTCTCTGCCGCCAGATGCTCTACACCCGCCGTTACTTCAAGGAGAACTTCGGTCTGCCCTACGATGCGGTCAAGATCGACTGGGAGCCCGATATGTTCGGGCACAGCCGCATGCTGCCAGCCATCCTGAACAGGGGCGGGGTGCGGTGGTACTATTTCTGCCGCGGGGGCAAGGAGCCCAAACTGTTCTGGTGGCAGGCGCCGGACGGTTCGCGCGTGCTGGCCTATCAGGACAATGAACATTGGTACAACGGTTTCATTGGCCCGCACATCACGAAAATGGTGCTGCGCCTGGAGCGAGAGACCGGCGGGCTGAAGGATCATCTCTATCTGTTCGGGCTCGGCGACCACGGTGGCGGTCCCACCCGCCGGGATCTCCACCGTTATGTGCGGATGAGCCGGTGGCCGATCTATCCCACCCTGAAGCTCAGCCGCGTGCAGGACTTCTTCGCCGCGGTGGAGGCGGCCGGGCTGGACCTTCCGGTCATCGAGGATGAGCTGAACTTCGTCTTCGAGGGGTGCTACACTTCGCAGTCCAGCGTCAAGCGCGGCAACCGGGTCAGCGAGAACGAACTGGTGCGCGCTGAGACTGCCGCGGTCATCGCCAAGGCCCTGGCCGGCATTCCCTACCCGCAGGATGCTCTCAACGACGCGTGGCGCCGGACGATGCTGTGCCAGTTTCACGACATCCTGCCGGGCTCGGGGGTGCACGCCACCTACGAATACTCGTCGGCGCTGTATCAGGAGGTCGCCGCGGTTACGGAGTCGGTCATCACCCGGGCCCTGCGCCAGGTGGCTGCGAAGGCCGACACAGCCTCGATCGTGGGCCTGCCGCCGGAGCCGGACGGGGAAGGCTCCGAGTTTGGCGACGGTCTCGGCGCGGGTGCGGGAGACACCAGCCTGCCGGGCGGCGTCACCGGCTACAACGCCGGAGCCGCGGGCGCCCAGCCGTTCATCGTGTTCAATCCTCTGCCCTGGGACCGCAGCGAGCTTGTGGTCGCGAAGATCTGGAACACCGGCTGGGCACACGACCGCATCCTCGTCCGGGATAGCGAGGGGAACACTGTGCCCGGACAGGTCGTCGGGACGGGCAACTTCTGGGGGCACGACTTCATATCGGTTGCGTTCCCGGCAAAGGATGTCCCGGCCACGGGCTACCGGATCTACGGTGTGGAGCGCTCCTTCGCGCCCGTCCCGGCTGAGGGCGTGAGTGTCACCGCCGCTCCCGTGATCATGCACACGCCCAGGACGGAGAAACCCATCGTCACTCTGGAGAACAGGCATCTCCGGGTGCAGGTTGAGAGCTCGGCCGCAGCCGTGGTCAGCATCGTGGACAAGGCGACGGGGGTGGAGTTTGTTCCTCCGGGCGGGAGGCTGGGGCTCCTGGAGTATGTCCACGAGGCCCCGAACCCGATGTCCGCGTGGACCATCGGACAGCTGCTCACTGTCGATCCCATCGCTGACAGCTGGGCCCTGGAGGTCAGGCAGCGCGGCCCGCACCGGGCGTCGGTGGTTTGCCGCAGGAAATACCGCAACTCCACGTTCGCGCTGGAGATTGGCCTGGCCGAGGACAGCCGGCAGGTGGAGTTCTCGCTGGATGTCAACTGGCTGGAGATGGGGTCTCCGGAGACGGGCATTCCGCAGCTTCGCGTGGCCTTCCCGGTGAATGTGACCAACCCGCGCGCCCGCTACGAGGTGCCGTTCGGAAGCATCGAGCGTCCGGTCGGGCCTCAGGAAGTGCCCGCGCTGAAATGGGCGGACATTTCGGGAGACTGCGGCGGTCAGAAGGCCGGAATCACGCTGCTCAACGCGGACAAATACGGCCACCGGGCGGAAGGAAACGTGCTGCACCTGACCCTGCTGCGGTCCAGTTACTTGCCTGACCCGCTCCCTGAGATGGGGCAGCACGTCATCCGCTGGGCGGTGCAGCCTCACCTGGGGGACTGCAGTGTCAGCGAGGCCACCCGCGCCGGATGGGCGTTCAATGCGCCGTTCACGGTGGCCAGCACGGATGCCCACAGGGGCGACGAACCGAACACCCAGGGCTTCATCCGCTGCGAGACCGGCAGCGTCATGCTCGCCTCCGTGAAGAAGGCAGAGGACTCGGATGCGCTGATCCTCCGGCTCTACGAGATGGAGGGACAGGCCGTCCGGGCTGCGGTGCGGCTGTCCAGGGTGGTCCCGCCGTCGGCAAGGGCGGTGGAGACGGACATCCTCGAGCAGCCGCTGGAGAGATCGTCCGCGACGTTCCAGAACGGTCTGCTGGAGGTGGATGTGCCTGCCTACGGTATCGTCACGGTCATGGTGGGCTAGGTCCCGCAAAGGCAGACCGGTTCGAGACTCCGAACCGCGCGGGCCCCGGGGGGTACCCCGGGGCCCGCGTCACTCTGCACCGTTGCCGCTGTTTTCAGCTCTGGCTCTGCAGTTCCTGCCAGGCCAGGATCCCGCCCTTCAGGTTGCACACGTCGCGGAACCCCTGCTTCAACAGGAACTCGGTCGCTCGCGCGCTGCGCCCCCCGCTCAAGCACATGACCACCGTCTTTGCCTGCGGGTCCAGCTCTCCGGCGCGCTCCTGCAGCTCTCCGAGCGGCAGGAGCCTGGCTCCGGGGATGTTCATCTGCTCGAACTCGTCCGGATCCCGGACATCCAGCAACACGAAGTCTTCGCCGGACTCAAGCATATACTTCAGTGATTGAACATCTATCTCCGGCACTTTAGGGCCAAAAAGGTTCATGGTCGTTCCTCTGCGCTCCGTAGCCTGGTTCTGGAAAGGCCGTTCCAGGGGAAACGGGTTATTTTTTCATTGGATGCGCTCTGGTTCCCGGGGGATTCATTCAGGAATGAAGCTGGTTCCCGGCTTCAGATCCTGGACGAAGGCGGCCAGCAGCTTCGCCGTGTTGTCGAGATCCTCCAGGCTGATCATCTCGCAGGGGGTGTGCATGTAGCGGAGCGGCACGTGGATGAGCCCCACCGCCACCCCTGCCCGCGAGTACTGGATCGGGTCGGCGTCGGTCGCAGAGCGCCCGCCGATGCCTTCGGTCTGGTAGTGGATGCCGTGCCTGGCCGCGGTTTCCTCGAGCATCTCGAAGACGCGAGGGTTCACGTTGGCCCCCCGCGAGAGGATAGGCCCGGCGCCCAGCCGGAAGTCGCCTTCTTTCTTCTTGTCCAGCCCGGGATGGTCGGTGGCGTGCCCAACGTCGATCACCAGCGCGACATCCGGCTCCACCCGGAAGGCGCTGGTGCGCGCGCCGATGGAGCCGATCTCTTCCTGCACCGTGGCGACTCCGTACACAGCTGCGGCATGCTTTTTCTGCGACAGAAGCCGGAGCGTTTCCGCTACCAGCCAGACCGCCATCTTATTGTCGAAAGCCATACTGACGGCACGACTGTTCGCAAGCACTTCGAATGGCTGCACGAAGACCCCGGGGTCTCCGACCCTGACGCGCTCCTCGGCGTCTTTGCGGTCTCTGGCGCCGATGTCCACCCACAGGTCTTCCAGCTTCGGTGCCTTGGTGCGGTCCGAAGAGTCCTGAAGATGGATGGCCTTGCGGCCGACAACACCGGACACCGGACCGCTTCGGCCCTGAATGACCACCCGCTGCGATACGCACGCGGCCGGGTCCAGCCCCCCGATGCGGCGGAAGTAGATGAACCCCTCGTCATCGATATGGGTAACGATGAGGCCTATCTGATCGGAATGCCCGGCCAGCATGACGCGCGGCGAACCACCGGGATTGCGCACGGCGATGACGTTGCCGAGCACGTCGGTCTCTACCGCTTCAGCGAAGGGGGCCACATACTGGCGAAACAGCCTCTGAGCCGGCTGCTCGAAGCCGGAGGGGCTGGGAGTCTCGACCAGCTGCTTCAGAAAATCCAGAGATTTGCCTTTCAAAGGGAGAAAATACCTTCCAGTCCTTCCCGCAAATGATTATCGGGTCGCATCTGCCGGGCCTGATTATACACGCTGAGCCGGCGGGCGGCTCTTGACGGGCGTCGCGCCTGCCAAATACACTGCCGTTGCAGGCCGGCGCGCGGGAACCTGGCGGCCTGGCGCGGGGGTATCAAGAGCCGTGTGCGGCGGCGTTTCCGGGCAGTTGCCCTGCGGTCTGTTCGTAAAACTGAGCAGGAGAAGCGCGCCCGATGCGGCATACTCATGCTTGAACGCCTTGTTCGGGGGCGGCGCCGGCCGCTCCAGAGACGCACATCGTCCGCGCCGCGCTAAAGATGCTCGCTCCGGACACGATAATGAAAGCGGTGAGTGCCGCGCTTGCGGAGGAGGGTGAGAGCCTTCGCGCCTGCAGGCCGGTCTCCGGTCCGGGTTGCGATGGGAGTAGTGGTCATCATGTGGAAAACTGCTTGCCTGTTGGTCCTCACGGGACTGCTTGTGACGTCGGGCTCCCTGTCCGCGCAGAACGCCGGTACGGTGGGACTGCAGCCTGACGGTCCGATCGTCAGGGATCCGAACTACCGCCTCGCTCCCGACGACGTCCTGCAGCTGACCGTATGGGGAGAGCCTGCCATTCAGGGCGTTTATCTCACGGTCACTCCGGAAGGGGTCATTGTCGCTCCGGTCGTGGGGAGCATCCGCGCGGCCGGCAGGACTGTCGAAGAGGTCAAGGCCGAGATCGCCCGCCGCTTCATCGAGATGGACTACCTGAAGAATCCCACCGTCCAGCTGACTCTCTATCAGGTCCACCGGATGCGTGTGCGGGTCCTGGGCCAGGTCTACCGGCCGGGCCTCCAGCAGATGCGCGACGGTGACACGGTGGCGCATGCCATTGCAGAGGCGGGGAGCTTCATTCCGGACACCGCGGCACTCAGTAAGGCCACAATCACGCGGCCGGGGCAGAGCGAGCCCATCCCGGTGAACCTGGAGGCGTTTTACTTCGAGGGCGATATGTCGCAGGACCTCCCCCTTAAGGACGGCGACACCATCTACATCCCGGAAGATACCGAGAGCAAGATCTACGTGATGGGGATGGTGCAGCGGCCCGGCCAGTTCCCGTGGAAGAAGACCACCACCGTCACACAAGCCATCTCGCAGGCGGGCGGTCCCCTTGAGCGCGGCGCTCTGGGACGCACGGTCATCGTCCGGCGCGCCGCTGAGGGGCAGGAGCCGCAGCAGATTCCCGTGAATGTCGCGGAGATTCTGGACCGGGGAGACACGTCGAAGGACATCCGGCTGCAGCCGGGAGACGTCGTTCTGGTGCGGGAGACCAAGCGGCCGAACCTGACGACCATCAGTCAGGTGCTCTCGAACATATATCAGGTGGTCTTCATCGCGAGGTGGGGACTCTGACGGGTTATGATGCGGCTGGCCGGCCGGAGGACGGTGTTACTTTCAGGCCCCGTCAGTGAACCCGGAGGAGTTGAGGGTCACGCTTCTTAGGAAGAAGCGGAAGAGATGATCCCCGCCGCCCCGCCTGAGGTGGCCCGGCGCGGGAGGAGGTACGCAGTCTTGGAGCTCTGGAGATACTATCGTATTCTTTGCCGCCGCAAGTGGATCGTGCTTGCCGGAGTGGCCGTTTGTATGCTGGCCGCAGCGGGGCTGGTCTTTTTCACGCCGGCAACCCTCGAGTCGGTTTCTTACGTGCGCCAGGTAACTCCTCAGACGCTTGGAAGCACCGTGTTGCAGGAAATGCAGAGCGTGCGACCCGAGCTGGTGCAGGCTTCGGTGGCCAGGCACGCGGCGAGCAACGTCTTCCGCGCTTACTACATCGGGCTTCTCAGCAACAACGAGGAGTACACGCGACGGGTGCGCGAGGCTCTCGACAGAGAGGCTGCTCAGGGCGCTGCTCTTGCCGAGGATGTGGTGGCAATCAAGGACTTCCTGGAGCGCCGGGCCGCGAGGCCCTACATCTTCGACAGAAATCAGATTGAGAAGCTTTTGAACGATTACACCACAGTGCTTCCGGAGAGGGAATCCGACCTGATACGGATCATCGTGAAAGTCCCGGACAATTTTGTGGGAGCAGATCCATCCCGTGACGGACCGGAGTTCGCTCAGGCGGCGGCTTTCGCTGCCGCGATAGCCTTCAAATATTCCTACAAGGCCAAGAATTACGATCCGTCCGAGGTCCGCGCATATCTGGAGCGCAAGGTCCGGGAGGCCCGGGCCGATCTCGAGGCGAAGCGGGCGGCTCTCGAGAACTACAAGAAATCGCGCGGTATTTCTGATCTTAATGCGGCCGCGCAGGTCAGGTTGGCGCGCCTTGGCGATCTGGACTTCCAACTGCGGGCATCGCAGGTCCAGGCGCGCGAGGCTGCGCAACGCGTGCGCGCGGCTCAGAACGAGCTGAGAGCGCTCCCGCTCACCAGGGAGGAGCAGAAGACCACGGGGGATAACACTCTCTGGACGACCCTCGCCACGGAGCTCGCCCGGCGGGAGCAGGAGCTCGCCAGCATGCTCACCTATCGGGGCGAAAACCACCCGGAAGTGCAGGCGCTGCGCAAGTCGATCGAGGAGCTCAAGTCCAGCCAGGCGCAGGAGCAGCGCCAGCGCATCGTGCAGAGGGTTGAAGCCATCAACCCCGTCCACACCCAGACGCTGGATCGCTTCGTTCAGGCCAAGGTAGACTCCATCGCGGCAGAGGCCCGCACCTCGGCGCTCGCCGCGGTCTTACCTCAGATGAAGTCCGAACTGAACTCCTTCCCGGAGGAAGAGCGAGAAGTCGCGCTGCGGACCGTAGAGGTGCAGACTGCCGAGCAGACCTTTGCGTTGCTGAAAAACAAGCTGGAGGAGGCCCGTATCCGTGAGAACGAGCCTTACCGGGCTGGAGACATCAGCATCGTCGGTGTCATTGATCCCAAGCCCGCCACCAGCCGCAAGCTGCAGCTTGCGCTGGCTCTTCCGCTCAGCCTGCTGCTGGCGTTTGCGGTGGTGCTCCTGTTGGACTACATCGACACCACCGTGCGCACCCCCGACCAGGTGGAGGATCTGCTCGGGCTTCCGGTCGTGACGATGGTGCCTCTTTCCAAAGGGCCGTCACTGGTGAAGGGCCTTCCTTCTCCGGGGCTCAGGGAGTGCTATGAAATGCTCACGGCGGAGCTCTGGCATCTTGCCTCCCAGGAGGCCGGAAAGGGCGCAATCCTGGTCGCCGGAGCCGCGCCGCGGGCGGGGCGGTCCACCACTGCCAGCAACCTGGCGATTGCGCTCGCCGGAGACGGGGCACGGGTCATCCTGGTGGACGCCGACCTGCGCAATCCCACTCAGCACGTGCTCTTCGGTGTGGATAACTCCAGGGGGCTGGCCAATGTCCTTTCCGGCGGTGCCGCACTGGAGGATGTCGCGGTGCCCACAAGGGTGGAAGGCTTGCTTCTGGTTCCGAGCGGACCTCTGCCGGACAATCCCATCCGCCTGCTGAGGGGCGAGGCGATGGAGCGCTTCGTGGCGGACGCTTCTGCCGTGGCGGACTTCGTCGTGTTCGACAGCCCGGCGGGGGCGGCCTTCGCCGATGCGACGGTGCTGGCAGCCGTGATCAAGAGGACTCTGCTCGTCCAGTCCGCCGGTGTTCCGCCCACTGGCGCAGAGGCGGAGTTCCGTATGCGGCTGGATCAGGTGGGAGCGGAGTATCTCGGCGTACTGTTCAACCGGGTCCGGCCCGAGGAGGTGCGCGGACCGCTGGGAGGGCGGTCCATCTACCGGAGCCTGCCACCTTCGCCCCCGCCGGCGGGCACGGTGTCTCCGACGAGTCCGGCGATCCCGGGCTAGGGTGCACGGCGGGCCCGGGAGAGTGGTCTGCGAAAAGGGATAACGCATTCAGACGCCGGGCCGGTCTGACGAATTGGCCGGCCCGGCGGTCTGGCGGAACCCGGGCGGCTCATTGCCGGTAGCATGTGCTTGGAGGGAGGTGTGTTTGAGTTTGGCTCCGGGAGGAAGCGCTGCGTTGAAGGCTTCGGAACTGGCGCTGGAGACCGATTCGCGTCCAGTCTACGAGACGGCAAAGCGGGTGTTCGACGTCATCGGGGCGTCGCTCCTTCTTGTGCTGTCTTCGCTCCCGGCCTTGATCATTGCCATCCTCATCAAGCTGGATGACGAGGGGCCGGTTCTGTTCAAACAGACCCGCGTTGGCCGCTTCGGAAAACTGTTCACCATTTACAAGTTCCGCACCATGATCGCGGATGCCGAGAAGATGCAGCGCGAGCTGGAAAAATACAATGAGGCCGGCGGCGCCTACTTCAAGATGAAGAACGATCCCCGGGTCACGCGCGTAGGCAGGATCCTGCGAAAGCTCAGCCTGGATGAGATTCCGCAGTTCATCAACGTCCTCACCGGTGACATGAGCCTGGTGGGCCCCCGCCCGCTGCCCGTGACCGGTTACGAGAATGAAGACTGGTATATCCGCAAGGTGAGCGTCCCTCCCGGCATGACCGGGCTCTGGCAGATCAGCGGACGCTCCGACCTGACGGGCGAGCAGGCGGCGGAGCTGGATCTGGAGTACGTCCGGCGCCGAAGCTTCCTGTTCGATCTGAAGATCCTCCTGCTGACAGTGCCGGCGGTGTTGCGCCGCAAAGGAGCCGCGTGAGAGCGGAGGCCGGTGCCGCCGTCTCGCTTTCTACCTGGAGAGTGCAAGAGTATGGGAACTGATGTGAAAGCCCGCCCCGCGGCGAGAAGCCTGGATCTCACTGTTGTCCAGCGCCACTGGGTCGAGCTTGTGGCCTGGGCGGCGTTCATCGTCTACTGGGTGCCGCAGTTTGGCTATTTCCTGAAGGCCTGGTCGAACCCGGACGGTTACTATTCCCACGGATATCTCATCCCGTTCATGTGCGCGTGGACGGCCTGGCTGAAGAAGAACGAGGCAGCCAGGGAGACGCCCCGCCCCAGCCTCTGGGCTCTTGGCCTGCTGGTAGTCTTCGTCGCCGCAGCAACGCTTTTCGGGATGCAGAACAGTCTCACGATGCGCGGGCTGGTCTTCCCCGCCAGCCTGGCGTTCTTTGTGGCGACGCTGTACGGGTGGAACTTTGTCAGACTGTTCTCTTTTCCCATCTTCTATCTCTACTTCCTGTGCCCGATTCCGGAGTTCTTGCTGACTCAGATTGCCTTCAGGGTGCAGATCTGGAGCACGCAGGTGGCCACCCTCCTGGCAAAGCTGATGTTCATCGACTCCTACCGCGTGGGGACGGGCATCCAGACTGACAACGTGGCCGTGGAGGTGGGAGCGCCCTGTAGCGGCTTCCGGATGCTGGTGGCGCTGACAGCGTTTGCTATCTTTCTGGTGTATGCGGTCAAGGGCGAAACCTGGCGGAAGGCGCTGTTCGTCCTGATCTCGATGCCGCTTGCGGTGCTGGTCAACTCGCTCCGCGTGGCGTTGCTGGTCATGGTGGGGCACTACTGGGATCCGACACTGGTGCCGGTGTTGCACGATTATTCAGGATATGTGGTGCTTGTGGTGGCGTTCGCCGTGATGTACGGGATAGCGAGGTTGCTTGGATGTCGCGAGTTCAGGCTCATGCAATAATCGTCACCGTCCTGCTGGTGGCGTTCACGGTGGTCAGCCGCCTCGGGGCTCCCGGGACGGGATCCGACAGCTCCGTGGATATGGAGAACTGGGTCCCGCTCCAGCTCGGGGAGTGGAAGGGCGAGCAGTTCGACCCTCCGGCCGAGTGGAAGGACCAGCTTCCCGCCGCCCAGTTCCTGCTGCGCATCTACTCCAACGCCGGCACCGTCGTGGAGCTGCTGATGATCGAGAGCGCTGACCCGGGGAGCTTCCATAGCCCCATGTTCTGCCTGCCGGGAGCCGGTTGGACCCCAAAAGAGGCCGGTACCGAGAAGCTTCAGAACGGAGAGGTGACAAAGGCCGAGTTCATCCAGGACTTCTCGCATCTGGTCGTCCGCTACTGGTATCTGGCGGGCGACAGATTGACCCCCGGCCTGTGGTGGCACAAATGGAATATGCTCTCGAATAAGCTCGGCGGCGTGTCCGGCCCGAACTTCTCGTTCCGGGTCACCGTGCGTCAGCCCGGCGGGCGCAAACCGGAGGAGGCTGCCAACGAGTTCGCGGACCAAGTGCTGAAGGCTCTGCGGCAAAAGCTCGAGTCGGGAGAGGCTGATCTGATCCGGCAATAGGGAGTCGCTCAGCTCCGATGCTGCGGGGCGTGTGCGTCGGCGTCGCGGGAGGAAGCGGGGCGGGCAAAAGCACCCTTGTCGCCCGGTTGGCGGAGAGGTTTCGCCGGGAAAGTGTCTGTGTCGTCCGGCAGGATGATTATTATCGCGACAGATCCGGTCTTTCGCCGGAAGAGCGTGCCGGCCTGAACTACGACCACCCGGACGCGGTGGAGTCGGATCTGCTGGTGGAGCAGGTGCGGCTTCTAAAGTCGGGAGAGGCGGTGGTCTGCCCGCGCTACGATTTCGCGACCCACTGCCGGGTGGGCGAACAGACGCTCGAGCCGGGCCGTCTCTTGATCGTGGAGGGCATTCTGGTGCTCCACTGGCCCGGGCTGCGTGATCTGATGGATGTCCGCGTTTATGTGGACGCGCCGGCTCAGGTGCGGCTGCAGCGCCGTATCGCAAGGGATGTTCTGGAGCGCGGCCGGACCGAAGACAGCGTGCGCCGTCAGTTCGTCGAGACGGTGCAGCCGATGCATGAAGAGTTCGTCGAACCCGGCCGACAATATGCCGGATGGGTGATTGCCGGCGACCGGCCGTGGGACCGGGATGTCGGGCAGCTGGAACGCCATATCGACTGGCTGCTGCGCCGGGCGGCGGCCGGTGAGCGGGGGAATTAGAGTCGCAGGGCGAGGGGAACCGCAGATGGGGATGGCAGAGCTGGTAAGGGAGCGCTTTGCTGCGAGCATTGCCGTTAAGGAGGAAGCGTCGCGCTCTCTGGCGATCGAGATCGCTCAGGCGGTCGCGGAGATCGTCTGCTGCTTCCGTGACGGCGGCAAGGTGCTGATTGCGGGCAACGGCGGCAGCGCGGCGGATGCGCAGCACATCGCGGCGGAGTTCGTGGGGCGGTTCAAGATGGAGCGCACAGCCCTGCCCGCCATCGCTCTGAGCACCAATACCTCCATCCTGACGGCGATCGGCAACGACTACGAATACGACATGGTCTTCTCCCGGCAGGTGGAGGCGCTGGTGGAGCCCGGCGACGTCTTCATCGGCATCTCGACCAGCGGGAATGCGGAGTCTGTCATCCGGGCGGTGGAGGCGGCCCGCGCGAAGGGTGCCTTCGCCATCGGGATGACCGGCCGGCAGGGGGGCCGGCTGGCCCAGTGCGTGGACATCGCGCTCAGGGTGCCTTCGGACGATACTCCCCGCATCCAGGAGACCCACATCACGATCGCCCACATCATCTGCGAGCTTGTCGAAAGCGAGATGTTCGCCCACGCGGAGGTATGATGCGGGTGCCAAGTCCTGACCGGGAGACCGAACAGAAACCGTCGAAGGCCATGGCGGCGCCTCCCGTCGAGACCGTCTCCGCCGTCATCTGCACGCGTAACCGGGGGACGCGCCTTTCGCTCGCTCTGGAGAGCCTTCTGCGTCAGACAGGAATCGATCCTTCCCGCGCCGAGGTGATTGTTGTTGACAACGGCTCCACCGACAACACCCGCGAAGTAGCCGAATCCTTCCGCTCCCGGATGCCCTTCCATTTCGTGGTTGTCCAGGAGCCGAAAGTCGGGCTGGGGAACGCCCGGAACAGGGGCATCGATGCAGCCCGCGGAGACGTCGTCGCGTTTCTGGACGATGATGCCGTGGCGGGTGAGCGGTGGCTCGCGGCTCATCTGGCGGCTTACTCGTATGCGGAAAACGTGGGAGGGGTGATGGGGCGCATCGTTCCGGAGTGGGAGGCTCCCCGACCGGATTGGCTGGATCCCGCACTGGAGCCGTTTCTGACGATCGTAGAGTACGGAGACGAGCCATTCCTCCTGGACGACAGAAAGCTGACCCCTGTCGGGGCCAACATGTCGTTCCGGCACTCGGCGCTGCAGGATGTCGGGGGATTCGACCCGGACTTCGGGTTTGGAGGGGCAAAGCAGATTCCGCACGACGAGAATGACCTCGCGCTGAGAATGTATGGCCGCGGCTGGGCGATGGTTTACTGGCCGGATGCCGCAGTCAGGCACGGTGTGCCGGCCGAAAGAATGACCATCGGCTGGTTTCGCAAGCGAATCATCGATCAGGGACGGGCAGACTACTACCTTGATCTCAAGCATTGCGGCGCGCGAAAGGTATTGCGGAGTGTCTTCTTGGGAATGGCCTTTCGAGGGCCAGTGCTGGGCGCCGCATCGCTACTGGACTGGACTCTGGGAAGGAAGGCTCGGGCGGCGAGGCGGGGGAGCGTGCTCCTGTATTATCTGGGCTATGTATCAGCGATTGGCGACAGGCATCGGACTAAATAGGATCATCTCTCCCATCAGTAGTTTGAAACAATGCTGAGGATCATCTGAACCCGGGGGCTCTCTTCCGTTCAGGCCGACGGTGTGAAAAAGTTTGTTCAAAGCCTCAAGCCCGGTCACAGCCGGCAGTTGCGGTGCAGCGCGCGGGTGAAGTAGAGACGCCGTTTCCGGATTCCCGGCGGGCTCTGCGCCCTGGGCGTGCGTTGCAGCGGGGCTCTCGCTCTGCGGCGGGTGCGGTGAAGTATTCTTCCGGCTAGAATGGTTTCCGCCGGCATCCAGTGCGGGGTCTCACGCCATCTCGCGAGTCCCAGCCGGACGGATTCCCAGAATGCGCATATTGTTTGCTCTGCCGCATTGCCCGATTCCGGTCGATTCGGGCAGTAAGCAGCTGACCATGCAGGCCATCGAAACCCTGGCGGGAAGGCACGAGGTCGGTTTCGTCGTTCTTCGTGGACCGGACAGGACGGAGCGGATCGATGACCTGGCTCAGTACGGTACTCTCTCGGTGGTCGATGCCCCGCACCGTCGTTCTCTTGTCCACCGGGCCGGGTATCGTGCCGCATACGTCCTGTCCTCGCTGGTGACAGGTCGTCCCCTGCACTCGTTCTACGGGTGTCCGGCCAATTTCTGGAGGACAGTTCAGAACGTGACCGGCCGGTGGGAGCCCGACCTGATCCATTACGACTTCTGGTACAGCGCCGTCCGGGATGGCGGTGGGCTTCAATGCCGCCGTCTTCTGCTGGAGCAAGATGTGGAATTTGTGCGCCTTTTTCGGGAGGCTGAGCTGCAAAGCTCCTTCCGCAGATGGAGGCTGGAAAGAGCGGCCGGGATCGTCCGGAAAGCAGAGGGCAGCGTTCTCCGGAGGATGGACTGTGTGTTGACGGTGACCCCGGCTGATGCACGCGCGGCGAAAGAGGCGGGAGCCCGGCGTGTGGCGGTGTTTCCGGTGGGAGTGGATACGGAGAGCAGGACTCCTCCGGCGTCCGAGCCGGGCGGACAGGGTATCCTCTTTGTTGGCGGTTTCGTTCACAGGCCCAACGTGGACGGTATCCTGTGGTTTGCACGGAGTGTGTTCCCGCGCATTTTGAGGGTTCACCCCGGTGCTACTCTGACGATCGTGGGTGGCGGGCCACCTGAGTCCGTCCGGGAACTCGGCCGATCAAATGGACAGATTCGTGTGACGGGGTGGGTGGATGACGTCACTCCTTTCTACCATTCTGCGAGAGTCGTAGTGGCGCCACTTCGCTTCGGGAGCGGGATCAAGACGAAAGTTCTGGAAGCCATGGCGTTCGGCCGCCCTGTTGTCACCACCACCATCGGAGTCGAGGGCATCGAGATAAGCCCGGGAGAGAACATCCTCGTCCAGGACTCACCGGATGGATTTGCGGAGGCGGTCTCGCTTTTGCTGGGACATCCAGAGCAGGCCCGGGCGCTCGGACTCGCGGGGCGGGCTGTTGTGGAACGGTTCTACAGCAAAAAGGCGGCTCGTCAGCGAATCTTAGAAATATACGAAAAAGATTGCTGGGCCCCTGGTTCCGTCAGTGAGGGTCAAAGCTCATGATCGGTCTAAACGGGACAACGGCTCCGCGCATCACGGTCGCAATGTGCGTGTTCAACGGGGCGCAGTATCTGCAGGAGGCCATCGACTCCATCCTGAATCAGACCGAGACCGACTTTGAGTTCCTGATCCTCGACGATGGCTCGACGGACGAGACGCCCTCCATCCTCGCGGGTCAGACTGACTCACGCATCCGCGTGCTCGCCAGCGACACCAACCAGGGACTTGCGGCGGGTCTGAACAGAATCCTTTCTGAAGCACGCGGGCACTACATAGCCCGGATGGATGCGGACGACATCTCCCTCCCCGGCCGTTTTCAGCTTCAGGCAGACTTTCTTGATAGCCACCCGGATATCGCTCTCGTAGGTACTGCCTTTACGCTGTTTGAATCAGCGACCGGGGAAGATTTCAAGATCATGCGGCGGCCGGAGAGGCCCGGGGAGGTCTCTGTCTTGCTTGGCATAGCAAGTCAGGTCTGCCATCCCGCAGCGATGTTTCGGCGAGAGTTTGCCCTTGCTGTTGGGGGGTATCGCCCCAAAATGGGCATTGCAGAGGATTACGATTTCTGGCTCAGATTGCGCGAACGCTTCAGGCTCGCCAACCTTGATAATGTTCTCTACAGAGTGCGCTGGCATGACCGCCGGGTCTCCAATGCCCGTCTTAATCAGCAGATTGCATATTCCCGGTTGGCCCTGATGCTGGCATACGAGCGCAGGTTGCTGGGCGAGGATTCACTGGAACTGCTGACGCCTGAGGAGATCGAGGCGATGTTTGACGGAGGGATCCCGGAGCCCAGGAGAGGCTCGCCGACCGAACGCGCCCGTGTCATCAGGGAATGGAAGAGGATTGCATACTGGCACGATCCGAGAGCGCCGGAAAAAGGCCTCATCAAGCGGCTGGGAAGGTGGCCTCTGGATTTCGAGGCCTGGCTCACTCTGGCCGTTCTGACACGAGTTCAACTTCGGTGGAAGCTTGCTCCTGTGCGGTATCTGACGCCCTCCGGTAAGTGTTTGAAACGTTAGGAACGATGTGCCTGAGACCGCTGGTCCTGAAACTGGTTCGTGCGGTCAAGCGGAACCCGAACTACCGCATCGACGAGCGCATGCCCTCATCCGCCCTTATGGCCATGCTGTGGGGGCTGGGACTGGCTCTTCTGCGCGGATGCTGGAGGCGGCTCTGGCTGGGTCAGGCCCGGGGTCTGCTCTTTATCGGGAAGCACGTGACCATCCGCAACCCCCGCATGGTGCGGGTGGGGCGCAGTTTTGTCGCGGAGGACTACACGGAGATACAGGGGCTCTCGCAGAACGGCGTCAGAATCGGGGACAACGTCACCATGGCTCGCTTCGCGCAGATCCGCCCTTCCGGGTACTACGGCGGAGAGATCGGAGTCGGTTTTGAGATTGGCGACAACTCCAACATCGGCGCATACTGCTACATGGGCGCTGCGGGCGGCATCCGGATCGGCAACAACGTGATGATGGGGCCGCGTGTGAGCCTGCTGGCGGAACAGCATGTCATAGACCGGGTGGATGTCCCGATGCGCGAACAGGGCACCACCCGCAAAGGCATCGTCATCGAGGACGATGTCTGGCTCGGCGCGAACTGCTGCGTTCTGGACGGCGTCACGGTGGGCCGGGGGGCGGTTGTTGCGGCGGGTGCGGTCGTGACAAAGGATGTTCCGCCGTTTGCGATCGTGGGCGGCGTGCCGGCCCGCATCATCCGGATGCGGACGGAAGGGCAGGAGCCGTCGTGACGGATCGGGAGCACAGGGCCCTCTTCGTCCACTCCGCCAACGAGCTCTACGGGGCAGACAGAATCCTTCTTTCCCTGCTCGAGCGAAGACCGCCCGGCTGGGTTCCGCACGTCATCCTTCCCTGCGACGTCCCTTACCGGGGGCTGCTGGCGGAGCGGCTTTCCGTTGCGGGCATCCCGCACGAGGAGATGAAGCTTGCCGTTCTCCGGAGGCGCTATTTCTCCGCGCCCGGTTCGTTGAAGTATTCCGCGTTCTTCGCATACAGCGTGGCCGCCATCCTTCGAAGGATACGGAAGTACGGTTTCGGCATTGTCCACTCCAACACCATCGCCGTCATTCCGGGAGCGGTCGCGGCGCGGCTGGCGCGGCTTCCGCACGTATGGCACTGCCACGAGATCGTTGTCTCTCCCGCCATCGTGCGCCGGACGACGGCGCGGTTGGCCGTTTCGCTTTCGGACGTGGTCGTCGCGGTGTCCGAGGCGGTACGGCAGCATCTTTTGCAGGACCGGCCCGGGGCTTCGAACATCCGGGTGCTCAGGAACGGCATCGATCTGGACGAGTTCGACCGGCCGGATGAGCGGGAGCGCGTCCGGGCGGAGTTCGGCTTCGCTCCCGGGGAGGTCGTGGCCGGCACTCTGGGACGCATTTCACGTTTGAAGGGTCAGACGTATCTCCTTGAAGCGGTCGCTTTGCTGAAAGACCTCCCGGCGCTCAAATTCTTGATAGCTGGCGATCCTTTTGTGGGGCAAGAGGAAGTCTACAAGGAGGTGGTTGACCGCATTGAGAAGGACGAACTCCGGGAACGGGTTGTCCTCTCTCCGTTCCGATCGGAACCCGCCTCGCTTTATGCATCATTGGACATTTATGTCCTACCCTCCATACTCCCTGAATCATTCGGGCTGGTGGTCCTGGAGGCCATGGCCGCCCGGAAACCGGTGGTGGCCACAGAACTGGGCGGCTCGCGGGAGATGGTGGTGGACGGGGAGACGGGCTACCTGGTTCCGGCCGATGACGCCGCCGTGCTGGCGGACCGTTTGCGGCGGCTGGCCGCCTCCCCCGAAGTTCGCAGGGAGATGGGCGCAGCCGGCCGGCGCCGGGCGGAACGGCTGTTCACGCGGGAGCGTATGGTACGTGAGTTCTGGAGCCTGATGGACGAGGTCATTCGGCAGGGACGGACTACGGCTTCGTGATGGGACGTTCAGGTTCCCTGTGCTTCCCTTCCAAAAACGACGGGACCCCTGGGCTCAATAGAGCGTTGCTCCGGCGCGGAGCGACTCTCAGACCGCTTTGGGGCCGCCTTATGGCCTGGTTCGGTCCGCGCGCCCTCAATCTGCCAGTCTAGTCCAGCAGGAGCAGGTCGGCCGGGGAGCGGGGCTTCACGGCCGGCTGGAAGCCGCCCGTGCCGCTCGCGGCGCCAAGCGCGCCCGAGACCGCGGCAAACCTGCCCGCGTGGGAGCCGGAAAGTCCGGACAGCAGGACCGCAATGCCGTCGCCGACAGTGGAACCGTCGCTCAGGAAGAAGCGGTCAGGTTCCACCCGCGTGATCCGGCCGCAGGTGCGGATGAAGAGCCCCGCAGGATCAAGTCCGGGGCGCAGCGCCGCCGCGTCACGGTTGCTCATCGTGAGAGGGGGCGGAACGGGGCCGCTTCCCGTTGCCCATATCATCATCGCGTTCAGCACTCTTTCCCCTCCGGCGCTCCCCACCGTCCCGGCCGCCCAGATCCGCGAGCCGGGAGGGAAGGTCTCCGCGGTCTCGATGCGCAAACCGGACGCGCGATCTTCCTGCTGTGCGTACACGTGTCCGGGGAAGGCCGCCGTCACCACCAGTCCTGCCGCCGAGGCCGGTGTGCCGTCTGCGGCCGCCCGGATCGCCGCAAGGGGAAGGGAGGGCGACACCGTCAGCGTTCCGGAAATGTCCTGACGGCCCGGCGCATCGGCCGCCCGCAGGCGGAACGTGCCCGGGGAGAGCGCGGTCACCTGCCCCTGCGTGTCCACAGATGCCACCGTGCCGGGCGCGGCGGACAGCCCTCCGGGCAGGCGTTCGTCCAGCACCTGCCAGGAGGCTGCCGGGCCGTTCTTCAGCGAAAACGGAAGCGACCCGCCGGCCGGGATGGAGACTTCATCGGGCTCGATCCGCGGGTAAAGATAGTGAGTGTTGCCAGCGTAGACATCGTCCACCACCCAGCTTCCCGTCCCCGAATCCTCGAACCGCAGCCACCCGAGCGACGAGTTCGCTCCAGCGTCCTTATAGGCCAAACCGGCCGCATACTGGCGCCCGTCCACATACACGCTGTAGCGAGCGACGTTCGGGCTGTAATCCACCCGCACGGACACCCGGTACCATTGCCCGATGGAATACGGCGTCAGGTTCTGCCAGAACCCCGTGCCAAGCCCCCCGCTTCCCAGCCCGGCCAGCGCGGCGATCCTCCCGTCCGAGTGAAACCGCACGGCGCCGAAGACCGCGGTGGGAGATGACCCGAACAGCATCGTTCCCGTTCCGGCTCCGCCGACGCGTCTGGCCCGGAAATCGATCCACTGCACTCTGTCCGGACCCGGCGTCAGGCTGCGCGATGCGCCGCTGCCGTCCAGCACCAGAGCGCGCCCTCCATCGGGGCCGCTCCCGGCAACGATGGAAGCGCTCCCCGTCCAGCCGTTCTGGCCGTTCACCGTCCCGGGAGCGAAAAGCGGCCCCTCGAACCCTGTGGCCAGGGCGACCGCCGGGGGCGGTCCCTGGTCGAAGGTGTCCCAGACCGCCAGCGCGTTGGCCACCCTTCTCTCTGTGCCGTCGGACGGGCGGTTCCGGACGGCGCCGTTCAGATAGAACGTGGAAGAGCCTCCGCTGTCGAAATTCATCCCGTCGTGGGCACCCATCTCGATCAGGAGCTGGCCCATCTCGGGTCCGGTCATTCCCTCGCTAAAGCCCGGCTGACGCCCGTCCACCACCGCCAGGATGAGTTTCCTGCGATCCTGCGAGATGCCCAGCGCCGTCCTGGGATTGAGCGCGTAGGCGCTGGGAAGCCCGGACGTGTTCTCAATGGACACGGCGCCGTTTCGCACCAGCCGCGGTCCTCCGCTTGCGGCCTGATACATCCAGGGCTCCGGTGTGTAGGGATAGGCCGTGGCATACACCCCAATGAAGCTCTCCCCGGTGGAGCCGTTCAGCACCCAGGACAGCCTTCCGGGAACGTAGCCCGAGCCGGGTATCAGAAAGCCGTCGTGGATGCTGATCCCTTGCGGGATGTGGTCTTCCGTCGTTCCCGAGCTGAAGTAGTCGCAGTTGATGGCGGCAAGGGCTCCGTGACGGCGCGCCATTCCGCTGGTCGTTTCGCCGCCGTCCGGACCGGGATATTCGTTCTTCATCAGGGTGCCCACCCGGATCCGGGGATTTGACGTGTCCACGACCAGCACGTGGATCCTGAGCGGGCGCGGGGTGGTGGTGACTCTCTGCAGGTAACGGACGCCGGGGATGATGTCGGTCCACGTGTCGGCGGCAATGGCAGGGCAGCAGGCGGCCGCCGTCAGCGGGACCGCCACGGCGAGCCGGGCGAAGAGAAGGCGTATCCGGGGCAGGAGCTCTGGCAGGCGCATCTCGGTCGGGTCCGAAAGGTCCGGGCAGGGGTCCGGATCCTTTTCGCAGTGTCCTTTCGATTTCATTCTCCCACACCGGGCGAGGCGGCGCAAGGGGTTTGTCACATATGTCTGAAGTTATCACTGAAATGTCATATACTCCCGCGCAGCCCCCGGGCACGGCTTTTCTGCGGGCGCGGACCCCGTACAAATACCGGATTTGGACGAATCCTTATGAAAATATCTTTACAGATCTCAGACCGTGCCCGTATACTGAGGGCGGTCCGGAAGGAGGGAGACCATCCCCGCCGAAGGACTCTGTGCTTCTCTAGTACGCCCGGCTCGTGCCGCAACGCCCGGAAGCGTTTCCGGCAGGAGCACGGGCGGCGACTCGACAGAACAGGAGAGAAGGTAACCATGAAGAGACTGCTGTTTGTGGGAGCGATTCTGCTGACGATCGCGGCGGTGTCGCCCGCGGGAGCCTGGAACTACGGCGACTCCTGGATCCTGCCCATCGCCGAGCGGCAGGGTGGAGGGTGGATCGAGCTGCCCGGAGCCGGCTACAACGGAGCCAGCGCCTGGCGGGCCAGCGGCGCCGACGGCGTCCGCCGCATCTACTGGAAGCTGGATCACCCGGACATGCCCACCACGGCCGAGCTCTGGAAGATCGAGTTCTTCGTCCCCACCGCCGGCCCGGGCAACTGGCAGCCCATCGAGAGCCAGTTCCGCGGAGGCGCCGGGGAGACCTTCCCGTTCGAGCCGGAGATCCCCTGGGCGGGCCAGTTCGGCACCAACCATCAGTGGATCGGCTCCTCGTTCTCGGAGGCTGACCGCGGCACCTGGAAAGGCACCGGACCCGGCCCGCAGGCACCTGCCAGCGCCGACCCGATGGCCCCCGGCAATGGCATCTACATGTGGCTGAAGGGCGGCTCGTGGTTGTACGCCAAATGGGACTTCCCGTGGGACATCGACCGCGCATGGAGCGACCTGCGCGTGACCGTCGTTCCTGAGCCGGGCACTCTGGCGGCTCTGGGCGCCGGATTGCTGAGCTTCGCAGGAATGGCCCTGCGCCGCAGAAGCTAGTCCGCCTCGCGGCTCATCGGCCGCCAGCGGGCTGAAAACCTCGGTGGGGGCGTCCGCCGTTCCGGTGAACGATACGGCGCCCCCGCTTTTCACGGCAGCCGCCGGCCATCAGGCTGGCGGCTTTTTCGACGCTCACGAGCCGTCAGAAGCGGCGCCTCAGCCGGACGAGGATGTCCCGAACCGGGTGCCGGCACGCCGGACAGTCCCGTGTGCCTTTGCCCGCCGCTCTCCACCAGAGCACGGCCTCTCCCGCAATGAGCCGGCAGTCTTTCCGTAGGTGCAGCAGGCGGCGTCCGGGCTCCAGCCAGGCCACGTCGAAGGCCTTCCGGTATGGCCCGGCGGCAGTGCGGGCCTCGCGCCGGATGGCCTCCAGCTCGATTTCCGCGACGGGCTGATCCGGGTCCATGCCTTCCGCCTGCGCCAGACTGATGGCGCTCACGCTTTCTGCTCCCGCCAGCTCCGTGAGCGCCCAGCCCCAGACCGCTTCGCTGGCTCCCGTGCAGCGGATGTCATCCAGCAGCAGGACGCGCTCACCTTGAAGCCGTTCGCGAACGACGAGATCGCGCGAAGCATACCGGATGCGCTCCGGGAAAGCGTCCCGGCCGGACAGTCGGGGCACGGCGCTCATCGGCGGCCGGGGAGCGGTGCGGAAAGCGGGGTGGCACACCCGCGCGCCGAGCGCGTCCGCCGCCGCGCGCGCCGCCGCCTCGAGCGGCGAATCGGGCAGGGGAGCGGTCTCGCGCGAGGACAGCACACGGCACACCGCCGTGATCCCCTCACCGGCGGCCCTGCGTGCCGCCTCCCCGCCGAGCGCGGCCGCCAGTGCCGCCGCCGGCCCGGACGGCGATTCTTCCGGGATTCTGCTGTCCTTCAGGAAACGGACGACCGCGCTCGGAAGATGGATTGCTTCCTCCCCGGGAGAGAACGTCAGCAGGGATACGGACTCTATCGTCCGCCCGTGCCGGGCGATGCTGCATGGGTCGGGCAGAATGTTGTTCAGCGGCACTCTCAAGGCCAGGCTCCTGGCGGGACGGGAGGCAATCGCACGGGAGGCAGGGATATACTGAAGGCTGTCATGGCTTCGGACTGCTTTCAGTTTCCTCCCGTCGTAGAAGACTACCTCTCCGAGCACAATGTCCTGAACCTGAGCACCTGCGGGGAGGATGGCCCCTGGGCGGCTGCCGTCTTCTACGCCCACAGCGGTCTGCGGTTCTACTTCCTGTCGAACCCCGACACGCGCCACGGGCGCCACATTATGGCCACGGGACGGATGGCCGCGGCCGTTCACGAGGACTACAGCTCCTGGCGCGAGATCAAGGGGGTCCAGATGATCGGGTCCGTCCGCGTTGTGGATGACCCCGCCGGGAAGAAGGACGGGCTCAAAGCGTTCTTCCGCAAGTTCTGCTTCGCGGAGGCCTTCCTGCGGGGCGACGTGCCGGAAGCGCTCCGGGAGCGTATGCGCAGCATCCATCTGTTCTGCTTCGAGCCCGACCTGGTGCTCTGGCTGGACAACAGCACCGGCTTCGGCAACCGCATCCAGGTCTATCCCGAACCCTGAGCCGGACCCCCGGCCGCTTTCTCACGCGTGAGACTGCGCCGCTTTCATTGCCGCCTCGGCGTCCTTCTCCGCGAGATAGTAGAGCACGGGCACCGCCATCCGGGAAAGCAGGGTCGAAGCGATCTCCCCCGCCATGAGCGAGATCGCGAGCCCCTGGAAGATGGGGTCGAACAGGATCACGAACGCGCCAACGAGAACGGCGGAGGCCGTCAGCAGCATCGGGCGGAACCGGACGGCGCCCGCATCCACCACGGCTTCGGCGAGCGGCATCCCCTGGCGCCGCCGCAGCTCGATGAAGTCCACCAGGATGATCGAGTTGCGGACGATGATCCCCGCTCCCGCGATGAACCCGATCATCGAAGTTGCCGTGAAGAAGGCTCCCATCATCGCGTGGGCCGGCAGGATCCCCACGAGCGTCAACGGGATGGGCGCCATGATCACCAGCGGAGCCCTGAAGCTCTGGAACCAGCCCACCACCAGAACGTAGATCAAAATCAGCACCGCAGCGAACGCGATGCCGAGATCGCGGAACACCTCGTAGGTGATGTGCCACTCGCCGTCCCACTTCATCGCATAGCGGGTGGAAGTGAACGGCTGACGGGTGGAATACTGCTTCAGTTCGTATCCCTCGGGCAGCTTGATCTTCGCGATCTCCCTGCGCATCTTCAGGATCGCGTAGACCGGGCTTTCCTGCCGTCCGGTGACGTCTCCCGTCACGTATACCACTGGCATCAGGTTCTTGTGGTAGATGTTGCGGTCGCGCGTGCCGGTCCGGATGTCCACGATCTCGCCCAGCGGGACCAGCCGTCCGTCACGGCCCGCGATCCTCAGCGAGGCGATCTGCTCGATGCCGGAGCGGCGCGGGCGCGGCAGCTCCACCGTGATCGGCACATCCTCCACCTCCGAGTCTATGTGCGCGAGCCCTGCCTCCGGCTTTCCTGTGGCGGCGGCCACCGTGCGAGCCACATCCTCGGCGGAGACGCCGTTCAGAGCGGCTTTCCGCCGGTCCACATGGAAGGAGACCTGCGGCTGCAGATCCTCCACATACCAGTCCACGTCCGTGACGCCTTCCGTCGTCTCGAAGATGCGCTTCACCTCCCGGGCGATCTCGATCTGCCGCTCATAGTCCGGCCCGTAGATCTCCGCCACGAGCGTCTGCATCACCGGAGGACCCGGCGGCACTTCGGCCACCTGGATGGTGGCGCCCATCTCCCGGGCCACCGCTTCCAGTCTGGGGCGCACCCGTTTGGCGATGTCGTGGCTCTGAGCCTTCCGGTGGTGCTTGCCGATCAGGTTCACCTGCAGGTCGGCCACGTTAGGCCCCTGGCGCAGAAACCAGTGCCGCACCAGCCCGTTGAAGTTGTAAGGCGCGGCGGTTCCGGCATACATCTCGACGTCCGTCACCTCGGGCTCGCGGACCAGCACCTGCTTCAGCCGCCGCGCCACCGCCGCCGTCTCCTCGAGAGTGGTCCCTTCCGGCGTGTTGACGATCACCTGGAACTCGCTCTTGTTGTCGAACGGGAGCATCTTCACCGTCACCCACTTGAGGGGGATGAAAGCGATCGCCCCGACCAGCAGCACGGCCACCAGCGAAAAGAAGGCGTTCCGCCGCGACGGCTGCTCGATCATCGGCGTCATTATGCGGCGGTACAGCCGGGTCAGGTATCCCTCCTGTTCCCCCTCACCGTGGGCGGATTCGGCATAGCTGCGGGTCAGAAGCCTCAGCGAGGCCCACGGAGAGATGACAAACGCGATGGCCAGCGAAAACAGCATGGCGGCGGAAGCGCCCACCGGGATGGGTCGCATGTACGGTCCCATCAGGCCCCCCACGAACGCCATGGGCAGGATTGCCGCGATGACGGTGAACGTGGCGAGGATGGTGGGGTTGCCCACCTCGTCCACGGCTTCGGAGGCCACCTCCGCCATCGAGCGGCCCCGGTTGGAAGGCATCCGGAAATGCCGCACGATGTTCTCCACCACCACGATCGCGTCGTCCACCAGGATCCCGATGGAGAAGATCAGGGCGAACAGGGTGATGCGGTTCAGGGTGTAACCGTAAAGGTAGAAAACGAGGAGCGTCAGAGCCAGAGTCACCGGCACCGCGATGGCCACCACGCCCGCTTCGCGCTTCCCGAGCGCGAACATGATCAGCAGCGACACGCTGACCACAGCGATCGCCATGTGGAACAGCAGCTCGTTCGACTTCTCCGCCGCCGTCTCCCCGTAGTTGCGGGTGATGGTGACGTGCACGTCCGACGGCAGGATCTGACCCCGGACGGACTCCAGCTTTTCGAGCACCTGATGCCCGATGACGATGGCGTTCGTCCCCTGGCGCTTGGCCACCGTCAGGGTGACCGCTTCCGCCGACTTGCCGCCCGCCAGCTTCTCCGCCAGGGCGCCCTCTGCCGCCGGACCCGCGCTGATGGAGACGTAGTTCGTCCGTTCCTCGGGGCCCTCCACGATGTCGGCGACGTCCTTGAGCAGCACCGGCCGGCCGCCCTGCGCGCCTACGGTGATGTTCTTCAGGTCTTCCGGGCTCCGCACGAACGCTCCGGCGCGCACGGCATACTCCACGTTGCCGCTTGCAAAGCTGGCCGCCTCGAGCTCGGCATTGGCCCGCGCTATGACGGGCTGAAGCTGGGCGACGGTGAGCCCCCGGGCGGCCGCGCGCTCCGGGTCCACGATGACCCGCAGAGCGCGCCGCGGGCCTCCGATAATGTGGGTCTCCGAGACGTCCGGGACCTGCTTGATGGCGTCCTCCAGCCGCGCGGTCATCCGGCGCAGCTCATAAGCGGAGCGCTCGGTGCTCCAGACGGTCAGCGCCAGGATGGGCACGTCGTCAATGGAGCGCACCTTGATGAGGGGGTAGCTCCCTCCGTGGGGGATCCGGTCGAAGTTGGAGGAGAGCTTCGTGTTCACCTTCACGATGCTTTCCTCCATATCGCGCCCCACGTAGAAGCGGACCACGGCCATGGACATGCCGGGGGAGGACGTGGTGTAGATGTACTCGACTCCGGGGATCTCCCAGAGGAGCTTCTCCATCGGCTTGGTGATCCGCTCCTCCACCTCCTTCGCACTGGCTCCCGGCATCTGCACGAAGACGTCCACCATCGGGACGATGATCTGGGGCTCCTCCTCGCGGGGCAGCTTCAGAATGGCGAACACTCCGAGGAGGAGGCAGGCGACGATGATGAGCGGGGTCAGTTTGGAGTCTATGAAGTAATGCGCGATGGCGCCTGAAAGCCCCAGCCGCTTCATCGGGCGGCCTCCCGCACCTGCACCCCTTCCTGGATGGCGTCCAGATTGCCGATGGCCACCTTCTCACCGTCTTTGAGCCCGGACAGGATGGCCGTCATCCCGTCCCGCGTTTCGCCCGGCGTGACCACGCGCAGCTCGGCGCGCCCGTCCTTGCCCACCACCCAGACCCGCGCCAGTCCTTCGCGGTCCATGATGGCGCTTTCCGGCACCGCGACGACGGAGCGGACCCCCCGCGGCACCAGCAGCCGCCCGAACAGGCCACTGGCCAGACGCGAGGTGTCGAGGATATCGGCCTTCACGCGCACGGTCCGGGTGGAGGGATCTCCTCCCGGCCGGACCTCCGCAATGCGCGCTTCCCGCTCGTCGGCTCCGAGGCTGTCTATGCGGACCAGCGCGCGGCCGCCCGGTCTCAGGGCTGCAGCCTCCGTCTCCGGCACGAAAGCTTCGATCTGCCAGCGCGAGCGGTCTTCCAGAACGAGCACCGGGCTGCCCGGCCCGACCTGGTCTCCCGGGTCAACCAGACGCTGCACCACCACTCCGTCGAACGGCGCCCGGATGACGGAGTAGCTCGCCATCGTTTTGGCCCCTGTCAGGCCGGCGCGGGCCTGACGCGCCTGACCGGCTGCCGCGACGGCCTCCCTGCGACGCATCTCAGCGGCCAGCCGGCGGCTCCGGGCGGCGCTCAGGCGGGCTTCGGCCTGCGCCAGACGCTCCCGGGCCGCCTTGAGCTCCTCGGCGCGGCTCCCTTCGGCCACCAGGTCCGCCTGCTGACGGGCGGAGTCCAGAGCGGCTTTCGCCACCGCCTCTGCCGCCTCGGCCTGCTCCAGCCGCTGCTTGCTGACAACGTCCTGCCGGAACAGAGCCCTCATCCGCTCCGCCTCACTGTGGGCCAAATCGTACTGCGCCTTCGCCTGCTCCACCGCGATGTTCGCCTGAGCCCGCTCCTGCCGACGGGGGCCGGTCTGGACCATCTGGAGGTGGGCGCGGGCTTCCCGGACGGCTGCGGAGGCCGAACGGATGTCCGCCTCCGCAGCCTCCTGCTCCATCCGTGCCGCGGAAGAGGCGGCCTGCGAGGAAGCCGAAGCCGCATCCAGCGCTGCGCCGGCCTGCTCCACTCCCGCCTGAAGATCTGCCGCTTCCAGCCGCACCAGCTCCTGCCCCCGGCGCACGCGGTCGCCTTCGCGCACCAGCACGGCCGCCACGGAGGACATGATCTTGGGCGAGAGGGTCGCCTCCTGGAACGGACGGACCGTTCCCTCGGACACCGAGAAGCTCTCCATCGGAATCCGCCGGACCGTCACCGTCTCAGCCTGCACGGGAGGCAGCTCGCGGGCGTGAGTGCCGTGGTGAGCTCCGCGGCGCGCGTTCCACACCAGCGCTGCCGCGACTGCGAGCACTCCCGCAACGATCCAGACCCATCCGCGTTTCGTCATGACAGGACTCTGTCTCCCTTCTCGTCTGCCGGAGCGGCGGCCGTCAGCGGCCGCATTCCTCCATACGGAGCCCCGCTTTCCGCAGAATCGCCATCATTGGGCACCAGTTCGTGAAGGCCGACTGCAGCAGGTTGAGCCCCACGAACGCCGTGAACGCGTAGAACCAGGGATTCACCAGATATCCCAGGATGACGGAAAGCAGGACGAACGTCCCTGCGATTCCTCTCAAGGCTCTCTCGACCGTCATCGGTTTTACCTCCTCGTTTCGTCCAGAAGAATGTCGAGGCGGCTGATAGCCGCCAGCCGCGCGGCCTCCGCCGTCTTCAGGTCGGCAAGGCTCTGAATGCGCGACGCCTGCGCGGCGGAGACCGCGCTCTGGGCGCTCAAAAGGTCCGTCTGTGTGTAGACTCCCTCCCGGGCGCCGATCTCCACCAGCCTGCGGCTCTCCATGGCCGCGGCAACCTGCTGCTCGGTGGCCCGCCAGCGCTCCAGAGCGCTTTCCAGCGCCAGCTGTGTGGCGCGGCGCTGAAACGCCACCAGATCCTCCGCCGCCTTCAGCTGGCTTGCGGCCCGGTCTCTTTCCGCCCGCGCCTTGTCCACGGCGGACCGCGTGGCGCCGGAATCGAAGACCGGGATGCTGAGACGCACCATGGCGCTCACCGAGCCGTCGCGGCGCGGAAACTCGGCTCCGCGCGCCACATTCTGAAAATCGGCGTCCAGCGATACGGTGGGGTCGTTGCCCGCACGCGCCGCTGCCAGAGCGGCCTCCGCCGCCTGCAGCGCCTGCCGGGCGGCGGCCACGGCCGGAGACTCCGCCGGCTCGGCCGTCAGCACCCGTTCGTCGGGCAGCAGGGCATCCGCGGAGACGCCGAACTCCTCGTCCTGATCCAGCCCGATGGCCATCTTCAGGGCGGACAGGGCCACCCGCACTCCGTTCTGCGCCGACAGCAGCCGGTCCCGTGCCAGCGCCTCCTCGGCCTCGGCCCGGAGAACCTCGCCCCGGGTGGCCGCTCCGGCCTCCCGGCTGGCGATGACACGCTCCAGATTCGCCTTCAGGAACCGGGCCGCGTCGGCGGCTGCCTCCTCGTGCTGTCTGGCGGCGGCCGCCGCCCAGTAGCGCTCGGCCACCTGAAGGAGCACCGCCTCTTCCGCCGCCCGGACTCCGCTTCCGCGGGCGGCGGCCGCAAGCGCGGCCGCCCGCCGCCGCAAGGACAGAGACCGGTCGTAGACGGGTGCCCGGAGGGAAACGACGTTGATCTGGGTCTCCTTTTCGAAGACCGCCATTCCTCCGAAGAGAGTGGGCCTGTCCAGGTAGGTGTAGGAGGCACCCAGCCCCAGCTGTGGACCCGCCGCCGCATCCGCGAGACCCCGCTCGGCCTGCGCAGCACGCTCCTCGGCGCGCGCCGAGGACAGGGCGGGGCTGCGCTCCAGCGCGAGCCTGAGGGCTTCCTGCAGCGTTGCGGCCTCCAGCGCCGTCCCTCCCGGAGCGCAAATCAGCGGCAGCGCCGCGAAGATTGTCCCAAACCTGAGAAACCTCTCCGTCATTTGCCTCCCCTGGTGTCAGTGCGCCGTTTCGGCTGGACCGCTTCGGTCCTGCAGTGCATTAGATGAGCATCCTCGCCGGAGGGATTCAACAGTGGCCCCGGTCTTCCTGCTTCGCGCCCACGGCAGACGGCTCCCGGTCCCGGAAGATTCCATTGCCTCTTCTGTGCCCAATATGGAAAGGCAATACAGGACGGCGTTAAAGGAGCTTCGCAGCTCCGGCTATTCTCATCTCACGGCCCAGGGCGACGGCGGAGGCCACGCTGGTTTGCCGCCCGTCAGCGTCCCGGCGCGTCCACGGGGGTCAGGCCTGACTTGTCGGTTCTGCTCGGCATAGCAATACTCTTCGGCAGCATCCTGGGCGGCTACACGATGCACGGGGGCAAGGTTGCCGCCCTGAACCAGATCTCCGAGTTCATCATCATCGGAGGAGCGGCTCTCGGCAGCGTCGTCGTGGGCTACTCGCCGAAGGGAGCCATCGCCGTCCTGAAGTCCGTCATCTCCTTGCTGAAGGGCAACCCCTACAAGCCCGCCGTGTTCCTGGAACTGCTTCAGGTGATGTATGACACGTTCTCGCTGGCGCGCAAGCAGGGGCTGGTGGAGCTGGAGCGGCACGTCGAGAACCCGCACGAGTCCGACATCTTTCAGAAGTATCCGTCCTTCCTTCGCAACCATCACGCCGTCAACCTGTTCGCGGATACCCTGAAACTGGTCTCGATGGGAGGGGTCAACGTCTACAGCCTGTCCGACCTCATGGAGATCGACCTGGAGGTCTCACACGAGGAGGCCTTGAAGACCTCGCGCATCCTTTCCACCGTGGGGGATGCGATGCCGGCGTTCGGTATCGTCGCCGCCGTCCTTGGCGTGGTCATCACCATGCAGTCCATCGGCGGTCCCCCCGAGCAGGTGGGGGAGAAGGTCGGTGCCGCCCTCGTCGGGACCTTCCTCGGAGTCCTGCTGGCCTACGGTATTTTCGCGCCGCTGTCCAAGGCCACCGAGGCCATCGCTCACGCGGAGTATCAGTATCTGGCCTGCATCAAGAATGCCACAGTGGCGTTCGCGCGCGGTGACGTGCCGCTGGTGTGCGTCGAGTTCGCCCGGCGCAACATCGAACCCGAGCTCCGCCCTTCGTTCGCGCAGATGGAGGAAGCCTGCAAGAGCGGAGGCAGCGGTTCCGCGCAGCAGAAAGCCGCCTGAGGACCGGTCCGGCGCCTGACGCAGCACGATGTCCAAAGATACGGGCGAGATCCGGGTCATCAAAAAGAAGAAGGGCCACCACGGCCACCACGGCGGGGCCTGGAAGGTGGCCTACGCCGATTTTGTCACGGCGATGATGGCCTTCTTCCTGGTCATGTGGATCGTCGGGCTCAGCCAGAACGTCAAGGATGCTGTAGCCGCCTACTTTTCTGATCCCATCGGCTTCATGGAGGCGGTCCGGAAGGGGAACGCCCCCTTCCCCCTGGGAGAAGGAAAAAGGGCGGGGAAGGAAAAGGAACCGCTGACGTCCTCGCAGGAGGCGGAGGAGAAGGAGCGCCTGGAGGATGCGAAGCAGACCCTGGAGCACGAGATCCTCGACGCACCGGAATTCAAGGACCTCAAAAAGAACGTGGACGTCCAGCTGGTGGACGAAGGGCTCAGAATCGATCTGGTGGACGGCGGTGAGTCGCTCTTCTTCGACAGCGCGAGCGCTGCCATCAAGCCCGCCACCCGCCGGTTGCTGGCCAGGATCGCGAAGGAGCTGAGGTCGCTTCCGAACAGTGTGGCCGTCGAAGGCCACACGGACAACCGCCCCCTGAACCGGGGCGACGCCTACACCAACTGGGAACTGTCGGCGGACCGGGCCAACAGCGCCCGCCGGGTGCTGGAGCAGAGCGGCCTGCGACCCGGCCAGGTCACGGAGGTCCGCGGGTATGCAGCGATGCGCCCCCGGCGCGGCCTGCAGCCTTCGGACCCTGCCAACCGGCGCGTCAGCATCCTGGTCGTCACGAAGGGCAAGGTTCTGAAACCCTCGAAGCCGCCCTCGACGGCCACCCCCGCCGCCGCGCCCGCCCGGGCTCCCGCCGCGCACTCGCATTGATACCGGGTTTGGACTCAACCGGGAGTAACCCGGGCTTCCGGTGCGTTTTCTTTTCCGTGATGAGGCGGGACGGACCGCCCTCCGGAAGGGACTTTCTGCGGATGAATGAGGAGAACGGCGCGATCAGGGCCATCGGCACGTCCCAGTTCGAAGAGTACGTGCTGATGCGGGACATCCCGGTGCTGGTCGATTTCTCGGCGCGGTGGTGCGCCCCCTGCCGCATGCTGGATGCCGTTCTCGAGCAGGTTGCCGTCGCCTTCGCCGGACGTTTGAGTGTGGTCGCAGTCGATGTTGACCGGAGCGCGGAGCTCGCGGACGCGTTCGATGTCCAGTCCGTGCCGGCGCTCATGCTGATCGCCCGCGGGCGTCTTCTCGGCGCCTGGGTGGGCTTCCAGACAGCAGAGCAGCTCACCGCCAACCTGCAGGATGCCCTGGCCAGGCTGGAGGTTCTGGAAGATGCCTGAAAAACCTCCGCCTCGCAGCAGGACTCTGCTGGCACTCATCCTGATCGCCATCCTGTTTGCCGCCCTCGTCGGGGCGCGAACCTCGGGGCCAGGCGTCTGCACCGCTCCCCCGCGTCCGCCTGTTGCCGTTCCCGGCCCTCCCCCGGTTCTGCCCCCCTGATTATCCTTCGGGGCGGCAGGGACTGTGTCCCCGGCGGACGAAGAATTTCCCTGCGGCGTCGGAGGGCGCTCCCTGGAGCCTGCCGATTCGCGCTGATATCGCCGTGGGAGGAAGGTCGCCACGAGACCGGCACCGATCCTGATCGCGCTCTCTGCCTTTCTCCTGGCGCTCTGCCTGCTGACTGCCGGGTGCGGAATGCTGGAGTCTTCCCGGCGGCCGGTCGTTCCGCCGCCGCGCCGGCCTGCGGTGCAGGAGGATCCGGGCCTGAGCGAGGTCACGGTCGCGGGGACGGGTCTGCGGATGAAAGCCCCAACCGGCTGGTCGTTCGTCCGGAATCCCGGGCCCGTTCAGGCACGGTGCCGCCCCCGGAACGCGCGGGGTGATCTCCCGGTCATCCTGGTGCAGGCCGGCAGGGTGCAGCCCGGCCTTTCCCTGCGCGCCATAGTGTCGGGCTTCACACGGCAGATCCCTCGCGCGCTCGAGGATCCTGTCCTGTTTCGCGACGAGGAGGTGCCGGTGCGGCTGGAGCAGGCGGGATCCTACGAAGTGGCCTGCCGGGGGCGGCTGGACGGCAGGCCGGTCACGATGGTGCAACGGATCCTCCACCGGGGAGGGTGGGTGGTTGTGGTGACTTTCATTTCATCCCCGGCGGGACTGAAGAAGCACGAGCCGGCCTTCCGCCAGCTTCTCGAATCGCTTCAGTGGTAGTGCCCTTCCGTCACTGGTAGGGGCCGCAGACCGTGTCCGTATAGTCGTAGGACCACGTCCTCCACTCGGCGTAGGGCATCTCCCTGGCGTGTCCGTCGGCGAACAGCGCCATACTGCGGGCGGCCTGTCTGTACTGGTTGCTGGTGAGCGTTCTCTGCGACTGGGCGATGGAGAACGCCTCCGGAGTGTGGAAATACCCCGGCTCGTACATGACCGTCGTGCGCGACGGTTCCGGGATGGAGTCCAGCTTCCCCGTGTAAACCACGTTCCGCCTTCTTCCGCCCGGAACGTTGACGACGCCCAGCCGGGTGTTGAACCAGTAGGAGCCTCCTCCGTGGTAGCGCCAGAGCGGCTTGAAGTACGGGATGTCGCCCGGAACGGACATCTGCCGCCCGTCCGTCAACATGAAGGTCAGGTTCGTGAAATAGCCTTTGTCACTGCGGCATCTCCAGTGGGCGGCCGTCTTCGCGTAGGGCATCAGCGCGTCCCAGATGAGCGGAGGCCGCGGTGACATACTGTTCCACGTCATCCCGTCACTGGGATCCTGGCCGAACGGCATGAATCCGCGGTTGTCATCCGCATACATGCGGAACTGAAGGCCGATCTGCTTCAGGTTGGCGAAGCAGACCGCCTTGCGGCCATTCTCCCGCGCTGCCGCGAACACAGGGAAAAGGATGGCGGCCAGAATGGCGATGATCGCGATGACCACCAGAAGCTCTATGAGGGTGAACCCCCGGCCGTGCTTTCGCATACGGGGCCTCCTGTTCACAGTGAGGGTATCTTCTTATGCGTGAGGCGTAAAAAAGTCGCCTGCGCGGCCCCTTGTGCCGCGCGCCGCTCCGCCGCGGGACAGCAGCTGACTGTCACCAGTATAACACGGCCGGCGGCGGCTCTGTTCCGGGGGTGGTCTGCGGGAACGCTCAGGAAAAAGATGCAAATCGATGTTGCCGCAGGGCACGGTTTCGGGTAACGTATTCCGGCCGGAGCCGCGGGCGCGCGCCGTCCGGCCAGAACAGTTTTCTCCCGCCTGCTGACACATACGGCGAGAGGGGGTGTTGACCATGCCTTACTGCCCGGTCTGCGGAGCTGAGTTCCGCAAAGGGTTCGCGGAATGCTCCGACTGCGGAGTGGAACTGGTGGAAGAGGAAGAGGACGAGCTCTTTCCCGACGACGAGGACGAGTCCGAGGTCGCGGACGAGGTTGAGGAGCTGGCTGCGGAGGAGGAGGCCGACCTGGTCGAGATCTTCAGCGGCCCGCCCTTCGCCGCCCAGATGCTCGCGAACGCACTCAAGGAGCAGGGCATTGGAGCGGTGGTAGAGAGTGACTCGGACAACGTCCTGATCGGTCCGACGGAGAGCGCCGTCTTCGTGACGGAGGCGGATTACAACGAATATGACGAGATCATCCAGGAGTGTCTGGAGCTTGTCGAATCCGAGAGCCCGGATGATCACGGAGATGCCTTCGAGGACGAAGAGGAGCGGTAGGCGCTCTCGAGATCAGGCTTGAAGCGCCCCGCCGCCGCGACGGGCGGCGGGGCGCAGGTTTTCCGCGAGGGCCCGCAGCGGGTGCGGCCCGGAAGGAGTCCGCGCCCCCGCGCGGGAACCCGGGAAGCGGATGATGTCGGACTTCTCGCCGCAGGGGCGGGGGGTCCCGGAGAGATCCAGGATCATGGCGGAGAAAAGACCGGCGGCGGTTATCACGGGCGGCACCGGAGGGCTGGGGCAGGCCGTCTCTCTCGCTTTTCTGGACGCGGGATGGGACGTAATGGTGACGTACGTCGAGGAGGAGCAGTTCCAGGAGCTCGGGCGCAGGGCGGGGGCCCGGGCGGCTGGACTGCGGGGGGCCTTCGCCGACCTGACGCGCGCTGACGAAGCGGAGCGTGTGGCGGCGGAGGCGCGGCGGGAGTTCGGAACCATCGCGGCGCTCGTCTGTCTCGTGGGCGGGTTTGCGGGAGGATTTCCCGTGACGCAGACCCCGGAGGCGGTCTGGGACCATATGATGCGTCTGAACCTGAAGACGTGCTTCCTCACGGTCCGGACCCTGGCGCCTCTGCTGGTGGAGAACGGGGGTGGCTCCATCGTCACCGTCGGATCGCGCGGCGCGGTGGAGACACCGCCCGGCCTGGCCGCGTATGCCGTCTCGAAAGCCGGGGTCGTGGCTCTGACGCGAGCCCTCTCGGAGGAGCTGCGCGGCGACGGGGTCCGGGTGAACTGTGTCCTGCCCAGCATCATCGACACTCCGGCCAACAGGGCGGCCATGCCGGACGCCGACTTCAGCCGCTGGGTGCGTCCGGAGGCGCTGGCTCGGACCATCCTGTTCCTTGCGGGGGATGACGCCGCCCCCATCAGTGGAGCGTGCATCCCCGTCTACGGAGACTCCTGACCTGTGGCGCATTCGGCTCGTCCCGATTTCCGCGCGCGGAGACAGGCCGTGGCTGCCGGCCACTACCTGGCGGCGATGGCCGGTCACGATGTCCTGCGGGACGGGGGCAACGCCGCGGATGCCGCAGCCGCCGTCGCGTTCTGCCTGGCTGTGCTGGAGCCGCACCAGAACGGGCCCGGAGGAGAATGCCCGGCGCTGGTTCACTTCGGCGGCAAGACCTTCGCGGTGTCCGGTCAGGGGACGTCCCCGGGGGGCCTGACTCTGGACTGGTTCCATGAGCGGGGCTACCGCCTGATCCCGGGAGACGGGCTCCTTCCGGCGACCGTTCCGGCTCATATCGGCACCTGGCTGCTCATTCTGCGGGAGTTCGGCAGCCTCCCGCTGGCGCGCATCCTGGAGCCGGCGATCGAGCTGGCGGAGACCGGGTTCATCGTCTATCAGAGTCTGGCGGAGACCATCGAGATCCATTCGGGCCGCTTCCGCGGGGAATGGCCGTCGTCCGCGGAGGTCTATCTCCCGGGCGGGCGGGCGCCGAAGGTGGGCGATACCCTGCGCCTGCCGGCCGTTGCGGAGACCTTCCGGAAGATGCGCAACGAGTCCGCCCGCAAGTCCGACCGCGTGCAGGGCTTGCAGGCGGCTTACGACTGGTTCTACCGCGGGCAGGGCGCCGCCATCATCGAGGACTTCTGCCGCAGCACGAAGGTGTGCGACTCCTCCGGCCGCGAATCGCCGGGCTTCCTGACTCGCGAGGACATCGGCACCTGGCACCCGCGGCTGGAAGAGCCGGTCCGGTTCACCTACCGGGGGACCGAAGTCTGCAAATGCGGCCCGTGGACTCAGGGGCCGGTCTTTCTGCAGCAGCTGGCAATTCTGCAGCACTTCGATCTCAGGGCCATGGGGTGGGGGACGCCGGCCTGTCTCCACATTCTGATCGAAGCGGCGAAACTGGCCTTTGCCGACCGCGAAGCCTGGTACGGAGATCCTGATTTCGATGACGTGCCGCTGGACCGCCTCCTCTCCGGCGCCTACAACCGGCAGAGGGCGTCGCTGATCGACCCGCGAACGGCATCGAAGGATCTGCGGCCCGGCGACCCCTTCCAGCGCAGGGTGCCGCCCGACGTCTCCTCTGCCGCTTCCGCGTTACCGGAGGACGGGTGCGGGACGCTCGCCGGCGATACGACTCACCTGGATGTTGTGGACCGCTGGGGTAACTGCGTCTCCGCCACTCCGTCGGGCGGGTGGCTCCAGAGCTCGCCGGTCGTCCCCGGCCTGGGCTTTCCTCTGGGCACGCGCGGGCAGATGTTCTATCTGGACCCGTCGCGGGCGAACTGCTATGCCCCCCGCAAGCGTCCCCGCACCACCCTGACGCCCTCCCTCGCCCTGCGCGGCGGGCGGCCGTGGCTCGTATTCGGCACTCCCGGCGGCGACGGTCAGGACCAGTGGTCGCTGCAGGCGTTCCTGAACGTTGTGGAGTTCGGGATGGACCCGTCCCGGGCGGTGGAAGCGCCGACGTTCACCGTTCAGTCGTTTCCTTCCTCGTTTTACCCCCGGCAGTGCTCCCCGGGCCGCGTGTCGTGCGAGTCGCGCATCAAGGCGGACACTCTCAGGGCTCTTCAGCAGTGGGGCCACGAGGTCCACGTGGATCCGCCTTACGCGCACGGGCGGCCCAGCATGCTTCGGATCGAGGAGGACGGGTCCGTGACGGGCGCCGTTACTAGCCGGCTGGAGACGGGCTACGTCGCGGGCTGGTGACCGGGCTTCACACCGGGCGCACGTAGATCTCGCGGGCGATGTCCGGGTCGATCGCCACGTCGGTCTCCCCGATGCGGATGACGTAGGACGGCCTTTTCTGATGCAGCCGGATCTGTGCGCCCGGAGTCAGGCCCAGGACCGCCAGACGGTCCAGACGCAGGTGGGACTTCGGCGCGATGAACACCACCCGGTATGTCTGCCCGACTGCGGCGCCCTCCAGCGGGGCCACCAGCGGCGGCACCTCGCGGGTGATGCGCCCGCAGCAGCGTCCCCGCGGGATGGGCCGCCCGTGAGGGCAGTGAGGAGGATGTCCCAGGAACGCGCAAATCCGCTCCACGATGGGAGGCGAGATGGCGTGCTCCAGACGGCAGACGTCGGGGCGGCTCTCGGCGGTGTCCACGTCCAGGAGCTCGGTCAGCAGCAGTTCGGTCAGCCTGTGCCGCCGGATCAGCTCTTCGGCTCGCGCGGCTCCGGTCTCACTGAGGCGGACCGCCCCGTCCACCTCCTCCACCAGTCCGGCCGCCTTTAGATAGGGAAGGTGGGCTGTGACGTCGCAGCCGTTCTGGCAGCCGGTGCCGTCGTCCGTATGCTGAAAGCTGCAGGCGTGCTCCGGAGCATCGCCCGTCACCTGAGCCGGTATGAGCCGCTGGTCCTCCTGGGCCATCCAGAGCTGCTCCAGGAGATGATCGGTCTGCTCGCGGGTCAGCTCCTCCTGTTTTTCCAGATGGCGGCCACCATTTCCAGCAGGTCCACCACCGACGACTTCATTCTTAGCTCGATACCGCAGTTTGGACAGCATGACACTCCCGTTCCCGCGTGCTGTCGGCGCAGCGCGCAGCCTTCGCACTTTCGCAGCAGCTCTTCTTCATACCCTCGATAGCCGCAGAAATGGCACCGGAACTCACTCACAGTATTCCCGACCTCAGCAGGAGGCGCACCGCGCCGCCCGTCAGGACGGCCACGGGCACGATGAACGCGGCCATGGCGAACGCGGTCTTCCAGCCACGCTCCCTGGCCATAACGAGGAAATTGGCGACGCACGGGATGAACAGCGTCAGCGTCACGATGCTGACCAGCACCTGCTCGTCGGTCAGCTGCCCGGAGTCGAACATCGTCTTGAGGCCCGCCCCCCCGTAGTCCCGGCGAAGAAACCCCATGATGAACACCTTCGCCGCATCCTCCGGAAGGCCGAGGATGCCGGTCACCACCGGTGCGCTCGCGCGTTCGATGGAGCCCAGCAGTGCCAGGCGGTCCAGCCCGAACAGCACCAGCGTGCCCAGAACGAACAGCGGCAGCGCCTCTTTCAGGTACCATTCCGTGCGCGCCAGCGTCTTGTAAAGGATGTTTCCCAGCCGCGGAAGCCGGACCGGCGGGACTTCCAGGATGAAATCCGAGCTCTGGCCCGGCATCACCTTGCCGGCAAGGTAGCCCACTGCAAGGAGAACCAGCCCCACCACTCCGGCCCAGATGAACAGTGATTTCGCGGTCGTGAGCAGTCCCAGGATGACGCCAAGCTGAGCGGAGCAGGGGACTCCCAGAGCCAGAAGAAGGGTGACGATGGTCCGCTCCCGCCGCGTCTCCAGGATCCGGGTCGTCAGCGTCGCCATCGTGTCGCAGCCCAGCCCGAGCACCATGGGCAGCACGGCCTTCCCGTTCAGTCCCAGCCGGCGGAAGATCTGGTTCACCTGCACTGCCAGCCTGGGAAGATAGCCCGAGTCCTCCAGCACGCCGAAGGTCACGAAGAAGAAGAACACCACCGGGAGCACGATGGCGATGCCATAGGTCAGGGCCATCGTGACGATACCGTACTCGCCAACGAAAAGATCCCGGACGAAGGGCGCCGGCACGAACGAGAACAGCCGGATGGCTGCCGGGTTGATGTGGCTGTTGAACAGTCCCTCTTCGATGAGATCGACCACCGTTCCCGCCCCGAAGACGCCCACGACGAGCCAGGTGACGTACAGGACACCGAGAAGCCAGGGAATCCCCCAGAGGGGGTGCATCATCGTGCGGCCCAGAAAGGCCGCGAACGCGCTCTCGCGCCCGTCGGTCTTGCGGGTGACCTTTTCGCACAGCTGCTGGACGGCGAGGATGCGGTGCCGGCTGATGATCTGGGAAAGGGGCAGGGCGGAGGTGGCGGCAAGGGCGGCCCGGATCCCTTCGATCTGGTTCAGCCGGGCAGGATCGAGGTTCCTGACCAGCCAGCGGCGGAGCGAATCGTCTCCGCTCAGGATCATCAGAGCCACGCCGCGCTTGCCCCGCAGGCCCTCCGGCAGCAGTTGGCCGATCGCAAGGACCGCCTCTTCGATGGCGTCCGGGTAGCGGACCAACCGGGCCGGGCGCCGGTCGTGATCCAGATTCTGCAACAGGCGCTCCAGGCCGATGCCCTCGACGGCCACTGTGCCCACCACCGGGATTCCGAGCTCTGCTCCGAGCTTTTCGGTGTCGATGTGGATGCCGCGCATCCGCGCCTCGTCCATCATGTTGAGCGCCAGGGTGCAGGGCAGCTCCATCTCGGCAAGCTGCACGGTGATGGCCAGAGCCCGTTTCAGGTTCTTCGCGTCGCCCACCTGAAGCACCAGGTCGGGCGGTTCCTCGAGCAGGATGTCCCGCGTGACCTGCTCGTCCTCGGACATCGGGATCAGGCTGTTGGTGCCGGGCGTGTCCACCACCGTGAACCGGGAGCCGCGGATGTTGGCGGTGCCTTTCAGAATCTCCACGGTGGTGCCGGGGTAGTTCGAGACGATCACATACTTGCCGGTCAGGCGGCCGAAGATGACGCTCTTGCCGGTGTTCGGGTTGCCGACCAGGCAGATGGTGCGCTGGGAGGTCAGGTTGATCGTCTCTACGGCCATGGTTTGCGCTACATGCCACCGGGTGGCATCTGATTCCCGTAAGTAAAAGGGCGCTCCGCCCTTCTCAATGCTACCCGCAGCCCTCTGGCCTGTCAATAGTTCTTGCCATAAAGTTGCAGCATTTTCGCGCGCGAACCTCGCCCTTTTTCGGATATAACCGTATGCGCCGGACCGGGCCGCCCGCCCGGACTGCCGCACGGAAGGTTCTATGCCATCACGCAGCCGCCCGGGCCCGCCAAGGGAAGCCCGTCAGTTCACTCGCGTGGCCGCCATCTACGACGCCCTGATGGCGGGCATCGCCTACGACGTCTGGGTGCGCTATATCCGGAGCCTCTGGGAGTCGCGCGGGCTGACGCCCGGAACGGTTCTGGACATCGCCTGCGGCACGGGAAACGTGTCGTTCCGCCTGGCCCGCGAAGGACTGCGCGTGGTGGGTGTGGACAGCTCGAGCGATATGATCGCCGTCGCCGCCTCGAAGCTGACCCGGAGTCACCGGCTGGAGGGCAACCCGCTCTTCTACTGCCAGGATGCTGCGGAGCTGGATCTGCCCTTCACCTTCGACTCTGCCCTGTGCCTGTTCGACAGCTTGAACTACATTCTGGAGTATGAGCGCCTCTGCTCTGCGTTCCGCAGGGCTCTGCTGCATCTGCGCCCGGGCGGAGTGTTCATTTTCGACGTGAACACGGTGTATGCCCTTTCGCACGGCTTCTTCGATCAGGACAACCTCTCCTCGGATTCCTATCCCCGCTACGTCTGGCGCAGCAGCTGGGACCCGCAGACGCGGTTGTGCACCGTGGAGATGGACTTCGAGGCGCCGGGCGGATCGGGCCTGGAGCGCTTCCGCGAGATCCACGTTCAGAGGGGCTACACCCGGCGGGAGCTTACGGAGGCGCTCGAGGGAGCGGGATTCCGGGACGTCTCGGTGTTTCAAGCCTACACGATGCGCCCGCCGAACCGCCGGACCGACCGGCTCTATTTCGTGGCGCAGCGGCCGCAGGATTGATCGCACGCGGTCTCCCTCCGTCATCCGGGAAGGAATCGGCGCCGCTGGCGGAGAAAGCGGCGGCGGTGCCGCCCGGAGAGCGCCACACCAGGGCGGGCGGCGGAAGGGCACGGCTTCCTTATGGCACAGGTGGAAGGACCCCGCACAGACCGGCAGCTGCCATGGTATCGAGGCATTTCGGGATACGCCTGGCTGGTGCTGGTCGTGGCTGCGCTGGGCTGGCTGTTCGACACCCTGGACCAGCAGCTTTTCACCCTCATCCGCTTCCGGTCGCTGCAGGACATCCTGAGCGCCTACCACTCCGGACCAGAGCTCGATGCCGCCGTGCAGCAGTGGGGCTACAAACTGACCTCCATCTTTCTGGTGGGCTGGGCAGCGGGCGGGCTGCTCTTCGGCATCCTGGGCGACAAGATCGGCCGGGCGCGCACCATGATGATCACCATCCTGATCTATGCGCTGTTCACGGGCCTGAACGCTCTGGTGCACACGCCGCTGCAGTACGCTTTCTGCCGGTTCTTCACGGCGCTGGGCATCGGGGGTGAGTTCGCGGCCGGGGCGTCGCTGGTGGCGGAGGTCTGGCCGGCCCGGTCGCGCCCGATGGCGCTCGGTTTCCTGCAGGCGCTTTCGACGGTCGGCAACATGATGGCCGCCGTCGTCACTTTTCTGCTGGCGGAGGTCAGCTGGCGCTGGGTATACGTCGTCGGCATCGCTCCGGCGCTGCTGGTGGTCGTCATCCGCCTGTTCATCCGCGAACCGGAGAAGTGGGTTCACGCACGGGCTCAGACTGCGGCGGACCCGACCCGGGAGCTTGGCAGCATCCGCGATCTGTTCACTCTGCCCGGCGTGAGCCGCAACACCTGGGCGGCCCTGTTGATCGCGCTCGCCGGTGTTCTGGGCCTGTGGGGCATCGGCTACTTCCAGCCCGATCTCATCAGCAAGGTGATGCAGGCGGCGGGCGCCTCCGAAAGCGGCATCCAGCGGGCCAAAAGCACGGTGTTCTTCATCTTTCAGATCGGCGGCTTTATCGGGATGTATTCCTACGCCGCCGCAAGCGAGCGCATCGGCCGGAAATCCGCCCTGCTTATCATCTATCTCTGCGTCCTTGTGGTGGTGCAGGGCGCGTTCTGGACCATTCACAGCGTGACGCACGCATACGCGTGGGCGTTCTTCCTGGGGTTCTTCACGCTGTCGCCGTTCTCGGCGTTCGCGGTCTACTTCCCGGAGCTATTTCCCACCCGGCTGCGTTCGACGGGCGTGGGGGTATGTTACAACTGCGCGAGGCTGCTGGCCGCTGTCGGCATCTTTTATGTGGGCAGCATCGCCGCCACTTTCTCGCGGCCGGAAGACCCGGTCTTCGGTTACCGCGTGGCGGCCAGCATCATGTCGGTCATCTACGTGTTCGGCTTCATCGGCCTGGCTCTGGCGCCGGAGACGAAGGGACGGCCACTGCCGGAGTGAGGGGACGAGGTCAGGACGGATGCGCAGACGGGAGTTTTTGAGAGCGGGAGCGGCCTGCGCCGCGGCAATCGCGGCGGCGGACCGGTTGCCGTCCGCTGAGGCCGTTTCTCCGGGACACAGACAGGGAGCAGAAGCACGAATGAGACTCGGACTGGTCACTTACAACATCGCCTCGGACTGGGATCTGCCGACACTGATCCAGCGCTGCCGGGACACCGGATACGAGGGCGTGGAGCTCCGCACCACGCACGCCCACGGCGTGGAGCCGGACATCACCGCGGAGCGCCGGCGCGAAGTGCGCGCCATGTTCCAGGATTCCGGCGTCACTCTCTGGGGCCTGGGCACGGCGTGCGACTACCATCGGAACGACCCGGCTGCCGTCCGGGAGAATATCGAGCTGACGAAGCGGTTCTGCGAGCTGGCCCGCGACGTGGGGGCGACGGGCGTGAAGGTCCGCCCGAACGGGCTCGTCGAGGGGGTGCCGGAGGAGAAGACGCTGGAGCAGATCGGTACGGCCCTGCGGGAGTGCGGACAGGCCGCCGCGGACAACGGCGTGGAGATCTGGCTGGAGGTTCACGGCCACGAGACTCAGCATCCCCCGCGCATCCGGCGGATCATGGACGTCTGCGGCCATCCTTCGGTGGGAGTGTGCTGGAACTCCAACCCCACGGATGTGAAAGACGGCAGCATCCGGGAGTACTTCGAGCTGCTCCGTCCGTTCATCCGGTCCTGCCACATCACGGAGCTGGCCAACGACTATCCGTGGCGCGAGCTGTTCGCGCTCCTGCGCGCGGCTGGCTATGACCGCTTCACGCTCCAGGAGATTCAGCCGCTCGCGGGCACGAAAGATCCGCAAGACATCGAGCGCTTCATGCGCTACTACCGCGCCCTCTGGGCGGCGCTGCAGCCGGGAGACTGACGTGAAAGGTCCGATGAACGCGGCGGAGGCGTTCCGTCAGGCACGGCTTCTTGCGATGGCGGCCGCATGAGCGCTGGCATGCGGCAGGACGAGGGTGCCGGGCTGCGGTGGTTCCAGGGGATCCCACGCTACTCGTGGCTGGTGCTCGTCATCGCGGCGCTCGGCTGGATGTTCGACTGCCTGGACCAGAACCTGTTCAACCTGGTCCGGCAGGTGTCCGTGCTGGAGCTGCTGGAACCTCATTATTCCGACCCTGCCGCACTTCAGAGGGCGGCGGCGCGTATCGGCCCGCTCATCACGGCGTTCTTCCTGATCGGCTGGGCGGTCGGGGGGTTCGTGTTCGGCATTCTGGGTGACAGGCTCGGCCGCGCCCGGACGATGATCATCACCATCCTGATCTACGCGCTGTTCACGATGCTCAGCGGATTCGTGCAGAGCTGGGAGCAGTATGCCGTTGCGCGGTTTCTGACGGGTATCGGCATCGGCGGTGAGTTCGCGGCGGGGGCCGCGCTCGTGGCGGAGGTCTGGCCCGACCGCTCCCGCGCGATGGCGCTCGGCACGCTCCAGGCGCTTTCGGCGTTCGGCAACATGGGCGCCGCGGTCATCGTGTATCTGTTGAGCGATGTGGGGTGGCGCGTGGTGTACTGGGTGGGCGTCTTCCCCGCTCTCCTGGTGGTCTGGATCCGGATGAGCATCCGCGAGCCGGACCGCTGGGAGCGGGCGCGGCGGGATGCGGCCGGGGCCGGCGTGCGCAGGCAGCTCGGGGCCATCGGCGACCTGGTCCGCGACCCGGCGCTCCGGCGCAACACCCTCGCCGGCGTGCTGATCGCCATAGCCGGCGTGGGCGGGCTCTGGGGAGTGGGGTTTTTCCTGCCGGATCTGGTGGGAGCGGTTCTCAAGCCTGCTCTGTCGCACCTGTCGGAGGAGGCCCAGAAGGCGGCGCTGGCGCGGTTCCGCAGCCAGGCGTTCTTCATCCAGCAGATCGGAGCGTTCTTCGGCATCTTCGCATATGCTGCCCTCAGCGAGCGCATCGGGCGCAAGCCCGCGATGTATCTGTTCTTCGCGCTTGCGTTCGCGGCCGTGGAAGGCACGTTCTGGGGCGTCCGGGATATGGCCACCGCCTACGGCTGGGGGTTCGTGATGGGTTTCGCGGCGCTTGCGCCGTTTTCGGCGTTCGCGGTCTACTTCCCCGAGCTCTTTCCCACACGCCTTCGTGCCACCGGGGTGGGTTTCTGCTACAACTCCGCGCGGCTGCTGGCCGCTGCGGCGCCGTTCCTTCTGGGGAGTCTTGCGGCGCGGTTCACTCAGCCGGATGACCCGGCCGCGGGGCTGCGGGTGGCCGCAAGCCTCGTGGCGCTGGTGTATTTTCTGGGCTTTGCGGGGGTGGCTCTGGGCCCGGAGACCCGCGGCCGTCCGCTGCCGGACTGAGACGAAAGTCCCCTTTCAGAAGCCGGGGGCAGGCAGCTCGCGGACGCCCACGCTGACGCAGGAGAACTTGCCCGCAGGCTCGGAGTCCCTCTGAAGCTCGTCCACCTCGAAGCGCACGTCCATGAGCAGGAACCTGCCGCGAGCCTCTCCCGTCAGAAGAGCTCTCTCCATCTGCCGGCAATGCTTCCCCTGGTAGAGGATGACATGTCTACCCGGTCGCGACAGGCAGATGCCGAGCTGTCCCAGAGCCTCCTCCGGGCTGTCGCAGGCGGGAATGACCGTGATGCGCTCCCGCGGTATTCCGCGGGACGCCTGCTCCTCCTCCTGCTCCTGCGGACCGGAAGCGCTCGCGGTCACGGCCTCCACCAGGTCCATGGAGGAGCGGCTGGTGCGCTCGCGCAGGTCGGGGCGCTCTTCCGGAGGCAGCAGCACGACGATGGGCCTGTCCGGCCCTTCGTGATACATGGCCCGGATCAGCTTCACAAGCCCTTTCTTCCGCAGCCAGATGCGCCGCATGCGCACCGGCCCTTCGTGGGGTGCTCCGGGGAGCATGGCTGTCCGCCCCTTTCCGCCAGCGCGTGCCTCTCTTCGTCTGACCGGAGGACGGCCCGGGGAGTTCCGCCGTGCCTCAGCCGATCAGGATCCGCTCCTCCGGATAAGCGACCAGCCGCGGCGGCCGTCGGCGTGTCAGCACGATGATCACCGTCAGCGCTCCCAGCCGTCCCCAGAACATCATCGCCATGATCAGGATCTGACCGAACAGGTTCAGGTCACGGGTCATCCCCAGGGAAAGCCCGCAAGTCGCGAATGCCGAGACCACCTCGAACAGGGTCGGCTGGAGCGCCGTATGATGGGTCACGAGCAGCAGCCACGTCGCGCTCACCACCACGAACACCGACAGCGCGAACACGGCCGCCGCCTTGCGGACCATCTCGCCGGGAACGGCCCGCCCGCCGACGATGGGGGTCTGCCAGCCTCGCCCGTAAGCCCAGATGGCGAGCACCAGGGTCACCAGCGTGCCCGTCGTGATCCCTCCGCCCATCGAGGCGGGTGCGGATCCGATGAACATCAGGCAGTTCAGCAGGAAGTCGCTGCTGGGATGAAGGGTGCCCAGTTCCGGAATGCACACGAATCCCGCGGTACGCCCGGAGACAGACTGGTAGAGCGCAAGAATGATCTGGCGATGGGGCGGATGGCCCGACAGCACGCCGCCCGTGAACGACTCGGATATCAGCAGTCCGAGCGCTCCGCCGGCGCTCAGCAATGCGATCACGGGCAGGGTGATTCGGGTGTGAAGCGAGAGCCTTCTTCGCCAGGAGAACGTGAGCAGGTCGAACAGCACCGGGATCCCCAGCGTTCCCAGGAATATCAACGTGCCCATCACTGCCAGCGTGACAGTGTCATTGGGCACGCCGTCCGGAAAACCGGGGCGGCCGTGAAAGAGGTCGAATCCCGCGTTGCAGAAGGCGGAGACGGCGTGGAAGACGGCGTACAGCATCCGCTCCGGTCCCGGCAGGATCTCCCGCCAGTGCCAGTAAAGCAGGATCGCTCCAGCCCCCTCCACGAGCAGGACCGCCGTCAGGATATGGCGCACCAGCTGCACGACGCTCCCTCCCTCGCGAAGGCCGATCGCTTCCCGCAGCGCCAGCCGGTCCACGAAGGAGACCTGCCGTCCCAGAAGGCGGAACGCCAGGGTGGCAAGCGTCATATATCCCACTCCGCCCACCTGAATGAGCGCTAGCAGCACAAGCTTGCCGGGAAGGCTCAGGTCCGTGAACGGCGTGATGACGGTCAGTCCGGTCACGGTCAGCGCGGAGACCGCGGTGAATAACGCCTCATTCAGCTGCAGCTGGCGCTGCGCGCCCGAGTGCGGCAGAAGCAGCAGAAAGGCCCCCAGCAGCACCAGCGCGCCAAGCCCGCTGATGACGCGGACGGGGACCCGCAGCACGGCGACGGCGCCGGGCAGCCCGCGGCGCGCCGGCGCTCCCCCGATGCGCCCGGGTGGTTCAGGAGAATCGACCGGTCTGCGTGTCATCTCTGCAGGGTGAACATCCGCACGGACGCCTCGCGGCGGGACTCGCTGCAGTATACCCGGATCCGTCCGCCCGTTGCGGCGCGGCGATGGCGGCAGGACGAGGCAGGGAAAAGGGCGAACAGCTCTGCAGTCAAGGACCGGTTCCCGGGAGCCGCGGGCGGCCGATTCGCCCCCCCGTCCCCGGCCGGCTGCAGGAGTCACGAGAAATGATGGAACACCTGACCCGTCGCGAGCTTCTGAGGAGCGGTTTCGTGCTGGCGGCAGGCGCCGCACTGACCGGGCTTGCCGGGATGCCCGCCGAGGCGCAGATGTCCTCGGGGGGAGGCAGAAGGAGCCGTCTGAAGCTCTCCTGCTGCGCCTACAGTTTCCGCAACCAGCTTACCGGGAAGGACCCCGCAAACCCCATGACTCTGGACGACTATCTGCGCATCTGCGCGGATTGCGGGTGCGACGGGGTGGAGCCCACGGCCTATTATTTTCCGGACCCCCTCCCGGACTCCTACCTGGCGGAGTTCAAGGCCAGGGCGCACCGGATGGGACTGGACATCTCCGGCACCGCTATCCGCACGGATTACTGCAAGCCTGCGGGCGCGGAGCGCGAGGAGATGGTGCGGCACACGAAGCTCTGGATCGATCGCGCGCTTCTGATGGGAGCGCCCTGCATCCGGGTGTTCGCGGGCGGAGACGCGAAAGGCGACATCCCGGCTCAGAGGAAGCTGTGCGTGGAGACAGTGCGCGAGTGTCTGGACTACGCGGCAGAGAAGGGGGTCATCCTTGCGGTGGAGAACCACGGCGGAATCGTCCACGACTCGGAGAACCTGCTGGCGCTGGTGAAAGAGGTCGGCTCGCCGTGGTTTGCGGTGACGCTGGACAGCGGCAACTTCCGCACCGAAGACCCCTATGCGGACATCGCCCGCTGCGTGCCGTATGCCGTGACGGTGCAGTACAAGACGGAGATCATGCCGGGCGGCGGCCCCAAAGTTCCGGCCGACCTTCGGCGGGTCATCGGCATCCTCCGAGACGGCGGATACAGCGGATACCTTGCCCTGGAGTTCGAGGCGGAGGAGCCTGAGCCCGTCGCCGTCCCGCGCGTCCTCCGCGAGATGCGCCAGGCCATCGATGAGAGCCGGTAGGGCGGCACTGGCGGCGGTGATGATGCTTCTCGCGCCCGCGGGGCCAGCCGCGGACCCGGCGGCAGGCCCGGGGAGGGAGGATGTCGTGGATCTGGGCAGCCGCGTCGAGATGTTCGTGGACTCCTGGCTGATCCGGGAGATGAAAGGAGCCGCGCTGAAGCTTCACGAGCCCGTCCGCCGCGAGGTGGTCTGGCAGGCTGAGAGGCTCTGGGAGGGAACCTGGAGCGCCTACTTCAGCGCGCTTCGCGACGGGGATCTCATCCTGAACTACAGCACTTCGGCGGCGGGCTCGATCTGTGTGGAGGTGCTGGACCCCGCAGGGGATCCCGTCCCGGGGTTCGCTCTGGCGGATGCGCCCGCGCTCTTTGGCGATGAGCTCGATGCCGTCTACCGCTGGAAAGACGGCCGGCGCCTGGGAGAGCTCCGCGGCGGTCCGGTCATGCTCAGGTTCGTGCTGACGGACGCCGATCTCTTCTCCATAAGGACGGGTGGGTAGGACTGCGGGGAACGGCCTCCTTGCGTCCGGGCCGGAGAAGACGTCCATGGAGAGGTGTCGCCGTCTCGCGCCGCACCCTCAAGCAGCGGGAACGGCACGGGTTCCCGGGCGCCCCGCGCTGGATCCTGCGCCGCCCCCCGGGCGCGCGGCCGCCGGTCAACAGGTTTTGCCCTGAAAAATCTCGCATGGCGTGGAAACGGGGCCCGTCCGCGAGGCCGTTCGTGAAGAGTAGTACCGAAGTCCTCTTTTCGCAACCGCCTGCGAAAGGCTATCATTCTGTTGGAGGCGGGTTGCAGGCGCGCCGTTCGGACGAAGAAGTTCCCTGCCGCCCGGCGAGTGGGCGCTGACGCTACCGTCAGACTTCGAGACATCCGAAGGGGAATGCGCTGGCATCTTTGCGGCGTTCCGGATCCCGGCCCGGCGGCGCGCGGCCGCGAAACAGGAGCTTTCACGTGGGTGATGCGATCTCTGCTCAGTCCGCCCCGTCTTCAGGCGAGGTCAGGATCGGGGGCAGGCCGGCCGAGCCCGGCTTTGCCCGGCAGGTCGAGGCGCTGAGCGGGCAGAAGCTGTCTGCTTGCTATCAGTGCGGCGAGTGCACGGCCGGCTGTCCCGTGGCGTTCGCGATGGACCTGATGCCCAATCAGGTCACCCGGATGGCTCTGGCGGGGATGTCCGGCGAGGTTCTCGGCAGCCGCTCCATCTGGCTCTGTGTCGGGTGCAACACCTGCGTCACCCGCTGTCCCCGGCTGGTGGATCTTCCCCGCGTGATGGACTCTCTCAGGCAGATTGCGGCGCGCCGGGGAATCCGCTGCCCGGAGCCGGCCGTTCGAGCCTTCCACGACACTTTCCTTCAGGGGCTGGAGCGGGGCGGCCGCCTTCACGAGCTGGCGCTGGTGGCGGCTTTCAAGCTCAGGACCGGCAGGCTCTTGCAGGATTTGCCCGCAGGCGCGGCGATGATGGCGAAAGGCAAGCTGGCTGTGCTTCCCGGGACGGTGAAGGGCCGGGAAGAGGTCAGGCGGCTGTTCGAGGAGTGCCGGAGGCGCCCGGCGGAGGATGACGGCCATGGACGGTGAGCGGGTCTACGCCTACTATCCCGGCTGCTCCCTTCACGCCACCGCGAAGGAGTACGACCTGTCCGCGCGCGCGGTCTGCTCGGCGCTGGGCGTCGAGCTGCGGGAGGTGCCGGACTGGAACTGCTGCGGCGCGAGCAGCGCGCACGCCCGCGATCACCTGCTCGGCGTCGCGCTGGCCGCCCGGAACCTGGCGCTGGTGGAGGAGATGGGGATGCGGGAGGTTGCGGTCCCCTGCGCCGCCTGCTACAACCGGCTGGCTGTCGCCGGCCGGGAACTGCAGGACGATGGTTCCCTGGCGGCGGAGGTCCGGGAGATGCTTGGCCGGCCTCTGGAGGGCAGCGCGAAGGCGCGGGCTCTTCTCGACGTCGTGGTCCGCGACGTGGGTGCAGAGCGGATCCGCGACGCGGTGAAGCGGCCCCTGGAAGGTTTGAAGGTGGCCTGCTATTACGGCTGCCTGCTGGTGCGTCCGCCGCGCGCGCTCGGGACGGAGGAGCGAGTGGAGGACCCGCAGTCGCTCGACGAACTGGTGCGGGCCCTTGGCGGGGAGCCAGTCGAATGGCCGCACAAGACAGAATGCTGCGGGGCGGGGCTGTCTCTGGCTCGAACGGACGTGGTGCGGACTCTCAGCGCGAACATCCTCAAGATGGCCCGGGACTGCGGTGCCGGGTGTGTGGTTTGCGCGTGCCCTCTGTGCATGACCAATCTGGATATGCGGCAGGCCGAGTCCCTGAAGGCCGCGGGCGAGGACTCCAGCATGCCCGTGCTCTACTTCACTGAACTGATGGGCCTGGCGATGGGGTTGCCGGGAGCCGAGCGCTGGCTGAAGATGCATTTCGTGGACGCCTCCGCCGTGACGCGCCGGGAGGCCGCGGCGGCCCGGCAGGAGGAGCCATGCTGATGGGCACTGCCAGGCGAGGATAGGAGCGGACGATGGCGCGAGTCGGCGTGTTTGTCTGCTGGTGCGGATCCAATATCGCGAGGACGGTGGACGTCCAGCGCGTCGCGGAGGCTGCCAGGCGCATCCCCGGCGTGGTCTTCTCCACGGACTACAAGTATATGTGCTCCGAGCCGGGGCAGACCATGGTCCGCGACGCCATCCGGGAGCATCGCCTGGACCGTGTGGTGGTCGCCTCCTGCTCCCCCAGGCTGCACGAGCCGACGTTCCAGCGATGTATCGCCGAGGCCGGGCTCAACCCGTATCTGGTGGAGATGGCCAACATCCGCGAGCACTGCTCCTGGGTGCATCAGGACCGCGAAGCGGCCACGGAGAAGGCGATAGATCTGGTTCGCATGGCCGTGGCCAAAGCGCGGCGCGACTTCCCGCTCTTCCGGAACGAGATCCCCATCACGAAGAGGGCGCTCGTGATCGGGGGAGGGGTGGCCGGCATCCAGGCGGCGCTGGACATCGCCGATGCGGGCTACCCGGTGACGCTCGTGGAGCGCACCCCTTCCATCGGCGGCCGGATGGCGCAGTACGACAAGACGTTTCCCACTCTGGACTGTGCGGCGTGCATCCTGACTCCCAAGATGGTGGACTGCGCGTCGCACCCGAACATCACCATTCTGACCTACGCGGAGGTGGAAGAGGTCTCCGGGTTTGTCGGGAACTTCACCGTGCGCATCCGCAGGAGAGCCCGCGGGGTCGATATGGAGAAGTGCACGGGCTGCGGTGTCTGCTACAGCAAGTGTCCCGTCAAGGTGCCCAATGAGTTCGAAGAGGGGATGGGCGAGCGGCGCGCCATCTACGTGCCGTTCCCTCAGGCGGTGCCGAACGTCCCCGTCATCGACCGGCAGCACTGCCGGCTGAACAACGGTCTGAAGTGCGGGGTCTGCCAGAAGCTGTGTCCCACCGGGGCCATCGCCTACGATCAGGAAGATGAGGTGATCACCGGGCAGTTCGGCGCCATCGTGGTGGCCACCGGCTTCAAGATGTGGGACCACTCTCAGATCGGCGAATACGGTTACGGAAGCATCCCGGACGTCATCTCCGGGCTGCAGTTCGAGCGGCTGATGAACGCGTCCGGCCCGACGGAGGGCAAGATCGTGCGTCCCTCCGACCACCGCCCGCCGAAGACGGTGGTGTTCGTGGCGTGCGTGGGGAGCCGCAGCGAGAACCACGGCCACGAATACTGCAGCAAGGTCTGCTGCATGTACACCGCCAAGCACGCCCTGCTTCTGAAGGAGAAGTATCCGGACACGCAGGCTTACGTGTTCTACATGGACATCCGTGCGAACGGGAAGGGCTACGAGGAGTTCGTCCGTCGCACCATCGAGGAGTACGGCGCGCACTATATCCGCGGGCGCGTCTCCCGCATCTACCGGCACGGGGACAGGGTGGTGGTCAAGGGCGCGGACACCCTGCTGGGGCGTCCGGTGGAGATCGATGCCGACCTGGTCGTTCTGGCCACCGCGATGGAGCCTCAGGACGACGCGAAAGAGCTGGCGCGCAGGCTGGGAATCTCCACCGATCAGCACAACTGGTTCTCGGAAGCCCATCCCAAGCTGAAGCCCGTGGAAGTTCTGTCTTCGGGCATCTACCTGGCGGGAGCGTGCCAGTACCCCAAGGACATCCCGGACACGGTGGCGCAGGCGTCGGGCGCGGCGTCCAAGGTGGCCGGGCTGTTCTCGAAGCCGCATCTGCTCTCCGAGCCGATGATCGCCTCCGTCAGGGAGGAGGATTGCGCGGCCTGCGGGCAGTGCGTGCGGGTCTGCCCGTTTTCCGCCATCGAACTGGTGGACGTGAACGGAAAGAACGGAGCTTCGCGGCGTGCCGCCCGCGTCAACGAGGGACTCTGCCACGGCTGCGGGACGTGCGTGGCCGGCTGCCGCGGCAGCTGCATCGACCTGCGGGGTTTCACCAACGCCCAGGTCCTCTCGGAGATCGACGCTCTGGCGCTGGCTTGAAAGGAGACCGGACGACGGTGGCGGACACTCAGGAATACAGCGGGACGGCGCTGACGGAAGCGCAGAGCTCCTCCGGGGACTGGGAGCCCCGGATCCTGGGCATCCTGTGCAACTGGTGCTCGTATGCAGGCGCGGACCTTGCGGGGTCGGCGCGCCTGCTGCATCCGCCCAACGTGCGCATCATCCGCGTCCCGTGCAGCGGGCGCGTGGACCCGCAGTTCGTGCTGAAAGGATTCATGCGCGGGTTCGACGGCGTGCTGGTCAGCGGCTGCCATCCCGGCGATTGCCACTATGCGAAGGGGAACTACTATGCCCGGCGGCGGCTCACCCTGCTGACCCGGTTCCTCGAGACGATGGGCATCCCGCGGGAGCGGTTCCAGTTTCAGTGGGTCTCCGCCTCGGAGGGAGCGCGCTGGGCGGAGAGCGTGCGGGAGATGACCGAGCGCATCCGCAAGCTTGGCCCGTTCCAGGGGGTGGGCAGGCCGGTTCCACTGCTGATCCCTGTGGCCGCGACCCGGGACGAGCCCCGGGAGCTCGAGGTGAAGGCGCAATGAACAGTCACACCGAACAGATCCGCGCCGAGGCGCGCCGCCTGCTCGAATCGGGCGAGGTGAGCGTGGTCATCGGATATGCCCCGGGCAGCACGCCGGCCAGGGCCACTCCGGTGTTCGTCCGGAAGCCGGAAGATGCGGAGCGCCTGTTCTGGTCTCCGGCCTGCGCCTCCAATCTCGCCCTCTACGTCCGCGAACAGGCCGCGCGGGGAAAGGTCGCCGTGGTGGCCAAAGGATGCGACGCGCGCTCCATCGTCACGCTCATCCAGGAGAAACAGCTCCGTCGCGAGGATGTCCACGTCATCGGGGTCGCCTGCTCCGGGGTGGTGGACGCCGGCCGCCTCGCGTCGGCCGGAGTGGACGAGGGGAAGCTGAAGTCGCTGGAGGCCGGCGGCGGGGCTCTCGTCGCCGACTGCGGCGACGGGCCGGCTGAGCTGCAGCGGGAGGCGGTCCTGAAGAGGGCCTGCCTGTTCTGCGATACGCCGGTTCCGCCGCTCTGGGATGTCGTCGTCGGTGAGGCGGCCGCGCCGTCACCGGCGCGGGACGGCGTTCTGCCGGAGGATCTGGACGCCCGGCGGGAGTTCTGGGCGGAGCAGTTTGCAAAGTGCGTGCGCTGCTATGCGTGCCGCCAGGTCTGCCCGGCCTGCTACTGCAGCGAGTGTTTCACGGACCGTCTTCCTGTGGGATGGGTCTCAAAGAGGATCGCCGGGCCCGAAAACTGGATGTATCACACCACGCGGGCGTTCCATATGGCAGGGCGCTGCGTGGGCTGCGGAGAGTGCGAACGGGTGTGCCCGGCCGGAATCCCCATTCAGACATTGATGCGCCGGATGGCCGAGGAGGTGGACGGTCTCTTCGGTTACCGGGCCGGGATGGATCCGGATGCGGAGCCCGTGCTGGCGACCTACCGGGACGATGACGACGGTCCCGCAGGGTGAGCGGCACCGGGAGCGGCCTGCTGTACAGGTCTTCAGGAGAGAGCCTTGGACAGACTTTTACCTAAAGCAGCGCTGAAGGACTGGCTGGAGTGGGCATCCGCCCGCTACCACCTGCTCGGGCCGGTGGAGTCGGAGGACGGCTCGCGGGCGTTCGCGCCACTGTCCCAGGACCGGCTGCCGGTTCTGGACAACCGCCGCTCCTGTCTGCCGCCCAAAGAAGCCGTCCTGCCGTCCTGCGAGACCCTGTTCACGTTCGATCCCGGCGACGGGGAACCGAGGCTCCTGCCGGCCGGAGGAGAATTCGCTCCCACGCTCATGCTGGGGATGAAGCCCTGCGACGTCCGGTCGCTGGAGGTGCTGGACAGGGTGTTCCTTGACGGGCGCTTCCAGGACCCGTACTATGCCGCTCGGCGCGGGAGCCTGGTCACGGTCGCTTATGTCTGCGAGAGCAAGCGCTGGAGCTGCTTCTGTTCCAGTGTGGGGGATCCCGTGGAATGGAGCCTGGCGGCGGATGTGGCGCTCACGGACGTGGGCGATGGCTATCTGGCCAGCGCGAACACGTCGGCGGGCGAGGAGCTGCTCGGCTGCCCGGCGTTCCGGGAGCCCTCCGCGGACGATCTGGCCCGGCGCGATGTCGTCTGGAACGCCCTCAGGGAGGCTGCCGAGCCGTTCGACCCTGAGGCGGTGGCCGCGGCGGTGGACTGGGAGGAGCCGGCGTGGGACGCCGTCGCCGAAAAGTGCATCGGCTGCGGAGTCTGCTCGTTCCTGTGTCCCACCTGCACGTGTTTCGACATTCAGGACGAGACCATCGGCGGAGGCCGGGTCGAGCGCTTCCGGGTGCGCGACACCTGCCAGTTCTGCGACTTCACGAAGATGGGGCACGGCCACAACCCGCGCCCGTCGCGCAGGGAGCGGGTGCGTCAGAGGATTTCGCACAAGTTCAAGTACATCGTGCGTCAGTGCGGGATCTGCGGCTGCGTGGGCTGCGGACGTTGCGTGGAGCTCTGCCCGGTCAACGCGGATCTGCGCGGGGTGCTGTCGGAGATTGTGAAGGAAAATGGCTGCGAATCCATATCAGCCTGATCTGGCGACGGTCGAAGAGATCATCGAGGAGACGCCGGACACGCGCACTTTCCGGGCCGTGTTCCGCGATCCTGAGCTCCGCGAAAGCTTCACCTACGAGCCCGGACAGTTCCAGGAGGTGTCCGTGTTCGGGGTGGGAGAGGCCACGTTCTGTCTCACCTCCACTCCCACCCGCCCCGGCGTCGTGGAGTTCAGCGTCAAGCAGGTGGGGCAGGTGACCACGGCGCTCCACGAGATGAGCCCCGGCGATATCGTGGGCATCCGGGGCCCCTTCGGCAACTGGTTCCCGTACGGCGAGTGGAAGGGGAAGAGGCTGCTGTTCATCGGAGGGGGCATCGGCATGGCTCCGCTTCGCTCCCTGCTGAACTTCTGCCTGGACAACCGCGCCGACTACGGCCCCATCGATCTGATCTACGGCGCGCGCACTCCGCAGGATCTTTGCTTCAGGAGCGAGTTCGACGACTGGCGCTCGGCGCCGGACACCCGGGTGTTCCTGACGGTGGATCGCGGTGATGAGAGCTGGCAGGGCAACGTCGGCTTCGTGCCCGCCTACCTGATGGACCTGGCGCCGTCGCCCGCCAACACCATCGCCATCACGTGCGGGCCGCCCGTCATGATCAAGTATGTCCTCGAAAGTCTCGAAAAGCTGAACTTCGCCCCGGAGCAGATCTACACGACGCTTGAGATGAAAATGAAGTGCGGCATCGGAAAATGCGGGCGGTGCAACATCGGCGAGAAGTTCGTCTGCATCGACGGGCCGGTCTTCTCCTACGCTCAGCTGAAGGAGCTGCCGCCGGAGTTCTGAACGCCGCTCACAGACCCGCGCCCTGACAGCGGAACGCTTCGTCCAGCATCACCCGCAGGTTGCGGGGAGGCACGTAGTTGGCGATGGAGTTGCCGCTTCCCACCGCAAAGCCCCCGCTTGGGCCGCACTGCTCCACAATGTTCCGGACGTAGCTCCGGAGCGCGGGCTCCTCCGCCGTGCAAAGCACGTCCACGTCCACGCCGCCGAGGATCGCCACGCGTTCTCCCCACCTCTTCTTCGCCTCGGTGACCGGCATGATCACGTCCTCGAAGCTGTGCTTGGCGTCGATGCGGACCGTATCGATCAGGTCGTCCATCACCAGCGTCAGGTTTCCGCACGAGTGCAGGATGAACGCCTTGCCCTCCGCGTGGACGGCGTCGGCGATGCGCTTCAGACCCGGGAAGATGAGCTTGCGCAGAGCATCCGGGGGCAGGAATGTCTGCGTCTTGAACCCCATATCGTCGCCCAGTGCGCAGGCGATCACGTCCGGGTGGGACGCCGCCTGCCGGGCGACGGCCACCTGCTGATCATTGATCCGGGCTATGATCTCGCGGACCAGTTCCGGGTCGTCGTAGACCATCAGGCAGAAGTCTTCGGCTCCCACCAGCCACATCGCCCATTCCAGCAGCCCGCCTCCCAGGTTGGCGACCAGCTTCATTCCCTCGGGCAGGTGGGCGGCGCAGTAGTCCACCAGCTCGAAGGACACCTCGCCGGGAGTCGGCCAGTCGAACTCTTCGAAGGAGCGGCGGTCCTTGATGGGGGCGTGGCGGTCATCCAGATAGTTGCGCTCGAAACCGCTCGCGTCCTTGATGGGCTGGCTTCCGATGCGGGAATAGAAACCGAATCCCACGCCCGGGCTCAGGTAGTCGTATCCCAGCAGATACTGACAACGGATGTGCGGATCGCAGTCCGGCCTGCCGCCCAGAGGCAGCCGCGGTTCCTCGCGCACCTCTCCGGCGGCACGCTCCTGCACGGACGTATCGCTGAAGAACTCGTACACCGGCACGCGGTCCGGTTTCTGTCTGCGCAAAACAGCGACCAGGCGCCGGTAGTCCGGCTCGGTTCCGAACAGGCCGGGCAAAGGCCTTGACCCCCTTCAGAATGTCTCCCAGTGAAGCACCTGCGAGAGAGGCTTCTTCTCGGGCTCCGGGATGACGTCGGGATGGCCGATAGCCACCAGTGACACCAGCTTCACGTCTTCCGGCGCCCCCAGATATCTCGCTACGTCCCGGGCGTAGGGCTTCTTGTCTCCGGCCACCCAGCAGCTGCCGAGCCCGTGCGCCCGCGCGGCGTTCAGGATGTTCTGGGTGGCGGCGCTGCCGTCTTCCAGATAGTATTTGCCCTCCTCGCACAGCACGGCGATGCAGGCGGAGGCGCTGGCGATGAACTTGCCATAGTCCGTCATGTCCGCGATGGTCCGCAGCCGTTCCCTGTCCGTCACGACCACGAAATGCCAGGGCTGAATATTGATGGCCGTGGCGGCCAGCCGTCCGCAGTCCACGATATCTTCCAGCACCTCCCGTGCCACATCCCCTGGCCGGTAGCTGCGTACGCTGCGTCTGCTTTTCATGCACTCGATGGCGTCCATTGAAAGTCCCTCCGTCATCCCGGGCCCCGGAAGACAGCGCCGTCCTCTTGCTTGTTCCTTCGCCCCCGGCCGCGCCCACTCCTCCGGAGGGGAGCTCAGCCTGGCCGGTACACTCGTGAGCGGCAACATTTCCGCAAGAACGCTGCGAGCCGTCCCCGCCTTAGCGAGAGCATTCCTGCAAAAATCGCATAATCCGCCCGCTTGGTGCCGCTGCGGGGGCGGCCCTGCGTGGTCGTGCGACACGTTCGCACGGCCGAGCGTGAACACGCAGGCGCACAAAAAATGTTACAAACGTCAAAGTGAAACCCGCCTGAAAGAAGTGGCCTGTTTTCCGTCTGCCTCAGCCGTAAGGCAATATTGACCGCCTGTTTCATCTTCCCTGTTAACTTCTGATTCATTGTTGACAGCCGTCTGATGGACCCTTGAGACGCGCGCTCTAGACTCAGGGCGGAAAACCGGTCACGGAGGACTCACCATGTCGCAAGGGTTCGTCAGAAGAAGCAAGGGGTTCACCCTTATCGAGCTTCTGGTCGTGATTGCGATCATCGCCATTCTGGCGGGGATTCTCTTTCCCGTGTTCAGCTCGGCGCGCAAGACGGCGCAGCGGACGGCCTGCCTGAGCAACATCAAGCAGCTGGCTCACTGCATCGAGATGTACAAGGGCGACTACGGCGGCTTCTTCCCGCTTGGCGGCTTCAAGTTCGCCACCAGCGATTACAGCCTCGAGTGGCAGAATGCCTGCTACCGTTACGCCAAATCCGAGAACATATTCCGTTGCCCGTCGTCGCCCGCGCCGCCGCCCGACCCGGCACAGCCCGGCAGTCTCGGTCCCGACTCCCGAAACCCGCGGACCCCGATCACCTACCTGTACAACGTCTACCTTGGCGCCGAGAAGAGCTCGGCGTCGGCCGCAGTGCTCACTCCCAGGTCGCAGCGCGAGAGTTCGGTGGCGCGCCCGGCGCTCTGCATCCTGCTGATCGAGGGAAACCCCGGCTTCGTTCCCACCGGCGCGGGCATTGACGGAGCCGGCCGCACCAAGACCCTCTGGCTTCGGGACTACACTTTTGCCCAGTCGGCCAGCGTGATCACCGGAGGGGACGGACCGAACAAGTCGTTCGGCCTTCCCCACCACCGGGACGGGGGCAACGTGGCGTTTGTGGACGGCCATGCGGGCTACTTCAAATACCGCGACAGCAGAAGCCTTCAGGCGGTGCTCCCCTGGATGCGGCACGTCCCCAAAGAGTCCGACACCGTCGTCGCCGACGTGGACAGCAACCCCTGGAAGCCGTGATGCAAAGGTTTGGCTCCCGCGAAACCGCCCCGGTGCCGCCGCCGGAACGGGATTGGTCGACAACAGAGCCGGCCGCCTGTAGCTGTTCCGTTGTCCGCGGCACGCCCCGGAGCGCGATTCGGGAGCCAGAAAGCGGTCCGGCGCGCCCGCCGGACCAGGTCGGCTGAAGTCCGCGGGCCACGGCCCTTTCGCCAGATCGGTCCGCGGCGCGAAAGACAGCTCAAAGGAGAAAGGAAACTGCAATGAGACTCGGCTTGACGTTGGCCGCAGCTGCGGCCGCCGCGACCCTTCTTTCTGCGCCCTGCCCGGCGGAGGTGAGGTTCTTCACCTGTGTCGGGGGAGCGAGCGGAATGACCATGCAGCTCAGCCCGTTTGCTGCCGGCGGCGTGCAGCGAGGCTGCGCTCCCAAGATGATGGACATCACCCTCAAGCAGAAGAACGTGCCGCCAGATACCGGGACGGTCAAGTATGCCTACACCGCCGCCCGGATGAGGGCGGACGATCCCCAGTGGTCCGAGCCGACCACTTTTGCTCCGAACCAGGTGAGGTTCACCGGAGATAAGTCCCAGTGTGAGATCGCCTACCTCAAGCTCTCGAACGGCGATATTCTCTACGGAATCACCATCCGCGCGGACTCCGTGCTGGGTCTGCGCTTCGTCGTGAACCGCCAGAAAATCTACGAGTTCGCCCCGCTTGCATCGGGCAAGCCCACCTTCGTGGACATCAACGGCAACGCCATCACCGATCCTGACTGGGCCCAGGTCCAGGCCGACATCAATGCGCGGTTGGCCGCAGGGGGCATCCCGATCGAAGGCGGTCTCTCTGAGTGCTACATCGACTCCGGTGTCCGAGCCATCGACCGCTACAACCGGCTCTTCCCGCCGCCTCCCGGCGGAACGGCTCAGCCGCAGCTGAACCCGGCCAACTTCCGCACCACGAAGGACAACATCCTGGCCGTCGCGGTGCTCGCCGTCATCTACAATGACAGCGTCGAGCAGTGGACCGGCGGGCAGCCTCTGAACATCACCAACCAGATGATGCGGATGATCATGGCCGGAGCGGTGGACAACTGGGACGTGTTCTTCGGAGCCCAGAACGGCCATATGCCGCTCCTGAACTACTATCGCGAGCCCCTCTCCGGAACCGGGATCACGTTCCTCAACCTGATGATGAGGGGGGTGGAGACCAGTCCGAACGGGACCGTGCTGACCGAAGTCAACGGTCAGCCGGTGGCCATCGGCGACGACGGCGTCAACTATCACCGGAGCGGCATCCCCGATCTGACCTGTGCGGTGAAGCCATCCGATAAGCAGCCCGGGTTCAAGCCCGGAGGCGGCGCCGTGAACAACGCCGTTGACCTGAACCCGGGTGCGATCTCCTATACCTTCCTGCAGAAGTTCACTCCCGTGAAGGCTCCCGCCCTGCAGCACGTCCGCGTCGCGAAGTTCAACGGCTACGAGCCCTACGACTTCTCGAACGGCAACAGCCTGCCGGGCATCAACGGGGTTCCGGACGTGAACACCAACACCAGCCCGAGCCTGGATAACCACTACTTCAAGAACGTGATCGACGGGAAGTATCCGCTCTGGACCTACAACCACTGCTTCGATGCCACCAACGGTCAGAGCCAGAATCTGCAGGACTACGTGGCGAACTTCCGCCTGGTCGGCAATGCTCCGCTGGTCCGCGAGGTCGGTCTGATCCCGCTCGACGACATGAACACCTTCGCGGCCACCCGGACGGTGAGCACCTCCGGTCCGAACGCCGGCCGCGGTCCCGGGCTGGGACGCTGCGGGTTCGTGTCGCCCATCACGGGTGAGGTGGTGCGCGACGGCATGATGAGCCTGCTGAACGACCCGGACGCGCCGGACGGACTGCCCGGCGAGGGCTACGTCGAGATGCGCCCGTAAGCGCCTGAGGCGATCAAGGAGACCTGAAATGTTCAGCTCAATAACGAATCGTCTGCCGGCAGGCGCGGCGCGCTCAGCCCTTGCCCTGCTGGCGGCATCGGCCGGGATCCTGCTGGGAGCCGCAGCGCACGGAGGCAGTGTGCTGCTGGACACCATCGGTGACGGCTCGAAGTTCCAGATCGGCAGGGAGCTCTCCCACAGCGTGTCGCTCGGATACGATGCCTTTCCGGTGAGCGGAGACCTGACCGGCGCCCGTCCCACGTTCCTTGCCGGAGGGGTCACGCTCAACGGCACCACGGGGGTTCCTGTGGCCCAGCTCTGGAACCCGGGCGCGCCGGGTGAGCTGCTGCCGGTGAGCGGTCAGTTCGCCGCCTGGCTCGTTCAGCCGTTCGTGCCCCAGACGAGCGGCCTGGTCACGGAGGTGGAGTTCATTGCCCAGATCCGTCAGACGGCCGGTTACAATCAGGGACCGGGCCGCATGGCCTTCGTGGACATCCTTCCCGCCCCGGAAGGTGACGCCCTGCCGGCCGGTTTCGCCCCGGTGGCCGTGGATCTTTCTCAGGCCCATCTGGGAACGGTTGTCCGGGTTCCGGGCCTCTCCCGCCAGGTCGAGGCCGGCCGCCGCTACTGGCTGGTGTTCGCACCGGTCAGCGTGGCGGGTGTCTGGCACGCATCCGGCCTGGACTATGCCAACCTGAACTGGCGCTGGAAAAAGCCTTCCCTGGACGGCCAGACCGTGCAGGACGCCCTCTATAACAACCGGAACGGCTCCGGCGAGTTCGTGCCGATGCCGGGAAGGGTTCTGGGTGTCCGGCTCTCCGGCTCCACGGCTGCGCCTCAGCAGCTGCGCGTCGGCGAGGCGAAGCAGCAGGCGGACGGGGCCTTCGTGAGTCTGGAGGGCGTTGCCGTCTCCGGAAAGACGGGGGCCGTCGGTCCCGGCTTCTTCTACGTGCAGTCTCCCGACCGCAGCAGCGGCATCAGAGTTGTCGGAAGCTGCCCGTTCGACGTCGGCTCGCTGGTCCGCGTGACCGGGACGATGGCCACACAGGGCCCCGAGCGGGTGCTTCTGCTCGGCTCGATGTCCGCGGTTTCGGGAAGCGCCTCCCTGCGCCCGCTGTTCGTCGCCAACGACAGCGTCGGCGGCGGTGACAGCGGCCTTCAGCCGGGCGTCACCGGCGGTTCGGGCCTGAACAACACCGGCCTTCTGGTGCGCGTTGCGGGCCAGGTGACCTCCGCGGGTCCTGCGGAGTTCCTCCTGAACGACGGCGGACGGGCCATCACCTGCCGCGTCGGCTCGGGGATGAGCCGCCCCGCCTCCGGCTTCGTGACGGTGACGGGAATCGTCTCGCTCGAGTTGCAGGGGACCCGGATCGTCCCCGTCATCCTCGTCCGCGACGCGGCGGACATCGTGTCCCTTTGATGCTCAGGGCGCCGCACGCTCCGGCAGCATTTGCCTGACGACACAAGGGGAAAGGAGAACAAACGGCCCGCGGGCTTTGCGCCCGCGGGCCGCTCTTCATTGTGCTTGCGTCACCCGCCCGGGGCCATTGGACGGCTCCGGGCGGCGGGTCGCGTTACTACTGCCGCACCAGCTCGAACCAGTCGATGTTGACCAGACCCTGATCGAACACCAGTGTCAGGATGTGCTGCCCCGCCGGGATGTAGACGCTGGCGCCGAGCCCGGATTCGTGGTAGGTGTTCCAGTTGTCATCCGGGTCATCCAGATACATGGTCCACCTTGTGACTCCGTCGACCAGCAGCCGAACCTGGCTGCTGCCTGCCGCTCCTCTCGAAAACCGGAACTTGAGCCGGTAGTTCCCGCCGCCGAAGAGGCTTTCGTATTTCAACCACTCGCCGGCTGCCGTCCATCCCACGAACACGGTGGTATAGTACGGGTCGACTCCGATGTCCACATCCTCGAAGCGGTAGAAGTTCCCTGAGTTTCCGGCCGTCGTGTCGTAGTAGTCTGTGCCGCTCAGCGCATTGGCCAGGCCGCGGCCGTAGCGGGTATCGCTGTTCATATAGTGCTCGGCCTGTATCCTGATGTTGCCCCCCGGATTGCCCGGAGTCAGGTAGGTGTTGTAGGTAACCCACCAGAAATCGTTCCGGGCGATGTTCAGGAGGCTGTTGTCAGTCCTGCACAGCGCGTTCTGAAGCTGATCGCAGCCCTGGGTGCACTGATACTGCCAGACATACCAGCACAGAGCGCAGATCTTGAGGTCGTTTGCCTTGTTCCAGTCGTCCACCGCCTGGAAGGCTTCCTTGATCCAGTTTGGCCGGTAGCTCTGCTCGGAGTAACGCTGGTTAGTTGCCCAGTCTCCGTAGTACCAGTAGGTATTTGTCTCTGTTATGTAGACCGGCTTGGTGGCCCCGAAGATCGCATAGATGCGCCGCATATAGGGCACGAATCCGCGGAAGTCGCACTCGTCTCCGTAGCGGGGGTCTTCCGCGTTCGTGTTGGTCCTGGTGCTCGCACCGCTGTAAGCGTGCAGCGGGAAACAGTCTATCTGGGGCTTTCCGCTGCTATCTTTTTTCACCTGTGCCACCACGGTATCCCAGAAGTTCAGGTTAGCCGTCCCGGGCCATCCGCCCGGCGCATAGATGCCGACCTTCAAGTTGGGACGCACGCTCTTGACCAGCGGGTACACCGAGTTCGGATCGCTGGAGTCGGCTGTGTTGAACACCTTGGCATACCAGCCGCCCGTAAAGCCATAACCATCGAGGAGCTCGTTACCGATGATCATGGCCTCGACAAGGTCGCCAACCCTCTGTGCGATCTGCTTGCAGTCGTGGGCAAAGTAATACTTCTCGACCCAGTTGTTCTCAGGAGGGATGGTGGACCAGTATGCATAGTCCACACGCAGGATGATGCGGATGTTGTTGTTGCGCATCGCCTGGAAGTTCGATCGAACCTGCGACCACTTGGCCTCGTTCCACGTCCGCGTGTCCTGCGTGTACATCAGCTCGACTGTCCACATCGGACGGCCGTTTTGAATCTGCAGCGAGCCCGATGAGGCGCTTGCCGACCAGAAATGGATGCCGTAGATGGGATAGCTTCCCTGGGCGTGCGAGACACACGGGTTGAGCGCGACAGTGAGGAGCGTCAGTCCAAAGAAAGCCATGGCCGCCGTTGCCTCAGCTTTTCGAGCTGCGGTGGACCGCCGCCATTGCCCAAAGGCAGTGAACATCGTTGGTTTCCTCCTTGATCTCTCAGGAAAGGAAGTGGGGTGGGCTGAATACAGCGAGGTGCCCTGGAAGGTCCGGCCGGCACCGCTCCCTTCTCAGTTCCCTCCACCCTTGGCACTATTATACGGCATCGCCTGCCGGTTTCCTTCAGCATTTTTTCAGTGCGTGTGCTCCAATCTTTCCATCGCGCACGCGCTCGGACGGCCGTGTCTGCGCTCTTTCCTTGCGTTTTCGTGTCCGGCCTGCCGTCTCTCTGTTGAGGCTCCCTCCTTCCGGGAAGGATTCCCGGGAAGAGGTGGGGAAGCAGGACGGGGCATATCTCTGGAAGGGGTTTTCTGACGCGATGGAGACGGAGCGCATCCAGCGGGCCTACGCTCTGGCGAAGGAACGGTATGCGGAGCTGGGGGTGGACACGGAGGCGGCGATGGAGCGGCTTGCCGCCATTGCCGTCAGCCTGCATTGCTGGCAGGGGGATGATGTCGGGGGGTTCGAAAGCGGGGAGGGGCTCTCCGGCGGCGGCATCCAGGCCACCGGCAACTATCCCGGAAAAGCGCGCAACGCCGACGAACTGAGGGCCGACCTCGACAAAGCCCTCTCGCTGATTCCCGGGCGGCACCGGTTGAACCTGCACGCCATCTATGCCGAAACGGGCGGGCGCAAGGTGGAGAGAAACGAGCTCGCGCCCGTGCACTTCTCCCGATGGATCGACTGGGCCGCCTCGAAGGGAATGGGGATGGACTTCAACCCCTCCTACTTCTCGCATCCTCTGGCGGAGAGCGGCTTCACGCTGGCCAGCCGGGACGAAAGCGTCCGCAGGTTCTGGGTGGAGCACGGCATCGCCTGCCGCAGGATCGGCGCGGCCATCGGGAAGGCTCTGGGCTCCCCCTGCGTCACCAACGTCTGGATACCGGACGGATACAAGGATATCCCGGCAGACCGGCTCACGCCGCGCCTTATCCTGCAGAAGTCGCTGGACGAGCTGTTCGCCGAGCCGCTGGACCCCTCCCTGAACCGGGACTCCGTCGAAAGCAAACTGTTCGGCATCGGCTCGGAAAGCTATGTGGTTGGCTCGCACGAGTTCTATCTGGGATACGCGGTGAAGAACGGCAAGCTCCTGTGTCTGGACGCCGGACACTTCCATCCAACGGAGACCATCTCGGACAAGATCTCCAGCGTCCTCCTCTACGTCCCGGAGCTTCTTCTGCACGTCAGCCGGGGCGTCCGCTGGGACTCGGACCACGTGGTCATCCTTTCCGATGAGCTGCGCGCCATCGCAGAGGAGCTGGTGCGGGGAGGATTCCTCGACAGGGTGCACATCGGGCTGGATTTCTTCGATGCCAGCATCAACCGGGTGGCGGCCTGGGTCATCGGGACGCGGTGCATGCTCAAGGCCCTGCTCATTGCTCTTCTCGAGCCCTCGGACCGGCTGAGAGAGATGGAGGCCTCGGGGGACTTCACGGGCAGGCTTGCCCTGATGGAAGAGCTGAAGACGCTGCCTTTTGGCGCCGTGTGGGACTGTTACTGCGAGCGACAGGGAGTGCCCACTGGCCCGGCGTGGCTGGAAGACGTGCGCCGCTACGAGCGGGAGGTGCTCCTGGACCGCCGGTAGCGCCAGGGCCTGGCGGGGGCCGGAACCTCTGACTCAGTAACGGCAACGGAGCGGAGGCCGGAAGGCCTCCGCCCGTTCGTCAGGCCGCCTGGCCTCCTTGAATTCGGGTCAGCGGCGCCGCAACCTGAGTGCTCCAAGGCCGCCCAGGCCGAGCAGGGCTCCCATCTGGAAGAACGCCGGTTCGGGGATCGGGTTGCACTGAGTCAGCATCTGGATGTTGGTCACCAGAACGCCTGACGCATACAGTGAAAGCCGCTCCCAGTCCGGCTGAGGGAAGACCTCCCAGTAGAAGGTCACCGTCTGGTTGTTCCAGTCCACGAAGTACCCCTGTCCGAGCCCGGGACCGACGGGTCCTGAGTTCGGCTGCGACAGGGACACAGCCCCTCCTGTTGTCCCGTACCACCAGTGCAGCGTTGCCGGGCCGAAGGACGGGACAGCGCCTGCATAGTCCCAATTCATCTGGAACCATACCTGCTTGTAGTGGTCGCTTCGCGCGTCGTTGTCCATCCACACGCTGACGCTGTCACCGCCGGGAAAGGCCAGTATGGGAGTGTTCAACGTCGACCCGTAGTTGTTCCCCCAGTCCGTCATCTGCAGTACGCCCGAGTTGTCCAGGGTCCACTGAACCCATTGCTTGGGATTGGTGCAGTATTTGAACCAGTCGGGCGCCCAGGAGGGAGTCCCGTAACCGGGGCCCTGAGCCACCGCGGAGCCTCCAAGCGCTGAAACCAGCAAGGCCGCCAGCGCCGGGAGCAAGAACGTTCGATGCTTGAATGAGATCCTTGCCATGATCCTTGCTTCCTCTTTCGGTTTTGTGGCGGGGGCGCCGCCACGCCGCGATGCCGCTTTCTCGCAGGGTATCGCACTTGATAACGCCACCCCTTTGCAACTGTAACACGTGGACTTCATCCTGTCAAGGCCTTTGCAGCGGTTTCGGGGAAACGATCCAGTGGCCTCAGGCGCCTTTCCTGCACTGGCTCCCGGGCCTGCATTGCTCCTCCGCGCCGTGACACAGGGCTGGCCCCGGGGGTCAACTTTCACCCCGCCCACGACGAAAGCTCCTCCGCGCTTTGCACGAAACGCGCCGCCGGCTCCGGCTCCGACCAGTCCGCCACGCCGAACCGGATGTGCCCTCCGGAAAAACACGCCAGCAGCGCCCTGCTGCCGCGCTCCCGGATCAGCTCCACTCCGCCGCCGCCCGGCCAGAACTCCCGCCTCCGCTCGAACACGAAGCGGAACATGTCCTCGCTCTCGAACACCCAGCAGCGCGGCCCGAACCCGCGGATGCTCGCGTTCACGAACAGCAGCCAGCGTCCTGCCCGGTGGATCAGATGGCTGGACTCCAGGCTGCCCTGCGGATGCCCGCCCTCCAGCCGGGGCTCGTAGCCCTCGGCCGGCCCCTCCAGAATGGGTCCGTGGTCCTCCCAATCTTCGAGATCCGCGCTGCTTGCCAGTGCCACGCACGAGGCTCCCCGGCGGGTGTTGGCGGTATACGTCATCCAGACGCGGCCTTCCGACTGAAACAGATGCGGGTCCCGGCAGCTCGAGATGCGGTCCTCCCGCCAGTCGGCCCACTCCCTCCCGCGGCAGGGGGAGATGGGGTTGCGCTCCCATCGGCGCCATTCGAAGAGGTCGCCGCTGAACGCCAGCCCGATGTCCTGCGAGATCTCCCGGTTCACTCCCGTGTAGGCCATCACCCAGCCGTCCTCCCACGGCATCAGCACCGGCGCCCAGACGTGGGCCCCCTCCCAGGTGCCGGGCCGGATGAGCATCACCGGGTCGTGCACCTCCCAGCCCAGGAAATTCGCCGTGGATGCGTGACCGAAGTAGATCTCGTTTCCCGGATAGAACGGTGTGCCCTCCTGCAGGCGCCGTTCGATGTAGAAGAAGTGCCAACGCCCGTCCCTCTCCGCCACGCCGAAATCGGCGACCTGCCCGCTCACGGGCCGGAAGCCCGTGTTCACCACGTCCACCGGTGGGTGGCGGTAGCGCTCGCGCCGCCAGCTCCACAGCGTCTCTTCGAACTCGATGATGTTCAACTGCGCTCTCCCGTCTTTCCGGAAGGGAATGCCTCCCGGGATCCGCTTCATCCCATCATGGGATGTTTCCTCCCCTCCTCACGGGACTCGCCGCCGGTTCCCTGCCGAAGTGTTATGCTCCCCTGACGTTGTGCTATAATGCCGCGGCGCCAGGCTGCTGGATTTTGCGCGCGCTTCCACACTCTCTTATGAACCTTTCAAGACTGCTGCTGGGCCGGTTTTCCCGCGCTATAGGAATCGATCTGGGGACCGCGAACACCCTTGTCCACGTCCGGGGGAAGGGGATTCTGCTCCGCGAGCCTTCCGTCATCGCCATCGAGTCCGAAAGCCGCAAGGTGCTTGCCGTCGGAGAGGAAGCCAAGCAGATGCTGGGAAGGACTCCCGGCAACGTGGTCGCCATCCGGCCGCTGAAGGACGGGGTCATCGCGGACTTCGACCAGACCGAGCAGATGCTGCGCGGGTTCATCCGCAAGGTGCACCGGGCCGGCAGCCTGGTCCGCCTCACTGTCGCCGTCGGGATCCCTTCGGGCGCCACGGAGGTGGAGCGCAGGGCGGTCATCGACGCCGCCCGGCACGCCGGGGCTCAGGAAGCCTATCTCATCGAGGAGCCGATGGCGGCTGCCATCGGAGCCGGGCTGCCCGTCAGCGAGCCGACGGGAAGCATGGTGGTGGACATCGGAGGTGGGACCACGGAAGTCGCCGTCATCTCGCTGGGCGGGGTGGTGACCAGCCAGTCCACTCGCACCGCCGGAGACGAGATCGACGAGGCGATCATCGCCTACGTCCGGCGTGTCTACAACCTGCTGATCGGAGCTCGGACGGCGGAGGATGTGAAGGTGAACATCGCCTCCGCCTACCCGATGGAAGAGGAGCTTTCCATGGATGTGCGCGGCAGAGACCTGGTCACCGGCCTGCCCCGCAGCGCCGTCCTGACGTCCAGTGAGATCCGGGAGGCCATCGCCGACCCGCTGAACGAGATTGTCGAAGCGGTCAAGGTGACCCTGGAGAACACTCCTCCCGAGCTCGCCTCGGACATCATGGAGCGGGGTATCGTGCTGGCCGGGGGCGGGGCCCTGCTGCGCGGGATGGACCGGCTCCTTTCGGCGGAGACCGAGATGCCCGTGCACATCGCGCCGGACCCGCTGTCCTGCGTGGTCGTCGGCACCGGCAGGGCTCTGGAGGAGTCGGAGAGCAATCCGGCGCTGCGCAAGGCGCTGGTCAACTCGGCCCGGTTCCAGTAGACGCCGGCGGGGGCCGAAGGTGCCGGTGGGCGGGTGAAGCGATGTTGACACGGCGTGCGGCGCAGGTGCTGGTCATGGCTGCCGCGGTCGTGCTGGGAATCACGGCGGGGGTGGCTCATCAGAAGACCCTCCAGGAAGGCCGTTCGGACTTTCTGACGGAATGGGCGGCCCTGCTGACGCGCCCGGTGGCCGTGGCCTTCCATTTCGCCTCGGACCGCACCTCGGCCTTTCTCGGCATCTTCCGGCTGAACTCTTCGCTCAAGGCGGAGAACGCGCTTCTCCGGGAGCGCTACGACTCCGCGCGCAGCAAGCTCGTGGAGCTCCGGGAATACGAAGCCGAAGCCCGGAGGCTGCGCGGGCTTTTGAGGATGAAAGACGCGCTCCCCGTCCGGACGGTTGCGGCGCGCGTGGTCGTCAGGCCGGCGACTCCCTGGGCGGATACCTGCACGATCGATGCCGGTTCGGAGAACGGGGTCGCGCCCGGATCTGCCGTCTTCACGTCGCGGGGGTTGGTGGGGCAGGCCTTCCGGGTGGGAAAGCGCGCCTCACAGGTGCTTCTGCTGACGGACCGGAGCTCTTCGGTCGCCGCGCTGGTCCAGGGGAGCCGGGCGCCCGGGGTCTGCAGCGGTCAGGGGGCGCCTGAGCTGGTGATGGAGTATATCCCCGCAGACGCTGTTGTGCGCCCGGGGGATGCCGTCGTCTCCTCGGGCGAAGGCGGCATCTTCCCGAAAGGGGTTCTGGTGGGGCATATTGTGTCGGTGGAGACCGGTCAGGAGGGGCATTTCAAGTCGGCCGTGGTCGCGCCGGCGGTTCAGTTCCGCTCTGTCGAAGAGGTGCTGGTGGCGGTGGAGCGATGAGACCACCCGGTCCGGCGGTTGTGTGGGGAGGGCTGCTGGCGGCCTTCCTGCTTCAGGGGCAGGTGAGCGGCCGCGTGCCCGGTGCGGAGAACCGCCCCGAATTCCTGCTCGCGTATCTGGTGGCGGTGGCGGTGTTCTTTCCCGGCGCCCCTCCCGTCGGGCCCGCGTTCGCGGCCGGGCTGATGGAGGGGATCCTCTCCGGCCTGCACGCCGGGGCGTTCATCGTCAGCCGTATCGTCGCCGCCGTGGCGGCATCGCAGGTGTCGGAGCGCTTCAACCTGAGCCTTCCCGTGGTGCTGCTGGTGTCTCTGCTGGCCAGCGGGGCCGCGCATCTTGCCTTCCTCCTGATCAGTTCCACGGCCGACATCGCCTGGTGGTTGAGGGTCACGGGTAGGCAGATCCTGCTGACAGCAGTACTGGCGGGCGCGGTGTATCTCGTCCTCGCCCGTGCGGCGCGTCCCTCCGGTTCGGTTCCGCGGCGGCTGTGAGAAGGTCGAGGAGCGCCGGCGCCCTGCGGGCTGGCGCGAGATGGAGAGGGAGCGCTCTGTCCCGATGATCGCCGTTGTCGGCCCGACCGCCACGGGAAAGACCGATGTCGGCGTTGCCCTCGCGGAGCGGCTGGGAGGCGAGATCATCTCCGCCGACAGCATGCAGATCTGGCGGGGAATGGACATCGGGACGGCCAAGCCCGATGCCGCTTTGCGCGCCCGCGTTCGTTTTCACCTTCTGGATGTCGCGGATATCCGGGAGGACTTCAGTGTCGCGCGTTTTCAGAGGATGGCCCTGGAGGCGGTGCGGGACATCCTCTCGCGGGGTAAAGTCCCCCTGCTGGTCGGCGGCACGGGCCTTTATGTGCGGGCCGTGGTGGATGGTCTGCGGATGCCTCCGCCTGCAGATCCGGCCGTGCGTGCCCGGCTTCAGGAAGAGGCTTTGCGGATGGGCAGCCGCGCCCTCCACGCGCGCCTCGCGCGCGTGGACCCGCAGAGCGCCAGCCGGGTTTCCCCGAACGACACCAAACGCATCGTTCGCGCCCTGGAGGTCTTCGAGACCACAGGGCGGACGCTCACCGAATGGAACGAGCGGGACCGGGCGCGCCGGGGCGAGTCTCCCTGGCTGCAGTTTGGCCTCTACTGCGAGCGGGAGGAACTGAACCGGCGCATCGATGCCAGGGTGGATGCCATGTTGCGCGCCGGATGGGTCGATGAGGTCCGGTCGTTGATGGCCGGGGGGCTGCGGCCGGGGTTGCAGTCCGCGTGCGCACTGGGCTATCAGGAGATAATGCGTCTGCTGACGGAAGGAGGTTCGCCGGAGGAGACCGCACGGGCGATCAAGACCGCCACCCGGCGGTTCGCGAAGCGCCAGCGCACCTGGTTCCGGGCGGATCCGCGCATCGTCTGGGTGGACGTGACCCGGAAGCGGCCGGAGGAGGTGGCGGAGGAGATCCTGCGGCTCATGTCGCGGCCCGCGCAGCAGCAGAAGAACGACGCCCGTCCCTGATGGGTCAGATGGGTCATCGGGAACGGGCACGGCAGGTTTGGCAGGGAGTAAACCGATGAACAAAGGACAGACCAGCATTCAGGACGTTTTCCTGAACCAGGTCCGGAAGGATAACGTGCCCGTCACCATCTATCTCATCACGGGCGTTCAGCTGAAGGGGTTTATCAAGGGCTTCGATGCCTTCACCATAGTGCTGGACAGCCCGGGCAAGCCGACGCAGATCGTGTACAAGCACGCCCTGGCGTCCGTGGTGCCGGCGCGTCCCGTGAGCCTGCGGCCGGAGGCGCGACAGGCCGGAGCAGGGGAGGATCAGGGCGAACAGGCGGCAGAAGAGCCGGATACGGAGGCGGAGCGCACCGAGTGAAGTTTGTCAAGATGCACGGCGCCGGCAACGACTTTGTCGTTGTGGACGGTCTTGCGGAGGACCTGGAGAGTCTGGATCTGGTGGAGCTCAGCCGGCGTATGTGCGACCGGCACTTCGGCATCGGTTCCGACGGCCTTATTCTGGTGTTGCCGAGCCGCACGGCCGCGTTCCGGATGCGGATGTTCAATCCGGACGGCAGCGAGGCGGAGATGTGCGGCAACGGCATCCGCTGTTTTGCCAAGTATGTCTATGATCGGGGCCTGACCCTGGACACCAGCCTCACGGTGGAGACGCTGGCGGGTGTCAAAGAGCTCAGGCTTTCCGTCGAAGACCGGCGCGTGGTCAGGGTCCGCGTGGATATGGGCTCGCCGTCCTTCGATCCGGAGGCGGTACCCGTGAAAGCGCAGGCGGGCCCGGACGGTGTCGCGCGCGTTCAGCTCCGTGTGGGGGGACGGAGGCTGGAAGGGACCTGCCTCTCGATGGGGAACCCTCACTGCGTGGTGCTGGTCGAGGATATTGCCGCCTTCCCCGTTGAGAAGATCGGTCCCCTCATCGAGGATCATCGCCTGTTTCCGCGCCGGACGAACGTGCCCTTCGTGCAGGTGCTGGCGCGCGATCATCTGAAGGTCCGGGTCTGGGAGCGTGGAGCGGGGGAGACGCTAGCCTGCGGCACGGGCGCGTGTGCGGCGGCTGTGGCCTGTGCTCTGAACGGCGTATCGGGGCGCCGAGCCGCCGTGGAGCTCCCGGGCGGGCGTCTGGAGATCGAATGGAGGGGAGACAACCGCGTGCTGCTGGACGGCCCGGCCGCCGAGGTGTTTACCGGGGAGTTTCCAGTTTGATGGCCCCGGGCCTTGCGGGCCGGAGGTGCTGAATGCCGGGGACCCACGAAGTCGCTCATCACGACCGGGCGGTGCTCCTGTTCGAGAGCGGCGATGTGGATCCCTGGTTCCGCGAGGAGATGCGCGAGCTGGCCCGGACGGCTGAGGTGGAGGTCCTTGCCGAATTCCACGCGCGGAGCCATCGCAGGCCGGGTCAGCCGTTCCTTTCGGCCGAGCGCGGAGAAGAGCTGTATCAGCAGGTGGTGGAACTGGGCGCCAACACCGTGCTGGTCGCGGCCGATCTCTCCCCGGGTGAGCACAGCGAGCTGCAGGAGATGGTGGAAGTGCGGGTCGTGGACCGCTCCCAGCTCATTCTGGACATCTTCGCCCGCAGAGCTCACACCCGCGAGGGCAAGCTTCAGGTGGAGCTCGCCCTGCTCAACTATCTTCTGCCCCGTCTCACGGGCGCCGGAACGGAGATGTCGCGGCTTGGAGGAGGGGTGGGGACGCGCGGCCCTGGAGAGACCAAGCTGGAGTCCGACCGCCGGCGGCTGCGCCGAAGGATCGGTGTCCTTGCGGCTGAGATAGACGCGGTCCAGAGGCACCGCGAGGTGGCCCGCAGCGGCCGCAAGAGCCTTCCCTTCCCGTCCGCCGCGCTGGTGGGCTACACCAGTGCCGGCAAATCCACCCTGCTGAACGTGCTCTCCGGAGCGGATGTTGCGGTGGATGCCCGGTTGTTCTCCACGCTCGATCCCACCACGCGCCGCGTCGTCCTGCCGGACGGGTGGGGGATCCTCATCACGGACACGGTCGGCTTCATCCGCGACCTGCCGCATACCCTCATCGCTGCGTTCCGGGCGACGCTGGAGGAGGTGCGCGAGGCGGACGTGCTGATCCACGTGGTGGACGCCTCGCACCCGGCCAGGGATGCACAGATCGAGGCGGTGCGCCGGACTCTGGAGGAGATCGGCGCGGGCGGCAAGCCGACGGTGACGGTCTACAACAAGAGCGACCTCTGCTCCGATACCTACGAACTGAGACGTCTGGTGGCCAGCGAGCCGCTCTCGTGCTACATTTCGGCCCTCAAGGGCGAGGGGCTTTCCCATCTGATGGACCGGCTGGCGGCCGCGGTGCGGGGCCTGCTGACAAGGGTGCAGGCGGTCATCCCATACAGCCGCAGCGAACTGCTTTCGGCCGCGTATGACAACGGACGCGTTGTTCAGGCGGACTATCGCGAGGACGGGATCCATCTGGTGGCGGATGTAACGGCGTCTTTCGCGGGTCTTCTTGCGCCGTTCCGGCGGGACGGGAGGGCGGGGGAGGACTGAGATGAGTTGCTGAGCGCCCTGCGTCACCGCGATTTCCGCATCTACTGGACCGGCTCCGCCGTGTCGTTCCTGGGGACGTGGCTCCAGAACACGGCGCAGTCGTGGCTGGTGCGGGGGCTGTCTCCCTCCCCTCTGGCTCTGGGCCTGGTCGGTTTTTGCAGCTCGCTGCCGATGTTCGTCCTCTCGCTTTTTGGAGGGGTCCTCGCTGACCGGATGGACAAGAAGCGCGCCCTGATGGCCACACAGGCGGCGCTGGGCGTGTTCGCGGGGCTTCTGGCCTGGCTCACGCTGAGCGGCCTCGTCCGGCTTCCACACGTCTTCGCCATCGCTCTGGCGAGCGGGACGGCGGCGGCGCTGGATGCTCCGTTGCGGCACAGTCTGGTTTATCACCTTGCGGGAAAGGACGATCTCCCCGCCGCCATCGCCCTCAACTCGGCAGCCTTCAACAGCGCGCGCATCGTGGGCCCGGCGCTGGCCGGGCTTGTGGTGGCTCAGTGGGGGGAAGGAGTCTGCTTCGTGCTGAACTCTCTGAGCTTCTGCGCCGTGCTGGGGGCTCTTGCTCTCGTCTCAGCCGATTCCCGTCCCGGTGCGGCCCCGTCGTCTTCGCTGTGGGCGGATCTGCTGGGCGGGCTGGTGTACATCCGGCGAAACCCTGCCATCAGCGGTCTGATCGGGATCATCGCCGTTCCCAGCCTGCTGGTCTTTCCTTACGGGGCCCTGATGCCCATCCTGGCGAAGGATATCCTGGGCACGGGTGTGAAGGGCTTCGGGGGACTGCTCAGCGCGGCCGGGGTGGGAGCGCTCGCGGGCGCCGGTCTTCTGACCTGGCTTTCCCGCCGGTTCGGGCGCGGCCGGGTGATGATGGCCGCTCTGGCGCTTCAGGGAGGTGCGCTCGTGCTCCTGGCCTGGAGCCGGGTGTATCCCCTCTCGGTCGCGGCTCTGGTGGCCGCCGGTTTCGGGATGGTCACCTTCGTGTCTTCGGTCCACGCCCTGTTGCAGACGCTAGCGTCGGAGACGATGCGGGGACGGGTGATAGGGGCTTACGTGTTCACCTTTCTGGGGCTGGGGCCGCTAGGCAGTCTGGCGGTGGGGGCTCTCGCCGAGGTGTGGGGTGTGCCCGTGATGATCTGTCTTTCCGGACTGGTAGCTCTCACAGTGAGCGCAGGCTATGGTCTGGGCAGGCCGGATATCCGGATGCTGTAGACTCGAAGGATTTCCGTCGCACAGGCGGAAGGTCAGGTGAAACCCATGGAGAAAAGGACCATCACAACGGACCGGGCGCCGGCTGCCATCGGTCCCTACAGTCAGGCGGTCGCTGCCGGCAGCCTGCTTTTCGTCTCCGGGCAGATCCCGCTGGACCCCGTGACCGGACAGGTGGTGGACGGCGGTTTCGCCGCACAGGCCCGGCGCGTGCTGGACAACTTCCTGGCCGTGGTGGAAGCGGCGGGCCTGACGCCGGAGCACGTCGTGCGGACCACCGTCTACCTCACGGACCTGTCCCGGTTTCAGGAGTTCAACGCCCTGTATGCGGAGCGGTTCGGCTCATCGCCTCCGGCGCGTGCGGTGGTGCAGGTCTGCGCGCTGCCGCGGGGCGTGGAGATCGAGATGGACGGGATCGCCGCCTTCCCGGGCTGACCTCAGCCCCGCTTCTCGCAGACCGCCAGGTCGCGGAACAGCGGCTCGAAGGCGAACAGAGCGGCCACGCCCCCCGTGTGCAGAAACACCACGGGCCGCTGGCGGTCCAGCTTGCCCTGCCGGGCCAGATCCATCAGGCCGGCCATGGCCTTGCCCGTGTAGACCGGATCGAGCAGCAGTCCCTCCAGGCGCGCGCAGGTCACGATGGCGTCGCGGCCTTCCGGGGTGGGAACGCCGTAGGCCGGGCCGTAATACTCGTCGTAGGCGATGATGTCGTCCGCGCAGAAGCGCTCCGCGGCGCCCAGGAGGCCGGCGCATTCGCTGGCGATCTCCGCGGTCCGGTGGCGCAGCGGCGCGGACTTGCGGCTGACGCTGATGCCGGTCACCGTGCTTCCGGGCAGGAAAAGCCGCGCCCCCAGCACACATCCCGCCAGCGTCCCGCACGAGCCAACCGGCAGGACGATCTGGACGGTCTCCCCCGCAAGCTGCTCCGCCAGCTCGCGCATCCCCCGCACATAGCCGCAGGCTCCCACAGGCGTGCTGCCGCCGATCGGGACGATGTAGGGCCTGCGGCCCTGCTCCCGCAGCTCGTCCGCAAGCCGCGCCATCTCCACCTCCATCTCCGGTACGTCCTGATCTTTCAGGAAGCGGATGGGCGCCCCCATCAGCACGTCCAGCAGCAGGTTGCCCTGGAACTCGTGGAAGTCAGGGCCGCCCAGCACCAGCGCCACGTCCAGCCCCAGCTTCCGGGCGGCGGCTGCGGTCATCCGGGCGTGGTTCGATTGCGGTCCCCCGTCCGTGAGCACAATGTCGCTTCCGGCCTGGATCGCTTCGGCCATCAGATATTCCAGCTTGCGCGCCTTATTGCCCCCCAGCGCGAGCCCCGTCTGATCGTCGCGCTTGATGAGCAGCCGCTTCAACCCCAGGTGCTGCGCCAGCCGGGGAGCGTCCTCGAGAGGGGTCGGCAGGTGGGCAAGTTCGACCCTGGGGAGATCGTCCAGCTTCAATGGTCTGAGCCTCCGTCTTCTGTGGTGCGCTGCCGGGCGGAGCGGGCCGCGGCCATCGCCTCGCGGTAGACCTCCCGGGCCGCCACGCCGCGTTCGGCCGCCAGCCTGTGCACGTCATCGTATTCGGGAGCCATCTTTTCGCTGCCATCGGGGAGCCGGGCCGCCTTGACGCGCACGGTCCCGAAGATGGTCTCCACCTCGATCTGCCGGCGCTGCAGGCAGCTGCGCGAAGCCCTCCAGTAGCGCACGCCCAGCGTGGATGTTTCGGTCAGTACAGTATTGATCAGGTTCTGGAGCGAAGATTGGTCACAGAGCAGTGAGAGTTTCACCCCCGGACGGTTCTTCTTCATCTGCACGGGGGTGAACCAGACGTCCAGCGCTCCCCGCTGCAGAAGGAGCTCCATCGTGTGTCCCAGCATCTCCGGAGTCTCGTCGTCCAGCGAGGTCTCCACCACCAGGACTTCTTCCCCCTGCAGATCCTCGCCTCCTCCGGCCCCTGGCTCGACCGGGTCTCCCAGGCACACCCGCAGCACATTGGGAATGCCGTAATCGTTGGCTCCGGCGCCGTAACCGGTGGCGGACAGGCGGAACGGCGGCATCCGGGAAGAGTCGTCTCCCAGCACGGCGAAGATCGCGGCTGCGGTCGGGGTCACCAGCTCTCCCTCGATGTCCGTGTTCCGCCAGCGGAAACCGCGCAGGAGTTCGGACGTAGCCGGTCCCGGCACCGGCCACTCCCCGTGCGCGCATTTCACGGTGCCCCTGCTGAGAGGGAGGGGGCCCACGTAGAGCTTCTCCACTCCCAGAAGCTCCAGCGCCAGGCACGCCGCCGTAATGTCCACGATGCTGTCCACCGCTCCCACCTCGTGAAAGTGGATGCGCTCGACGGTGGTCCCGTGGACCTTCGCTTCTGCCTCGCCGAGCGCCCGGAACACGGCCTGAGCGTTTTGACGGACACGCGGCGGAAGGGAACCGGAGGAGATGATGCGCTCGATGTCCGCAAGGTTGCGGTGGGGATGGTGGCCGCCATCGTCGTCGGGATGATGGCTGTGCGCGTGTCCAGTCTGCCCCGCAGCCCGGTCGTGGCGCATGCCGGTATGCACCAGGAACTGTGATGCCGCGATCTGATGGCTCACCGTTCGCGCCATCTCCACGGAGAATCCGTGCAGTCCCAACCCTTCGAGCCCTTTGCGGATCTCATCCACGGACGCTCCGGCATCCACCAGGCTTGCGACGATCATGTCGCCGCTCGCTCCGCCGATGGGGTCGAAAAAGGCGATCTTCACGGACTCTCTCCGCCAGCGATCAGATGCGCCAGATACCCGGCGCCGAAACCGTTATCGATGTTCACCACCGCCACTCCCGGAGCGCAGCAGTTCAGCATCGTCAGAAGCGGCGCCAGTCCCTGGAAGTGCGCGCCGTATCCCACGCTCGTCGGGACCGCGATGACCGGGCGGCTGACCAGTCCGCCGACGACACTGGGCAGCGCTCCCTCCATCCCCGCCACCACCACCAGCGCCCCGGCGCTGCGGATCATCTCCTGACACTCCAGCAGCCGGTGGAGCCCTGCGACCCCCACATCGTAAGCGCGCTGAACCGGGCTCCCCAGCGTCTCAGCGGTCACGGCCGCCTCTTCCGCCACGGGGATGTCCGATGTCCCGGCGCTGAGCACGGCCACGTAGCGGCCGCCCCTGCCGGGTTCGCGGCGCATCAGCCGGATGATCCGGGCCTCCGGATGCCACTCGGCCTCCGGCACAAGCTCCCGGACGCGCGTGAAGTGCTCCTGTGAAGCGCGGGTGGCCAGCACGGTCCCGGAATGCTCGGCCAGTCTCTGGAAGATCCGCGCCGCCTGCTCCGGAGTCTTGCCCTGGCAGAAGACGACCTCGGGAATCCCCTTCCGGAGGGCGCGGTGATGGTCGACGCGGGCGAAGCCCAGGTCTTCGAACGGCAGCGAGCGCAGCCGGTCGGCGGCCTCTTCCACACCTGTGGTTCCCTCTCTCACGCTCTGGAGCAGATCCCTGAGGCCTTGAATGTCCATAAGTGTATAGGATTGCTTCTCTTTCCTTAACTCTGCCGGGGGTCAGCGCCCGGGATCACTCCCGCGTTGAGACTACCCGTCCGGTAGCCCGCCAGGTCCACCGTCACGAAACGGTAGCCGAGCTCCCGCAGACCTTCCACCACTCTGCGGCGGACTTCCGTTGACGTCAGCCGCTCGATGTCTTGCTCCTCCACCTCGATGCGCGCCACATCGCCGTGGTGCCGGATGCGCACCTGGCGGAAGCCGAGGGAGCGGATAAGCTCTTCGGCGCGGTCGATCTGACGCAGCGCCTCCACGGTGATGCGGTCGCCGTACGGGAAGCGCGATCCCAGGCAGGCGATGGACGGTTTGTCCCAGCTCGGCAGACCCAGCATCCGGGAGAGCCGGCGGATCTCGTCCCTGGTTAGACCCAGCTCCGCAAGCGGGCTGCGAACCTGCCGTTCGGCCGCCGCCAGCGATCCGGGCCTCCAGTCTCCGGAGTCGTCGGCGTTCGTGCCGTCGCAGATCCACCGCACCCCGCGCTCATCCGCCCATGCCCGGATGCGGTCGAAGAGCTCGCTCTTGCAGAAATAGCACCGGTTCACCGGATTGGCGGCGTAGTCCGGATTGTCCAGCTCCGATGTCGCGATCTCCGTGAGGTTCAACCCCGCCCGGGCCGCGAACTCCCGGGCGTCCCGCAGTTCGGACCGGGCGACCGTGGGAGAGACCCCCAGCACCGCATGGGCCCGGTCGCCCAGCACGTCGGTCGCAACGCGGGCAAGAAACGTGCTGTCCACGCCGCCGGAATAGGCAACGGCCACACTCCCCATCTCGCGGAGCGCGTCTCGCAGGCGTTCGTATTTCTGAAGGGTCGGTCCCGGTATGTCCATGAACGCTCCTTGTGCGCTACAATCCCTGCTGAAAGGGGCGCCGGGGTTCCGGCGGCAGAGGTCCTTCAAGGCGAGTGTACCCTTCCCGCAAACCGGTGTCAAACGGCGGGGGAGGTGACGGCGCCGCCGGTGCCGCGTTCGTGTTCTGGAGCGAGTATGAAGAGTGCTGGACTGCTGGGGCGGGCGGCCGGGCTGCTCGTTTTCGTCGTTGGTGTCGGGATGCTGGCCACCGTGTTCTGGCACAGCTGGAAGCTTTTTCTGGATCCGGGCATCCCGTCCGGCGGTCAGGGCGGGGAGCTGATCACCCGCCTTGTGCAGCTGGTGGTCAGGCTGGCCTTCCTGCTGGCGATGTGTGTTGCCGCGTCGCTGATCGCCAGCAAAGGCATTCAGCTCTACACCGCCGCCCATCGCCCGGTGCCGCTGCGTCCGGCCGCGCCCCCCGCGCCGGATATCCCCGCGACCGACTGACGCGCCCCTTGGCCGGATCCCCGGACCCGTTCCGGATCACTGTTCCCGCCGGGTCGCTCGATCTGGACCTCACCCTGTCCAGCGGCCAGGTCTTCAGGTGGAAGCGCCTTGGGCCGCAGGACTGGGCCGGGCCACTGGCCGGGGACGGTGTCCGCCTTTCGATGTCCGGTCCGGACTGCCTTCTCGTCCGGCATCCTGCCGGAGATGATGCCCGCGGGGATGTGGAGAGCTTCCTGCGGCTGGACGTGGATCTTGGGTCCGTCCGGGACGAGCTTTCACGGCGGGACGGCCGGCTGGAGTGTCTGTTCGAACGGTATCCGGGCCTGCGCGTGCTCCGGCAGGACCCGGTGGAATGCTTGCTGTCGTTCGTCTGTGCCGTCGTCACGAACATCCCGCGCATCTCGATGTCCCTGGAGGAGGTCTGCAGGGTGTTCGGGCGCCGGACCGCGTGCGGTGTCCTGATCTGGCCGGATCTGGAGGTGCTCGCGGAGGCGGAGCCGGAGCAGCTGCGCCTGGGAGGGCTGGAGTTCCGTAGCCGGAGCCTGAGCCGTGCCGCCAGGGCGTTGCGGGAGAGGGGAGGCGCGGCGTATCTGGAAGGACTGCGCGGCCTGGCTTACGAGGAAGCGTTCGCGGAGCTGGCGTCGCTGCCTCACGTGGGGCCGAAGGTGGCCGATTGCGTGCTTCTGTTTGGCCTGGGCTTCGATGAGGCGTTTCCGCTGGACACGCACACGTGGCGCGCGGCCCAGCGGCTGTTCGGGGATGCCGCCGTCCGGCGCACCGGTCGCGGCTACCGCGAGATGTCCCGCCGGCTCCGGGCGCGGCTCGGGCCCTGGGCCGGGTGGGCGCAGCAGTATCTCTACTTCAACTCGATCGCAGCAGGGCGTTCCCGCCCTCCAGAAGGCGCCGGTTTTTCCCGATAAGAAAGAGGTTTCTGGCTCCCGAAGGGGTTGACAGGCGCCGCGCCGGGTTTATATAATCCGGGCAGTTTGCCGAAACCGGGTTCAGCTCGGATTTCCGCCGGGCCGGTGCGGCCGCAGGGGATGGAGGCGGTCCTCCCTGCAGGCCAGCCCGTGTCCGAAGAAAAGCCAGGAAGGAGCAGAAGTCTTGAGCAAGACCAGACGTGCGGCGCACGGAGTGCTGGCGGCGGCAGCCGCATTGCTGATCTCTTCGGCGGCGATGGCCGCCACCCACATGGTCCGGACGGGCGACACGCTCTGGGAGCTTTCCCGGAAATACGGAATCTCCACTCAGGCCCTTGCCAGAGCCAACGGCATCTCCGAAGAAGCCATCCTCCAGCCCGGTCAAAAACTGACCATTCCCGGTTCATCCTCGAGTTCGGCATCCCGCCCGTCCCCGGCATCGGCCGGAAAGCAGGGCGTGGTCCAGAAGTCCGCTCCGCTTCGCACCGAGCCGTCCACGCAGGGCAGGAGGCTTGGCACCCTTCCTGCCGGAACCCGCGTTCAGATTCTGGAAACGAAGTGGGACTGGCATCGCGTCCGGACAGCTTCCGGCTCCACCGGGTGGGTGGGCGGCTTCCTGGTGAAGGTCACCCAGAGCCGTCCTGTCGCCTCCGCCCGCTCAGGGCGGCAGTCTGCCTCCGGGAGTGTCGCCAGAAGGCCCTCTGCGCCGCCCCCTCTCTCCGCAGCTTCATCCTCGGCGGTCCGCACGGCCATGAACCACCTCGGTGACCGGTACCGCTACGGCGGCTCCTCCCGCGGGGGCTTCGATTGCAGCGGTTTCACGCGTTATGTCTATGCGAAGCATGGTGTGGTGCTTCCGCACAACTCCGCCGCGCAGTTTCAGAAGGGCACCCCGGTCGGCAAAGGTGAGCTTCAGCCCGGCGACCTGGTCTTCTTCTCGCGCGGGGGGCGCAGGATCGGGCACGTGGGAGTCTATGTCGGGGGCGGCAAGTTCGTGCACGCAAGCAACCCGCGGGGCGGCGTTCGGGTGGATTCCCTGACGACGGGCACCTACGCGCGCACCTATGTCGGCGCGCGGAGGGTCAAATAGCCGCTTTGCGGGAAGTGCCCGCTGCCGGGTTTCAGGTTTCTGGAGGGACGCCCCGGGCGTCCCTCTTTGTTTGCGCTCGCTTTGCGCAGTGACGGGCAGGCGGCTATAATGCCGCCAGCAGAACAGATGTTTGGCGAAGGATCGCACGGGAGCTCATGAGCACAGATTTCGCGCGAGAGGTTGTGGATGTAAACATCGAAGACGAGATGAAACGCTCGTATCTTGACTACGCGATGAGCGTTATCATCTCGCGCGCGCTGCCGGACGTCAGGGACGGACTGAAGCCGGTCCAGAGACGGATCCTCTATTCGATGCGGCAGCTGGGGATCGGGCCGAACTCCGCCCACGTGAAATGCGCGAAGGTCTGCGGCGAGACCCAGGGGAACTACCATCCCCACGGCACCGAGGTCATCTATCCCACGCTGGTCCGGATGGCGCAGGACTTCAACCTGCGCTATCCCCTCATAGACGGGCAGGGCAACTTCGGGTCCGTGGATGCCGACCCGCCCGCAGCCATGCGCTATACCGAGTGCCGCCTGGCTCCCATCGCGATGGAGCTGATGGCGGACATCGAAAAGGACACCGTCGACTGGGTGGACAACTACGACCAGACCCGCCTGGAGCCGGTGGTTTTTCCCGCCGCCATTCCCAACCTGCTCGCCAACGGCAGCGCCGGCATCGCCGTGGGGATGGCCACCAACATCCCGCCTCACAACCTGACCGAGCTCCTGAACGGCATCATCTATCTCATCGACCATCCGGACGCGTCCATCAGCAAGCTGATGGAGTTCATCAAGGGGCCGGACTTTCCAACCCGTGGCATCATTCTGGGCACCAGGGGCATCCGCGAGGCCTACGAGACGGGCCGGGGCCGCATCACGATGCAGGGACAGGCCACCATCGAGACGCTCGAGGGCGGCCGTTCCGCCATCGTCATCACGGAGCTTCCCTATCAGGTCATCAAGAAGAGGCTCATCGAGCAGATCGCGGAACTGGTCCATCAGAAGAAGCTGGACGGCATCGCCGATCTGAACGATTTCTCGGACCGGAACGGCATGCGTGTGGTCATCGAGCTCAAGCGCGACGCGCATCCTAAGAAGGTCCTCAACTTCCTTCTGAAGCATACGCCGCTGCGCTCCACGTTCGGGGTCATCATGCTGGCTCTGGTGGACCAGCAGCCGCGGATGCTGAACCTGAAGCAGATGCTGGAGCACTACATCGCCCACCGCGAGTCCGTGGTGTTCCGGCGCAGCCTCTGGGAGCTGGAGCGGGCCAGAGCGCGGGCGCACGTGCTTGAGGGGCTGCGCATCGCCATCCGTTTCCTGGATGAGATCATCGCTCTCATCCGGCGCTCGCGGAGCACGGAGGAGGCCCGCCGCGAGATGATGCGCCGCTACGACCTGACCCAGATCCAGGCCGACGCCATCCTGGCCATGCAGCTTCGCCAGCTCACCCAGCTGGAGCGCGAAAAGGTGGAGGAGGAGTTCCGCGAGCTTCTGGGCCGCATCGCCTACTATGAGGACCTCCTCATCTCGCCCGTCAAGATCCGCGGGGTCGTGAAGGCGGAGCTTCGCGAAATGCTCCGCAAGTACGGCGACGAGCGCCGGACCCGCATCCACCCGAAGGAGGCCGAGGAGATCGGCGAAGAGGACATCATCCCGGAGGAGGAGACCGTCATCACCATCACCCGGGCCGGGTATGTCAAGCGGGTCCCGCTGGATACCTACCGCAGCCAGCGGCGCGGCGGGCGCGGCGTCATCGGTGCGGGAAAAAAGGAACAGGACGAAGTCATCAAGCTGTTCGTCGCCACCACGCACGATTACATCCTGTTCTTCACGGACCGGGGCAGGGTGCATCGAATCAAGGCCTACGAGGTGCCGGAGGCCAGCCGCACGGCGATGGGGACGCCCATCATCAACCTGATCAACATCGAGCCCGGCGAGGTGGTGACGGCCAGTGTGCCCATCAAGGAGATCGAGGGCGCCGACAACCGGTTTCTGGTGATGGCGACCGAGAGGGGGGAGGTCAAACGCATCGAGCTGGAGCAGTTCCGCAACATCCGCGCGAACGGACTGCGGGCGATCGATCTGGAGGAGGGGGATGTGCTCCGGTGGGTGGCTCTCACGGACGGGACGTATGACGTCGTGCTGGTCACCCGGGAAGGCATGAGCATCCGGTTCCGGGAGGATGAGGTCCGCGCGACGGGCCGTGCGGCGGGCGGGGTCCGGGGCATCAAGCTCGAAGAGGGAGACCGGGTCGTCGCGATGTGCGTCACGCAGGGCAAGGACGAGCTCCTGGTGTGCACCGAGCTCGGCATGGGCAAACGCACCAATATGTCGCTGTATCGCAGGCAGGGCCGCGGGGGGAAGGGAACGCGCACCCTCAACATCACGAAGCGCACCGGCAAGCTCGTGGCGGCGCAGGCTGTAATGCCGGACGACCGGGTCATTCTGATCTCCCAGAAGGGGATTGTGATCAAGGTGCCGGTGACGGAGGTGCGCAAGACAGGCCGGAGCACTCAGGGAGTGCGCATCATGAGCGTGGCGGACGGCGATGCGCTGGTCTCGCTCGAGAGGGTCGCATCGACGGCCGAGGCCGACGAAGAGGTGGACGCTCTCGAGCGTCTGGAGAAAAGTGTCCCGGAGGCGCCCGCCGGAAACGGCGCCAGGGAGGCGGTTCCGGCCGCCCTCGAAGAGGAGGTATCCGATGCCGAGGGGGATTCCTCTGACTCCTAAGAGGCGCGAGATCCTGGACTACATCGAGCGGCATACAGAGAGGTTCGGATATCCGCCCACGGTGCGCGAGATCGGGGAGGCGGTGCATCTGAGCTCGCCGTCCACCGTGCAGGCGCATCTGAAACGGCTGGCTGACGAGGGGCTTATCGTCCGTGAGAGAGGGCTGACCCGGGCGATCCGTCCCGCCCGGCCGGCTCTGCGGCCGGCGAAGACCGTGCAGCTGCCGCTGGTCGGGAGGGTAGCGGCCGGAACGCCGCTTTTGGCCGAGCAGGACATCGAGGGGTATTTCGGGGTGCCCGCCGAGCTGGTCCCGGACGGGAAGGGCTTCCTTCTCAGCGTGCGCGGCGACAGCATGATCGAGGCGGGCATACGGGACGGCGATTACGTGGTGGTGCGGGAACAGCCGTCGGCGGATGACGGAGACATTGTCGTCGCGCTGGTGGAAGGGGAGGGCACCGTGAAGCGCCTGCGCCGCGAGAACGGGCGCGTGCGGCTCCAGCCGGCCAATCCGGACATGCAGCCCATCTACGCGGACGACGTGCGTATCGTGGGAAAGGTCGTCGGTCTGTTCCGGCGGCTGCAGTAGGAGACGGAAGATTGCCTCGCATCGAGGAGACGGTCGAGATCTCCGCCCCGCTCGAGACGGTGTGGGCGGTGGCGCAGGATGTGGAGAGCTTCCCGGAGTTCATGCCGGACGTGCGGAGCCTCAAAGTCGTGGAGCGCTCTCCGGACGGTCTTCGCACCGTCACCGAGTGGGAGGGGGTTATCAAGGAGTTCAAGCGGACGGTGCGCTGGACGGAGGAAGACGTCTGGGACCCGCAGGCCCGGACCTGCGCCTTCCGGATGCTGGAGGGCGATTTCGACTCCTACGAGGGGCTCTGGACGTTCTCGGAGCAGGACGGCAAGGTCCGGTTCCGCTGCACGGTGGACTACGAATACGACGTTCCGCTCATCGGGCCTCTCATCAAGAACATCGTCGCGCTCAAGATGAAACAGAACGCCGCGAACATCCTGCAGGCCATCAAGGAGCGGGCCGAGAGCCGCTGAGCGAGGCGGAGTCTGCCGCGCCGCCGGGCGCTTCGCCGATGGCTTCCAGGGTCGCGCCCGGGTAGTAATGCTGCAGGATGGTGCGGAAATCCTGGTTCCACGGAGGCAGGGCTCTTCCGCGGGCGCCCCACTGACAGAGTCCCGCGCCGTGACCGTGGCCCAGGCCGCTGACAATGAGGTCCCCGGTCTCCGGGTCGGCCTCGAACCGGCAAAGCGCCGAACGGATGCCGGCCGGGGCGAGCCGGGAGCGGAGCCCGGCCCCGTTCAGTGAGACCGTCCCAAAGTCGTGTTCGATGGTGATGGCCGTTATGCGGCCCGATGCGTCTCTGGCTTCGATCCGCACACGCCGGACGGCCCCCTGACGCTGCTCGCCCAGCGCCTCCAGCAGGGCCCGCTGCGAGATGCGCGCGCTCCAGCGGTGAGAGGGGGCCTGCTCGCAGAAGTGCGTTCCGTCTTCCGATGCGTCCGGCTTCGGGGGAGCCGGGTCTCCTCCGGCGGCGGGGGCCGGCATTCCCCCGCAGTCCGCGCAGAACTGGGCCGGCATGATCCGTCCCCGCTGCACGAGCACGAGTCCACGGGTCTCGGCCACGGCGAGGTCGGTGGGCGCGCTCTCGGCCGACGTTCCGCGGTACACCTGGCAGTGCGTGGAGTCGCACAGATCGGCCTTCTGCGCCCGGTGGCGAGAGCCGGAGCCGAGCGCATAGCTGCGCGCGGCGACCGCCTGTGCCTTCAGGGCTTCCAGCGGCCAGGATCGCGGCATCTCCGACGGGACCACACTCCTGAGGTAGTCCTCCAGCTCCACGGAGTTGACGATCGCCGGGGACGGGCCGGGAACCACCTCGATGACCCCGCGGTAGGTCCTGCTGAGGTTGCCGCGGGTGAGCGTGACGGTCCCGTCGCGGCTCCTGAGAAGCAGAGGGGCTGTCAGGGCCTGCCCCGGCGGGCAGAGCGCGGCGCTGCCTCCGGGGGCAGGCGTCCATCTCCGGCCGTCACTGCTGGTCTCGAGCGCACCGGCCGATGCCACGACCCCCTCGGGCGAGCCGAACGCCGTCAACAGCACCCGGACGGGCGCGGCCTTCAGGGAAAGGGTGGAGGCTGCCGTCAGAAATGGAAGCAGCAGCGCGAATGCTGACAGGCGGGCTGACAAAAGAATGGAGATCTCCCGGCGGCCGGATGGAAAGGAAGAAGACATCGGGGCGGGGAGATTTGAACTCCCGACCTCTCGCACCCGAAACGAGCGCTCTACCAAGCTGAGCCACGCCCCGAAGCCGGACGGATTATACCACACTCGCTCCAACTCCAACAACACCCGCCCTTGCGCGACGCGCGCGGCAGTGGTATCCTGCTGAGGCTGCGGGGAACCCGGAGAAAGCCGCGCCTGCGCGGCTCGCGCTCCGCAGCTCGAGGTATCGGTCGTTTGGTCATCACGGTCACGCTGAACACGGCGGTCGACAAGACTTTCACCATCCCCAACTTCGCCCTGGACCGCGTCCACCGGCCCACCGAGTGGAAGATCGTGCCGGGCGGAAAGGGCATCAATGTCTCGCGCGTGCTCAGGGAGCTTGGACTGCAGACCCTGGCGATGGGTTTCGCCGGAGGATATACCGGCGGCATGATCCGGAAGGGGCTCGAGCGGGAAGGCCTGCCGTGCCACCTGGTGGCGACATCGGAAGACTCCCGGGAGTGCATCACGGTGATCGACCCGGAGGCGGGGACGCAGACGGAGATCAACGAAAACGGCCCCCGCATCAGCGCCGGCGAGCTCTCCGCGCTGGACGATGCGCTGCGCGCGCGCCTGCCGGAGGCGGAGGCGCTCGTGCTCTCCGGCAGCATTCCGCCGGGCGTCCCGCCGGACATCTACGCCCGGTGGATCTCGGCCGCCAGGCAGGCCGGTGTGTTCACCGTGCTGGATTCGAGCGGTCCGGCTCTGATCGAAGGGGTGCGGGCGAAGCCGGATGCCGTCAAGCCCAACCGGCGCGAGTTCACGGAGCTCACCGGCGAAGACCTCCTGACGGCGGACGAGATCGCCGCGCGCTCGCTGTCGCTGGTCGAAGAAGGAATCTCGTGCGTGCTCGTGTCCCTGGGCAGGGCGGGGGCGGTCGTGGTCACGCGGACGGAACAGTGGGCCTCACGGAGTCCGGAGATACCGTTCGTGAGCGCCGTCGGGTCCGGGGATGCCTTTGTTGCCGGATTTCTGTTTGCGCGTCATCATGGGGAAGATCTCGAAGGGTGCCTGCGGCTGGCGACAGCTGCGGGTTCCGCCAACGCGATGACGTTCGGGGCCGGTTTCTGCTCCAGGGAGTGCATCCTGTCGCTGGCCGCTCAGGTGGAGACCCGCCGGCTGGAACTGGAGAGTCAAAAGACTGAATGAGCATCGGCGGGCCGGAGATAATCGTCCTCTTCCTGCTTGCCCTCATCGTCTTCGGCCCGAGAAAACTGCCGGAGATCGGGCGCAGCCTGGGCCAGGCGATGCGGGAGCTGCGGCGGATGTCCAGCGAGGTGACCTCCGTTTTCGAAGAGGCCCTGGATGACCGGCGCCGCGCCGCGAGCTACGGTCAGGAGTGGCAGCACCCGGAGGATGGCAGCTACCACTCTGCCGGCGGCGGCCATACGGGCACGGAGGATTCACCCTCCGGGGAAGCGGAAGACCCTTACGCCGGCGTCTATGCCGGGGAGGATGTGAGCGAGGCCGGTCCCCGGGCGGAAGAGGGCACGGAGCCTGCCCCGGGCGCTCCGGGATTCCGGGAGGAGGGGGACGGGGAGACCGCGGCGGAAAGGACGGATTGACATGCTTGTGACGAATGCACTGGGGGGGCAGGAGGTATGGATCATCGTCGGGGTGATCGTGCTCCTGTTCGGCGCGAAGAAGGTTCCGGAGATGATGCGCGGCATCGGGGAGGGAATGCGCGAGTTCAAAAAGGCGAGCCGCGAGATCACCGAGGAGAGCAAGGATCCCGGCACGGCTGCCGAGAATAAAGGTTGACCGCAAGATTCTGCCGGGCGCATCGCCCGGCCATCAGCACAGGGGTTTCCTGCGGAAAGGGATAATGATCCACAACATTCTGATCGTTCTGCAGACTATCACCGCGCTGGCGCTCATCGTCATCGTGATGTCCCAGACCACCAAGCATGAGGGTCTGGGCGGGGCTATCGGAGGCAAGGCACAGTCGTCCTTCCGGGGGAAGGCGGGCCTGGAGGAGAACCTTCAGCGCTTCACGATGTACATCGCGGTGACCTTCTTCATCATCAGCATCTTCGCGGCATACACCTACTGACGGACGCGCGCCGGCGTTTCCGGGGACCTCTTCGACGGGGCAAGGCTTCCAGAGAAGGGGCCGGTTCAGGCGGCCAGCCGCTCCTCCCGGTAGTCCTGGAGTCCGGCATCGGCGTCCGGAGCCGCGTGCTCCAGATACGGGCATCCCGCACATCCGTCACGGTTGCAGTCGAAGCACTGCACGAGAGGGGGATCGACGGCGGAGCGCATGGCGCGCAGGCTGGCGACGACGACAAAGGCGATCCAGGCGATGATGATCGAGGCTATGAGCATTGGAGCCCTCCCGTCCTCATACGTCATGGATTTTCGGACGTCCCGGGCGGGCTCTTCAGACATCGGGCGCCCGGCACTGGTGCGGGTTTTCCGCCCGGCCTTCGCCGTTCAGCGCGCGGCCGGGCCGCGGACGGCCCTCAGCGCTTCTGACAGGTCCAACCGCCCGTCGTAGAGCGCCTTCCCCACGATGGCTCCTTCGAGCCCGAGGTGGCCAAGCTCGCGCAGCGCGAGGATGTCCTCGATACTTGAGACCCCGCCGCTTGCCACGACCGGGATGTTCACGCTGGTGACCATCTCGCGCATGGCTTCCAGATTGGGGCCGGAAAGGGTGCCGTCCCGGGAGACGTCCGTGTAGATGATGCGGCGGCAGCCCAGCGCCTCCATCCGGCGGGCCAGGTCGCAGGCTGTCACGCTCGAGCCCTCCGTCCACCCGGAGACCACCACCCGGCCCTCCCGCGAAGCGATGTCCGCGATGGCGGCCTCGCCGAACTCCCGGAAGATGGCCCCGGCGAACTCTTCGTCCAGGGCGCGCGTGCCGATGGAGAAGCGTTGAAACCCCTCCTCCAGCACCCGCCGCGCCCACTCGGCCGAACGCACGCCACCCCCGAAGTCCGAAGGGATGGAGATGGCCCTTGCGATCCGCCCCGCCGCCTCCAGGTTCACCGGGCGGCCCTCGCGGGCCCCGTCCAGGTCGACGACGTGCAGCCGGGGGGCGCCGGCATCCTCCCACCTGCGGGCCATCGCCACGGGATCTTCCGAGTAGACCGTTTCGCGGGAATAGTCGCCCTGCTCCAGCCGCACGCAGCGTCCTCCCCGAAGGTCGATCGCCGGGATGATCTCGAACTCAGGCGCTAGGGCTGCCACCGGGCGAACTCCGCCAGAATGGACAGCCCGACACTGCCGCTTTTTTCGGGGTGGAACTGGGTGGCGAAGATGTTGCCGCTCTGAAGCGCCGCGCAGAAGGTCTCGCCGTGATTGCACGTGGCTGCCGCGACGGACCCGTCCTCCGGGACCACGTAGTAAGAATGCACGAAGTAGACGCTCGGAGACTCTCCGACGGAGCGGAAAAGCCCGTCCCGCCGCCGTATCTCCAGTGTGTTCCATCCCATGTGCGGCACTTTGATGCCCGCGGGCGCCTGTCCGCCCTCGAAGAAGCGCCGTACGCGTCCCGGGATGATGTCCAGACCCCGCCACGTGCCCATCTCGTTGCTCTCGCTCATCAAAAGCTGCATTCCGAGGCAGATTCCCAGAAACGGCCGGCCGGATGCGCAGTAGGAGCGCAGCGGCTCCACCAGCCCGGCCCGCTCGAGATTGGCCATGGCCGCCCCGAACGCTCCCACTCCGGGAAGGATCAGCCGCTCGGCGGCTTCGATATCCGCGGGGAGCCGGGTCAGCACGGAGTCGAAGCCCAGATGCGCCAGCGCCTTCCGGACACTGGCGAGATTGCCCATCCCGTAATCGACGATGGTGATGCGCCTCACAGCGATCCCTTCGTGGACGGAACGCCCGGCGAACGAGGGTCCGGGGAGACGGCGTCCCGCAGAGCCCGCGCCAGCGCTTTGAACGATGCTTCGATGACGTGGTGGGAGTTCACCCCGCACAGTTTGCGCACGTGCAGCGTGAGGCCCGCCGAACAGGCAAAAGCCCGCAGGAACTCCGGCAGCAGCTCTGACGGGAACTCGCCCACCATCGGGTCCAGCCGGCCGACCTCGGCGGTCAGCAGTCCCCGCCCGCTGATGTCCACCGACACCAGCACCAGAGCCTCGTCCAGAGGCACGGCTGCCCAGCCGAAGCGCCGGATGCCCGCCCGGTTCCCGAGCGCCTGCGCGAACGCCTGTCCCAGCACGATGCCCGTGTCCTCGACCGTGTGGTGAGCGTCTATGTGCAGGTCGCCCTCCGCCCGGACGGTCAGGTCGAAAAGGCCGTGCCGCGCCAGCTGATCGAGCATATGATCGAAGAACCCGATGCCCGTCCGGGCTTCGCAGCGCCCGGTCCCGTCCAGCGAGAGCTGGACGGTGATGTCCGTCTCGGCGGTCTTCCTGTGAGTCTGTGCCGTGCGTGAATCCATCAAACCTCTCCGCCGCGCAGTGCCTTCAGAGCGGCCAGCGCGGAAACGGTGTCCGGTGCGATCAGGTCCGCCCCTTCGCGCACGAAGACCTCCCGGGCCTCTTCCGCAGCGGCGCCGAAGCACACCTGAATGCTGAGCACCGGGAGAGATCCGGTCCTGCGATAGAGATGGACGCTTCGCATATCGTCCGGGTTGTCCCCGATGAACGCCGCCACCCGCGAACCGATGCGCTCTGTCAGGATGGCCAGCGGCCGGCCGTCCGGTTTGTGCATCCCGTCGTTCCAGCTGATCAGCCGGTCGTCCGGCACGAACTCCCCCAGCCCCACCAGACGCAGCCCCACGCGCGCCTCACCGAAAGTCCGGCCGGTGTACACGCCTCGCTCGAAGGGGAGCTCCAGGCTCGAGGGCGGCACCAGGAGCCGGTCTTCCAGAATGGTGCCCTCTCCCGTCACATATTCTGCGACGAAATCATACATTTCCCGGCAAAAGGGCCCGGCGACGACCTCCTTCAGCAGCTGTCCCGCCAGGCCGTCGGCGCAGGCCCGGCAGGCTTGATGGAAGACCTCCGCCGGGACCTGCCGTTGCAGCCATTCGCGGGCTCCGTCCATCCCGCCGCCGAGCGCTGCCGCTCCCCGGGCGGCATCCTGAAGCGAGAAGCCCTCCGCCAGCAGGTCGCCGCCGAAGCGCGCACCGGACTGAATGGCCTTTACCGCCAGAGCCAGAGCGACACTTTCAGCGATGTTCCAGTCGTCATTGAAGCCGCCCGCCAGCTTGAAAGCCGCGATATCCTCCGGAGAGACGAGCTCCGCGCAATCCGTCAGGCCGAACTTCATCCGGAGCCACAACTCCATCGCCAGCGGGTGCGCCCTCTGGATGGAGCGGGCAGGGTCGATGAGAACGCCGTCCAGGTCGAAGATCAGCGTGTCCAGCCGCCGGAGAAGCTCCTTGGCCTCCGGCAGGACCAGAACGTCGCCCGCCGCTCCGCCCGGGGAGGGCAGGGTGATGTATCGCTCTTCCGCCGCGGACAGCGTGGCCGCGGACCGTCCATTGCTCAAATCTGACCGTCCTTCCCGCGCAGCTCGATGGCGCGCGCGTGCGCCGGAAGCCCTTCCGCTTCGGCGATGATGATTGCCGCCTGCGCATCCCGCGCAAACTCCTGCGGCCCGTACCAGATCAGGCTGGTGCGCTTCTGGAACTCCGCCACCCCGAGCGCCGAGCTGAACCGGGCGGCCGTGCCGGTCGGCAGGGTGTGCGACGGCCCGGCGGCATAGTCTCCGATGGGCACGGGGCTCCAGGGTCCGACAAAGACGGCCCCCGCGTTGACGATCCGGCCGATCAACTCCTGTGGCCTCTCCACCCAGATCTGCAGGTGTTCGGGCGCGCAGATGTTGGTCCAGTGCACGGCTTCATCGGGTCCGGCCGTCAGCAGGATCACCCCGAACGAGCCCAGCGATTCCCGGATATGCCCGGCGCGCGGCTCCCGTGGCAGCTGGCGCTCCACGGCGTTTTGCACCGCCTCGGCCACCTCCCGCGTCCAGGTCACCAGAATGGAGCGGGAATCCCCGCCGTGCTCGGCCTGTGCGATCAGGTCGGCCGCCACCCACTCCGGGTCGGCGCTTCCGTCGGCGATCACCAGCACTTCGCTCGGGCCGGCCAGCGAGTCGACTCCCACGTGCCCGAACAGCAGCCGCTTCGCGCAGTTGACGAACCGGTTCCCCGGACCCGCCACCTTGTCCACGCGGGGAACGCTCTCCGTCCCGAACGCGAAGGCCGCGATGGCCTGAGCCCCGCCCATCCGGAAGACCCGGCTGACCCCGCTGATGGCACACGCTGCCAGAATGCTGTCCGGCACTTCGCCCCCCTCGCCGCACGGGGTCGCGACGAACAGGTCACGCACGCCCGCCACGGCTGCGGGAATGGCGGTCATCAGCACCGTGCTGGGATAGGCCGCCCTTCCGCCGGGGACATACAGGCCCGCGGACGGCACGGGCCGCACGAGCTGGCCCATCACGGTAGACCCGCGCGTGGACACCCAGGATACCGACTTCTCCTGCTCGTGGAACTCCCGGATGTTCGAGGCCGCGTGCTCGAGCGCCTGCCTCAGATCGGCGGAAATGCTCTCCAGCGCCTGGCTGACCCGCTCGACGGGCACCGCGACGCTTTCCAGCCCGGGCGAGTCGAACCGCCGGCCCAGGTCCAGCAACGCCGCATCGCCTTCGGAGCGGACACGGGCGATGATTTCGCGGACGCTCTGCTCGACGGCGTCGTCATCCGCGGGCGATCCCGCCGTCAGTGCGGCCCGGATCTCCCCCTCGGTATGCCTGGCGGTCTCCAGAAAGCGCATATCGGGGGCATTATACCCGACGGCACAGACGGCTTTCCAAGAATGAGCGTATCCCCCGCCGGGTTGCGCGCTGCTTATGGAATGACATACCATGCCCACCGGCAGTCTCATGACTGGCGGGCAGGTTGGCCCAGGAGGTCCCGGAGCAACAGTTGAGAGTTCGCGTCTGCATCTTCGCGCTTCTTCTGTCTGCGGTGACGCGTGTCCCGCTCGGCGCCGACGGGGTTGCGCCGCCGGTCGTCACGGCGGACCTGAAGACGCTCGAGGCAGCGGCCGACCCGCCGCTTACCATCTTCCTGCGCCCGACCCCCAGGGCAAGCGAGTTCAGCTTTGGCTTCCGCAACGAGTCTGCCGGGGCGCTGACGGTGACGCTCAGGGTCTCGAACGTCCCCTTCGACGCCGTGGACATCTACGACGGCGGCCGGTTCGCCGGCACCTTCACGCGCCGGCAGCTTCAGGACGGAGTCGCTCTCCGGGTCTCCTCCGGGGTGCTTCCGCCCGACCTGCGGGCGGTCGTCGGGCTGCACGAGGCCCTTCTGGAGGAGATGAACCGCTCCCTGTCCCTGGCGGAACGGCGCAGCGAGGTCGGTGCCCGGATGCTGGGCCTGCGCGAGATGGCCCGGGCCGTGATGGCCGCTGACCGGGCGGAGCGCTCCGCCCGGCTCATCCTGCTGGAGAGCGGCAGGCCCACGTCGCGCGGCGCCGCCGCTTCTCCGGTCGACCGGGAAACGGTCCTCCGGCAGGCCCGGGAGTTCCTGGAGGACGTGGAGCGCGTCCGCCGGTTTCTCGAGTCCTCGCAGCTGGATGCGGCCGGGCGCGCCCGGTATCACGGGTGGCTGCTGCCTCTCGACGTCCGGGCGGAGAGGGCCGGCCCGGCCTCCCTGAGGGTCTCGGCAGTGAACCGTTCCACGCTTCCCGTCAGTGCCTCCCTGGCGCTGCCTTCCGCGGCGGAAGGCGGAGGCGTCCCGGAGGTGAGGCTGGATGTGCAGCCCGGCCGGACGGTGGAGGTTGCCGTACCGCTCAAACCCGGGAGCTCCGGCGCCGTGCCGGCAAGGCTGGAAGGCAGGGCGGGGGACTATTCGTTCTCTCGCAGCTTTGATCTGATTCTCCCCCGTGAGGATGAAAAAGCGGCGGCAGGAAACCGGCCGTGAAGGACCGGCGCCTGCCGCCCGAGGGATGCGAGGCTGCCGTTACAGATCGATGTCTATCTGGACGGTGACGGTGTCCTTGAGAGAACTGTCGTTGTAGAAGTCGTATCCGACCAGCACGGAAGCGTTGTCAGCGAACTTGTAGGCCGCGCCGAAGCTGAGCGCCCCCATGAAACTCTTGCCGCCCTGGTAGTCCGCCGCCACCCACCATTTGTCGTCCAGCTGGCGGTCGATGCCGAGCAGGACCATGTTCTCGTCACGCCCGAGAACGCTCTTCTTGCCCGTGGCGTAGCCTGCGTGGAACCGGGTGCCGGAGAACGTCTTGCTGACCAGCGCGTAGGCCAGGTTCTGGGTCACATCGCTCTTCGGGGACACGTTGTAGATCCCGAGCGCCACGGCGGGATTGCTTTCGTTCTCCTCCAGCACCCGGACCTTGGCGTTGAAGAACCAGGGCCGGTTCGTCCCCGAGAAGTAGTCCACGCCCACCTCGATCTGCTCTGTGACTCCGTAAGTGACTCCGTAGACCGTCGCGTTCGTTGCCGCCGATCCCGGCGAAGTGTATGTGTCGTAGCCGAGATGGAACACGCCCTTTGGCTGGATGTCCGTGGAGGGGATCCAGACAAGTGTCGAAGGCGTCGCGCCGGCCAGCACGGGCAGAGCCGTCAGAGCGGCACTCAGCATTGCTGTCAGCTTTCTCATGTTCACTCCTCTCCTGGTTTGCTGATCGAACCGCCGGGGCGTTGAGCGCTCCTGCGCTGGCTCCGGCCGTCGACGAGACAATGCAAAGTTACCCTTTTTCGTGTTTCCGGCCTGTTTCCTGCATGCTAAGAATCGTGCCGCCGGCGGCCAGACTTTGACACGGGGCGGCCAGTTCCGTTACGATTCGTGTGGAGAAGCCGCCTGCGGTCCGGAGGGGATCGGTCCTGCCGGGCGCAGCCGGGAGAAGGAGACCAGATGCGAATGAGAACGGGTCTGCTGTTTGTCCTTTTGACCGCCGTCTTGCTGGCCGGCTGCGGCGGTCCGGCCGGAGATAAGGGACCGGAAAAAGCAGAGCGGCAGCTCAAAGTCGCCCTCCTCAGCCCCGGGCCCGTGAACGACGGCGGCTGGAATCAGCTGGGCTACCAGGGGCTGCTCCAGGTCGAGAAGGAGCTCGGCGCGCTGGTCAGCCAGAAACAGACCGAAAGCCCGGCCGATTTCGAGGGCGATTTCCGCGAATACGCCAGCCAGGGCTACGACGTCATCATCGGACACGGATTCGAGCTCCAGCCCGCCGCCATCAAGGTGAGCAAAGAATTCCCGGCCACCGTGTTTGTCATCACGGCGGGGAGCAAGGTGGAGGGGAAGGTGGTCCCGATCATCCCCCGGCTGGAAGAGGCCACCTATCTGCTGGGCGTCATCGCTGCGCGGATGAGCAAGACAGGCAAGGCCGGGCTCGTCGGCGGGATGGAGATTCCTCCCATCAAGAGCACGTTCGAGGCGTTCAAGAAGGGCGCGCTCTCCGCGAACCCGCAGTTCAGGGTGAGCGCCAGCTTCATCGGGAACTGGGAAGACACGGCGGCGGCCAAGGAGGCCACGCGCGCTCTCATCCAGCAGGGGTGCGACTTCATCTTCCACAATGCCGACGCCGCGGGACGGGGCGTGTTCGAAGCGTGCAGGGAAGCGAAGGGCGTCTACGCGTTCGGGTCCAACAGCGATCAGAACGATATCGCGCCCGATGTCATCCTGGCCAGCGCGGTGCTGGAGATTCCCCGCACGTTCGTTGAGATCTGCCGGTCGGTGCAGGACGGCACCTTCGAGCCCCGCGAATACGAGCTGACCGTCGCGAACGGGCACACGTCGCTTGTGATCAATCCGCGACTGAAGAGCGCCATCCCGAAGGCAGTCCTGGATGAGATCGAGAGCCTGAAAGAGCAGCTGCGTTCGGGGCGTCTGAAGGTGGAACGCGCGCACTTCTAGAAACGTTGCACAGCGTGGGGCTTCGCGACCGGCAGGCTCTCGCGCAGGGCTGAGGGCACGCCGCTCCGGCGGCCGGCTGCGGGGCGCCCGGCAAACGTCTTGGCGGCTCTTCTCCAACTCAGGAACATCACACGGGATTTCGGCACGGTCCGGGCTCTAGACGGAGTCACCTTTGAGGCGCGGTCCGGAGAGGTGCACGCGCTTCTGGGCGAAAACGGGGCCGGAAAGACCACCCTCATGAACGTCGCGTTCGGCTTCGTCCGCCCGGACAGCGGGGAGATCGTCTTCGACGGCCGCCGCTACGCCGCAATGACCCCTCAGGCCGCCATGGCGGCCGGCATCGGAATGGTGCACCAGCATTTCAAACTGGTCGAAGAGTTCACCGTGGCCGAAAACGTCGCGCTGGGGTCGGCGGACTATCGCGAGGCACTGACTCCGTCCGGGCAGTCCCGTCTGAGGACCATCATCCGCGACACGGGGCTGGAGGTGGATCCCCGGGCCCGCGTGGAGGACCTTCCGGTCGGCCTGCGCCAGCGGGTCGAGATTTTGAAGGCGCTCTTCCGCGGGTCGCGCCTGCTGATCCTGGACGAGCCCACCGCCGTGCTGACCCCTCAGGAGACGGAGGAGCTGTTCCGGGTGCTGCGCAGGCTCCGCGGGCAGGGGACGGGCATCATCCTGATCACGCACAAGCTCGGCGAGGCGCTCGATATCAGCGACCGGGTCACCGTGCTGCGGCAGGGGCGCTGCGTGCTGTCGTGTCCTGCGGCCGAGGTGCAACAGGCCCGGATCGCCTCGGCGATGGTCGGACGTGACCTGCTGCCGGCCGGACCGGTTCTTCCTGAGCCGGGGGACGAGGTGCTGCTTGAGGTCAGGAACATATCTTCGGCAGGAGGGGATCAGCAGCCGGTGCTCGACATCAGCTTCACGCTGCGTGCCGGGGAGATCCTGGGCATCGCCGGGGTGGAGGGGAACGGCCAGACCGCGCTGGCCGACATTCTGGCCGGCGTGACCCCCCCGGGTGGCGGGAGCCTGATGCTGGGGGACCGCGAGATCTCACCTCTGGGCGTGGATGGCCGTCTGCGGGAGGGGCTTTCGCATATTCCCGGCGACCGGCAGACTCAGGCCCTGCTTCTGGAGTTTCCTCTCTGGGAGAACATGCTGCTGGGGCGGTGGCCGCTGGGAGAGTTCTCCAGGGGACCGCTGCTGGATGTGGGCGGGCTGGCGGAGGTCACGCGCGAAGCGATCGGAGCCTACGGCATCCGCGGGGCGACGGAGCGGACTCTGGCGATGTCCCTGTCGGGCGGGAATCAGCAGCGATTCGTGGTGGCCCGGCAGATGGGGGCGGGCCCCCGCGTGGTCGTGGCCGTCAACCCCACCCGCGGGCTGGATGTCGGGGCCATCGAGTACGTCCACGCGCGCCTGGCGGAGCACTGCGGCCGGGGTGGTGCGGTGGTCCTGATCTCCACGGACCTGGACGAGGTGCTCGCTCTGTCGCACCGTATCCTGGTCCTCTATCGCGGCCGTGTGGCCGCCGAGTATCCGCGCGGAGCGCGCAGGGAGGACGTGGGCCTGGCGATGGCCACGGGACGGGCGTCGTGAACGGGCGGCTCGGCCAGCTTGCGGGGACGCTTGCGTTTCCTCTGGCGGGGCTGGCGCTGATCGCGGGCATCATCCTGCTGGGCGGGAAGAGTCCGGCCCAGGGACTGGCCGCGCTTGTGAGCGGGAGTCTGGGGGGCGCCTTCGCCCTCGCGGAGACTGCCATCCGGGCCTGTCCGCTTCTGCTGGCCGGCCTGGGCGTGGCGGTCGCCTTCCGTGCGGGTGTGTGGAACATCGGTGCGGAGGGGCAGATCTATTTCGGCGCTCTGGCTGTGGTGGCTCTCGCTCCGGTTCTTGGCCTGCTTCCGGCTGCGGCGGCCGTGCCGGCCGCCTTCCTGGTGGCGGCGGCGGCCGGCGGCTTCTGGGCCTGGGTTCCGGCCTTCCTGAGGACGAGGCGCGGCGTTCAGGAGGTCATCTCCACCATCATGCTCAACTTCATCGCCATTCAGCTGGTCAGCTGGTGCGTCCACGGGCCGCTGAAGGAGTCTTCGGGCCAGTTTCCGTATTCAGACGAGATCCCTGCGTCGCTGATGCTGCCCCGGTTGCTCCCGCCGACCCGGCTGCACCTGGGAGTGCTCTTCGCGGTGGCCGCTGCTGCGGTGGTCTGGGTTTTTCTGTTCCGCACCCTCCGGGGCTTTCAGTTGAGGGCGGTGGGGGCGTCGCCGGAGGCGGCCGCGCATGCCGGAATCCCGACCGAGCGCAGCGTCTGGGAAGCCATGGCGGTGAGCGGGGCTCTTGCGGGGCTGGCCGGGGCGGTGCAGCTTATGGGCGTCAGCCACATTCTTTTCGAGAAGTTCTCTCCCGGCTACGGCTACACCGCCATCGCCGCCGCTCTGCTGGGAGGTCTCCATCCCGTCGGAGTGGCGCTCGCGTCGGGCCTGCTGGGGGCTCTGGAGGCGGGCGCGAGCGCCATGCAGCGGGAAGCGGGCATCAGCACGGTCATCGTCTACCTGGTGCAGGGTGTCATCATCCTGTCCGTCGCTCATCAGGCCGCGCGGCGCAGAGCCGCGACGGAGGCGATCAGGCAGAGGGGGGCGCAGGAGGTCTGATGACGGGGCTGGAAGAATTCCTCACCGGAACCATACGCCTCTCGGCGCCGTTGATTCTGGCGGCTCTCGGAGAGATTGTCGCGCAGCGCTCGGGCGTCATCAACATCAGCATCGAGGGGATGATGCTGGGCGGGGCGTTCGCGGGCTTTGCTGCGGGAGTCGCGACCGGGAGTCCTGCGGCGGGCGTGATGGCTGCGGCTGCGGCGGGGGCGGCGCTGGGAAGCGTGTTCGCGTTTCTCTGCGTCGTACGCAACGCGGATCAGATCGTCGCGGGGATGGGCATTAACATCGCGATGGTCGGATTGACCGGCGCGTTGTTCCGGGCGCTCTTCGGAATGGAGTCCCTTGCGTCCGCCCCTCGCCTCGAGGACTGGCCGATACCTGTGCTTTCGCAGCTTCCGGTGGTGGGCAGGGTCTTCTTCGAGCAGTCCCTCCTGGTGTATGCGTGCGGAGCGCTGGCGCTGGGCATCTGGCTCTTCCTGCGCAGCCCGCAGGGACTGGGACTGCGGGCGTGCGGGGCGCGGCCGGAAGCCGCCGACGCGGCAGGGGTCCGGGTGGGCCTCACGAGGTTTGCGGCGGTGGTGTTCGGGGGGACGATGGCCGGGGTCGCCGGAGCGTATCTCACTCTGGCGCAGACCAGTTCGTTCGCTGAAAACATGACGAGCGGACGAGGATTCATCGCTCTGGCGGTGGTCATCTTCGGCCGCTGGCATCCAGTCGGCGCGGTTCTGGCGGCTCTCGTCTTCGGCGGAGCGAACGAGGCGCAGTTCTGGTTTCAGGCGCGGGGATCGCAGGCGGTGATCGCTGGCGTTCAGGTTCACATTCCCTATCAGGCGCTTCTGGCGCTTCCGTATGTGGTGACTCTGGCGGTGCTGACGGTCTTCGCGGGCAGCTACAGGGGGCCCCGGGCTCTAGGCAAGCCTTATGTGAGGAGCAGATGAAGGTCCACATCCGCCGGCGGGTCCGCTTCAGCGCGGCACACAGCTACGAGAACATCCCCGATGATGTGTTCCAGTCGGGCCGGGAGCTGGGGCTGAAGCGGCGGTCCGTGCACGGGCACAACTTCACGGTGGACCTGGCCTGCTCCGGGGAGCTCGATCCTCGCACCGGGATGGTCGTCAACATCACGGATGTGGACCGCGTTCTCAAGGGGCTGCTGATGCCCCTGCACGAGAGTTTCCTGGAGCGGGACCACCCCGCTGTTGCGTGGGGCATCCCGTCCACGGAGAATCTGGCCATCTGGATCTGGCGCGCCTGCGAGGGGCGCATTCCCGGCGCGAAGCTGGAGCGGGTGCGGGTGTGGGAAGATGACTTCCTCTGGAGCGATTACATGGGCGATTCCGGCAATACGGTCTTCGTGACGCGCGCATACGAGTTCGCGGCCGCTCACAGGCTTCACAGCCCCCTTCTTTCGGACGAAGAGAACTGCCGCATCTTTGGCAAGTGCAACAACCCGAACGGCCACGGGCACAACTACGGGCTGGAGGTCACCGTGCGGGGCCAGGTCGACCCCCGCAGCGGGCTGGCCTGCCGCATCGGGGACATCGACTCCGTGGTGAACGAGTGCGTGGTGGACCGCTTCGACCACCGCCACCTGAACCTGGACGTTCCGGAGTTCGCGGATGTCAATCCCACCAGCGAGAACATCGCCGTGGTCATCTGGAAGCTGCTGCGCCCGCGACTGGGCGAGCAGCTGCACAGGGTGTGCGTGAGGGAGACGGAGCGGAACTATTTCGAGTACTTCGGAGAGGAGTGACGCGGGTGGAGGAACACTTCAAAGCCATCATCGAGGCCGTCGGCGAGGACCCGGAGCGGGAGGGCCTGCTCAAAACCCCGTCTCGGGCCGCCAGGGCGTTTGAGTTTCTGACCAGCGGCTACCGGACGAATCTGGAGACCGTGCTGAACAACGCGGTCTTCCACGAAGAGCACACCAGCATGATCATCGTCCGGGACATCGAGTTCTATTCGCTTTGCGAGCACCATCTTCTGCCGTTCTTCGGCCGGGCGCACGTGGCCTATATCCCGGACGGCAAGATTATCGGGCTTTCGAAGGTGGCACGGATTGTGGACATGTTTGCGAGGCGCCTTCAGGTGCAGGAGCGCCTGACCCAGCAGATCGCAAGCGCGATCGAATGCGCCATCCAGCCTCAGGGTGTCGCCGTGGTGCTGGAGGCCCAGCACCTGTGTATGATGACCCGGGGCGTACAGAAGCAGGGGTCGCTCATGGTGACCAGCTCGGTGTCGGGAGAGTTCCACGAGGACGAGAAGACCCGCGCAGAGTTCTTCCAGCTCCTGCAGGTCGCCAAGCGGGACAATCCGGGATGAACGGCAGGATTCTGACAGGCAGAGTGGCCGTTGTGACGGGGGCCGGACGCGGCATCGGCAGGGCTGCGGCGGCCCTTCTGGCGTCAAAAGGAGTCCGCGTGGCGGCCGTGTCTCGGACCGCAGAGCAGCTGGACTCGCTCGCGCGGGAGCACACGCCCCTTGTCCACCCTTTCCCGGCAGACGTCAGCGAGCCCGGCGCCATCCCCTCGCTTTTCGAACGCATCCGGCGCGAGCTCGGGCCGGTCACCATTTTGATCGCCTGTGCCGGGACCGGCCGCTTCGGCGAGACGCTGTCTCTTCCGGAAGAGGTCTGGCACGCTACCCTCGCTGTCAACCTGACGGGTCTGTATCTCTGCAACGTGGAAGCCATCCGCCAGATGCTGGATGCCGGGGGTGGCGACATCGTGAACGTGCTGTCCGTGGTGGCGGAGATGGCGGCGCCGCGGATGGCGGCCTACGCAGCCTCGAAAGCGGGAGCGCTCGGGCTGACGCGCTCGCTCGCCGCCGAGTTCCGAGCGCGCGGCGTGCGCATCACGGCGCTGCTTCCGGGGGCGACCGACACACCTCTGTGGGATCTTGCGGGCTCCGACCTGGACCGCTCCCGGATGATGAAGGCGGAGGATGTGGCGGAAGCGGCGGTGTGGTGCGTGGAGCGGCCTGAGAGCGCGGCCGTGGATGCCCTGCAGATCATGCCAAAAGAGGGCTTCCTCTGAGCGTCTCTCTGTATAATGGAGGCGGGTAGAAAGGGCTGTCCCGAACATGCTGCAGTCAGCCGATGCCCGGACCGCTCCCGGCGACGCATCCGATCTCGATGTCGCTCTGACGCGCGAGCTGGCCTCGATCGTGGGGCCGGAGAACGTGTCCTCCACCACCGCCGAGCGCCTGGTCTACGAAGCGGACGGCTTCACCATGGCCCGCAGGCGTCCGGCGGCAGTGGTGCATCCCGCTTCCACGGAAGAGGTGCAGAAGGTGGTGCGCCTGGCCTCCGCGATAGGCCTGCCGTTCGTCGCCAGGGGAGCCGGCACGGGGCTGTCGGGAGGAGCGATGGCTCCTCCGGGAGGGATCATCATCTCGCTGACGCGCATGAGGCGCATCCTGGACATCGACCTTCGCAACCGGCGCCTGACCGCCGAGGCGGGGGTGGTGAATCTTAAGGTCAGCCAGGCGGTCGCCGGGCACGGCCTGCATTATGCCCCCGACCCGTCCAGTCAGTCCGCCTGCACACTGGGCGGGAACGTGGCCGAGAACGCCGGCGGCCCGCATACGCTGAAGTATGGCGTCACCGTCAATCACCTGCTGGGCCTGAAGATGGTCCTGCCGGACGGCGAGCTTCTGGACATTCCCGGCGAGACCGAGGACAACCCCGGCTATGACCTGCCCGGACTGATAACGGGCTCGGAGGGCACGCTCGGCATCGTGACCGAAGTCACCGTCCGCCTGACCCCCCTGCCGCAGAAGACCTGGACGGCGCTGGCGGTGTTCGAGACCATCAGCGACGCCACGCGCTGCGTGTCTTCCGTCATCGCCGCGGGTATCATCCCTGCGGCCCTGGAGCTGATGGACGCAAACGTCATCCAGGCCGTGGAGGCGGCGTTCCACTTCGGGCTTCCTCTGGATGCTCAGGCGGTCCTCATCATCGAGCTGGACGGTCTCGAGGCGGGCCTCGACGAGCTGGGAGCCAGAGTCCGCGGGATCTGTGAGTCGCACGGTGTGCGCGAGCTTCGCGTCGCGCGCGACGAGACCGAACGGACCGCCCTCTGGATGTGCCGGAAGAAGGCGGTGGGCTCCCTGGGGCGCCTGGCGCCCAGCCACTGCACCCAGGACTGCGTCATTCCCCGGAGCGCGCTGCCCGAAGTTCTCGAACGGATCGGCGGGATCGCCCGGCAGTTCGGCCTCAGGATTGCGAACGTCTTTCACGCCGGGGACGGGAACCTGCATCCGATCGTGCTGTACGACGACCGGGACAGGGAGCAGGTCCGCAGGGTGCTTGCCTGTAACGGAGAGATCGTGCGGGCGTGTGTGGAGGCCGGAGGGACGATCACCGGCGAACACGGTGTGGGCGTGGAGAAGCTGGAGTTCATGCCGCTGATCTTCTCCGAGGCTGACCTTGCCGCTATGGACCGGGTGCGTGCCGCGTTCGATCCGGGGGGGCTGTGCAATCCCGGAAAGGTTCTGCCGGGCGGCCCGGGATGCGCGGATCTGGTGCTGAACAAGAAGGCGGCCATATAGCGTGAGCCCGGACCGTTTGTTCCAGAGACTGCAGGAGCTTCTGGGGAAGGAAGCGGTGGCGGGTCCCGCGGAAGCCGCAGGGTTCGTCGTTGGAGGATGCTCCCCCGCAGTCGGCGCTGTCTCCCCTGCGAGCGTCGAAGAGGTCTGCGCGGCCGTGCGTTTCTGCTCGGAGCACGCCCTGAAGGTGATCCCGCTGGGTGGCGCCACGATGGCCGAGCGCTGCTCCGCTCCCTGCGGCTATGACGTAGCCCTCAGCACCCGGCGGCTGGACCGGGTGACCGACTATCAGCGCGAGAATCTGGTCTTCGCGGCTCAGTCCGGCGTCACAGGCGCTCAGACAGTTGCGCTTCTGACCCCCGGCGGGCAGATGCTCGCCCTGGATCCGCCGTCGTTTCCGGAAGCCACTCTGGGAGGGATGGTCGCGGCCCGGGCTTCGGGTCCGTCGCGGGCGGGCTATGGAGCTCCGCGGGACCTGGTGCTCGGGCTCAAGGTGGTCGATGCGCGGGGCGAGCTGGTCTCGGCCGGCGGCAAGGTGATGAAGAACGCGGCGGGTTACGATCTCTGCAGGCTCTATACGGGCAGTCTGGGGACCCTGGGGGTGATCGTCGAGACGGTGTTCCGCCTGCATCCCGCGCCGGAGGCTTCCCGTGCGTTCGTCGGGATGTTCGGTTCCTGGGAGGATGCGGACAGGGCGGTGGCGCGGATGCAGACCGCTCCCCTCGTCCCCCGGGCGGTGGAGCTGCTGAACCGCGAGGCGGCCCGGATGTATTGCCCGGACGGGCACGCGGAGCACGCCGTCTATCTCCTGGCCGCCTTCGACGGGACGGAGGAGCAGCTGGCCTGTCAGCAGAGGACGTTCGAATCCATCCTGCAGGAGACCGGGGCCCGGGGATCGGCCGAGCTGGACTTCGCCTGGAACGGCGAGCGGCATCGCTCCCTTTGCGATCTGGAACGGACGCCGGAGGGCGGCACGCTTCTGATCCTGTCCGGGCTTCCTTCGGACATCCCGGTGCTCGTGTCGCACGTGGAGGAGGTCTGCGCCGAAGCCGGCTGCCGTCCCGTCATCCTGGCCGGCGCGGTGACCGGAACGGTGCGGGCCGTCTGTCCGGGAGTTGCCGCCGGGATAAGGGAGCGCGCGGCGGCCGCCCTGCGGGGCAGGGTGTCCGGGGTGCGGGGCGTATCGCTTCGCGTCTTTGCCAGGGAGCCACTGCCGCACGAGATGGTCTGGGCGACTCCCGCCCCGGGGATCGATGTTATGCGAAGGATCAAAGACCAGCTGGACCCCGACCGGGTTTTTCCCGCCGGGCGGTTCCCGGGGGGGCTATGAGCCGTCAGCGACCCGAGCGAGACGACCAGGCCGCCCTGGCGAAATTGACCGACGAGCTGGTGGAATGCATCCACTGCGGGCTCTGCCTGGAGGCGTGCCCCACCTACGTGGAGCTCAACCGGGAGGAGGACTCTCCCCGGGGGCGAATCTATCTGATGCGCTCCATCGCGGAGGGCCGGGCCGAGCTTGATCCTTCCGTCCTGCATCATCTGGATGTCTGTCTTGGCTGCAGGGCCTGCGAGACGGCCTGCCCGTCCGATGTGAAGTACGGCTTCCTGCTGGAGCACGCGCGGACGCAGATCGAGGAGGCGGCCCATCGCTCCCTGTGGCAGCGCATTGGCCGAAGGGCGTTGATCGAGGTTTTCACCCACTCCGGGTCAATGGCTCTCGCGATGTTTTTCGCCACGCTGCCCGCGCGCCTTCTGAGAAAGCCTCCGTCCGCTCCCGGCGGTCTGGTCAGCCGGATCATGGGAGCGCAAGGCGACGGGGGCGACCTGATGCTGGAACGGTTTCCATCGCCGCGTCCTTCCCGCCTGCCTCGCCTCACTCCTCCCGCCGCCGCGCGCACCCTTCGGGTGGGCGTGCTCGAAGGCTGCGTGATGCCGGTGCTTTTCCCGGAGGTGAACCGTGCGACCGTCCGGGTGCTCTCCCGGCTGGGCTGCGAGGTGGTGGTGCCGGCGGGGCAGGGGTGCTGCGGAGCGCTGCACGTGCACAACGGCTACAGCCGTCAGGCGGCCCGGATGGCTCTCCGGAACATCGCCGTCTTCGAGGAGGCGGGCTGCGATGTGGTCGTCGTGAACTCCGCCGGGTGCGGCTCCAGTATGAGGGAGTATGCCGGTCTCTTTCCGCAGGGCACCCCGGAGCACGGACGGGCAAAAGCGTTCTCCGCCCGGGTGCGGGACGTGTCGGAGGTGGTGGCCGATCTGCTGGAGCGGGCTCCCCTGCGGCCTGTCGAGATGACGGTCACGTATCACGACGCGTGCCATCTGGCTCACGGGCAGAAGGTCCGCGTGCAGCCGCGCCAGATGCTCGCGGCCATCCCGGGCCTCAAGCTGGTGGAACTTCCCGAATCGGACCATTGCTGCGGCAGCGCGGGGGTTTACAGTTTCACCCAGCCGGACATGGCGCTGCGGCTGCTGAAGCGCAAGGTGGCGAACATCGAGTCCACAGGGGCGGACGTGGTGGCGACAGGCAATCCCGGCTGTCAGATGTGGATCCGCTCGGGGCTCAAGCGGGAGGGCAGCCGCATCCGCGCCCTCCATCCCATTGAGATTGTGGATCTGGCTCTGGATGGCAGCCTGCCGTAGGGCGGGCGAAGAATGTTCAGCCCGTCGGCAGGGTCTGCATGGACAGAAGGTCTTGCGGGCGGGCATAATCTCCCGGCCTGTTGTGTCCCCCCGGGTGCCCGGGGCGGACGGACGTGCTGAAGAGATGAACGAAGACTTACCCAAACGACCCGCGAACGGCCCGCAGGGTCCGTCTGCGATGCGCCTCTGCTGATGTGACAGGCTGACCGGTCTTGGATGAGCCCGGAATCCGGGCGGCCGGCAGCCTCTCCCCGGTCCGGCGCTTCCGTCAGACGGTCCCGCGCGGGCGGAGGCGGCACGGCGAACCACCTGCCTCGCTGTGGAAGGGGAGGCTTCGCCTGCGTCCGGAGGCTTGCTTTCCGGATGAGGCGGACTCTGCCGCCCACCTCCGCTGTCCGTTCGCCCGGCAAGGAGGACAGCGAGATGAAGATGCTCACTCTGGACCAGGTGACGGCGCGGCTGCGCCTGGAAGCCGCACAGGGCCTGCGCAAGGAGGCCGTGGAGCAGATTCTGACGGGGTTGCACCCATCGGAAGTGGGCGCCGCCCTGAACGAACTTCCTCCCGAGACGGCGATGGCCGTTTTGCGGGTGCTCGACCGGCCTCTGGCCGCGCTGCTGCTGGGGGAGATCTCGGACGAGCTGCTGGAGCACATCCTGTCCGAGATGCCCATGCAGGACCTCGCGCGCATCCTTTCGGCCCTGCGCGTGGAGGACAACGAGAAGGTGGCAAGCCATATTGCCCAAGTGCTTCCCTCCCTTGACCCGAAAAGGCAGGCGGGCCTGTTCCTGGCTCTGCCGCGTGACGCGACGGCCGAGGTCTTCTCGCTGCTGGATGCCACAGCCCGGGACAACCTGCTTCTCTCCATGACCGACTCCGAGACACGGCAGGTGCTGTCGGATCTGAGCCCGGACGACCGGACCGAACTGTTCGAGGAGCTTCCCGGGCAGGCCACTCAGCGCCTCCTGAATCTGCTCAGCCCCGAGGACCTGGCCGAGGCGCGCCGTCTGCTGGGGTATCCGGAGGAGAGCGTCGGCCGGCTGATGACGCCCGACTACATCGCCGTGCGTCCGGACTGGACGGTGGCCCGGGCTCTGGAGCATATCCGCAGCCGGATGAGCGAGTCGGAGACGTCGGACATCATCTATGTCACGGATTACCGCTGGAAGCTGCTGGATGCGCTGGACCTGAAGCGGTTCGTCATGGCGGACCCTTCCAGCAAGGTCGAGGACCTGATGGACGAGACCTACATCGCGCTGTCCCCGCTTGCGGACCGGGAGGCGGCGGTCGAGACGATGCAGCGCTACGACGTCAGCGTGCTTCCCGTGGTGGAGGCCGACGGGACGCTGGTGGGGATCGTCACGTTCGACGACGTGATGGACGTCGCCGAAGAGGAGGCGACGGAGGACTTCCATCGCGTAGCGGCCGTGGCTCCCCTGCGCAGGAAGTTCACCGACACGTCCATCCTTGAGCTCCTGCGCAACAGGATCGGATGGCTGCTCGCGCTGGTCGGCGTGAACCTGATCTCCGGAGCCGCCATGGCGCAATACGAGGATACCATCAAAGCCGCGGTGGCCCTTGTGTTCTTCCTGCCCCTGCTGATCGACAGTGGCGGGAACGCCGGATCGCAGGCGGCGACGCTGGTGATCCGTGCCATCGCCACGGGCGACGTCAAACTCCGGGAGTGGTTGACCATCCTCTTCCGGGATATGGCGGTGGCGGGAGCGATGGGCCTGCTGATGGGGCTTGCGGTCTGGGTCGTGGGGCTCTACCGCGGGGGCCCGGGCGTGGCTCTGGCGGCCGGCCTCAGCATGCTAGCGATCGTACTGGCGGGAAGCCTGATCGGCACCATCCTCCCGTTCGTGTTCACCCGCCTGCGCATGGATCCTGCCACGGCGAGCGCTCCGCTGGTGACCTCGCTTGCGGACATCTGCGGCGTGCTCATTTACTTCTCCATCGCCCGCAGCATCCTGCATCTTCTTCAGTAGGAGCCCGTGATTGGGAGCGCAGAAGGATGAGGGCCGCCCGAGAGGCGGCCCTCATCCTGATATATCCCCGGTGAGAAGATCCTGTGCCAGATAGCCCTCTCAGCTCCTGCGGCGGGCCAGCCCGGCGAATCCGGCGAGCCCTGCGGCCAGCGCCAGGACGCTGGCCGGCTCCGGAACCAGCTTGACGTCATCGTACTGGTAGTCGCCGGCGATGGCCGAGTTCAGGTTGGAGCCCACCAGCACCATCGTGAACGGCGACCAGACGATCGGGATGTTCGGCACCGTGACATCGTCCACCGTGAAGCTGGCAAGCCCCTTTCCGGGCCCGCCGGTGCCGTTGCCGCCGGTGACGACAATCTTCATATCGTGCCAGCCGACACTGCGGGGCTTCGGAATGGTGAACCAGCCCTGCGGGGTATCGGTCTTCCCGAACGCGGAGCGCCCGCTGTACATGTTCGTCTGCACGCCCGACGCGTTGTAAGCGCCGATGGCCAGCAGCTCCGTCAGTCCGGTGAAGTTGACCGGGTCGGCATAAGCGGCCAGGCGGGCAAAGTGCCGCACGTTGGTGGCCGCGCCGGGATCGTAGAAGCGGAAGCTGAACTCCAGGCCCACATGGATCACCGGGCTGACGATCCGGTAGATGGAGCGGGCCGCAGCGCCCTGCACGACCACCTTGTTGTTGGGGTCGGTGACGTCCGTCTGCCAGGCGAGCGGTCCGTTGGAACCGGCCGTCCAGAGTCCGATGCCGGACTCGAAGTCTTCGGTGAAATACTGCGCCGAAGCGGGAACGACGGCACACAGCATCACCGCCGCCGCCAGCGCGGCGAAGTGCTTTTTCATGGATGGTTTTCTCCTTTCCTGCTTTGGCCCTGCAGCGCGATGCTCCGGTCCCGGGGAGCATTCCCGCTCTCAGGCAATTTTATTGTAGCATACCTGCGGCTTCCGAAGATTGCCGAAATCGAAACGTATAGTTAAAAACCGGTATCCCGGCCTATTGTGAAACACCGTACCGATGCTCGACGGAACCGCCCGTAATCCCGGCAAGCCGGGCTTCCCCCCGCAGCTCAGCCCACGCTCACTCGACGTCCACGTCCCACTGATACGGGTAGCTGGTCTGCTCGCGGTAGAGCTGCTCGTAGCTGATGCGCGCAGCGTGCTGGTCGCAGTAGACAATGGTGGTGCCGTCGTAGTGCGTCACGGCCGGGCGGTCCCAGTTGTTGCCCTTCCACAGGTAAAGGCCGTCGTTGATCCCGCCGGGCTGCCCCGGCACCGCCGGCCCGCGCGATTCGTGGATCATCAGCATCACCCTGGCCGGATCCCGCGAGGCAAGCGCGGCGTCCAGCTTCACGAGGTGCAGCACGCCGTTGATGCTGTAGGAGAGTTTGTAGTCCCTTGGCGTTCCCACCACATCCATGGCGGGCTTGTTCTTGTCAGACGGACAGAGGTAGACCTTCTCCGACCGCACATATGGCCAGAGCTGACCCTGCTGCGGGAACACGGGCTTGCGGGTGCCCGTCGAGCCGCACCAGTCGTTCTCCGTGCGGAAATACTCTTTCGCAAGGCTCGGCATCCGGCCGTTGTTGTCGTCCACGTACATGCGGACCGACAGAGCGAGCTGCCTCAGGTTGGACAGGCACATTGCCGTCCTCCCGCGCTCGCGCGCCTGGGCGAAGACGGGGAACAGAATGGCCGCCAGGATGGCGATGATGGCGATCACGACCAGCAGTTCGATGAGGGTGAATCCCCGGGTTCTGAATGCAGGCTTCATTGCTCGACTGTGTCCTTCTGCGGTGTCTTGCCGCCATTTGAAGATTGAAGTGTTCTGTATCTACAATATCATAACGGTCTCACCTCTGTGAAGCCGAGGGCAACATTTCAGAAACACTCACAGGCCGCAGGGCGGGTCCGCCCGTCGAGACCGGACGGGCTTTCGCGGCGGTGCGTGTCCGGAACAGCCGCAAAGCGAAAGGCCGGCCCCGGAGGGCCGGCCGCCGGATCCGTTCATTCTCCCGGAACCTATCCGCGGATGGCGGCAAGCACCGCGTCGTAGTCCGGCTCGGAGGTCACTTCCGGCACATACTGGACGTGCTTCAGCACGCCGTCCGGCCCCACCACGAACACCGCGCGCGCCTCCAGCCGCAGCGGCTCGAGCAGCGTCCCGTAGGCCAGCCCGAAGCTTCCGTCACGATGGTCGGAGGCTGTCTCGATCCGGTCCGTTCCCTTTTCGCTGCAGAACCGTGCCTGAGCGAAAGGCAGATCCATGCTCACGGTCAGCACCGCGACGTTGTCCGGAAGCGAAGCAAGCTCCTTATTGAAGCGCAGCGTCTGCATCTCGCAGACGGGTGTATCGAGCGACGGGACCACGCTGATGATGAGCGTCTTGCCGGCGAAGTCTGCCAGTGTGACATCCCGTAGCCCATCCGCGGTGCGCTGGTGCAGACGGAAGTCCGGCGCCCGGTCCCCGGCCTTCAGCTCAGGGCCCGCCACGGGGACGGGGTTGCCCTTGAAAAGAAGCGTCCTCTGCGTCATCCATATCCTCCATTCCTTCTCGAAAGGCGGCCGTCGCTCCCCGCGCCCGCCCGCCGGGTGAAACAACGCTTCCTTCGCGCCCCCGGTTCCGGCTCCGCTTCAAAGGCGCGCCCGGTGGCTCCGAAGCAGCTCCACCAGGTGAGTCTTGTTGGCAGCCAGGGCCTTTCCGAGCGGCGTCTGCCGCGAAGCGTCGCGGGCGTTCACATCAGCGCCCCAGGCGATCAGCAGCCGGACCACCTCGCTTCCCTCGCAGTTCCACTCCTCGAGGGCCCAGTGGAGCGGGGTCTGCAGATCGTGGTTGCGCGTGTTTACGTCCGCGCCCCTCTCCAGAAGGAATTCCAGGGTGCGGCGCGCCCCCGCTGCCGCCGCGGCGTGAACGGCCGTGTTTCCCCGCCTGTCCTCGGCGGACAGGCGCGCATCGAAGTCCAGAAGGAGCGCCGCCGCCTCCCTGCGGTCCTGAAGGGCGGCAAAGTAGAGCGGGGTGGCCCGCTGGAACTCGTCTCTGGAGTTGGCGAGGTCGGGATCCTGCCGCAGGACGCGCCTGAGATCCCCGGTCAGTCCAAGTGCGGCCAGGCTGTGGACGCACGCTGAGGCTCCTCTTTCGCGAAGGGCATCGCAGATCTCCCGGGAGCCGCGCATCGCGGCGGCGAGCATCGCGGTGAGTCCGGCAGACGATCGCGACTCCGGGTCGCATCCCCGCTCCAGCAGCAGACGGACCAGCGGCTCGTTGCGATGGCTGCAGTAGGCGGCGTAGACAAGCACGGGAACGGCTCCGAGCCGCTCGTGGGGCGCCGCGGCCTCAGGATCCGCCCCGCGCTCCAGCAGCACCCGGGCGATCTCCGTGTGCTCCGGCAGGGGAAGCCCGCCCCCTTCGGCGGCGGCGTGCAGAGGCGTCAGACCGCGCCCGTCCCGGCAAGAGACCAGCTCTGCGTCCGATTCCAGCATTCCCCGGACCGTCTCGACATCCCCGCGCCGGATGGCCTCGAACAGCTCCGCCTCAGAACTCAGCTTCAATCGTCACCTTCGCCCCGGCGGCGGCCTCGAACACCGGCGCCCCGCGCTCGTCCCGGCCCGGGCTGCACCCTTCCACCACCGGGTATCGAGCGCCCTCCGGCACCGGCAGCCTCACCAGTCCCCTCACGCCCGGGGGCAGCTCCGCTTCCAGACGGAATCGGCCGTCCCCGTTCCGCCAGCTGACGGAGATCTCCCCGTGCGGGGTGGGCACGCGCCCCAGCGCCCACTTCAGGCCGGCGGGCACCGGCGAGATCTCCGCCGCGGCGAACCCCGGCTCGAGCGGCGCGACGCCCAGCTGATAGCGCGACTGGAAATACGTGGGCGCGGCGCTCCAGGCGTGGCACTGGCTGCGGGTGTAGCGTCCGCTGATCTCGTAGCCCGGGAACGTCTCCCAGCACGTCGTCGACCCTGCGTCCAGCATCATTCCCCACCAGCGCCTGGTGAGCTTCAGGATATCTTCGTACGCCCCCAGCTTTGCCAGAGCCTCGAATGTGAAGAACATGAAGAACGGGCTCCCCACCTTCACGACCCCGTCGGGCGCGTCCAGCAGCAGGGGCCGGATGGCGTCGGCCCTCTCGCCGGTGGCGATGCCGGACAGCAGGGCGATGGTGTTGGACTGCTGGCTGACGCACTGGCTCTGGCTGCCGTCCTCCTTCAGGGAGTCCACGTAGGCTTTGCGCCCGTCGTTCCAGAACCAGCGGTTGGCCGCCTGAATGATCAATTCCCTCTCCGCGAGCGCTTTCTGTGCCTGTTCCTCCACCCCCAGCTCCCGCGCCATCGCCGCGGTGCGTTCCAGCGCCATCGCGAACCATCCCTGGATGTGGAGGCTGGGCGCTCCGGACGGCAGGTCCAGCGGTGCCCAGTCCAGCAGGTTCCAGCCCTCCAGGACCACCAGTCCGCGCTCGTCCCTGCGCGAGAGGCAGTATTCGTTCTGCCGCTGGATGGCCGGAAAGATCTCCTGCAGAAACTCCCGGTCGCCCGTCGCCCGCCAGTATTCCTCACAGGCCAGCGACCACAGCAGGCTCCAGGTCGGAAGCACGTTGGTCCATCCGGAAGGCACCTGAGATTCGACCAGCGGCGAGCGCTGCAGGCTCTCGGCGGCCAGCAGAAGGCACCGGCGGGAGAGGGCGTACTCCCCGAACGCCCAGTGGTTCACGGCTCCTTCGTTGCGGGAGTCTCCGACCCAGAACGTCTGCTCGTAGGTGGGGCAGTCGATGTAAGTGTCCTGAGCGCACAGGCGCGTGGTGTATGCGCCGATCTCCCAGATCCGGTTCAGAAGGAAGTCGTCGCACCGGAAGCTGCCCCGCTCCACGCAGGGGTACGTGCTCTGGATGACCCGCACTCCGTGGACGGTCACGGGCGCCTTCAGGTCCCGCAGCACCAGCAGGAAATAGCGCGCGCCGCGGCTCACCACGGAGCGATACGTCTGACGCCCGCCCCGCGACGTGTACCGCAGGGTGTTGTTGATCCCCCAGGCCAGGTCCAGCGCCCCGTCCTGGATGGACTCGAAACCCAGCAGGTCCACCACCGCCCCTTCATGCGCATCCAGCTCCAGCTCCCAGTATCCCAGCGTCATCCGGCCCAGGTCCAGGAGCACCTCCACATCGCCGCGCTCGTCGGGTTCGATGATGGCCGCTTCTGCTCCCCGCGATGCCAGCGCGGCAAACTGGCGGGTTGCCAGCACACCCGTCTCCTCGCCCCAGGCGGTCGCAAGGTGCGGCTGCTCGGGAACGGTGAACGCCTGTCTGGCGTGCTTTTCGAACGGCGCCAGGTCGGAAGCGCTGCGAGCGTTCCAGACCCCCTGGAACGCCGGGTCCTCCCGCGAATCGAACGGGCCGTACGTCAGGAAGGGGTAGGGGGGCAGGACGGCCGCAACCGGCGTGAGCGGCCCTCCCTGCACCACGGTGCAGGCGAAGTTCCAGTCGTGGAACTCGCCAGTGAGATCCCATACCAGAAGATTCTCTCCCCGCCGCAGGCGGAACCGGTAGAAGCGGCCCGAGTCGAACGGTTTGCCCAGACGCCGCTCCCAGGGAACATCCTCACCGTTGACGCGAAGCTCGCCGGGCGAGACATTTCCCTCCACCGGGCTGAGCAGCGTCACATCCCGCTCCTCGTCGCTGAGCACCACCGTGGCCAGCAGCCCGCAGATGGGCATGGGGTTGGCGTCCACATATCCGGGAAGGAGGGTCTCGCGCAGGCGGACGTGCCACACCTGAGGTTCCCGGACCGTCCGCGCGCGCAGGACGTTCACCGGGTAGACCGGTTCTTCGGTCAGGAAGGGGATGTCGCGCGGGGACAGGCGGGTCCACGGTTCGCACCCGGCCGGACCCACCTCAACAGCCGCACCCCATCCGCTGTCGTCAAAGTCCTCAGCGCGCCAGTCCACCGTGCCGCGGATGATGCGCTCTCCGCGGCGCCATTTCTGGGCGCATTCTTCGTCCAGCTCCACATTCTGCCAGACAGCTTGCTCCCAGAACGCGTTGAACTGCTCCACCCAGCCCTGCTGACAGGTGATCCTGGGGGTGCTGCGCGAGTAGCCGGGATGTTCATGCACCTTCCAGGACGCGTCGGTGGCAGCGACGACCTCTCCGTCCGCTTCCACCTCCGCCAGCAGTCCCCCCCGGGTGGCCAGCCACTGGAAGGTTGCCACGCCGGAGTGCATCACCAGCACGGCAACGACATTCCGTCCCTCTCTGAGGATCCCGCGCAGGTCGTATATATCGTAGCGGTAGTTGGATGGCCAGGCGCGGACCGGTCCCTGTCCCAGGCGCTCCCCGTTAACCCACACCACATACCGTGTGTCTGCCGTGATCCGCAGACGCGCCTCCCGCGGCTCGTGGTCCAGTTCGAAGACCCTGCGCGCGCATAGATAGAAGTTCCACGGGTTTTCGTCTCCCTCTATCCAGATCCAGCGCCCCCGCCAGTCCAAGTTGTCCGTCATTTCGCTTTCGACCGTCCGTAGCTTCGAAGATTGGCTCAGGGCAGCATCCCGGCGCCGCGCGCCGTCCGCCCCGCGCGCTGGTATATTAGCAGAGAGCGGGCCTCCCTCGCCGGAGGATGTGCCGGAGGTCCGTGCCGAAACCATTCAGGATGCCGCGCCGCGCCCGGCCGGCGCGGGGCGGACGGACGAGCCGGCGTTGTCGCCGTAGGAGGGATCGATACGATGGATTTCAAGAAGGTCGTGGAATCGCGGGGCAGTGTGAGACAGTTCACCGGGGATGCCGTGCCGGCAGAGGACCTGCGGGAGATGGTGCGTCTGGCCGGCCTTGCCCCCAGCGTGAACAACGCGCAGCCCTGGAAGTTCGTGGTGGTCACCAACCACGGGATGCTGGAAAAGATGGCCGCCGCCATCCACGCCAGACTCGAGTCGATGCTGCCCGATGACCCATCGGGCAAGAATGCGAAGTCGAAAGTGGACTGGTTCTCCACCTTCTTCGTGGATGCGCCGGCGGTCATCGCGGTGCTCAGGTGCCCTTACGAGGCGGTGGTGGATCAGGTGCTTCCGGGGGCGGACCTGACTCACGATGACATCAATCAGATGCGCGGGTGCCCGGACCTGCAGAGCATCGGAGCCGCGATCGAGAACCTGCTCCTCGCGGCCACGGACCTGGGCTACGGAGCCTGCTGGCTCAGCGGCCCTCTGGTGGCGCGCGAGGAGCTGGAATCGCTGCTCGGAGTGTCAGAACCCTGGTCGCTGGCGGCGATGGTGGCGGTGGGGCGTCCCGCCGGAGAGGTGCGCCAGAAGGAGAAGAAACCTCTGGAGGAGATCCTGGAGTTCCGCGACTGATGCCGCGCGGGGCGGCCGGGGACGGCCGCCCTCAGACTCCCGGCGCCTCCTCCTGTTTCAGCCGCGGAAGAGTGATGGTGAACGTGCTTCCCTCTCCCAGCGTGCTCCGCAGGCTGACGTCGCCGCCGAGCGACCGGACGATCTGCCGCACGATCGAAAGTCCCAGACCCGTGCCGCCGCTTTCGCGGGAGCGCACGACATCCACGCGGAAGAAGCGTTCGAACACCATTTGCTGGTGTTCCGCCGCGATGCCGATGCCGGTGTCCTCCACCTCGATCTCCACGCGGTCCTCCCGGGCGCGTGTCGTGATCTTCGCTCTGCCACCCGGGTCGGTGTAGCGGATCGCATTGTCCACCAGGTTGGCGATGGCGCGCCAGACATCCGTGGGATCCCCCGCCACCTGCGCGCCGCTGGCGGCCTCGCATTCCAGCGCGATGCCGCGCTTTGCTGCCGCCGGCTGCAGCTTCTCCGCCACCGACTGCGCCACGGCGTCCACGTCCACCACGGCTCCCTCTTCGGTGTGTCCGGCCTCGCGCACCGCCAGAAAGAGCAGATCGTCCACCAGCGCCGTCAGACGCTCCGCTGACTCCGCGATGGACTGAACGAACCGGCGTCCCAGCTCCGGGTCGTCCAGCGCGCCGTTCAGGAGGCTTTCGGTCATGACCTTGATGGAGGCCAGCGGGGTGCGCAGCTCGTGCGAAGCGTTGGCCACAAAATCCCGGTGGAGGCGGTCCACGCGGCGGATCTCCGTGATATCGTGCAGCACGGCGACGGCACCGGTCACCTGTCCGCCCGGCCCCGTGCGCGGGATGATGACCGCCGAGACGGAACGTTCCCGCGGCTCGAAGAGGTCCAGCACGCCCTCCGTGACCGTGCCGGTCTCGATGCAGGAGCGCACCATGGCGTCCAGCGTATGGTTCAGTGTGGCCTCGACGATGGTCATTCCCACCATCGAACGGTGGGGCAGCTGCCCGAAAAACTGCCCGGCCGCCACATTGGCGCGGGTGATCCGGCTGGAGGCGTCCGTCGCGATGACGGCATCGGCCAGATCGTCCACGATGCTTTCGATCTCGCCCAGCTGCCGGTCGGCCGCATCCCACGATTCCCGGATGAAGTCGGTCAGCTCCTGCGCAGAGCTGACCAGATCCTTCAGAACGGGGTCCGTGGTGTCGATGGGCCTCTGCGGGCGAAGGTCGCGCGCCAGGATCCGGCGCAGGCGCCGGGCCACCCGCTCCAGCACCCGCAGCGGCTGGCGCCAGAGCGCGAAGCCGATCAGCCAGGCTCCGGCCAGCGCCGCCACCAGACGCCACACCGGCGCTACGCCCCAGCGCGCGCCCGCCGCGTCGAGGGCGAAGGCCGCCAGAGCGCCCAGAGCGGCGGCCAGCACGAAACGCAGTCTGAGGGGGACGGTCAAGTCATTCTCACGATGGCTCGGCCATCTTGTAGCCTACTCCGCGGACCGTGAGGATCAGGGACGGCTTGCGCGGGTCGTCCTCCAGCTTGTCCCGCAGCCTGCAGATATGCACGTCCACGGTGTGCGGGTCGATGTAGGAGTCCTCTCCCCAGACTTTCGAGAGCAGGCTCTGGCGGGAGTGCACGCGGCCGCGCGTTCGCGCCAGTTCGTACAGGAGGTCGAACTCTTTCCGGCTCATCTCGATCTGCCGGGAGTCCTTCTCCACCACCCGCCGTCCGGGGTCTATGGTGATGCCCTCCACCGTGATCGCCCCTTCCCCTTCCCGGACCTCGCGGCCGCGCCGGAGGATGGCCCGGATGCGGGCCGCGACCTCATCCGTGAAGAACGGCTTCACCACGTAGTCGTCCGCCCCGGCCTCGAAGCCCAGAAGACGCTCGGACTTCTCGGCACGGGCGGTCAGCATGATGATGGGAACGCTGGACTGCTTGCGAAGGATGCGGCACACCGTGAATCCGTCCAGCCCGGGGAGCATGATGTCCAGGATCACGATGTCCGGCTTGTGCTCCTCGAAAAGCGATATGGCGTCTTCTCCGTTGTAGGCGGGGATGACTTCGAACCCTTCCTTCTTGAGATTGAAGGTAAGCCCGTCCGTGATGGTGCGCTCGTCGTCGACGACCAGAACCTTGGTTGCCATATGCCTCCGTAGTCCTCGCTGCCGCCGGACCGTGCGGTCCGGCGGGCGGCAACTGGCCGGTTCCTCTCCCGGCCACATTATGCCCGCAGGCGCTCGAAAGCCGCAAAACGGAGGTTCCCGGGGAGCGGAGGGCTAAGGATCGGTGTGGGGACCACCGGTCCGGAAAAGGAAGGGGCAAGACAGATGAGCGAACCCGGCATGGAGCATATGCAGATGGTGGCGGCGCAACTGACGGTGGCCTGGTCCAACGTGTCGGAGAAGCAGGGCGCGCTGGCGAAGGCTGTGGTGTTCGCCACGTTCCGGGATTTCCTGGAGAGGCTGGACAGGCTGGCGAAGGGGCTGGAAGATCTGGACGAGCGGGTCGTCTGACCTGCCGCGCGCGATCAAAGGCCGCGCCGCAGTCTCAGGACCGCTGCCAGGGTGACCGCGGCTGCGGCGGCAGCGGCCTGCCACACATACCCGCCGTTGCGTCCGTGGGGCAATCTGCCGTTGTGCGTGGGAAAGATACAGCCGCGCTCTTCCCGGACGCCAGCGAGCACCAGTCCGTGCTCCGCGTCGGGCAGCACCGCTCCCAGGGCGCCCCAGAACTCCGGGGAGCGCGCGCCGAAGCCGGCGGCGATGCCGCCCAGAGCGGCTCCCGCCAGCACAAGGTCCAATTCCGGCCGAACTTCGCTGTGAGGAACGATGTCGCAGACGGCGTGTGAGACCAGTCCGGCAATGAGGGCTTTTGCCCGGGAGCCCGCCAGCGCCCCGGCGAGCGTCCCGATGAAGGCGTGCCCGCAGCCCATCATCGGGAGGCCCGGGCGTCCTCCCCGCAGAGCTGCCGGTAATACGCGGCCACCCTGGCTATGTAGTTCCGGGTCTCGCGATACGGCGGGACCCCTCCGTATCTCCTGACGGCTCCGGAGCCCGCATTGTAGGCCGCGAGAGCCAGCTTCAGGTGCTCCCAGTTCAGCTCGTTCCAGGAAGCGTTGCCGGAGTAGCGGTTCAGAGCCGAGCGGATGATGCGGATGCTGGCTTCCAGGTTCTGCGCCGGTTCGTAGGGGTCGCGCAGGCCCATCCCCCGTGCCGTTGCCGGCATCAGCTGCCCCAGCCCCATCGCCCCTTTTGGAGACGTGGCGTTCGGGTTGAAACCGGATTCCGCAAGGATGACCGCCATCACCAGACGCGGGTCCACATCGCATTCCCTGCTCGTGTCCAGCAGCACCCGCGTGATCTGTTCCACCTGCTGGCGGGTCAGCCGCGGATTGATGCGGGAGATGGCCTCCGCATACTGGCGGAAATATGCGGTGTGGTCGGTGAGGCCTCCCCTCGACGCGGAAGGGCCTCTGCGCCGCGCGTCCAGCGGCGACGGTCTGGAAGGACGGGGAGCCCTTCTTGCCTTTTCCACGTCCGGCGCGAAGGCCCACGCCTCCAGGGTGAGCTTCGTGGAACCGCCTGGCTCCCTCTGGACGTGAGCCAGCGCCCGGATCTCGGCGCCAAGGGGCGGCAGAGCGACGTCGCCGCAGTGAACCGCCCACGCGCTTTCTCCGGAGACGATCAGCAGGGCAAGGTTCTGCCCGGTGCCCATTGTGCCGGAAAGCCTTCCGGCGATGTCCAGCGCGGCTCCGTCACCGGCCGCGGAGTGTCCGGAGTCCGCGGCGACGGCTCCCAGCGAGGCGCATCTTCGCAGATACTCTTCACCTCGCAGCATCCCCTGCGCGTGCACCGGACCGGCAAGAACCGGAACCGCCGTCGCAAGGAGGATACAGATCCGGAAAGGGAAGGCCAGTGGCGAAGCGCCCGCACGCCTTGCCGGGGGGCGGGCGGCCTCTGTGCGGGCGCGGATGCTTCCGTGAATCGGCATCGCGGATGTCCGGGGGCGACCTGAAAAACTGGCGGAGAGGCCGGGATTCGAACCCGGGGTAGGCTTTAACACCTACAACGGTTTAGCAAACCGCCGCTTTCGACCACTCAGCCACCTCTCCACGCTGCAGCCGGGCCGATCGGCCAATATGTATTACCGTATTCCGCCGCGAATTTCAAGTCCCGGCTTCCCGCCGCCCCGGCGATGGGAAGCAAAAACCGCGGGTTTTCCCGCACGCTCTCGAGGGCCGAAGCGATGATGCCCGATCCAATGATCGCCTGTGCCGCCGTGCGAAGGATATCCTCGATGCCCGTCACCCGCGTGGCCAGGATGGCCTCGATCTCAGGGAGGATCGCCGGACTCAGGGCGCGGACTTCGCTTTCGGCGAGGGCCGATGCCACGGGATCCGGGCCGCCCGGTCTTCTCAGCAGTCTCCTCAGCCGCTCCCGGCCGGGCAGGTTGCCGGTGAGGTTCCACATCGTCGTGCCCGCCTGGTGGTATCACGGGAAAGTAGTGCGGCTTACACGCGGTTCCGGGGCAGGGAGGGGAGGAGGGGAGGACGGGCACGGCCGGCGCCCGGGCCGCGGTGTCAGGCGCGGGCCGCGGCGGTGATCTCCATCATCCGGTCGAGGGCAGCCTTCGCGAAGCGAACATCCCGCTCCGGCAAGGTGATCTCGTTCACCACGCGGCCTTCGGCGAGGTTCTCCAGCGCCCAGCACAGATACTTCGGGTCGATGCGGTACATCGTGGAGCAGGGGCATACGATCGGGTCCAGGCAGAAGATCAGCCGGTCCGGCAGCTCCCTGGCAAGCCTGCTGACCAGATTGATCTCCGTCCCGACCGCCCACTGGCTCCCCGGCTCCGATTCGCGGATGACCTTCGAGATGTATTCCGTGGAGCCAAAACCATCTGCGGCCTCGACCACCTCGCGCCGGCACTCGGGATGAACGATGACCCGGATACCCGGGAAGTCCCGCCGGGCCCGCTGGATCTGCTCCACGCTGAACCGGGCGTGCACGGAGCAGAATCCCTTCCAGAGCACGATCTTCGCCCGGCGCAGCGCGTCCCGGTCGTTGTAGTCCGGAGGGATGGTGGGATCCCAGAGCGCCATCTCTTCGTCCCGGAACCCCATGTGCAGCGCGGTGTTGCGGCCCAGATGCTCGTCGGGGAAGAACGCTATCTTGTCCCCCTGCTCGAGCGCCCAGCGGAAGACCGCCTCGCAGTTGGAGGAGGTGCACACGGCTCCCCCGTGCTCTCCGCAGAAGCTCTTGATGGCCGCCGAAGAGTTCATGTAAGTCACCGGCACGACCCGCTCATCGGTCAGCTCCTGAAGCTCCTCCCAGAGATCCTCCACCTGCGTGCGGGTCGCCATGTCGGCCATCGAGCAGCCGGCCGAGAGATTGGGCAGGATCACCCTCTGGTGTGCAGCGCCCAGAATGACCGCGCTCTCCGCCATGAAATGCACGCCGCAGAACACGATGAAGTCCGCCTCCGGGTGGGACGCGGCGTGCAGGCAGAGCTTGTAGGAGTCCCCGGTGTAGTCCGCGAACTTGATGATCTCGTCGCGCTGATAGTGGTGCCCCAGGATGACCGTGCTGTTTCCCAGCCGTTCCCGCGCCGATGCGATGCGCCGGTCCGCCTCGTCCGGCGTCAGGTGCGCGTATTCTTCCGGCAGGATCTGCTGAATCAGTGCAGTGGCCAATCTGGTCGCTCCCGCTACGGCCGGAGGGATCTATAACGGAACCCTGACCGGCTTTTGATTTTCCCGTAACGATTCTGGCATGAGCCCGGGACGGGTTCAAGCTTGGCCCGGACGCTCAGGCGCCGAGCCGGGCTCCGATGCTCTCGATGAGACGCTGAAGCGCCTCGGGATCCTTGCGGATACGGCACCCGGACGCTCGCACGTGCCCTCCGCCTCCGAACTCACGCGCGATCTCTGCCACATCCACAAAGTTCCGGGAGCGAAGCGACACCCGGTGATCGGTCTCCGACTCCCTCAGAAGCAGCGCGACCTCCACCCCCTCGATGGATAGCAGTTCGTGAACCACCTCGTCCATATCCTCGGCTATGGCTCCGTACCGCTCGAAGTCCCGCAGGGAGGCCACGGTCCAGGCCAGCCGGCCGCCGAACTCTAGCCGGAAATCCTCCAGACAGCGTCCGGCCATGCGCACGGCCCCCGGACTGTTCCGCCAGAACAGCTGCTGAATGACGCTGTGCAGATCCGCTCCCGCCTCCACAAGGCCGGCGCAGATCTGCAGGGTCCGGGGTGAGACACTCTCGAACTGGAAGCACCGCGTGTCCTCCACGATTGACGCGAGCAGGCAGACGCCGGCCTCGGCCGGGACCGGCACTCCCAGCTCGAAAGCGATGGCCGCGATCATCTCGCCGACCGCGGCGGCCGAGGTGTCCAGATACTCGACGTGGCCGAACGGCTCGCCCACCGCGTGATGGTCAACCCGCAGGATCCTGGGGCACCGCAGGAGAGCCTCCTTGACGCTCCCCACGCGGTCCACGTTCCCGCAGTCCACCGCCACGCCCAGATCGAAAGAGCCCTCCGCGGTCCGTACGATCTCTCCCGAGCCGGGAAGGAACCCGTACCTCCCGCCGAACCCGTCCTGCGCTGCTGCCACGGCTTCCTTTCCGGCGGCGCGGAGGATGTGCATGAGTCCCAGCGCGGAGCCGATGGCATCTCCGTCCGGGTTAATGTGGGTCGTGATCAGGATCCTGCCGGCCTGCCTTAGCTCGGCCGCGGCCGCCCGTAGACCGGTTGCGCCCGGCGTCGCAGGCGCAAGACGTGGCGTAGCCACTTCGGAAGGGCCGGATATCACCTGGTGAGCGCCTCCACGGCGTCCGCGTCCACGGAGAGAACTTTCCGGAGCCGGGCCAGACCGCGATTGATGTGCGTGCCGACCGTGTTCACCGGCTCCCCCAGAATCTCGGAGATCTCTCTGTAGGAGCGCTCCTCCAGGAAGAAGAGCGTGAGCGGCAGACGGTAGCGGTCGGGAAGGCGCGACAGCGCTTCCTCGAGGATCTGACGTTCCTCTGCCTGCCGGACCATCTTTTCCGCGCTGCAGACCTCGCTCAGCGGACACCCTTCGCAGCCGTCGGAAAGCTCTTCAAGGGAAACGGCATACTTCTGGGAGCGGATGCAGTCCACGCAGATGTTCCGGACCACCGTGCGCAGCCAAGCCGAGAATCGTGACTCGCCGCGGAACTGCCGGACGCGCTGCAGCACCTTGATGAAACAGAGCTGGTAGATGTCGTCCGCGTCGTCCTGCGACATCCCGAACGAGTGAAGCGGAACCGAATAGATCAGAGCGGCGTAACGCCGCACCAGCTCGGCGCAGGCGTCCGCGTCGCCCTCCCGGCAGCGCTGAATGAGGCGCGCTTCAGTCCGCTCTTCGCGGGAGAGACGCGCCCGTCCTTCGGAGGCGCCGGAGCGCGGCCGCCGGGAGCGGCCGTGACTGGCGGCTTTTACCGGTGCGTTCAACACTGCGGGATCGGCTGGCATTGCTGATTCTCTCTTTCGATCCTTCTCGCCCTTCGGGACGGTGCCGGCCGCTGATGCGAGGCCGTTGCACAAAACTCTTATACCCAAACTCCGCCTCGTCTGTCCGATGGCCCGGCATAAGCACGAACAGCGCCGGAAGCGGGGGTGTTCCCGCAGGTTTGCCGGGGCGGGCGGACGGGTCGCGCCGCGGCTCGGGGTAGACGGGGTGTTGCCGCACGTTTGCGGGGAAGGAAGCGTTCAGATACTATGTCAACGGCTCCGGCGCGCGCTTCCGGGCGGGCGGCGGAGCCGTTCAGGGAGACCGTGAGCCGCCGGTCGAAATCCTCACTCTGAGAAGTGTTGCACAGCCTGTCGGGGGAGTGTTAAATGCGTCTGAGTCTTGTGGACCGGGATGACCCTGTCCTTCGCCAGGTGGCAAGGCCGGTGGCAGATGCCGGCTCGCAGCGGGTCCGGGAGCTCGCTGAAGCGCTGGACGCGCTCCGGATCGAGGCCGGAGGAATGGGCCTGGCCGCGCCTCAGGCCGGCATCTCCGAGCGCATCATCATCGTGGAAGTGCCGGACGATGAATGGGTCGGCTTCCCCGAAGTGCCCTCGTTCCCGCCCACGGTGTTGATCAACCCGGAGGTCGTCTGGGAGTCCGGGGAGTTCGTGAAGCTCCCCGAGGCGTGCCTCTCCCTGCCGGGTCTGATGGGCAACGTCGTCCGGCCTTCGTCCATCACTGTCCAGGCGCTGGATCTGGACGGCAGCCGGGTCACCATCCACGCCGACCGGTGGCTGGCCCGGGTGCTGCAGCACGAGATCGACCATCTGGACGGAGTGCTGTATGTGGACAGGGTGCAGGATGCGCACGAGCTCTGGTATGTCGAACGGGTGGACGTGGACGACCCGGTCTGGAACAGGAATCCGCAGGTGCTCCAGCTGCGGGAGGAGTTGCGGCGCAGGCAGCCGGCTGAGCCGCGGCTGAGCTGAGGCCGCGCTCACCGGAGCCGGGAGGCCGGCGGCCGGGAAGTTGTCACAAACAAGGTAAGGAAGGAAAGCACGTCAATGCCACTAGTCACCAGTACCGAGATTCTGGCCCACGCGGAGGCCGAATGCTACGGAGTCGGCGCTTTCAACGCGATCAACATGGAGAGCGCCCAGGCCATCTTCGAGGCGGCGGAGATCGAACGCGCGCCCTTCATTCTTCAGGTCACCCAGACCACGCTGGGCTATACGGAGCCGGAAGAGCTGGTGGCCCTCATCAAGGCCCTGGCGGAGAAGAGCACGGTGCCTGTGGCGCTGCATCTGGACCACGGCCGGTCCTTCGAGAAGGTGATGCAGTTCCTCAGGCTGGGCTTCACCTCGGTGATGATCGACGGCACCCTGCAGGAGGACGGCAAGACGCCCCGCTCCTACGAAGAGAATGTGGCTGTCACGAAGAAGGTCGTTGAGGCGGCGCATGCGGTCGGGGTTCCCGTCGAGGGCGAGATCGGAATGCTGGGACAGATCGGCGAGGACCTCAAGGGAGGCGAGGAGTCGCTCACGGATCCGGACCTTGCCGCGAAGTTCGTGGAGGAGACCGGAGTGGACATCCTGGCGGTGGGCGTTGGGACCACGCACGGCCTGTTCAAGGGGCGGCCCATCATCCGCCACGACCGCCTGAAAGAGATTGACGCCCGGGTGAGCGTGCCGCTGGTGATGCACGGTTCCACGGGAGTGCCGGACGAGGACGTGCAGCTGGGCATCCGGGAAGGGATCCGCAAGATCAACTATGACACGGGCATCCGGATCGGTTTCCTGGAGGCGGTGTCGGCGGAGATCAGGAAGATCGAGCAGGAGTGGGCCGAGGCCGACGCCGCCGGAAAGGTTCGCAAGTACGACATCCGCCGCGTGCTGAAGCCGGCGCGGGCCGCGATGGTGGAGTCGGTGCGGGAGCGGATGCGTGTGTTCCTGTCGTCCGGGCAGGCCGACAAGTTCCCGGTGCGGGGCCGAAAGGTGGACGAGGCCAGGGCCGCCGAGAAGGCGCGCGAAGCCGCGGTGGCCCAGGTGCTGGAGTGAATCGTTTCCCGTCCGCTCAGCGGACGGGATCACTTGTCCAAACGATGGAACGCCGGGGGCGGAAGGCGCGGAAGAGCCTTCCGCCCTCCCGCATGATTGCGGGCGTTTGCGCTGCGCGCTCATCCCGGCGAGCCTCAGTCGGGGGAACGATGCGGTTTGCCCGCCGCCGGATGCGCATGCTAAGATGATGGGACCTGAGCGGATCCCGTTCGCCGGGGGCACATCCGCGAGTCCACCTGAGAGGCGTCGCACGCGAATGATCGATGGAGTCCTGATCAAGCCCCTGAAGCGCCACGCCGATGAGCGTGGCTTTCTCATGGAGATGCTACGGGCGGACGACGAGGAATTCTTCGAGCGTTATCAGCAGTCTTACATCTCCCTCAACTACCCCGGTGTCATCCGCGCCTGGCACTACCACCTGAAGCAGAAGGACATCTGGGTCTGCGTCAAGGGGATGATCAAGGCGGTGATGTATGACGTTCGCGAGGGTTCTCCCACCCGTGGCGAGGTCCAGGAAGTCTTCATGGGCGACCATAATATGGTGATGCTGAAGATCCCCATCGGAGTGTACCACGGCTACAAGACCGTGGGCGTCGAGCCCTCGCTGCTGATCAACTTCCCGGATCAGCTTTACGACCCGTCGGATGAATACCGGGCTCCTTACGACTCCGCGGAGATCCCCTACAACTGGGACATCAAGATCACCTGATAAGGAAGGGCTGCCGGGACGAACCCGGCGGAAAACGGGCCAAACGCTTGATGAAAAGGATTCTTGTCACAGGAGGGGCGGGTTTTATCGGCTCCAACTTCGTCAGGTATATGCTGCGCGAGCACCCGGAGCTGGACATTCTGGTGCTGGACGCGCTGACCTACGCGGGGAATCTCGAGAACCTGGCCGATGTTGCCGGCGACCCGCGTTTCTTCTTTTTCAGGGGCGATATCCGCGACGAGGCGATGGTGGACAACCTGGTCCCCAACGTGGACACCATCGTGAACTTCGCGGCCGAGACGTTTGTGGACCGGTCCATCCACGAGCCCGCCGATTTCGTGACCACCGACGTGGTGGGCACTTTCCGGCTTCTCGAGGCGGCCCGCAGGCACGGTGTGGAGCGCTTCGTCCACATCTCCACGGACGAGGTGTACGGCAGCGTGGAGCAGGGGTCCAGCGTGGAGACCGATCCCGTCGAGCCCCGCAGTCCCTATTCTGCCAGCAAGGCGGCCTCCGATCTGCTGGCGCGCTCTTACTTTGTGACCTACGGAGTGCCGGTGATCATCACCCGGGCTTCGAACAATTACGGGCCGTATCAGCACCCGGAGAAGCTCATCCCCTTCTTCATCACCAACGCCCTGGAGGACAGGCCGCTGCCCGTCTACGGCGACGGGCAGCAGGTGCGGGACTGGCTGTTCGTGGAGGACCACTGCTCCGCCATCGACATCGTTCTGCGGAAGGGGGTGCCCGGCGAGATCTACAACGTGGGCGGGGGGTTCGAAAGAACTAACCTGGAGGTGACCCGCGGCATCCTGCGCGCGCTGGGCAAAGACGAGTCTCTCATCAAGTTCGTCAAGGACCGGCCCGGGCACGACAGGCGGTATTCCCTGGATACCGCGAAGCTCCGGTCTCTGGGCTGGGAGCCGAAGGTGAGCTTCGACGACGGCCTGCCTGCGACCGTGCGCTGGTACGTCGAGAACGAGGGCTGGTGGAAGCGGGTGCGCGAGGGCGAGTCCTTCCAGCAGTTCCACCGCGCCTGGTACAAAGAGCGATCGTAGGTGCGGAGCGGACTGCGCCCCGCGGTCTTTCTGGACCGCGACGGAACCCTGAACCGCGAGCTTGCGGGTTACGTGCGCGGTCCCGAGGAGCTGCAGGTCTTCCCCTGCGCCGGGCGGGCGCTTGCTCCGCTGGTCCAGCGCGGTGTGCCTCTGTTTCTCGCCTCCAATCAGGCCGGTGTGGGGAAAGGCCTGATGACGCAGGCCGATCTGGACGCCGTCGATGCCAGGCTCCGGCAAGAACTGGAGCGCCAGGGCGTCCGGCTGGAGCAATCCTATTATTGCACGCATACGGAGGAGCAGGGGTGCGACTGCCGCAAGCCGAAGCCCGGTCTGCTCCTGCGGGCCGCGCGGGAGCAGGGGCTGGACTTGAGCCGCAGCTTCATGGTGGGCGATTCGTGGAGGGATATGGCCGCGGGCCGCGCGGCGGGAGCCCGGACGGTGTTCGTGCCCACCGGAATTGACCCGGCGGGGCAGTCGGGCAGGGTGGGAGACCTTGCGGACTACCTCGCTTCGGACCTCGAGGATGCAGTGCGCTGGATCTGCGAGCGGATGGATGAGAACGGGCAGGAATAGGGCGGGCGCCGGTGTGGCGCTGGGTGTCTTCCTTGTCCTGACGCTCCCGGCGGGGGTGCGGGCCGCGCGCCTGCCGCAGCCGTCGGCGGACGTCTTGCCCCGGGGCT
>Ga0308390_1000013_pt1 | contig 161547 bp, 139 predicted proteins | sample Hotspr2Sample149_FD_202358 | JGI IMG/M metagenome (GOLD analysis project Ga0308390, IMG submission 202358) | Hot spring phototrophic mat microbial communities from Mushroom Spring, Yellowstone National Park, Wyoming, United States - 20040719_149 ...
TGGCGATGGCGACGCTGGAGATAAAGGTGCTCGTCAGGCGGCGACTGACCAGCAGTGCCGCCATGGCCGGCAGCACCAGCAGAGCGAAGGCGAGCAGGGCGCCGGTCTCGTGGACGGCGGCGGCGGTGGCTGCCCCCACGGTCAAATAGAGGACCAGGGTCCACAGGGTGGTGTTGATGCCGGCGGCCCGCGCCGCCTCGGGATCGAAGACCACCAGCACGAAGCGGCGGGCAAATAGGGCGTTAACCAGCACCACGGCCGCGGCCACCGCTACCATGAGTACCGCTTCGCCGGTGGAGATGGCCAGGACGTTGCCGAACAGGAGCCGCATCGCCTCCGCGTCGGCGGTGGCGGAGCGGGCGAGAACCAGTACGGTGAGGGCCGAAGCGGCGGCGAACCCCCAGCCAACCAACGACTCAGCGGGGATGACGCGGGGTGTGGCGAGGAGGGCAAGGGTGGCAGCGCCGGCCAAGGCGGTGGCGATGGCGGTGGCCTCCACCGGCAAACCCAGGGCGAGAGCTGTGGCGGCCCCCAGGGTGGCGAGGTTGGCCAAGGTGAGGCCGACGAAAACGACGCGCTTTAAGACCACGTACACGCCCATGAGTGACAGCGCCACCGCCGCGGCCAAACCCACAACTGCGGCCAGGCGCATGAACTCCAGTTGGAAGATGTCACTCATGGGGGGCTCCCAGCAGAAGGGTGCGGCGATCCCCTACGGTCACCACGCGCACCGGCAGCCCGTACAGGGCGCTGAGGGTCTCGTCGCGCAGGATGTCCGCCGCCTCTCCGTAGAGGATGCGGCCGCCCTCCATGAGCAGGATGGTGGAGGCGGCGTTGAGGACGATGGTCAAAAGGTGGGTCACCAGCAGGATCGTCAAGCCATGGGCGCGGTTAAGGCGGAGTAGCAGCTCGACGATGGCGTGTTCGCTCGCCAGGTCCATGCCGCTGGTCGGCTCGTCCAGAACCAGAAGGTCGGGGTCAGCGGCGAGGGCGCGGGCCAGCAGGACGCGCTGTTGCTGCCCCCCCGATAAGTCGCGGAAGAGCCGTTCGGCCAGATCCTCGACGCCCACCTGGGCCAGGGCACGGCGCGCCACTTCCTGATCGGCCCGACGCGGACGCGCCAGGGGCCCCAGCTGTGCGGTCCTCCCCATGAGCACCACCTCCATGGCGGTGACCGGCATGATGGGGTCGATGTGTTCCCGTTGGGGCACGTAGCCCACGACGCCTCGGCGGGTGATCTGAATGCGGCCGGCCATGGGCCGCAACAGACCGAGGATGGCGCGCAGGACGGTGGTTTTGCCGGCGCCGTTGGGCCCGACGATGCCGAGGAACTCCCCGGAGCAGATATGGAAGGAGAGGTGCCGGAGCACCGGCACCCCTCCGTAACCTAGTGTGACGTCGTCGAAGACCAGCAGCGGATGGTCGTGGGTCATGAGGTGGTGGGGCGGCTGCGTTGGAGAACCTCCGCCAATCGGTCGACAATGGCATCGAACAGAGCTACTGGCGTGGTTACGCCGGCTTCCGCCCCCACCAGCACCGGTACCTTGACCAGCGGCACGCCGGTGGTGCGGGCCAACATTTGCGGCACGCGGTCGTCGAAGTACGACTCCATGAGTATGGCAGCCACCGCCCCAGAGTTGAGCAGGTTCTGCATGGCGGCGATGTGGGTGGGGGTGGGGGGGACGCCCGGTTTGGGCTCCAGTTCGCCGACGAATTCAAGGCCGAACCGCTGAGCGAAGTACGGCCAGGAGCGGTGGAACGACACCAACTTTCTGCCCCGGAACGGTGCCAGGCGTTGGGTCCAGCGTGTCGCCGCCGCTTCAAAGGAGGCCAGGTACGCGTCGGCGTTGGCCCGAAACAGGGCGGCGCGCTCAGGGGCCACCGTGCCCAGGCCGGCCAGGATGGCCTCCACGATGGGGCGGGCGGCGCCGGGGTCGAGCCAGTAGTGGGGGTTGCCGTACCTGTGCATGTCGCCGTAGGAGGCGTCCACCTTGAAGGTGGGCACCTCGAGGGGGGTGATGCGGGTGGAGGGGTCCACCACCACGAGGCGCGCGTTGCGCGACCCGTCGATGAGCTGTTGCGACCACAGGTCCAGGTCCATGCCCACCTTCACGTACATGTGCGCCTTGCGGATCTTCACGAAGAACGACGGCAACAGCTCCACCGCGTGGACGTCGCGGTTGCCGACGATGATGCTCTCGGCGGTGACTTCGCCGCCGCCAATGGCTTCGGCGACGACGGCGAAGTCGGGGATGGCGGTGACCACGCGGATGGGCGAGGCGGCCAAAGCTGGCAAGTTCCACCCCACCAGCGCCAAACCCCACGTGAGAAAAAGCATGCCCTTAGTTGCTTTCATTTTTCTCGTCTCCTTACAAGGCGCTAGAACCAGTGCGCCTTATGGGGTCCCAGAGAGAAGACCAGTTGCAGGATCGCCTCGCGCACCGAAGAACCCATGCCTGTACCTTCGCTGCGGCGCAGGAGGAGGCGCAGAATGGTGCTCTCCTCCATCACCTGGAAGCCGGCAAAGACGCCGGCGCGCTTGCGGGTCACGTGCGCCTCCTCGGGGTGGTCGAAGCGCTCGAAGATGGCACCCATGTTGTACCGTTGGGCAAAGCGCCAGTCGAAGAAAGCGAAAAACCCGTCGGCGGAGACGCGCTCTACCCCCTCGGGTTCATGCTCCTCGTCGAGCCTGCCGATCGCCTCGTGGTGGTGGTGGTGGTGCACATCGCGCTTGGAGCGAATCCATTCCCCCTGCACGGTAAGGGAGCGGTACTTGTCCGGCGCCCAACGATACTTGACGTCGGCACCCAGCAGGCGCACCTCGCGGCCGGTGAGGGTGTCCAGTTTGCCCTGCAAGGCGTTGGCACCAAACTCCACCCCGGCGTAGGTAGCGGTGGGAAGGAACAGGGACAACCGCTGGGAGTAGCCCAAGTCGGTTTGCACCGAGTGCTGTTCGTGTCCATGGGCCGCGAGACCACCCCTGCGCCACAACCCCGTAGCGGAGTGGGCGTGCTGGTGCTCGGTATGTCCGTGTTCGTGGGGCTTGGCGAAGTCGCCCTTGAGCACGTTGCCGGACAGCGTCAAGGCGGCGTCGCCCAGGGGTAGCTGCCAGTTCAGGTTTACCCCGATGTCGTTGAGGCCCTCTTCGCCCAGGTACGCCTGGTGCAGCAACGGCGTGTCTAAGAAGGAGTAGGCGTGGGGGTGAAGCAGGTTCAGCTTGCCGAAGTCGACCCGGTACTTGCCAGCGCGCAGTTGCAGGCCGCCGGGCAGGCCGCGCAGGATCGTGGCGTAGGCCTCCTCTACCTCGAAGGAGCCGTCGTGGTAGCTGATGTACACGTCGGCGCGCACGAAGGGGTTGAGGTACCCCTGCAGGGCTAGCTCGACGCTTTCCAGATCCAGCTGCAGCTTGTCCTCTTTGGGGTCCTCGGGGTTGTTGGTGGTGAAGGCACGGATGTCGCCAACCACCGAGATGTCCGGGTTGATGTTCTGCGCTACGGCAGCCGCCGTGATGACGGCGAGCATCGCCGGGACAATGAGAAGAATTCTCTTCATGGGTCCTCCCTACGGTGGCTCGATCGGTGGAACTGGGATGGTGACTAGAGCAGATCGGCGGGAGGGGCTCGGCTGCGGGTGTGCCGAACCGGGGCAGCGGAAAACGAGACCGGCGATACACGTGGGAGTAACGTATGGTGGCTTGGCCGCGGCTGGCTCGCCGAGCACGGGGGAGCGGCCGTGGGGCCGGGGCCGGCGGCGCATGCGGGGCAGGGGGTGGCGTGGGTATGGGCCCCGTGCAGGTGCACGTCGCCGCCGGCGCAGGGATCGGATTCGGCCAGGGGCACCGGCGTGGCGCCGGCGTGGCTGTGCACCGGCGTGGCGCCGGCGTGGCTGTGCACCGGCGGGGGGGACAGCAACCCCACCACCGCCACCAGCGGCGCCCAAGCCGCCCACCCAGCCAGTACCCGTTTCATGGGCGAAACGTTACGTGGAATCTCCCGCCGGGTCAAGGCTGAACTTCCGGCGACGGCTCATCCTCGAAGTGGCCCAGGGCGATCATCTTGCGCCGCCAGGCACGCTCGCGCATGGGCTCGAGGGCGTTGCGTTGCGCTCGCAGGCTCTCCAAGGCGGCGCAGGCCGCCAGGCGCGCCGGCTCGTCGCCCTGCGCCGCAGCTGCGTCGCGCTCCTGGCGCAGGGCCCGCGCCCGCTCGCCCAGCTTTCGAATGGCCATGAGGATCTCCAACTCCTCCGCGCTGAGGTAACCGGGCCGGGAGCACGCGCCAGGCGTAGAGGACAGCTTCACGGTTGGCAGCGGGATCGGCCTGCCCATTGCGTTGAAAACAACCGGCTCGGCGTGGTGTACATTCCACCGGCCCCTGTGGCGCTTCGGCCGCAGTACACTGATTATGTGCCTGACCAGGGCGTCGTCGTGTCGGTGGTGGTCCCAGTGCACAACGAGCAGGACAACGTCTTGCCGCTGGTGGAAGAGATCGCCCAGGTGCTGCCGGCCCTGCCCGCCGCCGAGGTGATCTTCGTGGACGATGGCAGCAGCGACCAGACGTTGGCGCGGTTGCAGGAAGCGCGACAGAGGTTTCTCCCCCAGCTGCGTATCCTCCAGCACCCCAACCAGCAGGGGCAGAGCACGGCGTTGTGGCACGGGGCGGTCGCCGCGGTGGGGGAGTGGCTGGCAACCCTGGACGGGGACGGCCAAAACGACCCGAAAGATCTCCTAAAGCTGGTGTGGATGGCGTTGAAGGGCGGGGAAGGTGGGCCGGTGGGGCTGGTCATCGGACACCGGCAACAGCGTCACGATTCCTTTCTGCGGCGCGTGTCGTCGCGCATCGCCAACGGCTTCCGCGGCTGGCTGCTGAAGGACGGCGTTCCTGACACCGGGTGTGGGCTGAAGGTACTGCGTCGGGCGCTGTTTCTTTCCCTCCCGTACTTCGACCACATGCATCGTTTCTTACCCGCCCTGGTGCAGCGGGAGGGTGCGGCGGTGGTCTCGGTGCCGGTGGGGCATCGCCCGCGGCGGGCTGGCACCGCCCACTACGGCGTCGGGAATCGGGCGTGGGTGGGGTTGGTGGACACGGCGGGGGTGAGGTGGCTGCAGCGGCGCCACCGGCGAGGGGCGGTTCGGGAGCTGTGAGCGCACCACCGCCTCCGGAGCCACTGACCGAGCACGACCGAGGGTCGGCGCGCCCCTTGCGAGTTCACCTCTTGGCTGTCCTGCTGTACGCAGCTGTGGTGCTCGGGGCGGGGTTGGGTCTGCGCGACCCCTGGCCCCCCGATGAGCCACGCTTCGCCCTCATCGCACGGGAGATGGTGGAGACCGGCCAGTGGCTCTTCCCGCACGTAGCGGGTCATTTGTATGCCGACAAACCACCGGTTTTCTTTTGGGTGGTGGCGGGGTTGTATGCCCTCACGGGTTCCTTGCGGCTGGCCATCTTCGCACCGGCGCTGGTAGCCGCCCTGGCGGCGTTGTGGTTGGTGGGGGATTTGGCCCGGCGACTGTGGTCGCCGACGGTAGGGGTGCACGCCGCGGCGGCCCTGGCGCTGACGGTGCAGTTCGTGGTGGAGGGGCGCAGCGGCCAGATCGACGGGCTGCTCTTTGGGTTCACCACCTTGAGCCTGTACGGACTGCTGCGCCACCTGTTGCTGGGTCCGGCGTGGGGGTGGTGGGTGCTAGGGTGGGCCGCCGCCGGGGTGGGGGTGATTACTAAGGGCGTGGGGTTCCTGCCGATCCTCCTGGTGCCTATAGCCTACTTGGTGGGAGGCCGCACCCCGGTGGGGAGCTGGCGCCGCGCCTGGCTAGGGCCGGCAGCGATGCTGGCGGTGATCGCCGCGTGGCTGGTGCCCATGAGCATCGCTGTTACCGCCAGTGGCGATTCTGCACTGACCGCGTACCGGGATGAGATCCTGTTGCGCCAGACGGTGACCCGCTACGCGGAGCCTTGGGGTCACCTGAAACCGCCTTGGTACTTCGTCGTGAACGTCATCCCGGTGTTCTGGCTGCCGCTCACCCTTCTGCTCCCCTGGCTCGTACCCCGTTTTCGGGACGCGTGGCGGGCCCGGGAGCAGCGGGTGGCGCTGCCGTTGGCGTGGGCCGTGGCGGTGGTCCTGTTTTTCTCGGCAAGTCCCGGCAAGCGCGGGGTGTACGTGTTACCAGCGCTCGCCGGCTTCGTGCTGGCCAGCGCGCCGTGGCTCGACGAGCTGCGCCAGCGGCGCGCCGTCCAGCGCCTGGGGAGGATGGCGCTGGCGGCGCTGGCGGGGGCTTTGGTGGCAGTGGCAGCGTGGACGGCGTGGCGGCCAGTGGCAGAAGTGGTGCGCGCCCAGCAGGCTCTGGGTGTGCCCGCCTGGGTGGTGGCGTTGGCCGCGGCGGGCGTGTTCGCAGCCGCAGCCTGGTTGGGTCGTGGCCGGCGGGTCGCAGGGGGGTGGGCGGCGGCATTGCTGGGGGTGTGGGTGGGGTTGGGGTTCGGAGTGCTGCCGCGCCTCGATGGGGATCGCTCCGGGGCCACCCTCATGGCGAAGGTGAGGGAAGCGCTTCCGCCCCAGGGAGAGCTGGGTTTGGTGGGGTGGAAGGAGCAGTTCGTGCTGCAGGCAAGGATGCCGGTCACCACCTTTGGCTATCGCCGTCCCGACCGCGAGCGCGAGTTGGCCGACGCGTTGCAGTGGGCGATGATGTCACCTCGACGGCGCATTCTGGTTGCCGAGAACCACCCAGGCTTGGTGCTCGACCCGGCCCGGGGGGGGACGTTTCTCGGCGTGTATCATCGCCTGCCGTGGCGGCTGGTGTCCGGGGAGGACGTGGTCGCCGCTTCGGCGGCGCCCGCGGCGCCTTTCCGCGACGGGGCAACCGCCCGCGACCCGGAAGGGGAATGAAATCGGGGTGGATGTTATTGGTCTGCACGTACTTTGTGAGAAGCTAAAGGGTCCGTGGGAAAGGGGACGACGACATGCCATTTCACGCCTACGCAGCGCATTCCGCTGGGGCAATGTTGCAACCGTTTGCCTACGATCCGCCGCCGCTGGCCCCAGGAGAGGTGGAGATCGCCATCCACTACTGCGGCATCTGCCACTCCGACGTGCACTTGGTGGACGGGGACTGGGGTGACTTCTTCCCCCTGGTGCCCGGCCACGAGATTATCGGTACCGTGGTGGCGGGGGAGGGGGTGCCGGTGGGGACGCGGGTCGGTGTAGGGTGGCAGTGCGGCTCATGCGGCACCTGCGAGTGGTGTGCGGAAGGAGAAGAACGCCTGTGCGCCGCAAACCAAGCCACCTGCATGGGGCGCTACGGCGGGTTCGCCGACCGTATCCGGGTGGACCACCGCTTCGCCATCCCCATTCCGGATGGTCTCGAGGGCGCCTCGGCGGCGCCACTGCTGTGCGGTGGCATCACCGTGTTCACCCCGCTCTGCCGGTACGCCCGGGAGGGCAGCCGGGTAGCCGTGGTGGGGATCGGCGGGCTGGGGCACTTGGGGTTACGCTTCGCCGCCGCCATGGGGTGCGAGGTGACAGCGATCAGCACTCGGCCGGATAAGGAGAAGGAAGCGAGGGGGTTCGGCGCCCATCACTTCCTCATCGGGGATCCGCCCCCCGGCGCCTTTGATCTCATCCTCAACACCGCTCACTTCGCTCCTCGCATGGATGTATATCTGCAGGCATTGCGGCCGAAAGGGGTGTTCTGCCAGCTGGGCGCCGCTGCCGAGCCGCTGGTGGTGCCATCGTTCGGCCTCATCGTGGGCTCCAAGACGGTGAGCGGCAGCGCCATCGGCTCCCCCGGCGGTATCGCCGAGATGCTGCGCTTCGCCGCCCTCCATGGCATCGGGGCGCAGGTGGAAGTGATGCCCATGGAGCGTTGCAACGAGGCGCTGGACCGTACCCGCCGCAACCAGGCGCGCTACCGCATGGTACTGGCCCGCTGCTGAGCCCGCTCGCGAGGGGCACGGCGGCGCGATGAGGCCATTCCGCTGGTAGGATGGCCGGGGGAAGGTGGTGCCCATGGACAACGTGCTGCTGGTGGTTTTTGGGCTTGTGGTTGGCGTGGCCGCGTCGTTCACCGGGCTGGGCGGTGGTTTCCTTATGGTGCCACTGCTGCTGCTACTCGGACACACGGCCCAGAAAGCGGTCGGCACCAGTTTTTTGGCTATCCTGGTGGTCTCGCTGTCGGCCCTCATCGCCCACAACAAGCTGGCCAACGTGGATTACCGCCTGGGAATACTGCTGGGGGCGGGCGGCATCCTGGGTGCGCAGATCGGCTCGCGTTTGCTGGAACACGTCTCGACGGCTTCGTTCAAACGCATCTTTTCAATGGTGTTGGTTGCCCTCGCCGTGTATCTGTTTCTCAAGCGGTGAGAAGGTCGGAGGTTGAGGTGGCGAGCTGGGCGGCGGTACAGGAATTCGTGTCCTGTCGGCGGCTGGCGCTGGTAGGGGCCTCCCGCAGCGGCAAAAAGTTCGGCAACACGGTGCTGCGCCAGTTGTCTGACAAGGGGTACGAGGTTCTGCCGGTGCACCCCAGCGCCGAGTCCATCGACGACGTGGCCTGCTGGCGACGTCTGGACGACATTCCAGGAGCGGTGGAGGGTGTGGTGGTGGTGGTGCCTCCGGCGGAGGCGGCCAAGGTGGTACACGAAGCGCTGGAGGCCGGCATCACTCGCGTTTGGCTGCAGCAGGGGAGCGAGTCTGCCGAGGCGATTGCCCAGTGCGAGGAGCGCGGCGCCCTGGTGGTGGCTGGACACTGCATCCTCATGTTCGCTGAACCGGTGCGTTCGGTGCACCGCGTGCATCGCGTGCTCTGGCGTCTTCTCGGAAGGCTGCCCCGCTGAAGCCGATTGTCGGGAATCCTACAATGGCGCTGTGACACGCACGGTTCACATCGCCGGTGGAGGGGTGTCGGGGTTAGCCGCGGCGGCGCTGCTGGCCAGCCGTGGGGTGGCGGTGGCGATCCACGAGCGGAAAGGGGGATGCGGCGGCCGCTTCGCCGGGGGGTGGCAAGTTTTAGAGAACGGTTCGTGTCCCGAGGACGTCCTAGCGGAGCTGGAGGCCATGGGCATCCGCACCACCTTCCAGATGGTGCCGGCGCGGCGAGCGCTCTTCCTAGACGGCGTCGGCGGTGTGCACGAGGTGGCCAGTGGCGACCCATTCGCCTACTTCGTGCGCCGGGGCAGCGGTGTTGGCACCCTGGATGACGCTCTCTGGCGGCAGGCGCAGGAGGCTGGCGCGGTGTTTTCCGCTGCCAGCGAGACCCCTGCACGGATCGACGTGGTGGCCACCGGGCCCCGGCAGGCGGACGGGGTGGCCAGGGAGTTGGTTTTCTCCTCCGACCTTCCCGACACCGTAGCGGTGCTGTTTGATCCGCGCTTGACACCCACCGGCTACGCCTACCTGTTTTGCTTCGACGGTCACGCCACCTTCGGGGTGGCCCAAGTGCGCGGCGTCGCTGGCTTGGCACACGCCCGCCAGGCAGCCTGGCAGCGCTTCCGGCAGGTGCTGGGTGAGTTTGCCGTGGACCGCCTGCACGAGGGCGGCCAGTTCATGAACTTCGCCATCCCGGCGCACCTGTCCGGACGCGACGGGCGTTGGTACGTGGGGGAGGCCGCCGGTGTCCAGGACTATCTCTTTGGGCTCGGCAACCGGTTGGCGCTGCGCTCGGCGGCGCTGGCGGTGGACGGGCTGTTGGGCCGCTGGGACCACGGGGCGTTCTCCAGCCGCATTGGCCAACCGATGGTCACCAGTGTGGCGCTGCGCTTCGCCTACGAGCGGGCGGGCAAGAGAACCTTCGCTGCGCTGTGCCGGAGGGCAGCCGCCGGGGACTTCCGCCAGTTGCTGTTGCGGCTGCAGCGCCCGCGGCCGGCAGTGCGCACTCTCGCGCGCCTGGTGATGGCAGCGTGGCGGGAGCGCCGTGGCTGTCGGCATGCAACGGTGTGCAGCTGGTGCCGGAGGCGGCAGCGGTGAGGGCGGCACGCGCTGCAGTCCGGGCGCTGACCAAACGGCGCGGCGCAAATTTCTCGCTGGGGTTTCGCCTGCTGCCGCCCGCCAAACGCCGCGCCGTCTACGCCGCGTACGCCGCCTGTCGCGTGCCCGACGATATCGTTGACGAGAGTGAAGGCGACGCTGCCGGCGCCCCAGAAGGCGCCCGCCTGGACAGCTGGGCCGCGGAAATCGAAGCGACCTATGCGGGCCATCCGGGCACTTCGGTGACCTACGCCCTGGCTGAGGTGCTACGGGACTTCCCCATCCCCCGCCAGGCGCTGCTGCGCCTGGTGGAGGGGTGTCGCATGGACCTCCAGCGCTCCCGGTACGGCTCCTTTGCCGAGCTGGAGCGTTACTGCGACCTGGTGGCCGTGACTATTTCGGAGATCTCCTTGGCGATCTTCGGGTTGGTGAGGGAAGAGGGGCGGGCCCTGGGTAGGCACCTGGCACTGGCGCTGCAACTCACCAACATCTGCCGCGATGTGCGAGAGGATTTGGGCAGGGGACGCGTCTATTTGCCCGCGGACGAGATGGCCGAGTTCGGCGTCAGTGTGCACGACCTCGAGGGAGGTCGGGTGGATACCCCCGCGTACCGGGCGCTCATGACCTTCCAATGCCGCCGCGCCCGCACCCACTTCGCCGCCGCCAACCCGCTGCCCGACTGCCTGGCCGGGGACTCGCGGGCGGCTGTGCGGGTGATGGGGGGGGTATACCGCCGCATTCTGGATCGCATCGCCCGCGACCCGGTGGCGGCCTTCCATCGGCGGGTGGAGCTGCCGCCCTGGCAGCGCTGGTGGGCGGTGGCCAGCGGCCTGTGCGGCCAGCCGTTCGTGCCCCTCTGAATCGGCTGTGCGAAGATGGTCCCGTGTAAGGGGGAGCGTGACCCGCGAGGAGCTGTTGCTACTGGCCAACTTTGATGGCTGGGCCACCGACAGGCTGTTGGGGGTGGCGGCGCGGCTCCCCGCGGAGGCGTGGACGCGGCCGGTGGACTCGCGCCTCCCCTGCCTGCGGGACGCCTGCGTGCACCTGGTCAGCGGGGCTGTGGTGTGGTTGGCTCGCTGGCAGGGCCGCCCGCTGACCACGGGACTGCGCGCCGTGGCGTTCGCGTCCGCGGCCGCCCTGCAGCAACGTTGGCATGGGGTGGCGTCGGCGCGGCGGGAGTTTCTCGAGGCGGTTCCCACGGATCAGCTGCTGTCTCCCCTCGCCTATCGCACCGCCAGCGGCCGAGAGCGGAGGGAGGTACTGGCGCTCACCGTGGTGCACCAGGTCAGTCACGCCGCGTACCATCGCGGTCAGATCGTCACCACCCTTCGGCTCCTGGGCGGAGCGATGGTGCACACGGACTTACTGCATTTCCTGCGCACCGGCGGACCGGCACGGGCATGATGGACGTACTGTCGGCCGACGTGGCGGTGATCGGAGGCGGGCCGGCGGGCGCCGCGGCCGCGGTGAGGCTCGCTGAGCAGGGTGTGCAGGTGGTGCTTCTGGACCGCGCCCGCTTCCCGCGCGACAAGGTGTGCGGGGACGGTCTGCTGCCGGACGCCTTCGCACCGCTGGCGCGGCTTGGGGTGCTTGACCAGGTGCGCGAGCGGGCTCACTCGGTACGGGGAATTCGCTTCCAGACCCCATCGGGGGTGCAGGGTTTCGTGCCGGTTGAGGCGCTGGTCATACCCAGGGTGCAGCTGGACGCCCTGTTGGTGGAGCGGGCACGTCTCGCCGGCGCGAGGGTCGTCGAAGGGGCGAGGCTGGAGGGGTTCGAAGGGGAGCGGGGGCGCTGGCGAGCTGCAGTTTTTTCCTTCCGGGAAAGGAACGGCGGGACCAGGGTGGAGGCGGGCTGGTTCGTGCTGGCCACGGGGGCCTCCCCGCGGCCCCGCCAGCTGGCCGGCTTGCGGCCGGCGCCGCGGGCGGGTGCGGCGGTGCGCAGCTACCTGCGCCTTCCCGGCCTGGCCCGGGACGAGCTGTTGATTGTGTTCAAGGGCGGTGGCCTGCCGCGGGGGTATTACTGGGCGTTTCCCATTGGCGACGGCATATTCAATTTGGGGTGCGGGGTGTTCGCCAGCCGGCCCGGCGATCCCTCGCTGGTGGAAGAGGCGCGGGACTTTGCCGGTGAGCTGGGGGCTATGACGGCGCCCGAGCCGGTGCGCGGGGCGCCGCTGCAGTCGTCGTTTCCGAGGCTCGCCGCGGCGAAGGGCAACGTGCTGGCGGTGGGGGAGGCGGCTGGCTTGACGCGGCCGTTTTCGGGGGAGGGGATCGCCTCCGCCCTGGAGAGCGGCCTGCTTGCCGCCCACGCGCTGGGGTCGGGCGAAGGCCCAGATCCAGCGCGGCACTACCGGCGGCTGCTGCAGCGCCGCTTCGCGCGGGAGTTTGCCGCTTACCGCTGGGGCGAGCGCTTGCTGGGGTGGCCGTGGCTGGTGACTGCCCTGGTTCGCCGCGTGGAAGCCTCGGCCACTGCCCGCGCTCGGGTCAAGGCGGTGCTGGCCGCCGTGTCGTCGCCCGCCTCCCTCCTTTCGGTGCGCGGCGTCGGGCGACTGCTGTTGGGCCGCTAGGGCCTGGCCCCCTGCTGGATCCAGCGCGCCACCAGGTCGATCTGTTCTTGGGGCAACTTGCTGGCTGTGAAGAGACCGCGGGGCATCCCCTTCCCCTCCGCGTGGGTGTGGGCGAGCTTGCGCCACAGGTACGACGCCGCCGGGTCGCCGGCCTTGACCAGCACCACCTGCGGTTCGTTCTGAGAGGGACGCTCGAGCATGGCGGCGACGGCGTCGCTGCCCAACAGGTTGAGGCCCTTTTTGGGGCGCTTGGGTCCGTGGCAGTCGCCGCACTCCTTTTCGAAAATGGGGCGCACGGCGGTGGCGTAGGAGAGGGGCTCGTCCGCTCCCGCGGCCACCATGGCGAGGGCGCTGAGAGCGGCGAGGACGACAGGGGCCGTGATTCGCATGCCAGACTCCTTCCCAGGGGCGGCAGCCGAGCGCCACCCCGCGCCAGAAAGTGTAACGTGCGGGCTAGACTATCGTCAGTGCGTATCATCACGTCCCATTTGGGGGCCGATTTCGACGCCCTGGGAGCCATGGCCGGGGCACGCCTGCTCGACCCCTCTGCCCGGCTGGTATTCGCCGGCTCCCAGGAAGTGGCGGTGCGCCGGTTTCTCGCTGCCGAAGCTCTCCGCTTGCCGGAGGTACGGGTGCGGGACCTGCGGCGCGCCAGGATCGAATCGGCCATCGTCGTGGATTGTTCGTCGGCACGCCGTTTGGGCGAGGTGGGTGAGCTCCTTCTGGCTTCCGGATGCCCGGTCACGATCATCGATCATCATCCCTTACCGGATGACCCCCTGCCGGCGGTGGCCCGGCTCACCTCGGAGGCCGCCTCCACGTGTACTGTCCTGGTGGAGGAATTGCGGCGCCGGGGGTTGTCTCCCGATGGAACCACGGCGTCGCTCCTGCTCATGGGGGTGTACGAAGATACCGGTGGGCTTACGTATCAGGATACAACGGCGGCTGACGCCCGTGCGGCGGCGTGGCTGCTGGAGCACGGCGGGCGCCTGGAGTGGGTGCGTCGCTACGTGCTGCGGCCGCTGGAACCCGAGCAGCTGGACCTGCTCAACCGCCTGGTCGAAGGAGCGGTCGAGCATGTGATCGGCGGCGTACGGGTGGCCATCACCGTGGTGCGTCCGGACGAGCGGGTGGAGGAGGCGTCGTACGTGGTCCACCGGTGGGCGGAGATTTTCAATGTGCCGGTGGTTCTGGCGATTCTCGAGGTGCCGCCCCAGTTGGTGGTCATCGCTCGCTCCGCCACCTCTTTGGTGGACGCTGGGCGGTTGCTGGCGACCGTCGGTGGGGGCGGCCACGCCACCGCCGCCGGCGCCCGCTTGCGGCACCGCAGCGCCGTGGAAGTGGGCCAGGGGCTGCTGGCGGAGATCGCCCGCATGGTGTCGGCGGCGGTGACGGCGGCCACTATCGCCACCCCATACCTCCATACCTGCGATGCCGCTGACACGGTGGAGCGCGCCAAGGACCGCATGCTGCGGCTGCGCATCAACGCCATGCCGGTGGAGCGGGACGGCGCCCTCATCGGGATCGTCACCCGCCAGGTGTTGGATCAGGCGCTGGCTCAGGGTTTACGGGAGAGGGCGGTGACCACGGTGATGCGCCCCCATGTCCCAGTGGTGCCCGGCAACGCCACCGTGGAGGAGGTGGAACGGGCCTTCATGGAGGAGCAAACGCGGCTGCTGGTGGTCCAACTGCCCGACGGTTTCGGGGCGATCACCCGTATGGACCTCTTTCGGCGGTTGTACCAGCGCCAACTGGACGAGGGCGGACGGGTGGATCGGCGGGTCGCCGGGGTGCGCTTGGTCACCCACAACGTGGAGCATCGCCTGCGGCGGGGTTTGCCAGCGAGGTTGCAAGAGCCCCTCGAGGTACTGGGCGAGGTGGCCAACGAGATGGGGATGCGCGCGTTCCTGGTGGGAGGGGCGGTGCGGGACACCCTCCTCGGTCGCCCCCTGGAGGACTGCGACGTGGTGGTGGAGGGGAACGGCTTGATGGTGGCCGGGGCGCTGGTGGAGCGACTGGGCGGACGCTACCATCCCCACGAGCCGTTCCTCACTGCAGCGGTGCAGTTGCCGGGCGGGGTACGCATCGATGTGGCTACGGCCCGCACGGAGTTCTACCGCACCCCTGCCTCGCTGCCCGAGGTGGTCAGCTCCGCGCTTCGGCAGGATCTCTACCGGCGCGACTTCACCATCAACGCCATGGCCATTGCTCTCAACCGCGGTCACTTTGGCGAGCTGTTGGACTACTTCGGCGGCCAGAAGGACTTGCAGCGCCGCCAGATCCGCGTGCTGCACTCGCTGTCCTTTTTGGACGATCCGACCCGCGCCATCCGCGCCGTGCGCTTCGCCGTCCGCTTGGGGTTCGAGATTGCCGCCGAGACCCGTCACCTGGTGCGGGTCGCGGCGGAGGAGAAGGTGTTCACGCGCCTGTCCAGCGGTCGCCTGCGGGATGAGCTCCAGGACCTGCTCAACGAAGGGAACGTCGCCAGTGCCCTGGCCGAGCTGGATCGGTTGGGGGTGCTCGGCGAAGTGATTCCGGGGGTGCGCTGGAGCGTGTCGCTGAGGCGCCTGCTCCACGAGTTGGAGACGCTGCTCACCTGGGCCACTTTGGAGGGGGTGTACAGCGGGCCCCGTTGGCACGTTTTTCTGGCGGCGTTGGCCTTTCGCAGCGGCGAGGAGGCAAGCCGCGCCATGGCGGACCGGCTAGCGCTCAGCGGCGATCTGGCGCGCCACGTGCTCTCCGCCCGCGGCGAAGTGGAGAAGCTGTTGGCCGCCGCCGCGCGGGGAATGCCGGCGCGGATCTCCAAGGTGTTGACGGCGGTGGAACGGGCGTCCAGCGTGCTGGCGTTGGTGGCCATGGCCGCCGCCGGTGAGGAGGCGCGCTCTCGGCTGCACCGAGCGCTCTCGCTGGTGCGTCGCGATCCGTTGCCGATCAGCGGCGCGGATTTGGTAGCCGCCGGAATGCCTCCGGGACCCGCCGTGGGCGAGGCGCTGAGGCGCACCAGGGCCGCATTGGTCGACGGCGAAATCCAGGCCGATCAGGCGCTGGCTTTCGCCCTCGCCACCCAGGGGGAGAGGAACAGGCGATGATCTGGCTCGTTCTTGCTTTGGCGGCGCTGGCGCCTCCCACCTACCTGGTGGAGCGTGTGACGGCGAGTGAGCAAGGGGTGGTGCGGGTGACCGTGTTCCGCGACCGCATGGCGGTGCTGGCGCGCCGCGCCGGGCAGGGTGAGCCGCAGATCACAGCAGTGCGCCTGGAGGAGTTGGAGTACGCGGTGGTGGCGCAGGTGGTGGAGGAATGCTACGGCGAGCTGAAGCGACAACCGGCGCTGCGAGACGCCTTGGAGGTGGGGAAGACGGAATTCCGACTGGCCCCGCCCAACAAGGAACCCCTGGTGGTGGTGGTGTCCCATACCGCGGTGCGAACCCTTGCCGCCGCGCGGTTGGAGAGGGCGCTGGACGAGCTGCAGCGCCGCATCGAGCAGACTCCCGGCGGGGCGGAAGACCTCAGCTCGTGGGATCCGGTATTGGGGGAGAGGGTCGTGCTGATGGACGGCAGGGAGGGCCGAGTGGCAGCGCTACTGCCGTCGTCAGAGGGGGTGCTGGTGCAACTGGACATCGGGCCGGTGAGCCAGTTCATGACCGTTCCGGAGCTGCGCCGCCGGGCGGTGAGGAGACTGGCGCCGTGAGGATCACCGGCGGCGAGTGGGCGCGCCGCAAGGTGCAAGGGCCCCGCCGCGGCGAGGCTCTTCGCCCCACTCCCGACGTACTGCGCGAGCAGGCCTTTGCGGTGCTGGCACCGCACCTGCCCGGGGTTGACTTCCTGGACCTGTTCGCCGGCACTGGCGTGAACGCGTTGGAGGCGCTGTCCCGGGGGGCCGCCAAGGCGGTTTTGGTGGAGTGCGAGCGGCGCTCGCTGGCGCTGCTGCAGATCAACTTGACGCTGCTGGACGCCCACCGGCGCGCCGAGATCGTCGCGGCGCCTGCCGACACCGCCCTCCAACGGCTGGCTCGCCGGGGGGCGCGCTTTGCGGTTTGTTGGTGCGATCCCCCCTTTGCGCGTTGGTGGTCGGGCCTGGAGGCACTGGTGCTGGCGCGGGCGGTGGGGGTTTTGCCGGCCGGGGCGCTGGTGGTTTTGGAAGCGCCCCCTCAGGGCGTCCCGGAGGCGGAGGGGTTGGACGTGGTGCGAAGGCTGCACGGCGCGTTTTTGTTGCGCGTGCGCTGAGGGTGGCGAAGGCGATGGGGGAGGGTCACATGGAACTGCTGACTGCGGCGCGTAGTGTGCTGGTGGTGATCGATTTGCAGGGCAAGATCATGGAGATGGCGTATCGGTCGACCATGGTCATCAAAGCGGCGGTGCGCCTGCTGCGCATGGCCGAGCTGTTCGGTGTTCCCGTGGTCCTGACCGAACAGTACCCGCGCGGTTTGGGGGTCACCCATCCGCAGGTGCGCGCCGCTTTCGAGGCCCTTACCGCCCCGAAGCGCTTCGTCGAGAAAGTCTCTTTCGGGTGTTGCGGGGAAGCGGCGTTCATGGCCGCGCTGGAGGAGCTGTGCGCCCCGTTGCCCCTGCCGCGGCGGCAGGTGGTGGTGGCGGGGATCGAGGCACACGTGTGCGTCCTGCAAACGGTGATTGAGCTGGTGCGGGCCGGCTACCAAGTGCACCTGTGCTGGGACGCGGTGTCCAGCCGTGGCGAGGAGTACCGCCGCCACGCCTTGAAACGTATGCAGCAGGCGGGGGCGGTGCTCACCAACCACGAATCGGTGGGGTTCGAGTGGGCCCGGGAGAAAGACCACCCCGCCTTCAGGGCCTTTTCCGCGCTGCTCAAAGAGGGACCGCTGGAGTAGCTTGGCCTTTCCGCGGCCGGCAGTTGGGCCGGCGAGGGCGCGCCCACGGTGCAGCGGCACGCCAGTGGGAGCCGAGAAGCCGTGGCGCCGCACCGCCACGCGGCAACCGCCGTGGTCTCAGGCCCAGGTTTCGCTGTCGTCCAAAACACAGCTGCCGCCCCGCCGCTTGGCCGCGTACAGAGCCACGTCGGCGCGCTGCACCAGGCTCGTCACCTCCTGCTCCTGGAACACCGCTGAGGGGGCCACCACCGCCAGACCGACCGACAGCGACACTGAGAGCTGCCGGCCCTCCCAGGGCACACGCAGCTCCTGCACGGCGCGAATCAGCTTAGTAGCCACCAAGGTGGCGCCTTGGCGGTCGGTCATGGGCAGGATGACGGCGAACTCGTCACCGCCAAAGCGCGCCACCGTATCGGTGGCCCGCACCGCCCCACTGAGGATGCCCCCGACGGCCCGGAGCACGGCGTCGCCGGCATTATGTCCGAGGGTGTCGTTGATCTGCTTGAAACCGTCCAGATCCAGCAGGAGGAGGGCGAGGCGAGCCTCCGCCGGCGAGCGGGAAAGGCGTTGCAGCTCTTGCCGGGCAACCTCGAAGAAGCGCCGGCGGTTGGCCAGCCCCGTAAGTTCGTCGGTAGCCGCTAACCACTGCAGTTCCTGTTGTTTGGCTGCTAGTTCGGCGGTCCGGGCGGCTACCTCGGCCTCCAGGCGAGCCGCTAAGGCTTGCGACCGTACCAAGCGCAAGCGCGCCCACCCCCACGCCCCCACGAGGCCCAGGAGGAGGCCGCCACCCCACGCCCAAAGGGTCTGCCACCACGGTGCCGACACCGCGAAGGGAAACACGGCGGGGACTGCTGACCGGCTGGCATCGCTGCCCACGGCTACCGCTTCGAAGCGGTAACGGCCTGCTCCCAGCGAGGCGTAGCGGATCTCCCAATCCTGGGTAGGGACGGACCACTGGGTTTGTACGGGTAGCAGGCGATAGGAGAAGCGAGTAGCGCGTTCGTTGCGAAAACTCAAGCTGGCGAGGCGAAACACGATGGCCCCATGGCGGTAGGGTAGGGTGACCCCGGGGTGCAACTCCCTGCCGTCAAGGGCCCGCACCTGTTCCAGGTGAATGGGAGGCGGGTCGGTACGTGGGGGGTCCCGCGTCGGATCGTACCGCACCAGACCCACGGCAGTGCCGAACCACAAATGGCCTCGAGAGTCTTCCCACGCAGCATTGGCGGTGCCTTCCAGGTCGGGCAGCCCATCGCCCACATCGAAATGGCGCAAGGTCTCCCCTTCCAAGCGATCGAGCCCCTGAGAGGTGTACATCCACACCCGCCCGCGGCGGTCGGGGAGGACTTGCCAAACGAAGTCGTCGGCCAAGCCCCGGCGCCGATCCCAACGCTCCACGCTCCCGTTGCGCACGCGCAGAGCACCATCACCGTTGGTGGCGAGCCAAAGCTCGTCGCCCCGGTGGGCGATACACCAGATCACTTGATCGGTCAAACCTTCGCGAGCCCGCAGGTACTCCACCCGCCAGTGGCGGTCCAGGCGCGCCGCGCCGCCGTCGCGCAGGGCAATCCACAGGGTGCCGTCACGGTCCACTGCCAGTGACAGCGCGCGCAGCCCCCCAATCTCGGGAGGGAGGGGTAGGCACGCTGCGCCCTGGACCAGCGCCAATCCCGCCCAGGTGGCCACCCACACGGCGTGGCCCGCCGCCGGCGCCAACCCGTACACGGCGTTGGCAGGAAGCCCGTGGCGGGCGGTAATGACGCGCTCCACCTGCCCTTCCCGCAGCACCGCCACGCCGCCCACAGTGCCTACCCAGACGGTGCCGTCGTCGCGGGGCAGAAAGGCATACACGCGAGGGCCGGGCAGGGCCGAGCCGGGAAGGGTACGATTGCCGTCCCGCCCTAGAATGAGCACGCCGTTGCGGGTGCCTACCCACAGCCGCCCTCGCTGGTCCTCGGAGATGGCACGTACGAAGGGGTGGGGCAAACCGTCGGCGGTGGTGAGAGTGGTAATCGGACCAGGCACCAGTTTGCCGAGACCTTCGTCGGTGCCCAACCAAAGGTTACCCTCCCGGTCGGCGACGACGCGGTGGATGACCTCGGCCTTCAAGCCCTCCGCCGGGCCCAAGCGCACCGCACCAGTGTCGTCGATCCGGAACAAACCGTCCCGCGACGCCACCCACAGCGTATCGCCGATGGCAGTCAGGTCTTGGATGAAGGCGCGTGGCAACACAGGGACCGTACGCATGAGGTTGCCGTCCGGGGGGGCGCGGTAGAGGCCAGCCTCCGTTCCCACCCACACCCCAGCGCTGGTCACCGCAAACCCTCGCACGGTGGCGGGGGGCAAGTTGGTGGGGACCCTTTCCCAGCCTTTTCCTCCCCAGTGGACCACGCCCCCCTCGTGACCGGCCAGGAGCCGACCTTGCACCTGTCTCACCGCCCAAACGTTGCGCAGGGGGTGGTCTCCGGCGCGGTCGAAGGTGTCGGCCGCTCCCGTGCGGGAGAGCCGGGTGATCCCGGCGAAGGTGCCCACCCACACTCCTCCCTCGCCGTCGGCGGCGAGGCTCATAACGTCGTCGCTGGGCAGGTGGTGAGGGGCGCGAAAACAGCGCTGGACGCGGGGGTAGACCACGCGACAGACGCCACCCCCCGAGGTTGCCACCCACAGGGAACCATCGTTGTCGCTGACCAGATCCTGCACGGTATTGCTGCTGAGGCCGTCCTGGGTGCGCAGGGTGGTGAAGGTGCGTCCGTTGAAGCGGGACAGCCCACCGTAGGTGCCCAGCCACAGGTACCCTTGGGGGTCCTGGGCGATGGCCATGACCTGGCGCTGCGGCAATCCGTCGGTATTTGTGTAGAAGGTGAAGTTGAAGCGAGCGCCCAGCGCTGTTGTGGCCATTGCCAACACTGCGGGGACGATGAGAGAAGTTGTTCGCCAGTCGGGCATGGGCACGCTCGCGGTGACGAGTATAGGGCAGGGATGAGCTGATGCCGAGGGCCAAGTCCGGCCCGCCGCACGATTGACAGGGCGGCGCCCGCGGCCCATTGTGTTGGCGAGACGCCACGCCGAAGAAGGCGAAGGGGGTGAGGCGATGCGCGCGTATCTGGTGTTCACGGGAACGGGACCGATTCTGATCTTGACCACCTTTGCCAGCGTGACCGATCCGCGGCTGGTGGAGAAACTCAAACATAAGGGGATTGAGAAGTTCATCGCCTACGAGGTGTCCGTCGAGCGCACCAGGGAGCTGTACGGGGTTCCGTTCGAGGTGATCGCTCGCGACCTGGCGGGCAGCGAGGACGTCCGCGTGCTGGATTTCAACGGGCACCACATCTTCGCCAACTTTCGGCTGGCGGAGTTGGGCGAGCCCATCAAGCACGGCGACTGAAGGTTGGGGAGGCGCTACTGGGCACCGCTTCCGGGGGGAGGGGTGGGTGATTCACGGCATATCCGGTGCGCCCGCAGAAGTCAGCGAGGTTACGCAGTGCGAGCAGGTTGCAGCACCCCACCCGGGGCCGGGGGGTGGGGAGCGGTACAAGGACGCGCTCACGAGGCTTGAACCAGTAGCTGGTAAACCCGTGTTCCTCGAGCAGTGAGTACACCTCCCCCGCAGCGTATCCGTAGCGTGCGCAGTGCTCCTCACAGGCTTCCCACAGCACCGCCGCCACCCGCGGCAGCGTGGCGCAGGCCCCGCGCAAAACGGCCAGTTCGTACCCCTCCACGTCAATCTTCAAGAGGGCGATGGGGCGGGGAACCGCCGGGGCGAGGGTGTCCAGGCGGCGCACGGGGACGCGCAAGGGTGCCTGCCCTTGAGGTAGGACCGCGTTCTCGTCGTCCTCCCAGCGGTCGCTGAAGGCCACCTCGCCGTCGTGGTCACCGATGGCCAAGTTGAGGGTGGTAATGTTGGCGAGCTGATTGCGGCGCACGTTTTCTTGAAGGTACGTGAAGATCCGGGGGTGCGGCTCGATGGCAACGACTACGCCTTGCTCACCCACCTGCTGTGCTGCCGCCAGGGCGTGGGTTCCGATGTTGCTACCCACATCCACCACCACGTCGCCGGGCCGCAAGTAGGCGGCGAGGAGGAGTTCGTCGTCCAGGCGCGCGGCGGGGTCGAGGAAGAGTGCGGTGGAGAGCGAGGTGGGGAAGTAGGTCAATGTGTACCCGGGACGGTGGATGGAGAAGAGGGTGGTGGTGCCGGTTTGTAGCAGGAACTCGGCAGCCAAGCGCTTCCAGAAGTGCCCGCTCTCCCGCGCGGCGCGCCAGAGGGTGGCCAGCTTGCGGGTCAATCCCATGCCGTGGCTCCCCCGCGAGGGGGGGAGTTGGGTTCGCCGTTGGGGCGCAACACCAAAACCTCTCCCCGGCGGTGAAGGCGCAAGCCCAGGGCAGCAAACAGTCCTGGCAGGCGAGCCAGTGGCAGGCCCACCACCCCTTGTACGTTGCCATCCACGCGCGCCACCAACACAGCACCCTTGCCCTGCACAGCGTAGGCGCCGGCCTTGTCGTCGCCGTCGCCGGTGGCCACGTACCAGTGCAGGAGTTCATCGGAAAAGTTAGCGAAGGTCACGGTGGCGGCCTCCAGGTGCGACACCTCCCGTCCCGCCCAGATGACGGCGGTGGCGGTGAGCACCGTGTGGGTTCGCCCGCGCAAGAGGGTGAGGATTTTAGCGGCCTCGGCGCGATGGCGAGGCTTGCCGAAAATCTCCTCACCCAACACCACCGAGGTGTCCGCCGCGAGGATCGCGGCGTCGGGGTGGAGGGCAGCGGCGGCCCGAGCCTTGGCGGTGGCGATGCGCTGGACGTGGACCACCGGTGGTTCGCCCGGTTGGCGGGATTCGTCCACCGCCGGGACGACGTAGCTTACCGACAGTCCCAAGCGCGCAAGGAGCTCCCGTCGCCGCGGTGAGGACGAGGCTAGCACCAAGGGTACCGGAGGTCCCGTCATGGGAAAGCGGGTAGGCAGCCCTGATACGGCTGCGGCGGGTCGCCCAAAGCGCTGGGGGTGTGGGGGAGGACGCCCCAGGAAAGGGTAGTCCAACACCGCGGCGACAACCCGCTGTTGGTGCCCGCAGAGGGGGGCGTTGCTGGGGAAAAGGGCGCCGCCACGGTGGCATTGTAGCGGGAGAGGAGCCGCCAGGGACGAGGGTACGGTGGCTCACCTGTGCCGCCCTGACTCTCCTGCGGCTCTGGGGATGGCCGTGGGGCGCCCGTTTTCGTCCACGTTCACGTAGGTGATCACGGCGTCGGTGACCCGCCTGGGGGCGGCTTCGCTTTGCAGGCGCTGGGCCTCCACGCGCACGCGCACGGTGATGGAGGTGGTGCCGATGGTCAGAAGCTCCCCGTAAAACGACACCACGTCCCCGACGTACACCGGCTGGTGGAATTCCACCTTCTCCATGGCCACCGTGACCACCCGGGAGGCGCCGTGCAGGTGCGCTTCGATGGCCCCAGCTTGGTCGATGTAGGAGAGGATGATGCCCCCGAAGATAGTTCCGTGTGGGTTGGTATCCCGGGGGAGCAGGGTGACGCGAATGGCTGGTTGACGAGACTCTGCGATGGGCATGGGCAAAGCATACCTTGGGCCGAGACAGGCCGATGGCGGCGCGGTGGTGTGCCGCTTGTTGTTCCCGATCAGCGGGCCAGGGGGGTGTCGCAGCGGCGCAGCGCCCAGCGCGCCCGGGTGACCGACTGTCCAGGCTCGGCGGCGCTGTAGAACACCCAGACCCCACCGTCGCCTACGAAGGGCTCGGGTTCGGCGATGGCAAGACCGAGGGGTAGGGAGACCCGCCACTGCCGCTGGGGATGCGCCAGCACAGTGGCGAGCCAGATCTCCCCAGGCTGTCCCAGAGCGGTGTCGTAAAACCCTTGCCCCCTCTCATTGACCTGGTACGTGGTGAAAATCTGCCCAGAGACATGAATCGGTTCGTGGGACTGAGCCAAGGCGGGATCCAGCAGAGAGGAGGCAGGGGGGGTGAGGCTCTCGCTGGGCACAAACCAACGTTGGTCGGCACGGCGCGTGTAGACCATGCTCGTGGCGGTACCGTCGAGGCCGGTGAGTACGAAGTGGTGTTCACCGAAGCGAAAACCGTAGGGATCCACGTGACTGTGGTTGGTGTCGGTGACATCCCGAGCAACCCTAGTGGGGATGAGAAACTCTCGCACCTGGACCCGCCCGCGGGCGTCGCGGGCTCCGTAGGTGATGGCCTCCTCCCCGCGTAAAAAGCGGGCGAACCCGAAATCCATCGGTGCAAAGCCCCGGGCCGGCCGAGCTTGGCGCTCGATGGTGAACTCCACGGTGGGTTGGGCCAAGTCCATGAAGCGAAGCTCGAACCAATCGTTCAGGTTCTGCGCGTCGTAGCCGCCGCCGGGCACTTCCTCGTTGACGATCCAGTACAGCAGCCCGTGCTCCCGATGGGGAAGATCAGCCGCATAGATCGCCCGGCGCAGGAGGTCGGCAGCGGCGGGGAGGATCTCCACATCGCCGGTGGTGGCGCCGGTGGGCCGAACTCGTACCAGGCGACCTTGGCGGTCGGCGCCCAACTAGTACGGCCCGCGGGCATCACGGCCCGGGTTGGCCCGTGCCCAAAGGTACGAGTCGAACGCTCGAAACCCCTTGCCGTCCCAGGGGATCAGCTCGCCGCTGGCAGGATCCACGCGGCAGTGCCAGACGGTGCCGCGGCCGCTGCCGTCTTGGGTCTGTTCGAACCACACCATGAACTCACCGGTGGCGCTGAACTCCACGTTGGCGTAGCTGATGTTGGGGTTCCCCACCTCCACGTCGCGGGGGCGAAAGGGCATGGGCGCCTCACCCCGCCCGAGGCGGCGACGCACCCGCTGGGGTTCTGGCGGGGAGGACGTGGGGGAGAACGCCTCGCCCAGCAGCGCCGCTGCCATCACTGCCGCCAGTGCCACGCTCCGACCCAACACCCAGGGATGTGCCATGGCCAGAGAGACGAGCCGCAGCGAGGGAGGTTGACCGCCCACAATCGCGGTGGTCGCAAGGCCTGTGCTAGTGTTGGCGCCAGGGGGCGAGAGCGTGGCGAGGGGTTTTTGGCGCGCATTGCACTGGCAAATTTTCGCGGCCATGGTGCTGGGGTTGGCCAGCGGGGCGCTGTGGCCCGAGGCGACGTTGGCCCTCGGGTTTTTGGGCGACATCTTTTTGAAGCTATTGAAACTCATCACCATCCCCCTGATCACTTTTTCCCTGGCGGCCGGAGTGGCGTCTATCGGTAACCTTCGGGGGGTGGGCCGGATCGGCGCCAAGACCTTTCTTTACTATCTCTTCACCAATGCTGCGGCGGTGACCATCGGCCTCGTGCTGGTCAACCTCATCCAGCCGGGTAAAGGGGTTTCTCTGCCCCTCAAGGAGGCCCCCCAGTCGGTACTGGAGGGCAAGACCTCGGTGGCGGAGATCCTTCAGGGAGTCATCCCCGACAACCCGGTGGCCGCCATGGCGTCCTCCAACTACTTGCAGGTGATCTTCTTCGCCTTGGCGGTGGGGGTCTTCTTGACGCTTTTGGAGGGGGAGCGGCGACGGGTGTGGATGCTCTTCGTGGAGGGGGGGTTCGAGCTTTTCATGAAGATGACCGCCGCCATCATCCGACTTGCCCCCATAGGCGTTTTCGCCCTGCTGGGTCGCACCATCGCGCAGGTGGGGTTGGGGGTGCTGGCGCCCCTCGCCTGGTACCTGGTCACGGTAACCACTGCGTTGGCGTTGCAAGGGGTGGTGGTACTACCGCTGCTGGTCTGGGGGTTGGCACGTCGCGCCCCTGGCGCCTACGCCCGGGCCTTCGCGCCGGCGCTGCTGACCGCATTTTCCACGGCTTCTTCCAACGCTACTCTGCCCCTTTCCATGACCTGCGCCACCCAGCGCGCCGGCATCTCCACCCCCATCGCCACCTTCGTACTGCCGTTGGGGGCGACCATCAACATGAACGGCACGGCCCTTTACGAGGCCGTGGCGGCCTTGTTTATTGCCCAGGTGTACGGCATCCAGCTGAGTATCACCCAGCAGTTGATCGTGCTGTTGACGGCGTTGCTGGCGGGCGTGGGGTCGGCGGGGATTCCCATGGCCGGGTTGGTGATGATGGCCATCGTGCTGCGCAGTGTCGGACTGCCGCTGGAGGGAATCGGCTATATCATCGGCGTGGACCGCATCCTCGACATGGCGCGCACAACCGTCAACGTATGGGGCGACATGGTGGGCTGCGCGGTGGTGGAGCGCAGCGAAGGAGGGTGAGCCATGGGGGCGAGTCGTGCCGTCGCGGCGATGATGATGGTGTGGAGTGGGGTTTGCTTCGCCCAGGTTCGCGATCCCGTGCTTCCCGTGTTCAAGGCGCAAGCCGAAGTGGAGAAAAAGCTGGTGGCTACCAACTTGGCGGAGCTGGAGAAGGCCCAGGACCAGCTGCGCGCCGCCAGCGATCGTGTGCTGCGTTTGGGGGACGATCTGCTGCGCGCCGAGCGCGAAGGCGAGGATATGGCCAGCTTCACCGCGCGGGTGGCGGATCTGCGGCGGGCCGAAGCCGAGCTGACCCAGGCGATCGCCGCCGCCCAGCAGCTGCGGGCAACCCTCGCCGCCCGGCGCGGTACCCTGGAGCAGCTGCAGGCGGAGATCGCGCGCCTGGAGGCGGGCGGAAAACCCACCGACGAGGTGTCGGGTCGCTGGCAGGTGACCATCGAACCTGGCGGGTTGAAGGGCACCTTCGATCTGGAGTTATCGGGCACCATCGTCACAGGGGTCTACTCCCTAGCAGGGGGGTGGAAAGGGTCGCTACGGGGCACGCTGGTTGGCCAGAACCTGCGTCTGGAGCGGATCGATGCGCAACTGGGTTTTGTCGCCGTGTTCACCGGCCGGTTGGTGACGCGGGGTGACGAGAAACGCCTGGAAGGGCGATGGGACGCCACTAACCTGGTAGCCGGGGGGCCAGTAGCCGGCACCTGGGTGGCTCGCCGCGAGCCGGCACCGTAAACGGGGAGGAGGGGGTGGTTGGTGGCCGGGTAGACCGTCGGGCTGGCCAGCGAGGTGGCCCCGCCGCGCTCCACGTCAGGAACCGGCACGCACCAGGGAAGACGGCAGCAGGCCTGGGGAAGTGAGGCAGAAGATGCTGAAGAATCCACTCATCACAGCGGTGGCTGGAATCCTACTCGGTTTCTTTCTGGGGTACGCCGTTGGCCAGCAGCAGCCTGTGGCGCCGCAGCACGGCGGGGCGAGGGGGGCGGGGGACCCCCACGCGGGGGTGCCCGGGGCGCCGCCGCTGCCCGGCATGCCGCAGTCGCCGCCGGCGGGGGGCCGCGCCATGGCCACCGCCGATCCGCAGCTGCTGGAGGCAGCACGGGAGCTGGAACGGCTGCTGGCTACAGATCCCAACCACTACGAGCATCTCGTGCAGATGGGAAACGTGCAGTACGACCTGGCTAACTGGCCGAAGGCGATCCACTACTACGAGAAGGCGCGGGCGGTGCGCGATGACTCCGCCGACGTGATGACCGATCTCGCCGTGGCCTACCGGGAGGCTGGCCAGCCGGCCAAAGCCATCGAGCTGCTGGACCGTGCCGCCGATTTGAGTGAGGCCCACTGGCAATCCCGCTACAACGCCGCGGTGGTGCGGTTGTTCGACCTCGACGACGTCGCTGGTGCCAGCGCGGAGCTGGCCAAGCTCGAGGCTTTACGGGCCACCATCAAAGAAATTCCCGACCTGACTCCGCTCAGGCAGGAGATTGCGCGGCGGCAGCGGTGACTCGCACCGTCTTTCTCTTGCTCCTGCTGTACGTGATCTGGCGCGTCGCCGGGTGGTTCGGGCGCCGCCGGCGCTTGGAGTACGTCCAGCGGCAGGAGGCGATGGGAGCCCTGCAGCTGGTGCGATGCGAGCGCTGCGGCGCCTACGTGAGCCCGGCCGAGGTGCGGGAGGAGGGGCGCTGGCCGGCTCGTCGGCTGGTGTGCGCGGCGGGGTGCGGAGGTGAGGGGGGCGGAGGCGAGCCACGAGACGCCGGGTCGAAGGTGCGGTCATGAGCGTCTCGCCAGCCCAGCGGCGCGCCGAGTTAGTTGCCGTGGGGGCGGCGCTGGAGCGCCAAGGGTTGTTGCGCGGGTGCGAGGGCAACCTGTCGTGCCGGCTGGGCGACGGGACCGTGCTGGTGACGCCGCGAGGAGTCCCCAAAGGCCGATTGGCCGGTTGGTCCCTGGTAGCCGTGGGGCTCGACGGACCGTTGCCACCCGAGGCCTCCAGCGAAGTGGCCATGCACCTGGAGGTCTACCGCCGGGTCGCCAGCATCGCTGCCATCGTGCACGCCCATCCCCCCGCCGTGCTGGCCCTCACCCTGGCGTGGCCGTCCGACCCGGCTCCCGATCCGTCCTTGCTGGCAGAAGGGGAGGTGCTGCTGGCGACGGTGGGGGTGATCCCTCCCCATCCCCCCGGTTCCCAGGAACTGGCCAGGGCGGCGGCGGCCACCCTGGCGGGCACCCCAGTGGCGGTGATGCTGCACCACGGCGCCGTGGCGGTGGCCGAAAGCCCTTTGAGAGCGCTGGAACGCATGGAGTTGCTGGAGCTTCTGGCGCGCGTGGAGCTACTCCGACGTGCACGAGCCGTCCCCACTCTTTGAGGCCCCCGGCTTTCCGCCGGGCACCCCGCTGGCGGAGCGACTGCGCCCGCGGTCCCTTGACGAGGTGGTGGGCCAGGAGGCTCTGCTCGGCCCCAACGGCGCCCTGCGCGCCATCGTCGCCCGGCGGGAGCTGCCGTCGCTGGTGTTCTGGGGCCCTCCCGGGTGCGGCAAGACGACCTTGGCGCGGCTGCTGGCGCAGGCGGTGGAGGCCGAGCTGGTGGCCTTTTCGGCGGTCGCGGCGGGGGTCAAAGAGGCCCGCGAGATCATGGAACAGGCCCGCCGCCGGCGGCGCAGCAGTGGGCGGACGACGGTGCTGTTCGTGGACGAGGTGCACCGCTTCAACAAGGCGCAACAGGATGCGTTTTTGCCCTTCATCGAAACCGGCGACATTACCCTCATCGGCGCCACAACCGAGAACCCCTCCTTCGAACTCAACCGCGCGCTGCTCTCCCGCGTCAAGGTGTACGTCCTAGAACCTTTGGACGACGACGCCATCCGCACGCTCCTCCGGCGGGCCTTGAAGGATGCCCAGCGGGGTCTGGGGGGTCGCGGCCTCACCCTCCACCCGGCGGCCGAAGATGCGGTGGTCCTGGCCGCCGCCGGGGATGCCCGTGCGGCGTTCAACCTGCTGGAACTGGCGGCGCAGGCCCTCCCCGGGGCGGGCGAGATCAGCCGGGATCTGGTGGTGCGCATGGCGCAGCGGCGGCTGGCGCTGTACGACAAGGAGGGGGAGGAGCACTACAACCTCATCTCGGCGCTGCACAAGTCCATCCGCAACTCCGACGTGGACGCTGCCCTCTACTGGCTGGCGCGCATGCTGGAGGGCGGCGCCGACCCGCGCTTTTTGGCTCGCCGCCTGCTGCGGGTGGCCTGCGAGGACGTGGGTCTCGCCGATCCCCGGGCGCTGGAACAGGCCGCCGCGGCCGCCGCCGCGGTGGAACACGTGGGCATGCCCGAGGGTGCCCTCGCCCTGGCGCAGGCGGCGGTTTACCTGGCGCTGGCGCCCAAGTCCAACGCCCTCTACACCGCCTACGGAGCCGCCCAAGAAGCCGTGCGCCAGCGGCCGCCCTACCCGGTGCCGCTGCACCTGCGCAACGCCCCCACGCGGCTGATGCGCCAGCTTGGCTATGGGGAGGGGTACGAGTACGCCCACGACCTGCCTGGCAAGGTGGCGGCCATGGCCTGCCTGCCGGAGGAGTTGGCCACTCTGCGCCTCTACCAGCCTGGCGAGGAGGGTTGGGAGAAGCGGATCCGCGAGCGCCTGGCAGAGCTGGCGGCGCGCCGTCAGAATGTAGGTACCAGGTCCGGCTAAGTTGATACGTGATCCATTGAAATCTTTGCTTCTTTTGTTGGTGGCCTCTCAGCCCTTGAGAGAGTTCTGCTGACCTCACCTGCCCTTGACAGGCCAAGGCCCCCCCACCGGGTGCCACTGGGCACCCCGGTTGCGACACCGAGGTACCCCTTCACCGGTCGGTACTGGCCTCGGCCCAGGTCCGTTACCGGGGGCGCGCCATTGCTGCACGGCGACGATCGTCCACGGCGCCGGCGCCGCCATTGTGGTTGGATCCGGCAGCTCCGACGTCAGCGGCTGCCGCCCCACGCCCGGCCGGCGCTGGGCTACCAGGAGACTTATGCGAAGCCCACCGGCCGTGGCGCCGGCGCCGTCTCGCCCCCAGGGCATCCCTTGTGCCTGACTGTCAAGGTTTTACCTCGCTCGAAGGATGGGTACCCGCCCCTGGTGGAGGGTGCTCCTGTGGCAGAATTTCGCACGATGGTGGCCGGAGGAGGGAGGAGCTTGGTGGCTGGTAACGGCCGGGGTGGCAGCTGTAACGGCCGGGGGTGGGCCCGGCACGACCGGCATTTTCTCGCCGTCTTGCAGGGACGCCTGGATGCTGCGGCGCGGCGGGCGGGGCGCCACGTGACCTGCCGGCTGGGGTGTACCGAGTGCTGCGTCGGACCTTTTGACATCACGCCCCTGGACGCCTGGCGGTTGCGCGACGGCCTAGCCCGCCTGGCGGTGCGGCGCCCGCAGGCGGCGGCAGAGATGGTGGGGCGGGCGCTGGCGCAGTGGGCGCGGATGGCTGGGGCGTTTCCAGGGGACCCGGCGCGGGGCCTCCTCAGCGAGGAACTAGCTGCCCGGCAGGCCTTCTTCGAGACCTTTGCAGCCCTGCCCTGCCCGGCGCTCGACCCGGCGACCGGGGCGTGTCAGCTGTACGACAGCCGCCCGATTTCCTGTCGCACCTTTGGCCTGCCCATCCGCTGCGGTGATCAACTACTCCCCCCTTGCCGCCTCAACTTCACCGCCGCCACGCCGGAGGAGATCGCCGCGGCAACGGTGGATCCCGATCCCGACGACCTGGAAGGGGAGTTGCTGCAACGCTGCGGGGCCGAGGCCGGCGATACCATCGTGGCCTGGGTGCTGGCCCAGCCGTTGCAGCGGTGAAGCTGCCGTCTAGGAGGTCAGTTGCTCGGCCAGGCGCGTGGCTTCGACGATGCAGGCGTTCACCGCCACGCCGCCGTAGCCGTTGCCCAAGAGGTAAAGCCCGGGGACGGCGGCGGCCCCCCGCTGGATGGCAGCCACCCGACTGGTATGGCCGAGGGTGTACTGGGGAATGGCCTCGCTGTGGCGGACGATGTGCACCAACTCGGGCTGCGGGTTGCCGCCCAGCAAGGCATCCAGCTCTTGGCGGACCAGAGCAAGGATTTCCCCATCCTTGAGGTGGGCCAAGTGAGGGGCGCGGGCGCCGCCAACCAAGGTGCGCAGCAGGGTCGCCCCGGCCGGGGCTTGGGCAGGGAACGTACTGGAGCAAAAGATAGTGCCTAGGATTCGTCGGTGCTCTCGACCCGGCACCAAAAACCCGAAGCCTCGGGTGGGGTGGCGAAACGGGCGAGGGGAGGCGTACCCGGTCATCACCACGGCAACGGGTACCGAAGGGATCTCCCGCAGCGCCGCCAGGGCCCCGGCATCGAGCACCTCGCCCAAGAGCGGCGCGGCGGCCGCCGGTGGGACCGCTGCCACCACCTGGCGGGCGCGCAGCTCCTCCCCGTCGGCCAGCGTCAACACGAAGTCGGCGGCGGTGCGCCGGACGCGGGTCACCGCGGCATTGGTGCGCGCCCGCTGGGCGAGAGCGGCCGCCAAAGTGTCGGTGAGCTGCTGCATGCCGCGCCGGAAGGTGGTGAGGGTGCCGCCCGGTCCCGCCGGGCCACCGGGGCGTGGCGAGGTGGCACCAGCGGCCCTGTGCCGGGAACCCTCTCGCCGCAACGCCAGCATCGCCCGAAAGAGCGAACCGTACGTCGCCTCCATTTCGCGCATGCGGGGAAAGGTTGCCGGCAGGGAGAGCTGGCGCGCGTCGCCCGCAAAGACGCCGGTAACCATTGCGTCGACCAAAACTTCCGCGGCCTCGAGGCCGATCCGGCGGCGGGCGAACTCGAACACCGTCTCATCGCCGCCGCGGGGACCGCGCTGCAGCGGTTCCAGAAGGACGCGCAGGCGCCCTCCCAACGACAGCACGTCCGACCGCAGAAAGGCCGGCGGCGACAGGGGCACCCGCCGGAGGCGTCCGTCGCGCACGATGAAGCGGTCGCCGGCTTCGTCGGCGGCTCGCAGCAGCTCGCCCTCTAACCCCAAGTCCCGCGCCAGCTGGAGGGTCTCGGGGACGTTGTCCAGGAAGCCCTGGGGCCCCCACTCGCAGCAGTACCCGTCCAGCCAGTCTGTCTGAAGTTTGCCCCCCACCCGCGCTTCCCGCTCCAGCACCACCACGTCCATGGAGCTGCGGCGGGTGACCTGATAGGCGAGGGTGAGGCCCGAGACCCCGCCGCCGATGACCGCCAGGTCGTGGGTGCGTGCAGGGCGCGGGGCGGGTGCGCTGGCCACGGGACCCTCACACGGTGCGGGAGTACAGCACGGGCTGCACCCCGCCTCGCAGGTAAGCGTCGAAGGGCATGCAGATGTTGCGGATAAAGACTCGCCCGCGGGGCGTTACGCGCACGCCGTCGGCATCTACCCTCACCAAGTTGTCCCCCGCGAAGTCGCGCCTGAGTTCCTCCAGTTCGACGGCGAAGTACTTCTCGGGGTCGACCTGGAAGGTGCGTTCAAGCCACCCAAAGTCCAGGTTGAAGGTGCAGATCAGGCGGCGGATGACAGCCCCCCGCAGGTCGTCTTCCCCGCTGCGCCAGCGACCGCGCTCCACGGGGAGCTCGCCGGCGGCGACGATACGGCCGTAGCGGGCCAAGTTCTTTTCGTTTTGGACGTAGCTGCCCCCCACGTCCCCGATGGCGGTGGTGCCGATGCCGATCAAGTCGGTGCCTGGCTGCACCGTGTACCCCATGAAGTTGCGGTGGAGGGTGCCGCAGGCCAGCGCCCGCGCCAGCTCGTTTTGCGGCCGGGCGAAGTGATCCATGCCGATGAAGGTGTACCCGGCTGCCAAAAAACGCTCCGCTGCGGCGCGAAAGATGAGGAACTTCTCCCACCCGCGCGGCAGGGGGAGGGCCTCCAGGGCGCGCTGGTGGGGTTTAATCCACGGGACGTGAGCGTAGGAAAACACCGCCACGCGGTCGGGCACCAGATCGGCGATGACGTGCTCGGCGGTGCGGGCGAAGCCCTCGGGGGTCTGATGGGGCAGCCCGTAGATGAGGTCCAGGTTCACTGACGAGAACCCCAGCTGGCGCGCCAGATCCACCTGGTGGCGGGTCAGCTCCAGCGGCTGTACGCGGCCCACGGCGCGTTGCACCGTGTCGTCGAGGTCCTGCAGCCCCATGGAGATACGGTTAAAGCCCAGCTCCCTCAAGGTGGCCAAGTGGTCGTCGCTGGTGACGCACGGATCCACCTCCACCGCCACCTCCGCCCCGGCAGTGAGGGTGAAGTGCGCGGTGAAGGCGGCGTGCAGGCGGCGGCACTGGGCCGGGGTGAGAAAGGTGGGGGTGCCGCCCCCCCAGTGCAGCTGCGCCACCTGCCGGCGTTCACCCAGTGCTGCCGCCACCAGCGCCAGTTCCTGTTCCACGTGGTCCAAGTAGGCGTCCTCGATCCCCCGGCGCCGGGCGATGACCACGTTGCACCCGCAGTAGCTGCAACGAGCTTCGCAGAAGGGGATATGGATGTAGAGGGAGAGGGGCTCGTGGGGCTTGCCGGCGGCGCGGGCGAGGGCTACGCGGTAATCGCCGGCGCTGAACTGGGGGGTGAACTGGGGCGCTGTGGGGTACGAAGTGTAGCGGGGGCCCGGCCGGTCGTAGCGGGCCAACAGCTCGGGGGTGATGGACGCGAAGTCCACCTCCACCGCCCCGGGGTGAAGGGGCGGGGGAACCGGGAGAGCGACGGGGCTCGCGCTCACGCCACCTCCCGAATGGTTTCCACGAACGCCGCGACGTTGGCCACTGGGGTTTCGGGGCGGATGCCGTGGCCCAAGTTGGCGATCCATCCGCGGGCGGGAGCCTCGGCCATCATTTGGCGAGTGGCGCGGCGCACCGTCGCTGGCGAGGCCAGCAGGGCAGCCGGGTCGAGGTTGCCTTGGATAGCTCGCCCCGGCAGCAGGGCGGCGGCACCGGGCAGGGAAACCCGCCAGTCCACGCTCACCGCCTCGCAGGGCACGGCGGCGAGGGTCGGCAAGAGGTGGCTGGCCCCGCCGGCGTAGAGGATTCTGGGTACGCCGGTGGCGGCGAGGCGACCCATGAGGGTGGAAAGCGGCGGTATGGCGAACTCCTGGTAAAGTTGGGCGGAGAGGGAACCGGCCCACGAGTCGAACACCTGCACGGCGTCCGCGCCGGCACGCACCAGACCCTCCAAGTAGGCCGCCATGGTCTCGGCCAAGGTGGCCAGGAGCTGTGCAAACGCCTGGGGGTACTCCAGCAGCGCTGCCTTGGTGCGGGTGTGGTCGCGGGAGGTGGCTCCTTCCACCAGGTACGACGCCAGCGTCCACGGTGCGCCGCAGAAGGCGATGAGCGCTACCTCCTCGGGGAGGGCCGCCCGCACCCGCGCCACCGCTTCCGCCACCAAGGCCGCGTCAGTCCCACCGGCGCGCGGCGCAACGCGGGCCCACTGCCTCGGCGTCGCCAGCGCCTCCCGCAGCTGCGGGCCACCCTCATCGGGAAACTCGAACTCCACGCCCAAGGCGGTGAGGGGCAGGAGGATATCGGAGAAGATTATGGCGGCGTCGAAGCCGAAGCGGCGCACCGGTTGCAGGGTCACCTCGGCCGCCAACTCGGGGTGGCGGCACAGGGCCAGGAACGAGCCGGCCTGCGCCCGCACTCGCAGGTACTCGGGGAGGTAACGGCCGGCTTGACGCATGACCCACACGGGCGGGCGATCCACCGGCTCACCCCGGCAGGCGGCCAAGAAGCGAGACGCCCTCACTCCATGACCTCCTGTAGCGCCTGCGCTAGAGCCGCGGCAGTGCGGTCCAAGTGTTCCTCGGTGTGGGCGGTGGACAGGAAACCCACTTCGTAGGCCGAGGGGGCTAGGTACACGCCGCGGGTGCGCAGCGCGCGGTGAAGGGCGGCATAACGCGGTGGGCCGTCCTTAGAGATGCCATCGAAACGGCGGGGGGGCTCGCCTGGTTGCAGAACCAGCCAGAAGAGGGAACCCAGGTGGACCCAGCTGGCCGGGTAGCCGCCCCGCCGCAGGACCTCCTCGGCGCGCTGGGCGAGGCCGTCGCCCAGGGCCTGGAGGCGAGCCCAGCCGTCATGCTTTGCGAGGGCGTGGAGGGTGGCGAGACCGGCGGCCATGGCCACCGGGTTTCCCGACAGGGTGCCCGCCTGATAGACGGGTCCCAGCGGCGCCACCTGCTCCATGAGTTGGCGACGGCCGCCGTAGGCGCCGACTGGCAGGCCCCCACCGATCACCTTGCCAAAGGTGACCAAGTCGGGGGTCAACCCGTAGTACGTGGCGGCGCCGCCGGGGCCGAGGCGAAAGCCGGAGATCACCTCGTCGAAAATCACCAGGGCCCCGCAGCGTCGCGCCCCGTCCACCAGCTTGGCGAGGAACTCGCGACGCTGCAGCAACAGGCCGGCGTTAGCGGGCACCGGCTCGATGATCACCGCGGCCAGTTCCTGCCCAAAGCGGTCCAAGGCCGCGTCTAGGGCCACCTCGTCGTCCAGGGGCACCACCACCGTGAGCTGGGCGAGAGCGGCCGGCACTCCGGCCGAGGAGGGGGTGCCGAAGGTGGCCAGGCCAGATCCGGCATTGACCAGCAGGGCGTCCACGTGGCCGTGGTAGCACCCGTCGAACTTCAGCACGCGGTTGCGGCCGGTCACCCCGCGGGCCAGCCGCACCGCCGCCATGACCGCTTCGGTGCCGGAAGACACGAAGCGCACCATCTCGCACCCGGGGTACATGCCTACCACCCGCTCGGCCAGCTCCACCTCCAGGGCGCAGGGAGCGCCAAAGCTGGTGCCGCGGGCGGCGGCTCGGCCGATGGCCTCTAGGACGGCCGGGTGGGCGTGTCCCAAAATCAGCGGGCCCCAGGACATGACATAGTCGATGAAGGTGTTACCGTCCACATCGGTAAAAGTGGCGCCGCTTGCTGAGGCGTAGAAGTGAGGAACGCCCCCCACGGCTCGGAAGGCGCGTACGGGGGAGTTCACGCCACCCGGCATGACTCGGCAGGCGCGCCCAAAGAGCTCTTCGGAGCAGTGCTGTACGAGGGTGCTCATGGCCTCACAGCCACCTCTCGGCCAGCACTTGGCGGGCGTGGTAGGTGATGATCAGATCGGCGCCGGCACGGCGGAAGGCGTGGAGGTTTTCCATGGTGACCGCCCGCTCGTCCACCCACCCTTTGGCGGCCGCCGCCTTAACCATGGAGTACTCGCCGGAGACGTTGTACACCGCCACCGGCTGGGTGAAGTTGGCCTTGAGGGCGGCTAGCACGTCCAGGTACGCCAGGCCCGGCTTGACCATGAGAATGTCGGCACCCTCCTCCACGTCCAACTGAGCTTCGAGAATCGCCTCCCGGGCGTTGCGGGGGTCCATCTGGTAGGACTTGCGGTCGCCGAACTGGGGAGCCGAGTGGGCGGCTTCCCGGAACGGCCCGTAGTAGGCCGAGGCGTACTTCACGGAGTAGCTCATGATGGGGGTGTCGGCGAGGCCGGCCTCGTCCAGGGCCTCCCGGATGGCCAGGACGCGCCCGTCCATCATGTCCGAAGGGGCCACCACGTCGGCACCGGCGGCAGCGTGGGCCACCGCCATGCGCGCCAGGTGTGGCAGGGAGGCGTCGTTGGCCACCCGATGCCCATCTAGCACACCGCAGTGTCCGTGGTCGGTATAGGCGCATAGGCACACGTCGGTCATGACCACCAGCTCATCGCCGAAGCGCTCCTTGATGGCGCGCACGGCGGCGGGGATAAGCGCGTCGTCGCCATAGGCGGAGCGCCCGTCGGGGTGCTTGGGCCCATCGTTCCCGGGCACCCCGAACAGTAGCACCGAGCGAATGCCCAGGCGTAGGTCGCTCTCCAAGGTGGCCAGCAGGCGGTGAATCCCTTCGCGCCGAATGCCGGGCATGGCGTCGATCTCTTCGGTGTCGTCGGGGCGGGGCAGGACGAAGTGGGGCATGACGAAAAGGCGGGGATCCAAGCGCGCCTCGGCCACCGCGTCGCGCAGACGCGGGTGGAAGCGCAGGCGGCGGGGGCGGACGATCAGGTCGGACATAGTTCCTCCATCAGTAACAACGGGTCGGGATGCGGCAGCATTCGGGTTACGATGCCCAGGCGGGCGGCCGCCTCCGCGGTGGTTCCCCCCAGGGCGAAGTGAGGGGCGCTGCGAAAATGAGATGGTGCCCCCCGCGCGTACGCGGCGGCGGCGCGGGGGCTGGTGAGGAGCACGGCCAAGGGAGGCGTCGCCGGCAGGGCCGGGAGCAATTCGGGCGCGCTTTCCTCCATGTCGTAGACGGCGACGGGTAGGACCTCGGCGCCGGCAGCGGCGAACACCGTGTAGGCCTCCTCCCGGTGGTGGCACCCGCTGGGGTGAAGCACTACGTCGCCGGGGCGCAAGCACTTGGCCACCTCGGCGGCCAACGCCACGGCACCGGCGGCGCCCTCGTGTCGAACCTTAAGGCCGATCTCGCGGCAGGCCGCGGCGGTGGTGCCGCCCACCGCGTCGGCCGGCACCGCCGCCAGCGCGGACCACACCCCCAGCTGCTGGCCAGCCCGGCGGAAGTGCCGCGGGGCGCGGGGGCTGGTCACGAAAAGCGCAGCGATGCGTTGGCGGTGCTGAACGACATGGTCCCAGGCCTGCTGATCATCCACTGCGACCTCCCGCAAGACCGGGTAAGCCACCAGGTGGATCTCGCTGGCCGCCAACGCCTCGGCCAGCGGTCGGGCCTCCTCCTGGGGACGGGTGATGAGGACCCACCTGTTCATGGCGCCTCTCCCAAGCGGGCCAACACCTGAGCGGCGGCCTCCTCGCCGCTGATGGCACAGGCCGAGGCCCGCCGTAGCGTGGCGCGGGAGAGGGCGTCATCGAGGCGGCCGAGCACCGCGTCGAGAACCACCCCGGCGCTGGTCCGTCGAGCCAGGGCACCGAGGGGCAGGTGGCAGCCACCTCCCAGGCCCCGCAGCACGCTGCGCTCGGCGGAGGTGGCTTCGCGGGCCGGCGCGTCGTCGAGCCGGCTGGCTAAGTCCTCCTCGGCGCTGCCGCGGCGCACCTCCACCGCCAACGCGCCCTGCCCGGGGGCGGGGAGCATCACCTCCAGCGGCAGTGGGCGCACTGTCACGTCGGCGAACTCGATCCCTAGCCGGCTCACCCCGGCTGCCGCCAGCAGCGTTGCATCCACCTCTCGCTGCCGCACCCGCGCCACCCGTGTAGGGACGTTGCCCCGCAAGGGCACTACGGCGAGGTCGGGCTGGTGGGCGAGGGCCTGGGCGGCGCGGCGCAGCGAGGAGGTGCCCAGGCGGGCGCCGGGGCGCAGGCCCAGGGGGCCGTCGCCGACGGCCTCGGGGTGGGCGAAGAGGAGGTCGTGGACGGCCTCGCGCTCCAGGACGGCAGCCAGAGTCAACCCCTCGGGCTCGTCAATGGGCACGTCTTTGAGGGAGTGGACGACGAGATCCACCCGCCGGTCCAACAGGGCGCGCTGCAGCTCCTTGGTGAAGAAACCGGCCTCGGGAAGGGTGTGCAAGGCGCGGGAGTGGTCGAGATCGCCGCGTGTGTGAACAATCACAAGTTCCGTCTCGAGCCCCACTCGTTGGTGGATCAGGTGCGCTACTCGCTGAGCCTGCCAGAGGGCGAGCTGGGAGCCGCGGGTACCGATGCGAATCACCGTTTCACCGCGTCCAGAAAGGTGGCGAGGACGGCCGGCGAGTGGTGCCAGGCGACCTCCCGCAGACCGCGCAGCGGCAGGCGTACGAGGCGCTGAGACAGGCGCTCCACCGCGGCGTCCAGTTGTTCCTCTCCCAAACCGACCGAGGCCAACTCACGCCGGCTCACCGCCGCAAAGGCCTCTACCAAGCTGCGCGCCACGGGCGAGAGCTGGTGATCGAGCAACTCCTGCGCCAGCTCGGCGAGCTGCGCTTCGATCATGGCTTCGGCCCGCGCCACCTCGGCGGAGCGAGCCGTCCGGTTGGCCTGGGCCACCGCGCCCAGGGCGGGCTGATCGATGATCTCCACGCCGGCGAGGCCGCGACAATCGGGCGCGAGGTTGGCAGGCAACCCCAGATCCAGCACGGTCACCGGCGCCAGCGCGGCGAGGGTGGCGCCGGAGACGATGGGGTGGGGGGCCGAAGTGGCGGCGATGACGGCGGCAAAGGAGCGATCCCCAGGAAAGTGGCCCAGGGCTTGGCTGCTCCCACCCACCCGCTGGGCCAAAGCGGCCGCACGCTCGGAGGAGCGATTGAAGATGACGATCTCGGTGGAGGGCGAGAGCTTCCTGACCAGGAGCGCGCCGCGCGTGGCCATCTCACCGGCACCCAACACGGCGACGGGGCGGTGATCGCTGGCCAGCAGCTCCTGCAGGCGAGAAGCGGCCAAGGAGACCAGGGAAACCGCGCCACGGGACAGGGAGGTCTCGGTGCGGATGCGCTTGGCGACACGAAACGATTGCTGGAAGAGGGTGTGCAGGAGTGGTCCAGCCAGGCGTGCCTGGGCGGCATGGCGAAACGCTTCTTTGACCTGCCCCAGCACCTGACTCTCGCCGAGCATGAGGGCCTCCAGCGCCCCGGCCACCCGAAACAGGTGTCGCACGGCATCGACGCCGCCCAGGGCAAGGCAACGCTCCGGAGGGGGCAGCCGAGAGGCGCCGTCAGTCAGGGCTGGCAAGGACCGCCCCAGCGCCATGACGAGGCGGCCTGGGCACAGATCACCCTCATAGGCCAGATACCACTCGGTTCGGTGACACGTTTCGAGGTAAACCAGTTCGCTGGCCGCCAGCTCGTCCCGCAACGTGGGCAGAAGCGAGTGGGGCACCCGCGCCGCCGCGATTTCTGCCGGGGAAGCTGTGGTGTGCGTGCACCCCACCACCACGAATCGCTGCATCCGCCCCCTCCCGCGACGTATTGTGGGTGCGGATTTGTCACGTGCCTAGGGGGTTTTAGTCAGCGTGGTGTCAGATAATCGCAACGTTTTCGCAATTCAGACATTGCATCTCAGGAACTTTTCGCTGCGCTGCTGCGAAGAAGCACGCGGCTACGCTTTGCTCAAGCTTTTGGCTGCCGGCGCCGCTGCTACCGCGGCTGGTGCAAGGCTCCCGGTAGCGCTGCTCTCACCTGCCTGCCGGCTGGTGTAGGGTGGCGGGCGTGGGTTTCGGGAATTCTCTTCCGTTGGTGGCCACTTGCTCGCGCGGGCTCGAGGAGGTGCTGGCTGGGGAGCTGGTTGTGCTGGGCGGTCAAAACGTCAAGGTGGGACGAGGCATGGTGCGCTGGGAGGGGTCGCTGAAACTGCTGGTGCGCGCCAATCTCGAGCTGCGCACCGCGATCCGGGTGCTGCTTCCCCTGGCTGCCGGCCGGACTGCCGGTCGTGACGCGCTCTACGCCTTGGCGGCCGGGGTGGCGTGGGAGGAACTGGTGGCGCGGGGCCAGACCATCGCCGTGGATGTGGCTGGGCCTGCCCCTGCCTTCCGCGACACCCGCTTTGCCGCCCTGGTGGTCAAGGATGCCCTAGTGGATCGCATGCGCCAGCGCCTCGGGTTTCGGCCCGACGTGGACCGCAGCGGCGCTGACGTGCGGGTGCACGTACATCTGGGGGCGGAGGAGACGTCGATCGCTCTGGACAGCAGCGGTGAGCCGTTGTCCCACCGCGGCTGGCGACCCCGCGGCGGACCGGCGCCACTGTCCGAATCGCTGGCGGCCGGGTTGCTGCTGCTAGCTGGGTACGGGGGGGAACGGCCCTTCTGCGACCCCTTCTGCGGCACCGGGACCATCGCCATAGAAGCGGCGCTCATCGCCACCCGCACCGCCCCTGGTTTGCGGCGCGGCTTTGCCCTGGAGCGGTGGGGGTGGGTGAAGCCGGGGCTCGTCGCAGCCCTGCGGCGCCAACTGGAGGGAAGGCGACGTCCAGCGCCGCACCCTCTATGGGCCTTCGACGTGGACCCCCGAGCGGTGGCCGCCACGGCCCACAACGCCCGTGCCGCCGCCGTGGCCGAGTCGGTGTGCGTCCGCCGCGGGGCGGTGCGCGATCTGCCGGTACTGCCAGCGGGGACCCTGCTGGTGTGCAATCCGCCTTACGGCGTGCGGCTGGGCGCGCCCGGCCAGCTGGGCGAGCTGTACGGGGAGCTGGGACGCGCCCTCAAACGCGCGGCGCCGGGGGGCACCGCCTGGGTGCTGGCGGGAAAGCCGGAACTGCTTTCTTTCCTGCGATTGGCGCCGACGCGACGGCTGCTGCTCTTCAACGGCCCACTGGAGTGTCGCTTTGTGCGCTACGATCTCCACCACAGCTCGGGTGGCGGCCGGCGTAGGGGGCGGCCCGGGGGGAAGGACGAGAGGACGCGTGCACTCTCTCAAGCTGGGGCGGCAGAGTGAGATGGAGCAGGGTGAGCCCGCGAAGGGGGGGCAGCACGTAGCGGCCCTCATCCCCGCGTATAACTGCGCCGGTCGCATCGGTGCGGTGGTGGCCGGCGTCCGCTCGTACATCCAGGTGGTATTGGTGGTGGATGATGGGTCCAGCGATGGCACCGGCGCTGAGGCGGCGGCCGCTGGCGCCCAGGTGCTCGTCCACCCCAACAACCGAGGCAAAGCGATGGCGGTCAAGACGGGGTTGCGCCGCCTGCTGGGGGAACCATTTACCCACATCCTGATGCTGGACGGAGACGGTCAACACGCCCCGGCGGATATCCCAGCTTTCCTGGCCGCCGCCCGGGAAGGGGCCGAGCTGGTGCTGGGCAACCGCCTGTGGAACTGGCGGGAGATACCGGCGAAGCGTTACTGGACGAATTTTCTCGGTACCCGTGCTCTGGAGCTCATGACTGGCTACCCCCTCGAGGATTCCCAGTGCGGTTTTCGCCTGGTCTCAGCATCCCTGCTGCGGCGCATGGGGCTGGTTGCCAACCGATACGCCATCGACACGGAGATCCTCATTCGCAGCAAAAAACTTGGCGCCACCTTCGCGCACGTGCCGGTGCAAGTGATTTACGACGGTGCTGCTTCTCATTATCGACCCCTGGCTGACACGGTACACATCGTTTTGTCGGCGGTGCGCTTTAAGGTGGACGAGGGGGATCTGCGGGTCGACCCGGGGCCACAGGGGTGGCGCGCCAGGTTCCCCGGCTGAGTCACGCCGGCGGCCGACGGCGCTGGCTTGCCAGTGCTTTTCTGGCCGCCTAGGATGTCACGGCGGCCGCCCGAAGCGAGACACTTCTAGGGCGACAGCTGGCGGTGGCCGCACGACCGGAGGAGTGTCGATTGGTGGGAGATCTTGGGTGGGTCGCGGGGACGACGGGGGAGCGCGAGGGCCTTTTCGGGTGGTTGCGGGGGGTTGGGAACAGCCCATGGAAACGGCGTTAGTCACCGGAGGATCGCGGGGCATCGGGCGGGCGATTGTAGAAATCCTCGCCCGGGAATACCGCGTGGTGTTTGCCTACCGTTGCCGCGATGACGCCGCCCAGGAGGTGGTGAACCGGGTGCGGGAGCAAGGTGGCGAGGCGGTGGCGCGCCGCTGCGATGTGACCGATCCCACCAGTGTGGAAACCCTGGTCGCCGAGTTGGAGGGCGAATCGGTTACGGTGCTGGTGAACAACGCCGCCGTCCTGCGGGACGGCCATCTGCTGTTGATGGACGAGGAGCGGTGGCGGGTGGTGATGGAAACGGCGGCCACCGGTACCTACCGTATCACTCGCGGGTTCCTGCGCGGCATGCTGCAGCGACGGCGCGGCCGCATCATCAACATCGGCTCGTTGAGCGGGGTGTTGGGTCAAGCCGGGCAGACCAACTACGCCGCCGCCAAGGGGGCCTTAATCGCCTTCACCCGGGCCCTGGCGCGGGAGGTGGGGCGGTACGGGATCACCGCCAACGTCGTCATCCCCGGCTGGATCGACACTGAGCTGGTGCGTGCTTTGTCGGAGAAGCGCCGCCAAGAAGCGCTGCGGGAGGTGCCGCTGGGGCGTTTCGGACGGCCGGAAGAGGTGGCGGCGGTGGTGCGGTTTCTGGCCTCCGACCGCGCCTCCTACCTGACCGGCTCCACCATCCGCGTGGACGGTGGGGTGGGCGCGTAACTGGGAGCCGGGGGCGCCGGTCCCACGTCGAGTCGCTCCCACAGGGCGGCTCGGCTATTCTTGCGGCGGGAGGGTGACATGGCGGGAGTGTTCAAGGCGTACGACATACGGGGCTTGTACCCCCAGGAGCTGGACGAAAACCTGGCCTTCGCCATCGGTTTTCACTACCGCGCCATCTTGGACGACGACGACCTCGGGCGCGGGGGCAAGGTGGTGGTCAGTCGCGACATGCGCAGTTCCTCGCCGCGCTTGGCAGCGGCGTTGAGCGACGGTCTGCGCACCGCCGGGCTGGCAGTCATCGACATCGGCTTGGCCACCACGCCGATGAATTACTTTGCCGTTGGCGCCTTGGGGGCCTCGGGCGGGATCCAGGTGACGGCCAGCCACAATCCGGCGGGGTACAACGGGTTCAAGCTCAGCCGGCGAGACGCCGTGCCGGTCTCCAGCGACTCCGGTATCGCCGTCATCGAAGATCTGGTGCGCCGCCAGCCGGCGCCTAGCCCCGAACCCCAAGCACCCATCGAGCATCGCTCCATCGCGGCGGAGTACCGCGCCCATGTGCTCTCCTTCGTGCGCAGGACCGAGCCTCGCCTCAAGGTGGCTGTGGACGTGGCCAACGGCATGGCCTCGCTGTACCAGGAGCTTTTCGCCGACCTCAACGTTGCGTTGGTACCGTTGTTTTTCGGTCTCGACGGCAGTTTTCCCAACCACGAAGCCAACCCTTTGAAGGAGGAGAATCTTCGAGACCTGAAACGGGCTGTCCGCGAGCAAGGGTGCGCCCTCGGCGTGGCCTTCGACGGCGATGCGGACCGCGCCATCTTTGTCGATGAGCAGGGCGAAACGGTGGGGGCGGATCTCATTACCGCGCTGCTCGCCCCCGAGTTTTTGCGCCGTTTCCCGGGGGCAGCGATCGTCTACGACATCCGCTCCTCATGGGCGACGAAAGAGGCGATCGAGGCGGCGGGCGGCAGGCCGGTGCGAGAACGGGTAGGGCACTCGTTCATGAAGGCGACCATGCGCCGCTTGAACTCCCCGTTCGGGGGCGAGTTGGCCGGTCACTTCTACTATCGAGAGAATTACTTTGCGGACTCGTCGTTGATCACCGTGGTGGAAATCCTTAACGTTATGCGCACCCAGGGCCGAGGGTTGGGGGAGTTGTTAGCACCCCTGCGGCGTTATGCGGGCACGGGTGAGATCAACTTTCACGTGGAGGACAAGGAGGGCATGATCCGCCGCCTGGCCGAGGAGTTCAAGGACGGGAAGATCGACACCATCGACGGCATTAGCGTCGAGTTCCCCGATTGGTGGTTTAACGTGCGCCCCTCCAACACCGAGCCGCTGCTGCGCCTGGTTTTGGAGGCACGAACTCCCGAGCTGAGGGAGTCGGCCAAGGCGAGGCTGCTGGCTATCCTCGGCGAACCCGAGGGCGGGCACTGAAGGGGGTGTCGCTGCTGGTGATGTCGGGGTTGAGGAGCCGGAACAACCCCGTTTCGCTCGACGAGCTCATTTGGGCTTCCACGCTCTCCTGGACGGCGTCGATGAGCGCTTCCACCACAACCGGATCGAACTGTCGACCGGCTTCCGCGCGTAGCTCGGCGATGGCCTCCTGTCGCGTACGCCGTTGCGAGTACGGGCGATCGGCGGTCATGGCGTCGTAGGCGTCCACGGCGAGAATAATGCGGGCCTCGATGGGGATCTCCTCGCCCTTCAAACCACGGGGGTAGCCCGAGCCGTCGAAGTGCTCGTGGGCGCAGCGGATAATCTCGGCCGCCGCACCCAATTTGCCCATGCGCTCGACGATGATGGCGCCCCGCTCCGGGTGGGTGAGGATTTCCTGGCGCTCGCCATCGTCCAGGGGCCCGCTCTTGTTAAGAATTTCCTTCGAGATGGAGATCTTGCCCACGTCATGCAGGATCGCCGCCACCGACAAGATGAAGCGGCGCTGACTGGAAAACCTGGCCCAGCCGCGGCGCTCCAGGGCGTCGGCGGTGGCCATGGTTAGGCGCTCCACCCGCTCGATGTGGTCACGGGTGTACTCGGACTTGGCCTCCACCACCTCGGCGAGGGTGGAGATCACGCCCATATAGGTGCGGCGTATCTCGTCGGCCATGCGGTTGAACTCGGTGGTGAGCGCCGCCAGCTCGTCTCTTCCCCGCGGCTGGAGGCGTACCATGAGATGCCCACGAGCCATCGCCCCAGTGCCCTCTAGCAGCGCTTGCAGGGGCGCCACCAGACGTGCCGCCATGCCGCTACCCAGCACTCCGGCGACCAGCACGCCCCCGAAGATGATGAGAAACCACGCACGCACGGCGCGCTCCAGGGTGGCCGCCGAGCGTACGGCGGGCGCCTGGAGCGCCACGACGAGCGGCCGGGCGCCATCCAGCGCCTTCACGACGGTGCTCGCTTGGATAGGGGCGAAGAACCTCTCCCACCCCTGTGCCCCAGCGCCGCTTTGCCGGCCCGCCGTCGAAGCAGTTCTCCATTGGGCGACGGGGCGCTCGCCGGCCACCAGCACCACCTCGGCCACGCCCGGCGCCAGCGATGAAAGCAGGCTGGAATCCAGCGGTTCCGTGACCACCACCCACCTGCGGTCAGCGCTGGAAACCCCCAAAGCCGGAACACTGACCTTCAAGCAGGCGCCGCCGACGGCATCGCGCTGCACCCACGAGGCCTCCTGGCCACTGGCGATGCGGGTTGCGACGCGCGGCTCGGAAGGCAGCCAAGCCGTCCGCAACCGCGGGTCGGCGCCCCGCTCCCAACGATAGGCAGCGCTGGACAGAGCCAATCCGCTGAAGATCTCCACTCGTTCGCAGCGGTGCCGCAGCAGAACCTCATTGAGGGCGATAACCCGGTGGATGGGGGAGCGCTCGTCCAGGGTGGGGGCCAGGAGAGCGGCATCCTGAGCCGCGCGGCGCAGCGCCTCCAAGCGGTTGCGAAGCTGGTGGGCCGCCAGGGCGGCGGCTCGGTCCAACGCCGCTTTCTCCGACTCCGTGGCGGTGCGCAAGGCGAGAAAAAGGTTGACAGTGCCGATGAGCAGCGTCCCGCCGATGACCAGGGCGACGTGCGAAAGTACCAGCTGGCCCCGCAGCTTCACGGCGCCTCTCCGAATAGGTCGGCGACAATCTGGGCGGGGGAGTCGGGTGGGCGGGTGCGTAACACCGCCCGCAACCGCTCGTCCGCGGAGCGGAAGCTATGTTCCCAGCGGGAGGACGATGGCATCGGTGTCCCGCTCTCCACGGCGCGCCAGAAGCCCAGTGACAGGGGTGTGGAGAGGGCCACGCCGCTGGCCACCGGGTCACCCAGCACGGGCAGTCGGGACGTGGCGGCCGACAGGCGCAGCTGCGCGTCGGGGTCCAGCAGGCGCAGCGCCACGGTGTGGCACAGGTCGGACCACAAGGAGCGCCTCAGCACAACAAGGCTCTGGTACCCCACCAGGGCGCGGGCGGGGTGGGGTGCGTCGCGGAAGGGCGGCACCGGGGCGACGGCGAACAACGGAGAGACCTTCTCAAGCGTGGAAACCAACCAGGGGCCGGCGACGAAGCTGGCCAGGCGCTCTTCGGCGAACAGCTGCACATGCAGCGAGGCAGGGTCAGCCGCGGTAGCGATGGAGCGCGCCCCCGGATAACTCCACAGGGGTGTGAGGGAGCGGAACAACGCCCCCGCCGCGGCGGCGCTCCACGCGAAGGAACCGTCGGCCGTGGTCACGCTGCCTTGGTAGGAAGTGATCAAAGGCATGAGATGGTAGAGGTTGGCGAGAGCGACGCTAAACGGCACCACGCCGGCGGGCAGGCGAGTGGCAAAGATGTCGTCGAGAGTCCGCGGCTCTCTGGGCAGCAGCCGGGGGTTGTAAACCAGAGCGAGAGCTTCGGCTTGTAGCGGGTAGGCACACGGACGATCTCTATCCGAGACCGCGAGGAGCGCCTGGGTTGTGACCCTGGCGCTCAGCGTTTCGAGGTGAGCGGCCGGGAGCTCGCCGATCAGCTGTCGCTCGATCAGTGCACCCAGCCAATCGTTGGGAACGACGGCCATGTCGAGGTCGCTGCGGGGGTCGGAGGAAAGGTCGGTAAGTAGCCTCTCGTGCAAGGTTCCCAGTCCCACACTCTGCACCTCGACGCTGGCAATCTCCAGCCCTTCGCACGCCTGGAGGATCTCGTTCTGCAACGCTTCGGCCGCCCCCCCGACCCAAAAGGTGCCTATCCGTAAGCGCACGGCACCCCCATCGTCGCTGCCGCAGGAGGCCGCCATGACGACAAATACGGCTGCAAGTATCGCCGTTGGCCATTGAAGCCCCGATGGGCCAGCGGTCCTCATGGGTGGCAGGAAGTCTAGCAGAGAAGCTAAGTCCGCCCTATGCGGCGTTCGATTTCGGCGTGGGGGAGGCGCAGGACGATTGGTCGGCCGTGGGGGCAGCGGTGCGGGTCGGCAACCCGGGCGAGACGATGGAGAAGGTGCTCGGCTTCCAGGCGGGAGAGGGGGGCGTTCTTTTTCACGGCGGCGCGGCAGGCGAGGGCGGCAGCCAGTTTTTGGCGAATCGCTTCACCGGGCACGGCACCTCCTTCCAGGTCGGCCAGGAGCGCTGGCAGGGCGTCGCGCAGCAACTCCGGCGCCAGCCCGGCGGGGGCGGCGAGGATGCGCACTGAGGACCCCGACATGGGCTCCAGCTCCACCCCCAAGGAGGCTAGAGCGGGTGCCAGTTCCGATGCCAGGGCGGCATGCTCGGCTCGCAGTTCCAAAACCACGGGGACGAGCAACGGCTGCAGTGGGGTTTTCTCGTTTCGTGCCAGCAGCTCCTCGTAAAGTACCCGTTCATGGGCCACATGTTGGTCGACGAGGAGCAGACCGTCGGCGTCTTCCAGCACCAGGTAGGTACCGCGGTACTGCCCCAACAAGCGGCCGAGGGGCGTGCTGGAAGGGGCCTCAGGTTGGGCGATAGCGGCGGTCTCGGCCACCGCGGGAGGGGGCGCCGGAGGAGGGTAGGACAAGGGTAACTGGGGCTGATGGGCGGGGGCGGTGGGGGGGACGGTGGCCAGGCGGCGGATCTCGGTGGGTTGTCGCAGACGGACCAAGGATGTGGCGAGGGCGGCGGTCAGCGCGCTGGCGACGGCGCCGGGATCGGCGAAGCGCACCTCGGCCTTGGTGGGATGCACGTTGACGTCCACGAGGGAAGCTGGAAGCTCGAGGTGGAGAAACCCCTCGGCGTCCAGGGTTCCCGCGGCGCCGCGCAGGGCACGGTGGACTACGGCGGTGAGGAAGCGGTCGCGGACGACGCGGCCGTTGACGGCCAGGGTCACCTGGCGCGCCCCGCCCGCAGCCAGGAGGTAGCCGCTGATGTGGAAGGGGCCATTTCGGTGAGCTAGGGGAGTGACGTCTCGTGCCTGTTTGGGGCCCAACACGTCCGGCAGGCGCGCCAGAAGGTCGCGGGCGGCCGGCAGGTGGAGGACGGTGCGGTCGTTGTGGATAAGCAGGAACGCCACCGCCGGCCGGGTGAGGGCGAGGGAGGTGAGGAGGGCAACGGCGTGCCGAAGCTCCGTTTGCGGGCTGCGCAGAAACTTCCGGCGCGCCGGCAGGCGCAGGAAGAGGTCACGGGCCGCAATGTGGGTGCCGCGGGGTCGGGCGATGGGGCGGACGGCGCAGATGCGGCCGAAGTCGCACTCCACGCGGGTGCCCTCACCGTCGCTCACCGCTGTTTCTAGGGTGAGGCGGGAGACCGCGGCGATGGACGGCAAGGCCTCGCCGCGGAATCCCAGAGTGGTAATAGCGTCAAGGGGCGAGTGCTCGTCCAGCTTGGAGGTGGCGTGGCGCTCCAGGGCGAGGAGCGCGTCGTCGCCGTCCATGCCGCAGCCGTCGTCGGCCACCTCCACGGCAGCCACGCCGCCCTGCTGCAAGCGCACGGTGATACTCCCGGCGCCGGCGTCGAGGGAGTTCTCCACCAGCTCTTTGACCACTGAGGCGGGTCGTTCCACCACCTCGCCGGCGGCGATGCGGTTGATCAGGTGGTCGGGGAGCAGACGGATACGCGGCACCGACGAAAGGGTACGCCAACCGGGGGGAGGGCGAAAGGCGCGGCGTCGGCGGGGGGATCCAGCTGAGGGCACGGCGGCGTGCCGCCCGATGAAGAGGGAGGTTGTCGCAGGCGGGGGGAGGGCCCCCACCCGTGGTCCGCAAAGCTGCCGGGGTCTGCGTAGAATGCGGAGGGAGGTGGGACGTGGATTTCGAGCTGACCGAGCAGCAGCGGATGGTGCGGGACATGGTCCGGGAGTTCGCCGCAGAACGCCTGGCTCCCGGTGCCAGCGAGCGCGACGAACGTGGGGAGTTTCCCCATGAGATTTTCCAGGAGTTGGGGGCGCTGGGCTTGCTGGGGATGCTGGTGGAGGAGCGCTACGGCGGTGCCGGCATGGATCCCCTGACCTACGTGCTGGCGGTGGAAGAGCTGGCGCGCGGGGACGCCAGCGTGGCGGTGGGCGTGTCGGTGACCAACTCGGTGTGCCAGTGGCCGATCAGCCGCTTCGGCAGCGAAGAGCTCAAGGGGCGGGTCTTGCCTGCGCTGGCCCGCGGAGAGGTGCTGGGCGGCATCATGCTTACCGAGCCCCACGCCGGCTCGGACCTGGCTTCCTTGCGCACTACTTATCGGCGCGACGGAGATCGTTTCGTGCTTAACGGCACTAAGGCGTGGATCACCAACGCCGGCGTGGCACGCTACTTCGTGGTGCTGGCCACCCGTGATACCAGCTTGGGGGTGCGGGGGATCTCGGCCTTCGTCCTAGATGCCCAGCAGCCTGGCGTGGTGGTACACCCAGGCGAGCGCAAGATGGGCTTGAGATCGTCCAAGACCAGCATGGTGACGCTGGAGGAGGCGCAAGTGCCAGTGGCGAACCTCCTCGCCGAAGAGGGTCGGGGGATGCACGTGGCCTTGGCGACGCTGGATCATTCCCGCCTGGGCATCGCTGCGCAATCCCTGGGGGTGGCGCAGGCGGCCATGGATGAGGCGTTGCGCTACTGCCGCCAACGGGAGCAGTTCGGCCGCCCTCTCATCGACCACCAGGCCATCGGTTTTCGTTTGGCTGACATGAACAGTGAACTGGAGGCGGCGCGCTGGCTGACCTACCGTGCCGCCTGGCTGTCGGAGCGGGTTGGCCGCTGCACCCGGACCAGCGCGGAAGCCAAGCTGGTGGCCTCCGAGACGGCCAATCGCGTCGTCGCGGCGGCCGTGCAGTTGCACGGTGGGTACGGCTACTCCCGCGAATACACCGTGGAAAGGCTGTACCGCGATGCCCGGGTGCTGACCATTTACGAGGGCACCAGCGAAGTGCAGCGCATGGTCCTGGCGCGCATTCTCAAGGAGCTGGACTCCACCGCCCCCGCCTAAGCCAACCCAAATAGGGGAGCGAGGACGACTGATCCCGCAGCCGCCTTAAAAAAAAAAACCGCGCCGGCGGTCCCGCCGGCGCGGTGAGCACCATCTTCAGTCTTCTACTTTGATGGCGATCGACTTCGGCTTGGCCTCTTCCCGCTTGGCGAGGGTGAGGTGCAGGACCCCGTGACGGTAGGTGGCTTTCACCTTGTCCGGGTCGATGTTGCTGGGCAGGGTGAAGGAGCGCTCGAAGGAGCCATAGGCACGCTCCACACGATGGTAGGTCTCCCCTTCGGCTGCCTTTTCGAAGTTGCGGGATCCTTTGATGATGAGGACGCCATTCTCGACGGCCACCTGCACGTCCTTGGGGTCGATGCCGGGCACCTCCACCTGGATGTTCAGGGCGTCCGCAGTCTCCCGCACATCCACCGCCGGGATCCAAGCGGACGAGAGGTAGTCTTCCTCAGCCCGCGGGCGCCGGCCCCACACCTCGTCGAAGACGCGATTCATGCGCTCCTGCAAAGCGGCGATCTCCTTGAAGGGCTCCCAACGAACGATGGCTGGCATGGTTTTGTACCTCCTTTCCCAGTTTTTTCATTTCAGTCGCCCGTCCGGGCGGCCTGGCATTAATATAGGATCTGAGCGAGCAGTTGTCAAGTCCACGAATGGCCCCGCCGCAGAATCTGAGCACAGCTATATCATATCCTTCAAGTTGGGCGACGGAAACAACTGCGCCCCGCGGGGCGTAGTAGGTTCATGATGGGGGCAATCATGACGGCGTGGCTCTTGTCCGCACTGGCCGTAGCCAGCCCGGTGGTGGGTGTTCGAGTGGAGGTGCAGCCACTGGGGCGCGGCGGCGGGGGAACGGTGGTGGGGATCGCCCTGCAGATTGCGCCCGAGGACCGGGCCCGGATGGGCGCGCGGGCGCTGGTGGAGGTTGCGCTGGTGAAGGCGGGTGCGGTGGCGGACGCGCACAGCGCGGTGGTCCCGCTGGAGGCGGACGGAAGCGCTTTGCTCTACCGGGAGTGGCCGGTGGGAAGCGGCGAGGTACGGCTGTCGGTGCGCTCTCTGGACGGCTCGGTGAGTGGGGCATGGGTGGGCACGATCGTGGTGCCCGAGGAGCGGGAGCCGTTCGTGGCCCCCGCCGGTGCACCAGCCGACGCTGTGGCGTTGACGGTGCTGCCACCAGCCCCCGCAGTGGTGCGTTTTCGTCCTCCGCCGCGAACCGGAGGGGTTGGCGCCTTGCTGCTTGAACTGGTGGCGCCAGCCGACGCTGGCCGGGTGCAATTCTTCCAGAACGATGAGTTGCTGTTCGAGCGGCGACGGCCGCCGTGGACCGTGTCGATCACCCTCGGCACTGTGGCGGCGCGCACCGTGGTGCGTGGCGTGGCGTGGGGCGAAGATGGCCGCTTTATCGGCGAAGACGCGCTGATACTCAACCCCTCCTCGGCAGGCATTCCCGTGCAGATTCTGCTGGCGCCCGAGGGTCAGGAGGAGGGTCACCGCACGATTACCGTAGCGGTGGGGCGCCACGGGGCGGTGGAGGTGGAGCTGCGCGGTGATGATCGCCTGCTTTCCCGCTGGAGCGCTTGCCCCTGTGCGGTGCGGGTTCCAGCCGCCGAGCTGGGGGCCATTCGGGTGCTGTCGGCGACGGCACGCGCCGGTTCCGATGAGCGGGGGGAGGCCGTGCTTGTGTTGGGGAGTAGCGGGTTCGTGGATGAGATCCGGGTGGAGCAGGTGGAACTGGCCGTGGTGGTTCTGGATACCAGTGGTGCTCCTGTGTCCGGCCTAGGGCGCGAGGACTTTGAGGTCTTCGAGGATGGGGAGCGCGTCGAGGTGGTGGGTTTCTCGCGCACCAGCGATTTGCCGTTGTCGCTGGGGCTGGCCGTGGACACCTCCGGCTCCATGGTGGATGTGTTCCCGGCGGTGCGGGCGGCCATCGCCGGCTTCGTCGCCGAACTGCTCTGGCCGGGCGACGCGGTCTTTTTGATGACGTTCGACTTCGATGCCAAAGTGGTGGTGCCCTGGACGGGCGAGGTGCGAGCGGTGGCCGAGGCGTTGCGGACCAAGACCCCGGAAGGCGGGACCTCCCTCTATGACGCCGTGGTCCTCGCCTTGGAGGAGTTTCGCGCGCGCCGGGGGCGCACCGCCCTGGTGGTGCTCACCGACGGCGAGGACACCACCTCCCGCACCGACTGGGATGTGGCCATGCGCTTCGTGCGTACCATGCGGGTGCCCATCTTTCCCATCGGCTTTCGCATCGGCAGGCTCGACGTGGGTGTGCGCACCAGGCTTCAAACCTTGGCACGGGAAACCGGCGGGCAGGTGTTCTTCGCCCCGAAGAGCGGTGAGCTGGGGGAGGCCTACGCCTCCATCGCTGCCCAGCTGCGGTCCCAGTACCTGCTCTCCTACCGATCCCCGTCGCGCAAAGGGGAGGGCGAATTCCGATCGGTGCGTGTCGTGGTCAGAGGCGAAGGGCGAACGGCGCGCACCATTTCGGGCTACTACCCGGGTCGATAGGCGCTGGTCAAGGTATGATGCCGCTCGTGAACGACGACGAGTCACGCCGCCCGTGGGGTTACTACGAGGTGTTGGTGGACGAGGCCTCGTACAAGGTCAAGCGGATCGTCGTCGCCCCAGGCAAGCGGCTGTCGCTGCAGCGCCACCGGCGCCGGCAGGAACACTGGTTCTTCGTCCAGGGGCGGGGAGTGGTGACGGTGAACGGGGACCAGCGAGAGGTGGGCGCGGCCCAGGCGGTGGACATTCCGCGTGGCGCCGCTCATCGCGTGCACAACTGCAGTAGCACCCCCCTGGTGTTTGTCGAGGTGCAGACCGGCGAGTATTTCGGGGAAGACGACATCGAGCGCCTCGAGGACGACTACGGGCGCGCCTAGTGGGCGTGTTCGGGACGTGCAAGGCCATGGTAGGCCCCCCACGACCGCTACCTCCCCCCGTCCCGCGGGGCGGTCGTATCGGTGTGGTGAGCCTGGCATCACCCCTGGACGCCGCTTCCTTTCGGCGGGGCGTGGCAGCGCTGAAGGCAGAGGGGTTCCAGGTCCTTACAGCTGGCCAGCCGGCGGCACGGGATGGGTACTTAGCCGGCGACGACCAGGCACGCTTGGAGGCGCTCAACCAGCTGCTGGAGTTGCAGCCCCACGCCCTGGTGGCGACCCGGGGCGGGTACGGCGTGATGCGCCTGCTATCCCGCTTTCCGTGGGAGAAGTTGATAGCCTGGCGTGGGTGGGTGGTGGGTTACTCGGACTTGACGGCGCTCCACGCAGCACTGGCGACGCGATTTCCAGTGGCTACCTTGCACGGACCCATGTTAGGGACCTTGGCGCGCGACGCCGCCGCGCGAGCCGATGTGCTGAGGTGGCTGCAAGGTGGCCAACGCACGCCGCTCTTTCGCATCCCAAGGGGCGCGGTAGTGCGGGGTGGCGTCACCCGAGGGGTGGCCATCGGCGGCAATCTCTCCTTGATGGCGGCGCTGGTCGGTACGCCCTTCGAAGCCCCATATGAGGGGTCCGTGCTGTTCCTGGAGGACGTCGGGGAGCCGGCGTATCGGCTCGACCGCTTGTTGACGCAACTGGCGCTCTCCTCTAGACTCTCGCGGGTCAGCGCGGTGGTGGTGGGAGAAATGACGCGATGCGGTGTCGGTGTGCGGGGGTGGCGGTCCCGCTGGCGCCGACTGCTGGGCGAGGCAGCGCCCCAGGCGGTGGTGGTGGAGGGGCTGCCGTTCGGGCACGGTACACGCAACCGGGCGTTTCCCCTTGGGGTCGAGGTGGAAGTGGATACCGTGACGGGGACCATCCGCTGTACGGGTGGGTAGGTGGGGCAATGGACGAGACAGGGGCCGTAGCCAACAAACTAGATCGGTTCAAAAGGACCTTTGCGGCGGGCTCGGTGATCTTCCGGCAGGGGGACCCGGGCCACGATATGTTCATCCTGCAACACGGCCAGGTGGAGATCTCCCAAGAGGTGGGTGGCGAAAAGCGCACCCTCGCGATTCTGGAGAAGGGCGATTTTTTCGGCGAGATGGCGCTCTTGGAGGATTACCCCGAACGCTCAGCGACGGCGACGGCTCTCACCCTCACCCACGTGTTGCAGCTGCGCGGCTCCGACTTCGAAGAGTTGGTGCAAACCAGACCACGGGTGGCCATGAAGATGATGGCCAAGCTGTCGGAGCGCTTGCGGGAATCCAACCGCAGGCTCGCCGAACTGCTGGAAAAGCCGGTAATTAAGGATACCTTGCCGCCGCTGCCCACCAGCCAAGGGCTGGAGACATGGGCGGTGCTCTTTCACGAGAAAGGGGGGCGCGCCTTCCCGCTGCGCGCCGTGGGCGACACGACCATCGGACGCCACGACCCGGTCACCGGGGTGACCCCGGACATCGACCTGTCAGGTCTGGATCCCGAGCGAACGGTGTCGCGCCGGCACGCCATGATTCGGTGTCTGGAAGGGGCTTTCACGGTGATCGAGGTCAATTCCTCCACCAACGGCACCTTTATTAACGGCGTGCGGCTGACGCCCTTTACGCCGCACCCACTGCACGATGGCGATCTGCTTCAGCTCGCCACGGTAACCCTGGTGCTTCGCCTGCTCGCTCGCGCCGGGTGAGGTTGGCGCTCACCGATTCGGTGGCGGCGATTCCGGGCGTCGGCCCCCGCACCGCCAGAGCCTTGAGGGCCGCAGGGGTCAACACCGTCGCCGATCTCCTGTGGCACCTCCCGCACCGCTGGGAGGACCGCGTCGCCCCGGTGCCGCTGCGGGAGATTCGTGACGACGGCGAAGCGATCACGGTTTGGGGCAAGCTTCTCAATCTCAAACTGCGACGAGTCAAACCACGCCTGTCCATCGTCGAGGCGGCCATCAGCGACGGCGACACAGTTCTCGCCGTGGTGTGGTTCAACCAACCCTACCTCGCATCCTCGCTGAAGGTCGGTCAGCACCTATGGCTGCACGGGAAGGTGCGGCCGGGCCGGCGCTGCGGGTGGGAGCTGCACTCGGCGGAGTGGGAAGCCGACGACGGCAGAGGGGAGGCACTGCACCACGGACGCATCGTGCCGATCTACCGGCGGTTGGGTGCGCTCCCTGGCCGTCGCGTGCGTGCTCTCATCATGGGGGTGCTGCGAGCGGTGCAGCGGGACACCCCCGACCCTCTGGCTGGGGTAGGTCCGCCCGGCGAGCCGGCACTCCCCTTGCTGGATGCCTTCGCCGAGACTCATTTCCCTGCGGCGGTGGCTGACCCCGCGCAGCGGCGTGAACTCCTCGCCCATTTGCACGCCCGCCTGACCCCTGCGCAACGGCGCCTGGCCCAGTACGAGTTGGTGGGGTTGGCGGTGGCCCTGGAACGGGCGCGCCAGGCTCGCTGTTCCCAGCCCGCCGAGCAGTGCACGGTGACCGAGGACGTTCGCCAGCGGGCGCGCGCGGCCCTGCCTTTCCGCCTCACCGCCGCGCAGAAGAGGGCCCTGAAGGAGATCGTCGCCGATCTCCAGCGGCCCATCCCTATGGGTCGCCTGCTGCACGGTGATGTGGGCGCCGGCAAGACTGTGGTGGCGGCGCTGGCCGCTCTGGTGGTGGCGGACAGCGGCGCCCAGGTGGCGGTCCTAGCGCCCACCGAACTCCTCGCTCAGCAGCACCAGGCGACGTTTTCTCGCCTCCTGGCCCAGGCGGGCCACCGCGTCGCGCTGCTGGTGGGGTCGATGGCCGACCGCGATAAGCAGGAGGTCCGCGACGGGCTCGCCCACGGGCGAATCCCCATTGTCATCGGTACCCACGCCCTCTTCCAGGAGTCGGTCAGCTTTGCCCGGCTGGCCCTGGCGATCATCGACGAGCAGCATCGGTTCGGGGTGGCCCAGCGCCAGCGCCTGCTGGGAAAGGGGCGCGCGCCCCACCTGTTGGTCATGAGCGCGACGCCGATACCTCGGTCGCTGGCGCTATCGATGTACGGAGACCTGGACGTATCGGTGCTCGATGAGCTGCCGCCAGGTCGCGTGCCGGTGAGAACGGTGGTGCGTGACGGGGCGGTGCGTGGGCAGGTGATGCAGTTCGTGGCTCGCGAGATCCGGGGTGGTGCCCAGGCCTACTGGGTGTTCCCCTTCATCGACGAGGCCGAGGACGTGGCGGTTCGCGCCGTTGCTAGCCACGCTCGCGAGGTGCGGCGCGGGCTGCCCGGCGTGTCGGTGGGAGTGATCCACGGGAGCTTGCCAGCCCACCAGCGGGAGCGGGTGATGGCAGCCTTTGCCAGCGGCCAGGTGGCGGTGCTGTGCGCCACCACGGTTATCGAAGTGGGCGTCGACGTTCCCCGAGCCACAGTGATGGTGGTGGAGAATGCGGAGCGCTTCGGGCTGGCCCAGCTTCACCAGCTGCGCGGCCGGGTGGGGCGCGGGCGACGCGCCTCGTACTGCGTTCTCCTGCTGGGCGATGGGTGCACCCCCGAGGCGCGGGAGCGGCTACTGCGGTTCGCTACGCTGCCCGACGGCTTCGCCGTCGCCGAGGAGGACTTTCGTCTGCGCGGCCCGGGGGAGTTCACGGGGTTGAGACAGTGGGGCAGAGGGGACTTTAAGCTGGCGGATCTGCGCGTCCACCGTCAAGAGCTGGAATTTGCGTGGGGGCTCGTCCGCCGCTGGGCGGAGGAGGGCACATTGGAGGACGGGGCGCGGCTGCTGGGTGGCTGGATGGCGGGCGAAGTGGGGCCAGCCTGACTGCAAGCGTCGCCCTGGACGGTTGGAGCCTGGCAGTCCAGTGAGTACAATACGCCCATGGCGAACCCGGAGCACCTCAAGCAGCTCATCTCGGGCGGCTGGGCAGCCTGGCGCCGGGCTAACCCCAGGATCGTTCCCGATCTGGTGGACGCCGATTTAACCGGTGCCGACCTGTCCGGCCTCGACCTTGCCAAGGCTATTCTGTCGCGGGCCCGGTTGGAAGGGTGCTCGCTGCGGGGGGCGATGCTGGCCGGCGCCACCGTGGAAGGTGTGCGGGCGACCGGGGCGGTGTTCGATGGGGCTGACCTCTCCAACGTGCGACTCGATCTCCTCGATTTGCGCCAGTGTTCGTTCGTGAAGGCCAGCTTTGCGGGCGCTTCCTTCCGCGGCACCAACCTGTCCGGGTGCAAGCTGGATGGCGCCAATTTGGCCAATGTGAACCTGGAAGGCGCGGTGCTGGAAAGGGCGAGTCTGGTGGGGGCCGATCTGACGGACGCGTCGCTGCGTGGTGTGCGCCTGGAGGGTGCGAATTTGTCCCGCGCGCGCCTGCGCGGCGTGATTTTGGAGGGCGTGGCGCTGGGCGGCAACGACCTCTCTCACGCTGACCTGGAAGGCGTGCACGCGGCGCGCGCCCAACTGGACGGCGCGAATCTGGCGGGGGCCGTGCTGCGTAAGGCGGTGCTGCGCGAGGCCTCGCTGCAGCGGGCGATACTCACAAAGGTCGACTTGAGCGAGGCGCAGCTCTCCCACGCTCGCTTCAACGGCGCCAATCTGGAGGGGGCCATTGTGGCGGCGTGCGACGCCCAGGGGGCTGACTTCCGCGAGGCGCGGATCGCCGGCTTGGTGCTGGAAGGCAGCCAGCTGGCCGGGGCCCAGCTGGAGGAGCTGGATCTGCGCGTGGCTCGGCTCAACAAGGTCAGCTTCGTGCGCGCCAACCTCTGCCGTTGTCAGTTCAGCGAGCTCAACTTGCGCTCCTGCCGTTTCGAGCAGGCGCGGCTGGAGGGAGCGGACCTGCGAGGTGCGGACCTGGAGGGGGTGACCTTACAGGGAGCCCGCGTGGCCGGGGCGCAACTGCGCAACGCCCGCATGCGCCAGGCCAACCTCTCGGAGGTCCACGCTGAAGGGGCCAATTTTTCAGGCAGCGACATGATTTACGTGACGCTGGATGATGCCGATCTCACCGGCGCCGATATGCGCTTTGCCCGCCTCATCGGGGCCAGTTGCCGGCGCACCAGCTTTCGCTGGGCCAACCTGCAGGGCGCTGACTTGTCAAAGGCAACGCTACAGGGGGCAAAGTTCTGGAAGGCCCAGTGCAGAAAGGCAAAGCTGCCCGGTGCATGGCTAGTATGGACCTGGCTCCTCGCCCTGCCTGGTCTGTTCGTCAAGGCGCAGACCCACGGTCTCGCCTACGAACAGAAGACTCGCCAGCGGCGGGCCAAGGAGACGGCGGAATTGGTCCGTGAGCTGGAGGAGAAGGATCCTCATCTCAAACGCGCGGGACGTCGGCCCTCAGGCCGGTGAGCGCGACGGTATCGGACCCAGGTGGAGAGGTCGTGATCCACCGGCGGGTTGAGCTATGCTGACAACTACAGGCGGGGCGGGCACCGCGCGCTAAGGGAGGTGGTTGGAATGGAGGAGCTTGTCGCCATTGTCCTGGGGGGGGGCGCGGGAGAAAGGCTCTTTCCTCTCACCAAGGAGCGCTCCAAGCCCGCCGTGCCGTTGGCCGGTAAGTACAGGCTGATCGACATACCAGTGTCCAACTGCATCAACTCCGCAGTCTGGCGTATGTACGTGCTAACCATGTTCCAGTCGGCCAGCCTCAACTCCCATCTTGCCAACTCGTACCGATTTGACGCATTCTCGCGGGGGTTCGTCCAGGTGTTGGCGGCTGAGCAGCGGCGCGGCCATTCCCGGTGGTTTCAAGGAACCGCGGACGCTGTTCGGCAGAGCTGGCACCACATCACCGACACGCCCTCTACCCACGTCCTGATCCTCTCCGGCGACCACCTCTACCGCATGGACTACCGCGACTTTCTACGCGCCCACGTGGCCGCCGGCGCGCACGCCACCATCGCGGTCAAACCGGTGTCACGCGGGGAAGCGCCGGAGCTAGGGGTGCTCAAAGTCGATAGCCACGGCCGGGTGGTGAGCTTCTGCGAGAAGCCAAAAACTGACGACCAGTTAGATGCCATGGTTGTGGATACGACGGTGTTCGGGCTGTCGACGGAGGAGGCACAGGCGCGACCCTTTTTGGCTTCCATGGGTATTTACATCTTCTCCACACCGGTTCTGGAGGAGCGCTTGCACGCCGATGAGAGCCACACCGACTTCGGCAAGCACGTCATCCCCAGCATGATCGCCGATTATCACGTGCACGCCTACTGCTTTGACGGGTACTGGGCCGACATCGGGACGGTACGTTCCTTTTTCGATGCCAACATCGACCTCACCCGTCCACTCCCCCGCTTCAACTTATTCGATCCGGTTCGCCCCGTGTACACCAACACTCGCTTTCTGCCCGGGGCGAAGATCAACAGCGCGTCAGTGGAAAACGCCATCCTGTGCGAGGGGGTCATCGTGGACCGGGCGATGGTGCGCGACTCCATCCTTGGGGTGCGCAGCCGGGTACAGCCGGGGGCAACCATTCAGGATTGCTACGTCATGGGAGCCGATTACTACGAAGCGGCAGAGACGGTGCGGAAGATCGGGACGGCCATCGGCATCGGCGAGGGCTCGTACATTCGCGGTGCCATCGTGGACAAGAACGCTCGCATCGGCCGGGGGGTACAGCTGGTCAATCGGGAAGGGCTCACCCACTACGACGACCCGGAGGGCCGGCTGTACGTCCGCGACGGAGTGCTGGTGGTGACCAAGAACGCGTTGCTGCCCGACGGCTTCGTGTTCTGAATGGATTCTGCTGGGGGGTGAGGAGGTCACGTGGAGACGCGCATCACCAAGAGCTTTGGGCTTTCCTACCCCATCGTGCTGTCCGGGATGAGCTGGATTTCAGTGCCGCGGTTGGTGGCGGCGGTGTCTCAGGCGGGGGGCCTGGGTATCCTCGCCACCGGCGTGCTCAACGCCGAGCAAACGCGACGAGCCGTGCGGGAGGTGCGGGCGCTCACCGACCGCCCCTTCGGGGCCAACGTCACGCTCTACTTTCCCGGTGCCCGGGAGAACGCCCGCGTGCTATTGGAGGAGCAGGTGCCGGTGATCAACTTCTCCATGGGGAAGGGAGACTGGATCACCGCCCAGGCGCACGCGTACGGTGGCAAGACGATCGCCACGGTGACCACGGTCCGCCACGCGGTCAGCGCCGCCGAGTACGGCACCGACGCGCTCCTGGTCACCGGGCACGAAGCCGCGGCCCACGGCAGCGACGTCACCTCCATGGTGCTCATCCCGTCCATTGCCGACGCGGTGCCGATCCCACTGATCGCCGCCGGTGGTTTCGCCGACGGTCGCGGCCTCGCTGCCGCGCTAGCTCTAGGCGCCGACGCGGTGGCCATGGGAACCCGACTCATGAGTACCCGCGAGAGCCCGGTGCACGAACGCTGCAAGACCTTTGCGGTGGAAAAGAGTGCCCAAGACACCGTGTACTCGTCGCGGTTCGATGGGCAACCGTGCCGGGTGATGAAGGCGCATGGCTCGGCCCGCGCCATTCGCCGCGGCCTCGACCTCAAGCGCGCGTTCTTCTCATCCCGGGAGATCGCCGCCATGCTCGGCGTCAACCACTTAAAGCTAACCATGGGCGTGTTGGCCTCGGGCTGGAAGAATGTGCGCCAACTGGCCTATCTGGCCAATGCCTTCAAGGCGTTTCGCATCGCTACCACGGAGGGAGACGACCAACGGGGTGTTCTGCCCCTGGGGCAGGCCACCGGGTTGGTGTACGACGTCCCGACGGTGGCGGAACTGTTCCAGCGGATCGTGGCCGAGGCTGAACGCGCCGGGGCGCGGGTGGCCACGGCGTTGGCGGTGGCGTGAGCGCACCCGCTGGCGGGATGGGGACTTGACGGGGTGGGGGGCCCTGGAAGGGGGTGAGGATGTCCGAGTCTATGTCGTTTAAGATCACCATGGAGAGGGTGGAAGGCCTCCAGTTTCGGGTTTCTTTCGACTGGCCGGGGGTGGCGGAGTTGACCCTGGACGAACCGAGCCCGTTGGGACATCAGCGCGGCCCCAACGCTTCGCGCCTGCTTGCCGCTGCCGTGGGCAACTGCCTCACCGCCAGCCTTCTCTACTGTCTCCAGCGTTCCAAAGTCGACCTAGGGGTGGTGCAGACCGAGGTAGAAGGGTCGTTGGCACGGAACGAGCGCGGGCGCCTCCGCATCGCCGGGATACGCGCCCGCATCCACCTCCCGGTGGCCCAGGAGGAGCGCGAGAAGCTGGCCCGCTGTTTGGGGTTGTTCGAAGACTACTGCGTGGTTACGGCCAGCGTCAGGGACGGGATTCCGGTGGAGGTGGAGGTGGTCGACCGCGACGGCCACCCCCTGTTAGCAGCTCACGAGGCGTGAGCTCTGCCGCCCCGGCTGGGTAAGCTGATACGCCGCTTGCCGGGTTCATCCTGGGGGCGGTAGAGAATCGCGACGCCGCCCGCTACGCCTACGCACTGGGCGCCGATCTGGGCGGACAGCTGCACGCAGGGCGTGGGCGAGCCCACGTACATAGGTTCGTTGGAAACCGCCCACTGGCGCCATGACCTCCTCCTCCGAACTGCCATCGACCGCCCCAGTGACAGCGTATCACCGTTCCAGGCACGGTTCCCAGGGCGACCTATACTCGCTGCCAGGGTGGCCAAGGATCTGCACGCCGAATCGCTGTACGTTCCGGTGGGGGGCACCGATGAGTTGCATCTGCGCCACTTCTGGATTGATTCCACGGGACCGCCGGTGCTGTTCGTGCACGGGTCCATCGAGAACGGTCGGATCTTTTACTCCCACTCCGGGCGCGGGCTTGCCCCATTTCTGGCCAGGCAGGGCTTTGATTGCTTTGTGGCCGACCTACGCGGGCGAGGCGAAAGCCGCCCGCCCATCTCCCGAAGCTCGCGCTACGGCCAAACCGAAGCCATCGTCCAAGACCTCGCCGCCCTGGCCAATGCCATCGAGCAGCTGCGCGGCGAGGTGGCCCAGCACTGGGTGGCCCACTCTTGGGGGGGCGTCCTGGTGTCGTCCCACCTGGCTCGTTTTCCCGCGCGCATCGCCCGCGTCGCTTCCCTGACCTATTTCGGTGTGAAGCGGCGCATCCTGGTGCGTAACCTGGCACGGCTGGTGATGATCGATCTGGGGTGGCGGGGAATTCATAGGCTGGCGGCGGCCCTGGTGGGTTACCTGCCGGCACGGCGGCTGGGGTTCGGTTCGGACAACGAGACCCGACGCTCCCACGCCCAGTGTCGAGCCTGGGTTCGCGACGGCCCGTGGATCGACCCCGCGGATGGGTTTGACTACGGCTCGGCGCTGCGCGCGGTGTCGCTGCCCCGCTGCCTGTACCTGGCGGCGGTGAGGGATCGCTGCCTGGGCAACCCCAACGATGTCCAGGCGTTCATTGCCGAATCCGGTGCGCACCACCATCACTTCCGCTTGCTTGCCCGTGCCAACGGCAACCTTCACGATTACGATCACATCTCCATGCTCACCCACCCCGACGCGGAGCGCGACCACTTCCCCCTGGTTTCCACCTGGATCTCCACCGGAAAGGTGTAGAATCACCGTTCGCTTCGCCCGCCCGGGGCGGGCTCGAGGCACGGGAGGATAAAAGATGAAACAGCTGGGCGTAGTCGTCGTCATGATCATGGCGGTGGCAGCAGTCGCTGCCGAACCGCCGGCGTTCCCCAACGAAGAAGCCAAGGCCAGCTACGCCATCGGGTTGCAGATTGCCCGCAACATGAAGGCGCAGGGGGTGCCACTGAACGTGGAGGCCTTTGCCAAAGGGTTCCAGGCGGGTTATGCGGGTGCTCGACCGTTGCTCGATGATCAGGAGTTGCAGCAGACCTTGCAGGCGTTCCAGCAGGAGATGATGAAGAAGCAGCAGCAGGCCATGGCCGCCGAGAGCGCCGCCAACCGGGAGAAGGGGAAGGCGTTCTTGGAGGCCAACAAGACCAAAGCCGGTGTGGTCGAACTGCCCTCGGGGCTGCAGTACAAGGTGATCAAGGCAGGGACGGGCAAGAAACCCACGGCGGAGAGCATCGTGCGGGTTCACTACCGCGGCACGTTGCTGGATGGGACCGAGTTCGACAGCTCCTTCAAGCGCGGCCAGCCAGCGGAGTTCCCCGTCAACGGGGTGATTCAGGGGTGGTCCGAAGCGCTGCAGCTCATGCAGGAGGGGGCCAAGTGGGAGCTGTACATTCCGGCTTCCCTGGCCTACGGAGACCAGGGGGCCGGTGGCGTTATCAAGCCGGGCGCCACCCTGGTCTTTGAAGTGGAACTGCTGGAGGTCAAGTAACCGAGGTGCTGGTTTGCCCACCGGCGGTAGGCAGCAGGCGCGCTGCCTCCGCTGGTTGGGCGGGTGGCGGTGCTGGAGGGGGCTTGCCAGGGCGCTGCGGCGGTGTAAAAATACCGATAGGGAACGCGGTCTTCGGCACCCGCACATGGGGTGCGGGCAGCGCGACAGGGCTTTTCTCGAGGACGCGGGGAGTGAGGCCATATCCGCTAAGGTTTTTGTCGGTAACCTGAGCTTCAAGACCACCAGGGATGAGCTCAACGATCTTCTCTCCGAGGCCGGGGAGGTGGTGAGCATACACTTGCCGGTGGAACGCGAGACCGGTAAACCCCGTGGCTTTGCGTTCGTGGAGTTCGCCACCGCCGAAGCAGCCGAGCGAGCCATTCGACTTTTCGACGGCCGCGAGGTGGGCGGCCGCAGGCTGCGCGTCAACGCGGCGGAGGAAAGACCCCGTCGCGAGGAAGGGGCGGAGGCGCGGGGCCCGTCGCGCTTCGGCCCGCGCCCTGGTGCTCCGCCGCGGTCGTCCGGCGGTCCCCGGCCGGCGCCCAAGGATATCCTGCCGGAGGTGTTGCCCTTTGTGGAGAAGCCGGGGCGGGAGCGCTGGGCGCGTCGCAACCAGCGTAACAAGCGCTACGACGACGACTAACCCGCCGTTGCCCGCCGCGGCGGACGCGGGGCTGGCTGTCAACCTTTCCAGCGCAGGTGAGGGTAGGGGGTGCGTGCCCGCCAAAGGATGGCGGCCGCCACCGCCAGCGCCGCCGTCGACAACCCGTACAGCGTAGCCGAGGCCTCTTCGAGAGGGGCGTGGAGATACGCCGCCCCCAGCGCCAGCGCGTTGTGGAGGGCGTGCCAAACCATGGCAGGGAACACCGAGCCGGTGAGCAACGTCACGGTGGTCAGCAGCATGCCCAAGTAGGCGATGGGGGCGATGCGAAAGAGGGCGACGTGAAAGACCCCGAATACGAGGGCGACCACCAGCACCAAGGCGAGGGGGTGCAGTCGGCGGTGAAGGCCGTAGGTGAGCAGCCCGCGGAAGGCCAGTTCTTCGCAGATCCCCGGTAACACGGCGAGGAACAGGATCCCTTGCCAGAGCGGTACCGCCTCCGGCGCCAGCACCTCGGAGAACGCCTCGATCATCTCGGGGGGGACCGGGACCACCAGATTGGCCAGACGAAACACGCCGATGCCGGTGAGCAGCCCGGCCGGCGCGCCGATGGCCACCGCGAGCCACACGGGCCAGCGCACCGGGCGCAGGGCCAGGGCGTGGCGCGGGTTGAGGCGGTAGCGGCGCACCAGCACCAGCGTTCCCACCAGCAAGACACCTACGAGGTTGATGATGGTCTGCAGCCGCAGGTCGAGCTTTCCTTCGACATTGATGGAGACGAGCAACAGGGTTGCCCACAGGACCGCAAAGGCGCGCAGCACGTGCCGCTGGAACAGCTGCGGCGACGGCTCGGCGGCGGCTGGCTCGGCCGTTGCTGCGATCAAGCGCTCGCTGGACAGGGTGCGCTCGGCGGCCAACGCCACTGCGGCGGCCGCACCCGCGCTGACCAACCAGGTCAGGAGCAGCATGGGCAGGTCTGCGGCGCCGGTGAGAATCTCCTTCACCCCCACGGCGACCCCGGCAATGGGCACGAGGGCGATCACCGACCGCAAGGTCAAGCCCGGCAGGAAGGAGGCCAGCGCCGGCGCCAGGGTGAGCAGAAAGGTGGGGAAGAAATACAGCTGCGCTTCTTTGTAGGTGGTGGCGATACCCGAGGTGAGGAGGAGGACGGCGGAGACGAGGGCGGCCACCGGCAGCAGCATGACCAGCACCGCCAGGGCCGTGGCGGGCGAGAGGTCGAGGGTGAAGGCAGCAGGCCGTGGCACCAAGCGGAAGATTAGGTAGGCCAGAAAGTTGAGCGCCTGGATGAGGGTGACCGCCAGGGCCACCGCAAAGATCGACAACAGCTTGGCGGCGATGATCTCTCGCCGCCCCGCGGCGGTGGTCAAGAGGGTCTCTAGGGTGCCGCGTTCCTTTTCGCCGGCCAGGGTGTCGGTGGCCACCACCGCGCCGCCGGAGAAAATAAAGAGGAGGAAGAAGACGGTCAGCAGGCGGCCGACCCGGAGCCCGGTCACTTGCTCGGCCGAGGCCACGTCCCGCTCTTCCAGCGCCAACACCTGGTCGGCCGGTAGGGGCAGTCCGGCGTCGGCGAGGAGCTGGGAGCGCTCGGCCTGACGCACGCGCCGGAGGGCGTCGTGGACTCGTTGCATCGCCTCGCCCGAGCGGTCCCGGTCCGCACGGTAGACCAGCAGGAGGACGGGGGCCCCCGGTGGCGTTGCCTCGTCCTCGGGACTGTGGCCGGCGGCCGCCCCCGCGGCCGGGACGGAGGGCGATTCGTCCGCCGCCAAGGCCTGAACCCAGAGGTCCAGGGAAGCGTCGGCGAGGGCGGCGATGGGGTCGGCGGTGGTCACTTCCTCGAGGAGCAACGAAGGTGCCGGTGGCTTGAGGCGCTGGGCCGCCTCCAGCAGCCGCCGCGCCTCGGCCACCTGAGAGCCGGTCACCAGGTAGGTGAAGCGGGTAGCCTCCAGGCGGCGGTGGCGCCGCTCTTCCATCACTTGGCCGGCGAACAGAAGCAGGGGCATGACCAGCAGGGGCAGCACGATGGACACCAACACGGTGCGGCGGTCGCGCAGCAAGAGCTTCAGCTCCGTGCCCACCAACGTCAGTACGATGCCGGTGTCGATGCTCACTGGGGGTGATCCACCAGTGCCACGAAGATGTCCTCCAGATAGTGCCGGCCAGTGGCGCGCCGCAGGCCATCCAAGGTATCGCAGGCCAGGATGCGGCCGCCGTGGATGACGGCGATGCGCTCGCACAGGCGTTCGGCCTCGCTCATGATGTGGGTGGAGAAGATGATCGCTTTTCCCTCCTGGCGAAACTCGGCGATCACCTTCTGCATCTCCATGGCGTTGAGGACGTCCAGACCCACGGTGGGTTCGTCGAAGATGAGCACCGGCGGTCCATGGGCCACGGTGCGGGCGATGGACACCTTCTGCTTCATCCCTTGGGAGAGTCGCTCCACGCGCGCGTCGGCGTAGTGGGTGAGGCCGAAACGGGCGATGAGTTCCTCGACCCGGGCGGCCACGTGCTTGGGGTCGAAGCCATTGATGCGGGCGAAGAACGCCAGCGTTTCCCGAGCTGTCAAGCGGGGGTAGAGGGCCGTGGAGGCGGAGTAAAACCCCAGGCAGCGGCGCACCGCCTCGGGTTCGGCCACCAGGTCGTGGCCCATGACGGTGGCGCTCCCGGCGGTGGGCTTCAAGATCGTGGCAAGCATGCGCAGCGTGGTGGTCTTGCCGGCCCCATTGGCGCCTAACAGTCCCAGGATTTCACCGCCATGGCACGCCAGGTCGATGCCATCCACGGCGCGAATCTCGCCGCGTGCCTCGTCGTGGAACACCTTGGTCAGACCGCGCACCTCCACCGCTGTCATGTTGCCCTCCCTGGGCGGTGAAGAAACCGCTGTTTCACCAAACGGGCCAGGCTGCCACCGTAGGAGCCCATCACCACGTCCTCGAAGCGCAGGGCGAGGGCGGCCAGGCGAACCCACAGCACGATGGCCGCCACAGCCGACAGTGCCGAGACCACGGCAAGCTGCCACTGCAGCGTGCCAGCCAGGGCCTCGCGGATAAGCAGAGCGATGTTGACCACCGGAATCAGGGCTAACGGTAGCGACAGTTGGATGCCGGGGACGGCCAGGAAGACGACCGGTAGCAGGATGAGCATGTAAAAGGGGGTTATCATAGCCTGGCCTTCCTTGAAGGTGCGCGCGAAGGAGGCGAGCAGGAGCATGCCGGCGGCCACGAAGGCGGCCAACAACAGCGCCGCCCCGGCCAGGAGGGGTACTACACCGGGGGGGATGCGCAGGGCCAGCCCGGCGTCTTCGGGGCCGAGGAGGGGTTTGAGGATTACCCCCATGGACAGCGTCATGGCGGCCAGGTTGGCAATCCCGGCGACGAACCCGAAACTCGTCACCACCAAATACTTGGACGCCACGATATACATCCGTGGGGTGGCCAGGCTCATGGTGGTTTCCCAGGTGTTGCGCTCCCGCTCACCGGCGGTGGCGTCCACGGCGGGGTAGAAACACCCCACCGCGACCATCACTACGAAAAAGAGGGGCAGCATGAGACCGAGGAGAAACGCGCCCATCTCTTCGCCCGTGGCCAGGTTGCGGGTGTGTAGGGAAAAGCGTTGCCAGCCAGCCTCCCCGATGCCCAGCTGCGCCGCGCAGCGCGCCAGGATCTCCTGGTGCTGGGCGCCCAACACCTCTTCAAGCCGTTGCCGCGCCGTGCGGCTGCGTTCCCGGGAGCCGTTGAAGGTCACCTGGGCCTGCAGGCTCCCATCCACCAGGGCGGCGTGTCCGCCGCCCGGGCTGAGCTCCAGCACGGCATCGAAGTCGCCCCTGCGCACGCCGCTGGTAAGGTCGGCATGGGCGGGGGAAACCACCTGGAATCGGTCGTCTCGGCGGAGTTGGCGCACCACCGCCTCGGCTGCTGCCCCCTCAGCGCGGACCACCACCCGGGAAACGAACCCTTGGGTTTGCCCTTGCACCAGCGTGACGCCCGTCACCATCACCCACATCATGAAGGGATAGAGAAGGATGGGAATGAGGATGGAGTTGACCACGACGCTGCGTTCGCGCAGGGCGGCGCGCATCTCTCGCACGTACAGGGTGCCCACCTCAGCCACGGCAACCGCGGCGGGACTCCTTCCTGCTGGGGAGGAGGAAGGTGCGATCACAGGGCGGCCGTCAGTTGGGCGAGCCCGGCGACGGCGTCGACCCCCAGGTGAACGCGCAGGGCGCGGCGGCCGCGGGCGCGCAGGGCGTTGCCATCGCCCACCGCTTGGGCGTGCAACAACGCCCGGAAGTCGAAGGGTTCCCCCGGGATGTGGATTTTCGTCGCCGGTTCACAGGTCAGGATCAAAAAGGCGCCGTCCGCCGGCCCTCCCTTGTGCAGTTGCCCGGTGGAGTGCAGGTAGCGCGGCCCGTACGCTGCCGTGACTGGCACGCCTAGGCGGGCCGCCAGCTTCGCCCGCAGCGCTTCCAGAGCCGTGCTGCGCGCCTCATCGGCGGCGAAGAAGGCGAGGATCGCCCCCCAGCCCGCGGGTGGCGACGCAAAGAGCTTGTGGACCGTGGCTGTCAGGTCGGCGCCGGGGTCGCCCGCCCCGAAAACCTGCAAGGAGCCGTGGGTGAACGCCGGTCGCTCGCTCGCCGTCCCCCCACCGGCCAACAGCGAACGCGTGATGGCCTTGCTCTCGGTAACGTTGGGTTCGTCGAAGGGGTTGACACCGAGCACAGCACCGGCGGTGGCGGTGGCGATCTCCCAGCGCAGGAACTCGGCCCCCATCTCCAAGCGGTCCTCCAGTTCCAGGCGCACCACCGGGTGGCCGGCACGGCCCAGTTCCTCCAGCTGCCCCTCGGTGGCCGGGTCCCACTGGCCCCGCAGGCTCATGGCCACGAACACGGACCGCGCCCCAGCCGGCCAAACCCCCGGAGTGTCACAGGTGACCGGCAGGATCCCTTTGCCGTCTTTGCCAGTGCTCTCCGCCACCAACTGTTCTACCCAAGCGGCGAAGGGGCGCAGCGCCGGCGACAGCACCAGAGCCAGCAGCGGGCGACCGCGCCGGGCGTGGCTGCCCAGGATGGCGCCCAGCCGCACCCCGGGGTTGGCGAAGGCAGGGACCTCGGGGCCGCAGGAGAGAGCCATACGGCGGGCGCGAGCCAAGATGGCCGCCGTATCGATACCCAGCAAGGCCATGGGGAGAAGGCCGAAGTACGACAGCGCCGAGAAGCGCCCGCCGATGTCGGGGGGGTTTTCCAGGATCGCTCGGAACCCCAGCCGGCGGCCCTCCGCGGCCAGCGGCGTAGCGGGGTCGGTGATGGCGATGAAGCGCCGACCCGCCTCCACGTCGCCCAGTTGGGCGACGGCGACGGCCCAGAAGTACTTCTGCAGGCAGGCGGTTTCCACTGTGGTGCCGGATTTAGAGGCGACGAGGAAGAGGGTACGTGCCCACTCCACTTCCCGTTCCACGGCGCTCACTGCGTCCGGGTCGGTGCTGTCCAGCACCCGCAGGGTGGGTCGCCCCGCCGCGGCGCCAAACACCTGAGCGCACACCTCCGGGCAGAGGCTGGAACCGCCCATCCCTAACAGCACCACCTGGCGCACCCCCTCAGCCACCAGCTGGTCGGCGAGGTGCTGGATCTCCTTTTGGCGTGCGGCGAAGTGGTCGATGGCGTCGAGCCAGCCTAGCCGTGCGGCGATGGCCTCTTGGGTCTTGGGGTGCAGCGACCACAACGTGGTGTCCTTGGCCCACAGGCGCCGGGAAAACTGGCGCCCATCCAGAGCCTTGCACACCTCCGCCACCACCCCTTGGGCGGCGGCCGGGGAGACGGCCTGCAGGCGTGCCGGCGGTTGCCCCAGGGCTTGCTCGCGGCGCGCCGCGATGGACGCCATGAGGGCGTCGAAGGGTTCCATGAACTTTTGCGCCCCTTCGTTGAGCAGCTGAGTGGTCACCGCCGGAAGGTCGATCCCCAACTCGGCGAGGGACGCCACAACGGCGCGCGCCTCTTCGAGGTGGGAGGCGACGGCGGCTCCGGCCAGGCGGCCGTGGTGGGCGAAGGCGGCGATGGTCTCTTCCGGCATGGTGTTGACGGTATCGCGCCCCACCAGGGGGGCGACGTAGCGCACGTCGTCGTACAGCGGATCCTTGGTGGAGGTGGAGGCCCACAGCAGACGCTGCACCCTCGCTCCGCGGGCGGCCAACTCTTCCCAGCGCTGCCCCGAGAAGAAGCGCTGGAAGCTGGCGTAGGCGAGGCGCGCGTTGGCCGTGGCCGCACTGCCCAGCAGGGCGGCGGCGCGGGGACCTTGCCCGGGAATGCCGAGCCGGTGGCCAAGGAGTTGGTCCACCAAGGTGTCGATGCGACTGACGAAGAAACTGGCCACCGAGGCCACGTGGTCCACCGGTAGCCCGGCCGCCAGCCGCCGTTCCAGCGCCTTGAGGTAGGCTTCGGCGACCGCCTCGTAGGCGTCCACCGCGAACAGCAGGGTGATGTTGACGTTGATCCCCTCGTACAGGGCCTGTTCGATGGCGCGCACGCCGGCGGGGCTGCCGGGGATCTTGATGAGCAGGTTCGGCCGGTTCACCGCCCCGTGCAAGCGGCGGGCCTCCACCAGGGTGCCGTGGCTGTCGTGGATTAGGTACGGCGAGACCTCAAGACTGACGAAACCGTCCCCGCCCTCGGTGGCGTCCCAGAGGGGGAGGAGGACGTCACAGGCGGCGCGGATGTCGTGGACCACCAAATTCTCATAGATCTCCTGCACCGAGGCCCCAGCCTTTGTTAAGGCGGTGATGTCGTCGTCGTACTCCCCCCCGCGAGAGATCGCCTTGTGAAAAATTGCCGGGTTGGAGGTGACCCCGCGGACCCCCTCTTCCCGCACGCGGCGCGCCAGCTCCCCGCTGGCGATCATTCCGCGGGTGAGATTATCCAGCCACAGGCTCTGTCCGTGCTCGTACAGCTGCAGCAGAGGGTTCATGATGTCTCCTTGGCCCTCCACCCAGTGGTGGGGCGGCGGGATGCTAGCAGGGTCCTGGCCCGGGCGGTTCCCTGGTTCGCGCCGAAGGAGGAGCTGGTGGCGCACCGCTTGCGGTTCATACCACGGTGCCTGGGGGCAGTAGCTCGGCCAGGCGGTGGCAAGCCTGGGCGACCTGGTGGGGATCGCTGCCCTCGAAGGTGACCCATACCTTGGCGCGGCCCTGGGGGTACGACCCGATTGCCACCTGCGGAAAGGCCGCCGCAACCGCCGACAGGAGCTCGGCAATGGCGGTTTCTTCGGCGGCGATGGTAAGGGTCATAAGGGTGGGCGGGGTGCCGCCGCCCAGCTGGCAGTGCAGGGTGGCCAACTTGCGGGCGAACAGGGCGGGCACGCCGGGCATGAGGTAAACGTTGTGCACCGCCACCAGCGGCAAGAGGCCATCGTCGGCGGGGAGTAGTCTGGCTCCCGCAGGCACCTCGGCCAGGCGCAGGGCAGCGTCGGTGAGCCGCTCGCCCCACCACTGACGAACCAGCCGCTCCAGCTCGGCGTTGCGGATCACGGGCAGACCGAACGCGCGGGCCACCCCCGCCACGGTCACGTCGTCGTGGGTGGGGCCGATGCCGCCCGAGGTGATCACCACGTCGTAGGCGGCGGCGCAGCGTCCCACCTCCTCGGCGATAGCCGCCACGTCGTCGGGGATGATCGCCACGCGGCGTAGCTCCACGCCCGCCTGGCGGAGCATCGGGATGAGGAGCGCCAGGTTCGCCTCGGCGACCTTCCCCGAGAGGATCTCATCGCCGATGACCACCACGGCGGCGGTGGGGCGGCGAGAGGGCGGGGGCATCACTGGTCGCGGGGCGGCAGGAACGCCGGCAAGCCGGTGAGGTATTCCCCCAGGATGAGGGTGTGCATGTCGTGGGTACCCTCGTAGGTGTACACCGACTCAATGTTCATGAGGTGGCGCATGATTGGGTACTCGTTGACAATGCCGTTGGCGCCGTGGAGCTCCCGGGCCAGACGGGCGCACTCCCGGGCCACCCAGCAGGAGTTGCGTTTCGCCTGGGAGACTTGCACGAAAGTGGCGCGGCCCTCGTCCTTAAGCCGACCCAGGCGCCACACCATGAGTTGCCCCTTGGTGATCTCGTTGGCCATCCACACCAGCCGCTCCTGGACCAGCTGGTGCGCTGCCACTGGGCGGTCGCCGAACTGCAACCGGGTGGTGGTGTAGTCCAGGGCGGCGTGGAACGTGGCCAGCGCCGACCCCAGGGCACCCCAGGCGATGCCGTAGCGGGCCTGGGTGAGGCAGGAGAGCGGGCACTTCAGCCCGGCGGCCTGGGGCAGGCGGCTGGACTCGGGAACCTCTACGTCTTCGAACACCAGCTGGGAGGTCACCGAAGCGCGCAGGGAGTACTTTCCCTTGTGCTCCACCGTGGAATAGCCGGGGGTCCCCTTCTCCACCAGGAAGCCCCGTATGGTGCCTTCGTCGTCCTTGGCCCACACCACGGCCACGTCGGCGATGGTACCGTTGGTAATCCACGCCTTGGCACCGTTGAGCACCCAGCGGTCCCCCCGCCGCCGCGCCCGGGTGCGCATGCCGCCGGGGTTGGACCCGAAGTCCGGCTCGGTGAGGCCGAAGCAGCCGATGGCCTCGCCCCGCGCCAAGCGGGGGATCCAGCGGTCTTTTTGCTCCTGGCTGCCCCACGTCATGATGGGGTACATCACCAGGGCCGACTGCACCGAAACGAAGGAACGCAGCCCCGAATCACCTCGCTCCAGCTCCTGCATGACCAGCCCGTAGGCGACGTTGGACAGTCCCGGGAGGCCGTACTCTGTGAAAGTGGAGCCAAACAGGGAGAGCTCGGCCATCTCAGGGATGAGCTCGCGGGGGAAGTAGCCATCCCACGCCCACTCCTCGATGTGCGGCATCACCCGCTCGCCCACCCACTGGCGGACGGTGTCCCGAACCAGGCGTTCATCCTCCGTGAGGAGGCTTTCCACGTCAAAAAGATCCAGCGAGGAAACGGCCATCACTCCCCCTTGTGCGCGGGAGCGGTTGGCGCGCATCCCGCTGCCCGTGCAAGCGCTGCTATGCCGGCGGCAATTCCCCCGGGGGCGCGAAACACCGCGGTGCCCGCCACCAGCACCGTGGCGCCGGCGGCCGTCACCAGCGGCGCGCTCTCCACGTCGATCCCCCCGTCCACTTCCAGCTCGCAGCCCGGGTGGCGCTCGGCGATGAGGGCAGCCAGCCGGCGAATCTTGGCAACCGTGGACGGGATGAAGCGCTGCCCGCCGAATCCAGGATTAACCGTCATCGCCAGCACCATGTCCAGGTCGGGGAGGATTTCGCCGATGGCCTCCACTGGGGTGGCGGGGTTGAGCACCACTCCGGCGCGGGCCCCCAGCTCTTTGATGAGCGCGACGGTGCGGTGCAGGTGGGGGGTGTTCTCCACATGGACCTGCACGGTGGTGGCGCCGGCGGCCACGAAGGTGTCCACATAGCGGTGCGGCTCCTCAATCATGAGGTGGGCCTCCAGGGGCAGGTCGGTGACGCTGCGCACCGCAGTTACAAAGGCTGGGCCAAAGCTGATGTTGGGCACGAAGCGACCGTCCATGATGTCCAGGTGCAGGCGGTTGGCGCCGGCTTGGGCGGCGGCGCGGACCTCCTGCCCCAAGTGCAGGAAGTCGGCGGCCAGCAGGGATGGCGCGATGGCGATCACGAAGCTCTCCAGTCGGGCCGCTATTATGCGCGATGTTGGCCTGGGGAGCGCTCCCCGCCCACCGCGAGGCGGGAAGCCACCGCCGCGGCGCCGCGCAGGCCGGCGTTGTCGTCGCGGATCAGGTACACGGGAAAGGTTTCCAATAACGGCCGCATCCTCCCTTTGTCGAAAAAGCTCTCGAGAAATAGCCTGCTGTCAAGGTGCGGCAGCAGCTTGGGGGGGATCCCTCCGCCCACGTACACGCCGCCGCGAGCCAGCAGTTTGAGCGCCCAATTCCCCGCCTCGGCGCCCAGCAACCCCGCAAACCGATGGACCGCCTCCACCGCCAGCGGGCAGCTACCAGCCAGGGCGGCTGCGGTCACCGCCGCGGCCGGATCTTTGACCCCCATCCCGTCACGGCGCAATGGAGGCACCCGCGCGCCGCGCAGCTCCACCAGGTAGTGGTAAAGGTCCACCAAGCCCGGTCCGGAAAGGGCCCGCTCCCAACTGGCGTGGCCCCAGCGGCCCATCACCTGGCGGGCGAACCCCCACTCCACCTCGTCACGGGGGGCGAAGTCGGCGTGCCCGCCCTCGCTGGCGAACACGTGATACCCGCCTTCGTCCCAAATCAGACCAGCTTCCCCCAGCCCCGTGCCGACGGCGAGGAGCGCCGCGTTGCCGAACGCCGGCTGTCCAGGGTGGAGGGTGTAGAGGTCGTGGGCAGCCAGGGTAGGGATGGCCCACGCCAATGCCTCTACGTCGTTGACGAGACGCACGCGATGGTTTGGTAGGGAGAGCTGCGCAGCCACTGTGGCAACGTCCACCTCCCACGGGAGGTTGGTTAGGCGCGCGCGGTCGCCGCGCACTGGGCCGGCCACGGCGATGCAAGCGGCAGCCAGCTGGCCAGGGCCGCTGTGCTGCACCTGCCCCAACGCCTCCGCAAAAGAGGCAACCGTAGCGGTGGGAACCACTTGGAGGTGGAGGGGCGGCCACGTTGTGGGGTTGGCGCGGAGGATGGCGAAGCGCGCGGAGGTGCCGCCCACATCGGCCCCCAACACCAGGCGTTGCGATTCTCCCACGCCGCCAGCGTAGCGCATCCCGGCGCGAGGCCATCCTTATATACCGGTCCCGGACACCGCGCCGAGGAGCGGGGGCTGGCTGGCCCGCCCAGCCCATCCACCAAGCAGCCCCCACGCCCACCCTGCGGGGCTGTCCACCCCCGCACTCCCCAGGCTGGCCGGTCCCCGACGCAGACCCAAGCACGGGCTCGGACCTCGACCCGGTCAGGGTCCCGGGCAGGGGAGCGAGGTGCGCTCCGCCCGCGAGGGGCGGCGGCCGCGCCCTGGGGCCAGAGCTCGCCCCTACTGGTGCGCTGCCAGTTGCCTGCGCCGCTCCTCAACGGCTTGACGCAGCAGTGCTTCGCCCTCGGGGCGGGGGCAGTTGGCGGCGGCGTCCCAGTAAGGGGACAGGCGACGCAGATTGGCGACGATCTCCGGCAGCGCCTGGATGACGGCGTCCACCTCGGCGGCGGTGGTGTAGCGGGACAGCGAGAAGCGCAGCGATCCGTGCACGGCGGTGAACGGCACCCCCATGGCGCGCAGCACGTGGGAGGGTTCCAGGGAGCCGGAGGTGCACGCCGACCCCGATGAGGCGCAGATGCCCCGGGCCGAGAGCTGGTACAGCATCCCTTCGCCCTCTACGAAGTGCACCGCCAAATTGAGGGTGTTGTCCAGGCGCGGCGCGCCCCGCCCATTGACCTCCACGTACGGGATGCGTGCCACCAGCTCCCGCTCCAAGCGGTCGCGCAGGGCGGTGATGCGGCGCTCGTCCTCGGGTTGGGTGGCCATGGCCAGCTCCAGGGCCCGCGCCAGGCCGACGATGTACGGCACGTTCTCGGTGCCGCCGCGCCGCGAGTTCTCCTGGTGGCCGCCCAGCAGGAACGGCCGAATGGGCGTGCCGCGGCGCACGAACAGCGCCCCGACACCCTTGGGCGCGTGTAACTTGTGCCCGGAAAACGACAGCAGATCGACGTGCTTGAACTCCCCGGAAAGATCCAGCCGCAGCTTGCCGGCGGTCTGGGTGGCATCGGTGTGGACCAGGATGCCGGCGTCGGTTTCTTTGGCGATGCGCGCCAGCTCGCCCACGGGGAAGAGCACGCCGGTCTCGTTGTTGGCGTGCATCAGCGAAACCAGGAGGGTGTCGGGGCGCAGGGCGCGCACGAAGGCCCCCGTGTCCAGGGTGCCGTCCCCCTGCACCGGCACGAAGTCCACGTCGTAGCCCTCGTGGGCCAAGAACTTGCAGACCTCCAGCACGGCCGGGTGCTCCACCGCGGTGGTGACGATGTGGCGGCGCCCCGGCCGGGCGCGGGTGGCGCCGATGATGGCGGCGTTGTTGGATTCGGTGGCGCAGGACGTGAAGAGGACCTCGTCGGGGTGGCAGCCCAGGTGTCGGGCCACGGTGGCGCGGGCCGCCGCCACCGCCGCCGCCGGGCCCCGGGCGGCGTCGTACATCGACGATGGGTTGAAGTACTGCTCCCCCAGGTACGGCAGCATGGCCTCCACCACTTCGGGGGCGACGGCGGTGGTGGCGTTGTTGTCGAGGTAGACGATGGGCATCGGGGAGCTCCTACACCGCAATGACCCGGCAGCGCTGGTCCACCCGATCCTTGAGCGCCTGCTCCACCATGAACTTGACAGTCTGGTTGGCGCCCACGCAGCTGGCGCATGCCCCTTTGAGGCGGCAGTAGACGAGGGTGTCCTTGATGTCCACCACCTCCAGGTCGCCGCCGTCCTGGGCGAGCATGGGGCGCACGTACTCGTCCAGCACCCGCTCAACTTTCTTGGCGAACTGGTACGGGGACAGCTCGTCATGGCCGCGGGCCCGGGCAATGAACTGGGCCATCGGCAGTTCGGCGTCGGTGCGGAACTCCGTGGGCTGTCGCCCCCAAATCTCGTCCAGGAGGTCTTGCAACCCGCCAGGCTTGTGGTGGCAGGACATGCACGCCCCTCCCGCCTTGACGGCGTTGGTGATGTCGGCAATGGAACGCAGCTGCAGCTCCTTGATCTTGCGCTTGAGGTACGGTTCGGTGAGGCCAAAGCAGGTGCACACCACCCGCCCTTCGTCTTGTTCCTGACGGGTGATGTCCACCCCCAGCGCCGCCAGGTCCACGCCCCGCCGTTGCGCCCAATTGAACACCGCCGCCTGCAGCGCTTCGGCTCCCATCACCGAGCAGTGGATCTTCTGCTCGGGGAGTCCCTCCAGGTAGTTGACGATGTCTTGGTTGGTGATCGAAAGGGCTTCGATGGGCGTGCAGCGGCGCTCCTCGATGAGGGCGCACAGCGCCTCGGAGGCGGCGATGGCGGAGGTGCAGCCGAAGGTGAGGTAGCGCGCTTCGGTGATCACGTCCCGGGTGGGGTCGGTGGGGTGGCGGTGGACCCGGAAGGTGAAACGCAGGGCGTCACCGCAAGCGATGGAGCCGTGCTCGCCGATCCCGTCGGGGTTGGCGATTTCGCCCATGTGGGTGCCCGGTCGCCCCTGCACCGCGTCCATGAACAGCTTGGTGGTTTTCTCACTGTAGTTCCACGTCATCGCGGGTTCGTCCTCCGGCCGGCAGGTTGGCCCGCAAACCCCCAGCCTCGGCCATTGTAGTCCCACCGCTTCGGCGGTGCTTGGGGTAGACTCCCTGGCCATGGGGCGAGCGGCGCAACGTCGGCCGCCCAGCCGCCGGGTGCACGGCGACGCAGCCGGCGCCAATGGTGCGGTGTGGGCGGCGATTTACGACCTGGCGCGGGCCATTCCGGGGGGGCGGGTGATGTCCTACGGTCAAATCGCCGCCTGTTTAGGGTACGCGGTATCCCCTCGCGCGGTGGGGTGGGCGATGTACCACTGCCCCGAGGACGTTCCCTGGCACCGAGTGGTCAACGCCTCGGGGGGGTGTTCCACCGAACGCCGGGGCGATTTTCCACCGGGGTTGCAGCGGGCGCTGCTGGAGCGCGAAGGGGTGGTGTTCGGACCGAACGGCCACCTGGACATGGCGACCTATCGCTGGCAGCCGCCGCTCTAGAAGGAGGTGAGCGTGCACGGCCGAGTCGAGGGGGAGGAGGTGCGGCAGAGTCTGCAGGAGCTGTACGCTCCGGGCAACCGCTGCTTCGGGTGCGGCCCAGCCAACGAGAAGGGGTTGCGCATCAAGAGCTTCGTAGACGGCGACGAAGTGGTGTGCCGGTGGACCCCCGAGCCGCACCACGAGGCGTTCTCCGGGGTGCTCAACGGCGGCATTATCGGCGTGCTCTTTGACTGTCACTGCAACTGGACCGCTGCGTACCATTTGATGCAGCGGCGAGGGATGGACCGTCCTCCCTGCACGGTGACGGCGGAGTACGCGGTGACGCTGCGCCGCCCCACGCCGTCGGCGGGAGCGCTGCTGGTGCGGGCGCGGGTGGTGGAGTCCGGCGAGGATCGGGCGACGGTGGAGGCGGCGCTGGAAGCGGCCGGGAAAATCACGGCGACGGCGCGGGGGGTGTTTGTGGCGGTGGGGGAGGGGCACCCAGCCTATCACCGCTGGTGAACCCGCTGTGGAGGCGCTCCACGACCACTATGCTGACGTCATCGCCCCGCGGTTCACCGGCGAGAAAGCGATCCAACTCGGCGAGCAGCCGGGCGTGGAGCTGGGCCGCCGTGCCCCCTTCCCGCACCAGCGCCGCCACCCTCTCGAAGCCGAAGACCGCGCCGCTGGGGTCCACCGCCTCGGGCAGGCCGTCGCTGTAGATCACCAGCGCGTCACCTTGCTGCAGTTCGGTGACTTCCAGCACCGCGTCCGGCTGCTGGCGCACCCCCAGCGGTAAGCTGCCACGACCCAGCTCCTCCACCCCACCGTCGCGGCGCCGCAGCAGGGGGAAGGGGTGGCCGGCGCACAGGTACTCCAGGCGGCCACTTGTCGGGTGGAGAACACCGTAGAAGAAGCTCATGAAGTTGCGGGCGGTGCCGGAGCGGTAAAGGGCACGGTTGAGCAGGGCCACCGTCCGCTCGGGGCCGGCGCCGATGTCTAGGGCGACCTTGAGGGTGGCGTCGGCGATGGCCATCAGCAAACCCGCCGCCATGCCGTGGCCGCTGGCGTCGCCGGCCACCAGGAGCAGGCGCCCGTCGGCGAGGCAGTGAAAGCCGTAGTAGTCGCCGCCGATGTCATTGGCGGTGCGGTAGGAATGGGCGAAGTGGTAGCCGGCCACCGCCGGCGTGCCGGCGGGGAGCAGCGCCCGCTGCAGCTCGCGGGCCACCTCCATCTCGTCGCGCACCAACACCCTGTCCATCATTTCCAGGGCGAGGACGAGGACCAAGGTCCCCACGCTCAGCACCACGTACAGCGGTGACCCTCCGAAGCTCACCGTGGTGGTGCCGGAGGAGAAGCGCAGCTGCAGGAGGGCGAGGAGAGCGCAGGCCAGCGCCGCCACGAACAGCAGCCGGCGGGGTGGCGACAGGCGGGCGGACAGCCCGGCGAGGATCAGGCGTAAGCGGTAAAAGGTCCGCCGCAGCGCGCCACGGGGCTCGCTCTCGCCAGCGTGTCCACGGGTGAGCACGGCGTACGCCCGCGCCGTATCCCGCTGAAACAAGCGCTGCAGGTCGCCGGCTTGCAGGCCGTCGGTGGTCTGGCCCACCGCCCGCGCCAGGCTGGCTATGGTGCGCTCCACCGCGCGCCAGCCCCGGTGAGTTGCAGGGCGCTTCTTCGCCGTCACCTCGACCTCCCTCATGTCTACGGAAACGGCTTCGTGGTGGTTCGCTGGGGCCGCTGCCGGAGGAGCGCCCCGCGCAGCACCATGGTGGCGTAACAGCCGGGGGGCAGGGAGAAGGCTAGGTGGAGCGTCGCCCCTCCCCTGCCACCGGCAGCGGCGAGAGGGTGCCACTCCCAAGTGAGGCGGGTAGGGCGTACCCAGGCACGGCGCAGGGTGGATTTCAAGAAGGCTGTGCGTAGCGGGCGCAACGACAGGTCGGCGGGCGTGATCCCCTCCTGGGTGAGGGTGTGATGCATCAGTTGGGTGCCCACCGGATCGCCGGCGGCCAGGCGCGGGCCGGGGGTGGGAATGGCCAGCTGGCTTAGAGCAACCAAGTCCTCGCCACCCTGAACCGGGAAGAGGTAGTCGCCGGCTAGCCCGGGGAGGGCGACGGTGGGCGCGCCCCTCGCCTGCACCGCTGCAGCGAGAGCCTGGTTCCACAGGTAAGACTGGTAACAGGCCAGGAGCATGGACAGCCACTCCCGAGGCCAGGCGGCCAGGGCGCGCACAGTGGTCCCCCCGGGCCGCGCCAGTTCCTCGAAAACCCGTCGCTCGTGGGGGAGCTGGGCCAGCGCCAGGCACTGGTGCCAATGACCCCATAACTCGTCGAGGCGCGCCAGCCGGTCTCGCTGGCGGCGGGAGGCCCCGGGCGCGGCGGAGGTGAGCAGTAGACGAAGGGCTGCCTCCCACTGTTTGCGCACCAGGAAGGCGGCTGGAAAGCCGCGGTACTGGGGGACCGAGCGGAAGCGCTGATCGTCAAAGTAGTTGGGAACGCCCCACCCGGCCAAGCGACGGAGGTTGTGGTCCACCTCCGGGGTGCACAGGGGGTCGAGAGCGCGCACCACGACGCGGAAATGGTTGGCGACGATGGCGTCGGGGCCCATGGGCCGGTCCACGAACCCTAGGGAGAGAAGTTGGAACCCTTCGCCCTCCGTGGAGCGATCGCGCCGTCCCCGGATGGAAAGGTGCTGCACCGTCACTGCCGCCCGGTCCTTACGCCCGCCGTAAGCGATGGCGGCGCGGGGCACCCCCAGCCGACGGGCCAGGTGGCGAACCAACTCCTCCGTCCCCCAGCTGCGCTTGCTGAGCCGGTAGAGCCGGAAGGCGCCGTGGCCGCCGGGCGGGAGAGAAATCTCCTCCTCCACGTAGAAGTCGTCCGGGGTCGACTTGAGGCGCCCGGGCCACAGGTGGGGAGAATGTTGCACGGATCACATGGTGCCACGGTGCGTCGTCCCCTTGGGCGCCCGGGGTGCCGCTGCTCGCATATACTGCGGCCCCCCGCCGCAGGGTGGGAGTGGCGCCTGACGAGGCGGTGTGGTGAAGCCATGGCGGCCGCGGGGCGGACGCGAGTCACGATGCGGGAGATGGGGACTGGAATGTGCCTTAGCGCCCTGGGGGGGCAGCGTTGACGGCGCTGGTGCTGATACTTGTGCTCGCCGTCCTGCCGGCCACCGTGGACGCCTTCGGTCGCTGGCTTTTGACCCTCAAAGCGCGGTCGTGGAGATTCGCCGAGTCCGGCGCCCAGTGGCCGCGGCGCTGGCTGGTGCTGGTGCCGGCACGGGCCGAGGGTCAGTCGGTGGAAGCGACCCTGCGCTCCATACGTGCAGCCAATGGGGAGCATCCCCCGACGGTGGTGCTGCTCCTGGACGGACCCGATCCGGTGGCCGCCGCCTGCGCCCACCGGCTCGGGGTACAGGTGGTGGCTAAGCCCAACGGCGGTCCCACCAAGGCAGCGGCACTGGCCTGGGTGGTGGAGGGACTGGCCCAGCAGCTGCGCGCCGCCGATGCGGTGCTCTTCCTCGACGTGGGCTCCCAGCTGGAGGAGGGGTTCTTCCAGCGCTTCCCGTGGCCGGCCGACGCCGACGCCGTGCAGGCGTTTTTGGCCGGCCGGGGGCGCAGCGTTGGTGAGGCGGCGGCGCGCTCGGAGCTGCTCGCCCAGCAGCGCGAGGACCAGGGGCGCGAGCGGCTGGGGTGGGCGGTGCGCGTGCGCGGTACCGGCACCGCCCTGCGGCCGCCCGTGGCGTTGGCCGAACTGGGCCGCTTGCGCTCCACCGTGGAGGACTTTGAACTCTCGCTGTTGCTGGCCGCCGGCGGCTACCGCGTGCGGCTGGGGCCGCCCTCGCCGGTGGTGCTGGACGACAAGCCAGAAACGGTGGGCGCCGCGGCTCGCCAACGCGCCCGCTGGTTCGCCGGCCGCTTCTCCCTTCTGGTGCTGCAGCCACGGGCCTGGCTGCGCCTCCTCCTGCGCTCCCCCCTCCAAGCCGGGGGGTTTCTGGTGGAGCTGTTCAGCCGGCCCCTCACCCTCACCATCCCCGCCCGCCTCCTCGCCGCCGCTGGTGTGCTGTGGACCACCCCGGGTCCAGTGGCGCTGCCTCTGGCCGTCGTGATGATCGGCAGCGCGGCGCTGGACGCGGTCTGGGGGATAGCGGGGATGCGGGGCAGCGCGTGGGGCGCCGGGGTCAAGCTGGCCGCCGCCTGGGTGGCTGCCGTGGTCATGTTGCCCCGTGCCTTCTTCGGCTGGTTGCGGGTGCGCCCGCGCCGCTGACGTCTTCTCGTCGCGGTGGCCGGGTACAATGCCGGCCCGGAGCGCCCGTGAACGAGCGACCCACGGCGGTGGTGGTGATGGGAACGCGCCCCGAGGCGATCAAGCTCGCCCCAGTGGTGGCGGCGTTGCACGGGCAGGGACGGCTGCGCCCGCTGGTGGTAGCCACCTCCCAGCACCGCGAACTGCTGCGCCAGGCCCTCGCCCCCTTCGAGATTGTCCCGGACCATGACCTGGACGTCATGACTGAAGGCCAAACCCCCGCGCACGTGGCGGCGGCGGTCATGACCAGGCTGGAGCCGCTGCTGGCGGTGGCGCGCCCCCTCTGGACGGTGGTGCAGGGCGATACCACCAGCGCTTTCGCCGCGGCCGTCACCTCCTTTTACGCTGGGGTGCCGGTGGCCCACGTGGAGGCCGGCTTGCGCACCGGTCGGCTGGACGCCCCCTTCCCCGAGGAGTTCAACCGCCGCGGCGTGGCGGTGGCGACGGCGCTGCACTGCGCACCCACCCCCCGTGCTGCCGCCAACCTGCGCCGGGAGGGGGTGCCGGAAGGGGCCATCGCGGTCACCGGTAACACCGTGGTGGACGCGGTGCAGCACATCCTGCGGGTGAGTCCACCCTCGCCCCGTCGCCACGACGGGAGCGTGCAGGTGCTTGTCACCCTGCACCGTCGCGAAAGCTTCGGAGCGCCCCTGGAGGGCATCCTCACGGCCCTCCGGCGCCTCGCCCAGGAGCGCCGGCCCCGGCTGCGCCTGCTCTACCCCGTCCATCCCAACCCCAACGTCGCTGGCCCCGCCCGGCGCATCCTCGGCGGCGTGCCCGGAGTGGAGCTGGTCGAACCCTTGGACTACCCGGCGCTGCTGGGCGCCTTTGCCGCCTCCCGCTTCGCCATCTCCGACTCCGGCGGGATCCAGGAGGAGGCGCCGTCGGTGGGGGTGCCGGTGCTGGTGACGCGGGAGGTCACCGAACGCCCCGAAGTGGTGGAGGCCGGGTGGGCGGAGCTGGTGGGCACCGACCCCCAGCGGCTGCTCGCCGCCGCCCGGCGCCTGCTGGACGACGACGCGGCCCTCGCCGCCATGACCAGCGGCCCTAACCCCTTCGGCGACGGCCGCGCCGGCGCCCGCATCGCCAACTTGCTGGCCGCGCGAGTAGGCTGGGTGTCAGGTCCGTCGTAATTGACAGGGTGGGCAGAACGGTCCATCGGTGTAGTGGCCTGGGGAGGGGGAATAGAAACCATGGGTGCTAATATCTCCTAACCGTACCACGATCCCCACGCTATGGCCCGGAAGTCCTTTATTTACGGCGTGCTCTGGATGACCAGCAACCGGGAGGCGGCGTGCACGAGTTTCGTCGTGGGTACCTCCACGCCTCCGGTGGCGAACACGGCCCGCAGCTTGCAGCGTTCTTCGCCGGCAGGCCCCTGAGCTCTTTTTCTGAGGCCCAGCCCACGGGGTGCTGCTGCATCCCTTGAAGCTGGCATAGCAACCGCTGAAAGCGGCAGCGGTGACTTCGCCTGCCGCAAGTGGCAAGGGCAGCACCCTGTGAACCACCTCGCCAAGAAGTAGATCAGCCCCGCCAATCCCAGGTGAACGCCCCGGTAAGCAAGCAACACCGTGAACAAGCGCGACAGCTTATGCCTCGCCAAATGCTCCCTTGAGGCCACCACGGTGCAAAGGTCCCCGGGCGGCCGGCCGCGCTGCCGATGCCTCTCATCCTGACCCTCCAGGCGCCGCCCAACTCGTAAGGCCAACGACACCGCCCGAGAGCTGGCGCCCCCACTGGTGGCCCATGGTGGCGACGGTTGGATTTCGAGCCAGGCCATGTTCGGATACTGAGTCAGCCTGGTGGGTCTTCGTCTACTTCAGCGGGGTTGGGGATCGTGGTCGTCGTTTCCCTTTCTTTGTGTTTGTTCTCCTCTGCACCGGCCAAGCCACGAAAGGGCGCTGCGACAGCGATGGCAGCCGGCGGTTTGCAAGCCGGCGGTCGCTCGTGGTGGCTCGCTGGGGGATGATCTCGGCTGGCAGCCTCCAGCCGCTGGTCAAACCAGCTAAGGCGCCGTGGAAGTTCCTCGCCGGCAGCCCCATGGGCCGGCAGGAAGAGGTGTCGCAAACCGTTCTGGCGTGGGTCGGCCCCCTGCCACCGTGCCCGCTGCGGCGGGGGCGTCGGAACCCTCGCCAACGGGCGTGAAGGGGGAGGCAAGGAGGTCACCCTCTGCTATGACGAAACAGCTCGTATCGTGACGCAAGATTCATGTAAGCGGTATACTCTCTTTCAGCCGCGGGTGGTGCACGACGAAAGGAATAGCGCGGCTGCAGAAGGTGGGCGAGTCCTTAGCCACGACGGCGTCGCCCGCCAGGGTGACAGGGAGGCTACCGATGAGAGTACTGCGTGCCTTTTTCTCGCCGCTTGTGGGCCCTTTGGTGTCAGTGCTGTTCCTGTGGACGCTACCCGCGGCCGCCCAGCACCCAGCCATCAATCTGCTGGATGCCAACGGTGAGGTGATTGACCCCATCAACGGCATCAACGATGGGGCCCCCTTTTCCACTCGCCAGACCTGCGGCCAGTGTCATGACTACGACACCATCACCCAGGGGTACCACTTTCAAATGGGGTGGAAGTCGGTGTCCGACGACTTTGGGCGCGCCGAAGGGCGACCGTGGAGTCTGTCGGACGGCTTCATGGGGCGCTGGTACCCCTACGCCTTCCGCCAGCTGGCCAAGAAAGTAAACCGCAGCGCCGACGAGATCGACATGACGACGTACGAGTTCGTCGGCTTCTCAGCCGCGGCCCGGGGCGAACCTCCCTGTGGCGCCTGCCACCCCGGGGGTGGAGGGCTGGAGTTCGACCGGGACGGTCAGCGCTACGACGAGCGCCAAGCGGCTCACCCGGAGCTGGCGCAGTCTCTGGACGGTGACTACCACAACGCGCAGTGGGACAAAAGCGGCGTGGTGGAGGCGGATTGCCTCCTCTGCCACCAGCGTGGTTACGACTTTCTGGCCCGCATCCAGCAGCTTACCCAGGGCAACTACCGCTGGGCGGTGGTGGCGGGCTCGCGGTTGGGATCCGTGCGGGGTGCCGTACGGCGAGGACAAGTTCCCACGGTGCTTTACGAGACCCGCCTGTTCAACCGTGACGGGACGATTACCCTGGAGATGTCGTGGCCGCCACCGGACGACAACTGCGTTTTCTGTCACGGCCGGTCGGACGTCAAAAAACGCGGCTTTTCCTGGAACGACTTTTTCAACCCGGACATCCACAACCAGCAGCGCATCAGTTGCGCCGCCTGTCACCCCGGCGGGCTAGAGCATGAGTTTGCCAAGGGGCACGAGCCGGCGTTCACCGCCGCCCCGGAGCTCATCGGTTCCTTGGACGACTGCCGCGAGTGCCACATGGGTGGGATTCGTGGCGCGCCGCGGCCCGTCCACGAAACCGTCCGCCCGGGACACTTGGCGAGAATCGCCTGCGAAAGCTGTCACATCCCCCATCTGCGGCGGGCCGCCGTTTTGGGGGTGGACGCCTCCACTGGGCGCCTAGAGTTCATCGTGCGGCCCAGGGAGAGCCGGGCGGCGGGCGAGGAGGGGCTGTGGCGACCAGATTACGAACGGCGATCGGACGGCATCGTTTACCCCATCAATCACGTCCTCACCGTGTGGTGGGGCAACCGCGACGGCGATGGCCTCGTCTACCCGCTCTTTTTGCGCGAACACGAGGCGGGCTGGACGCGGTACCGGGACCAGGTCACCGACGACGATGGCGATGGTCGCCCCGAAGTCAATCGGGAGGAGGAGATCCTTGCCGGCCTGCGCGCCTTTGCCGAGACGCTGAAAAACAACAAGCGGTTCGCGCGGGTGCAGCCGGTGTTCGTGAAGGGCGAGACGGCCTACGAACTGGCCGAGGATGGTGGGCTGCGCCGGTGGCCGGTGCGCGGCACGTCGCTGGAGCACGCGTCCTACGTCAATTTCTCCATCAACCACAACGTCGCACCGACGAGGCAGGCGCTGGGAGCCAACGGCTGCGGCGACTGCCACGTTCCGCAGGCGCACTTTTTCAAGGGCAAGCGCACGGTGGATCTGTACGGCGAGGATGGCGCTCCCACCCAGCGCAGCCACGGATCGTTTCTGGGTTGCAATCCGTTGGCGTTCTTCATTAACTCCATTCACCAGCGGATCGTCAGCCCGTACATTGGACCCGTGATCATGTTGGTGATGTTCCTCATTGTTTTGCACTACCACAGCTATGGTCCCAAACGTATCACCTTCGACCCGTACTCCGAAGAGATCCAGCGCTTCAACTTGTTCGAGCGCGTCGTGCATCTGTTCCGGCTGATAGCATTCATAATTTTGGCGGTGACCGGATTGATTCTGGCGTTCAACTTGCACCTGTGGCAGCAGCTCTTATTCGGCTCCCCGGCGACCCTGTGGAAGTTCCACGTGTGGGCCGGCGTCACGTTCATTGCCACCACTTTGGCGGGTCTCGTGGTGTGGTTTCGTGATGCGGCGTTTGAGTCCTATGACCGGGAGTGGATCCGCAAGCTGGGTGGGTATTTGGGGCACAGGGGAGAGGTGCCGGCGGGACGGTTCAACGCCGGCCAGAAGATGTTTTACTGGTACTCCGGCGTGCTGGGCTTGGTCATGTCGGTAACTGGAGTGGTGCTGATCTTCAAGTCCGCCTTTCAGCTGTCTACGGTGTGCCTGCTGTCCACCGCCCACAACCTATTCGGCTTCTTTCTGATTGCCGGTGTGTTAGCACACGCGTACCTGGGCACGGTGGCCAACCCAGGCACGTGGCGGGTGCTGGTGGACGGCTCGGTCACCCGGGAGTGGGCCCAGCACCACCACCCCAACTGGTACAAAGCCCTGCTTAAGCAGGAGGCGGAGCGCCAAAAATCATCGGCGCCCGAGGGTTAAGGGCGGCCCGGGGCGCTATGCCCGCCGCGCTCTACCCCGCCAGGGGGGTCTGTTGCCCTGCATCGGAGAACGCAGGCGGCACAGGCCTGCGAGGCGGAGGTCGGCGGGCCACCCCTGGTGGGTGGTGCCATTGTTAGTGAAAAGCACTACGTCCAGCGCTGGGGTGGGTACCACGTCCAGCGTTACGGAGCAAAGGTGGTCGCCGCGCCGCCGAGCAGTTGGTGGGATGGCGGGACGATGGTGGGGGATGCGGTGGCGGATGCCGCGCTACCGCTGTCGCCGTGGGCGAGGGGTCTCCCCTGGGTGCGCCGGCAAGGGTTGGGGGTAAGGCACAGCGCCGCCAGCACCCCTGACGGCCCGTCCTCCCGGCGGCAGCTGCTCAGCCAAGCGTCCACGGACAGCAACGCGGGCGCCATCCCGCGGGGTCGCTAACGGCGAGGGCTGCCCGGGCTATGTGGGGGAGCGTGGGGGTCTATGATGAGCGACCATGAACGGGCGGGTCCTTGCGGCGGTGGTGGGCGTGGCAGTGGGCGTGGTGGGGGCGCAGCTGGGGCGGGTTGAAAACCAGCTGGAGGTGATCTACGACGGCGACACTGTGACGGTCGTCAGCGCGGGGAGCAGCCTCCACCTGCAGGTGGGGGACCAGCGATTCGCTGGGGTGACGTTCGAGGGGCAGCGCTCCATGATGTCGGAGACGGTGCTGTGCCGCTTGGCCGTGCAGCCAGCCGGGTCCGAGGAGCGGGTAATGGTGGATGGGTGGACGGTGCACCTCCTCGGGCGTCCCCGGGCCGGCACGTGCCTGCGAAGTTCCTACTCAGGCTTTACCGCTTCCTTTGGCGACTGGACCATGGACGGCACGGGGGGAACGCCGGTAGAGATTCCCGGGCTGGCGGAGTTGCCCCGCCGTTGGACCATTCGGGCTCGCACCGTGGGACGCGGCAGGGCGGTGCTGCGTTTTGCGGGCGAGCGTGTCCTGCGGGTGATGGTCCGCGACGGGTATTTGGACAACGATCTGCACATCGAGTTGGAACACGGCCACGGCGTGGGGGCGGCTCGCCCAGTGCCGCCGTGGCAGAACGTTTGCCGGATCGGCGGGCAAGCCGCCGAGGTTGGGCTGGTGGGGGCGCTGGTACTCCTGGTAGGCGTGCTGCGGCCTCGGGGGGGGGCCAAACCGGCGGCTGCGCCCGCGGGGCGGCGCTGGTGGGTGCCGGTGGCCGTAGCGGTGCTGGCGTTGACGCACGGCGCCCTCTGCTTGGTGTTCGCCCGCGATGTGCTGGGCGGGGTGCCCCACATTCCAGACTCGGCGTACTACCTTCGCCAGGCCCGAGCCATCGCAGCCACCGGGGGAACGACCCTTGCGCTGCCGTTCGACGGCGACGTGGCCGAGGCGGTGAGGCCGGGGTTTTCCCAGGCCGCCGCAGGGACAGTGCAGCTGGGGTATTACGAACGTGGGTGGGCACTGCTGCTGGCGCCTTTGGCGGCGGTTGATGGTCACTACCTGCTCAATCCGCTGCTGTCCGCTGTGGCCCTGGTGCTGCTGGCGGTGCTGGCGCGGCGCCTGTTCGGCGACGGTGTGGCGCTGGTGTGCGCGGTTTTATGGGCATTTAGCCCGTTCACCATCATCATGGCGGGCGACCAGATGAACCACACCGGGACGGCGTGCCTGCTGCTGGGGGCGATGCTGGCGGCGGCCAGCCCCCGGCGCTGGTGGACGCTGCTGGCGGGGGTGCTCCTCGGGTTGGCGGCGTGGGTGCGGTTGCTCACCACGGTGGCCCTGGCCGTGCCTGCGGCGGCGGTGGTGCAGCAGGTGCGGCAGGGGCGCCGGTGGAGTCTAAGCACCCTGGCGGCGCTGGTGCTGGGCGGGGCAGCAATGGGGGGGGTGATCTTGCTCGACAACGTGGGCACCACCGGGCACCCCCTGCGCTTCCCGCGGCAGGTGTACGGAGGGCTGGGGTTCGGCGTAGGCCACGTGTCGGTTGGCCTGGAGAATGCGGACTCCTCCTTGGCGGGGCTGGCCCCCATCCTCTGGGGTGGCCCGCTGCCCCACCTGCTGCCAGCGTTGGCGGTAGCGGGAGTGTTTCTGGCGCCCTGGCGGCGGGGACTGCCGCTGGCCGCGGCGCCACTGGTCCTCGTCGCGGCCTACGCGTTGACCCCCGCCATGGGCTTGCACGGCTACGGCCCCCGGTTTTACTTCGAGGCGGTGCCGTTCTTGTTCCTGTTGGCCGCCGTCGCGGTGACAGTGCTGGGGCAGGGGTCCAGCGCCAGCGGCCGTGCCGTGGCGCTGGTGGCGGGCGGCCTCCTGCTGGCCGCCAACGTGCGCGCCCTCGCTGCGGTGCTGCCGCGCTACGAGGACTACAACCGGTTGCGCCAGGCGCCGGCGGGCGCCGCGGCGGCGCTGCCGCGGGGGTCATGGCTGTTGGTGGACGCGAACTCGTGGGAGCAGTACGACGAGCTGGCGGCGGTCTTCGATCCGACCTTCAGCCACCTGGTGGTGGTGCGGCAGGCCCCCGGCATCACCATTGAGCGGCTAGCGTTGCTGCGCCCCAACTGGGCGATGTATCGGGGCACGGCGGGCAGGGTGGAGGTGGTGCGGACGGCACGGGGTGGGATGCGGGCGCCGCCGGTAATGTAGCGGTCATCTGCTACCCTCGTGGCGAGGGTGCGGTGCGGGAGGCCGGGCATGGTTAAGGCGGAAGGCAGAACCTTCGATTTCAAGGGGGTGGAGGCGGTCACCCCCGAAGTATTGGAGACGTTCCCCTACGAGTATCGGGGCCGACGGGCCGAGGTGGTGATCTCCACCGACGAGTGGTCCTGCGTGTGTCCCTTTTCAGGGCTGCCGGATTTCGGCACGCTGACGGTGCGTTACGTGCCGGCCGCAGTGTGCCTGGAGCTGAAATCGGTAAAGTACTACCTCACCTCGTTCCGCTCCGTGGGGATCTACCAGGAGCACGCCGCCAACCGCGTCTTGGACGATCTCGTGGGCGCCTGCCAGCCGGTGGAGATGGAGGTCACCTTGGATTACCGGCTGCGTGGGGGCATCCACACGGTGGTCACCGTACGGTATCCCCCCGCCTCGCCCTCGGCGTAGACGCTCTTCTCGCCTGCTCCCTGCCGGCCGAGGTCACGGGCACCTCCAGGGGCACGGCTACCGCCGCAGCTACGATCACGGCCCACCTTGTGGCAAGGCGCTGGATTGCCTTGGGGTCCTGGAGTGGCTGGCCGGCGGAGCGGCCGGGGAGGAACGCCTACCTCGGTGGCGGCGGAGACAGCGGAACGTCGGGGCAGCGGTGGCGGTGCACGAGGATCCAAGCGCCGTCGTCGCGTCGCTCAAAGACGTCGCTGGACCACCCGCGGCGCTGGTGGCGGCGCCCACCGTCGCGCCACGTCTTGTGAAAAGTGTAGCTGGCGATGGCGCTGGCGCCGTAGACGCGGATGCTGACGTCTTGGAAAGTGAGCTCGTGGACGACGACGCCGCGCTGCCGTTGGCGGCGTAAGGGCTCCAGGAAGGCGAAGGCGCCTCCCAGGCGGGCACCGTCTTCGATGCTGGTGAAGGAGGCGGCGATGAGCTCGCCCATGGCCGCGGCGTCGAGGAACTGCTCTGCCTTGCGCGCATCCTCGAGGGCGACGGCGATGAGGCGCTCGGGTTCCGGGGTGGGGGCCGCTTGGGAGGCCCCGGCGAGGAGCAGGGCGAGGGGCACGACGAGCATAGTCGGATTGTAGTCGGCGCCCGTGAGCCGTAGACTTGTCTTTGGTGGCTCCCGGCGCCAGGCTCACCCCCGAACGGGGATGGTTCCTCTATGATTGGGCGAACTCGGCGTTTGCCACGGTGTGCATGACGGCGGTCCTGCCACCCCTGGTGGCGTCGCTGGCCAACGAGGAGCTGGGAGCGCCGGCGGGGACGGTGGTGTGGGCCTGGACGGCGGCGGCGGGGTTGGGGGTGGGGGCGGTGCTGGCGCCGCCGCTCGGGGCGCTGGCCGATGCGCGGGGTTGGCGCAAGGGCTTGCTCTTCGCCTTCGCCTTGGGCGGGGCGCTGGCTACGGCGGCCATGGCGCTGGTGTTGCCGCAAAGCTGGCGGGCGGCGTGCGTGTTGTACGTACTGGCCGCCACCGCTTTCGCTAGCGCCAACGTGTTCTACGACGGCCTGCTGCCCGGCCTGGGGCCGCCGGAGAGGTGGGACGAACTGTCGGCGCGCGGCTACGCCTGGGGGTACGCCGGTGGTGGGCTGGCCCTCATCGGCGCCGCGACCATCGTCATGGCTGGCGGGCCGGCGGCGGCGGCGTGGGCGTTCGTGCTGGTGGGGGTGTGGTGGGCGGTGTTTACGGTGCCGCTGATGGGCAGCGTGCCGGAGCCACCGGTGGCTGGTGATCGGCAGCCCTTGCGGCGGCTGGCGCAAACTCTGGCGGAGGCGCGGCGGCACCCCAACCTGTGGCGCTTCCTGCTCGCCTACTGGCTGTACAGCGACGGCATCGGCACGGTGATCAAGCTGGCCGGTGCCTACGGCGCCGAGCTGGGGGTGCCCCTCCATGTGATGCTGGGTGCGTTGGTGGCCACGCAGTTCGTGGGGGTGCCGGCGACGGTGCTGTTCGGCAGGCTGGGGGCGCGGGTGGGAGCCAAGGCCGGAATCCTGGTGGCGCTTGCGGGGTACGTAGGGATCGTGATACTGGGCTACTTCATGCGGCACGCCTGGCAGTTCGTCGCCCTGGCGCTGCTGGTCGGCTGCGTGCAGGGTGGGGCGCAAGCTCTTTCGCGGTCGCTGTACGCACGCCTGGTGCCGACCGGGCGGGAAGCGGAGTACTTCTCCTTTTTGGACGTCTCTGGCCGCATGGCTGGGGTAGCCGGCCCTCTCATCTTTGCCGCCGTCACTGGCCTCGCTGGCCAGGGGCGCGTCGGGATCCTGGCGGTACTGGCCTTGTTCGTGGCGGGAGCGTGGATGCTGGCGTGCGTGAAGGTGTCGAGCCGGTGTCACGAGCACGTGAAAGCTTGTGTATGATACAAGCTGCCGACTGGCGGGGCGGGGTGTTGCTGTTGCCGGCCGGGCGGCGGAGATCGTCAAGGAGGGGAAGGAGGAGGTTACCGTGGAGGCCAATACCGTCGTACTACTGGTTCCGGTGGTGGCAATCCTGGCGCTCGTGTACGCGTACATGCGCGCCGCTTGGGTGAAGAGGCAGGACCCGGGCAACGAGCGCATGCGCCTGATCGGCGGCTGGATTGCCGATGGCGCCATGGCGTTTCTCAAGCGCGAGTACCGCTTCCTGGCGTGGTTCGTAGTTGCCGTGGCGGTGCTGCTGGGTGTCTCGAACCACTTCGTTTCGGAGGACACGACGGCGGTGATCATGCTGTCCTTCGTGCTGGGCGCGTTGTGCTCTGCGCTGGCCGGCTTCTTCGGCATGAAGACGGCCACCGCCGCCAACACCCGTACCGCCAGCGCGGCGCAGATCGGCCTCAACCAGGCACTGAAAGTGGCCTTCGCCGGTGGCTCGGTGATGGGTCTGTCGGTGGTGGGGTTGGCGCTGCTCGGCTTAGGCGGGCTGTTTCTCCTCTACACCACCATGAACCCGGATGCGCTCACCCAGGAGAAGGTGATGATGTTGGTGCTCAATAACCTCTCCGGGTTTTCTCTGGGGGCGTCGTCGATTGCGCTGTTCGCTCGCGTGGGTGGTGGTATCTACACCAAGGCGGCGGACGTGGGCGCCGACCTGGTGGGCAAGGTGGAAGCAGGGATCCCGGAGGACCATCCCCTCAACCCGGCGACCATCGCCGATAACGTGGGTGACAACGTGGGTGACGTGGCCGGCATGGGCGCGGACCTGTTCGAATCCTACGTGGGCGCCCTGATCTCGGCCATGATCCTGGGTGTTGCCTGGACCCAGGGACTGTCCGCAATCAATCCCGGGTTAGCCCTCAATGCCGTGTACCTGCCCCTGGTCATCGCGTTGGTTGGCATCGTCTCATCGATCGTGGGCTTCTTTTTCGTGCGCACCCAGGAAGGGGGCAACCCCCAGGCCGGACTGAACCGGGGTACGTTCGTGGCCGGTGCCCTGATGCTGGTGGGGACGGTGTTCGCAATTCGAGCCATGATCCCGGCCGCTGGCGTGCCGGTGCCTGACATCATCACTGGCGAGGTGATGACCCACCGGTGGTGGGGCGTGGCGTTCGCCGTGGTGGGCGGGCTGGTGGCCGGCATTGCCATCGGTATGCTCACCGAGTACTACACCGCCACCTTCAAGAACCCGGTGCAAACCATCGTCGACGCGGCCAAGACCGGCCCTGCCACCACCCTGATTCAAGGGATCGCGGTGGGCATGAACTCCACCACCTTCCCGGTGCTGGTGATTGGCGCGGCGATTCTGGTGGCCTATGGGTTCGCAGGTCTGTACGGCATCGCCCTGGCGGGCGTGGGCATGCTTTCGACGCTGGCCATTCAGCTGGCCACCGACGCCTACGGGCCCATCGCTGACAACGCCGGTGGTGTCGCCGAGATGTCGCGGCTAGGCCGTGACATCCGCGCCCGTACCGACAAGCTGGATGCGGTGGGCAACACCACGGCGGCCATCGGCAAGGGGTTCGCCATTGGCTCGGCGGCGCTCACCGCCCTGGCCCTCACCGCCGCTTACCTCACCAAGATGGGAGGCAAGGTGCAGATCAACGCGGCCGATCCTTACGTCCTGGTGGGGTTGCTCATCGGTTGCATGCTGCCGTTCCGCTTCTCGGCCATGGCCATGGTGGCGGTGGGTAAGGCGGCCCAGGACATGATTCAGGAGGTGCGGCGCCAGTTCCGCGACATCCCTGAGCTGAAGCCGGCGCTGTTGGCGGCGGAGAAGGCCGAGTCAGAGGATCGCGAACCCACCCCCGAGGAGCAGAAGATCATCCGGGCCGCCGACGGTAAGGCGGAGTACGCCCACTGCGTCGATATCGCCACTGCAGCGGCGATCAAGAAGATGGTGGCGCCCGGTTTGATGGCTATCATCGTTCCGCTGTTGGTGGGTATCTACTCGCCCAACATGCTGGGCGGCCTCCTGGTGGGCGTGACGATTTCGGGGGTCTGTCTGGCGATCTTCCAGGCCAACGCCGGGGGCGCCTGGGACAACTCCAAGAAGCAGGTGAAGGAGCAGGGCCACAAGGTGTACGGCGATGCCTACGACGCCATGCACAAGGCAACGGTCACCGGCGACACCGTGGGCGACCCGTTCAAGGACACCTCCGGGCCGTCGCTGAATATTCTCATCAAGCTGATCAGCGTCGTCGCCATGATCCTGGCGCCGATCTTCTACGCCATTCACTTCGGATAGAGTCACCCATTGCAGTACCGCGGCGGGCGCCGGGTCCGGCGCCCGCTGCTGTTAGGGCCCTGGGCTGACGCGCAGCGCCTCCAAGCGGGCGCGCAGCTCTGGGTCGATGGGACGCGAGGTGCCGGCGGCGTAGTCGTAGAGCACCTGCACGCTCTCGGCTTCGGTGGCGAGGCGGCCGGAGGCGGTGATGCGATACGCGAGGGTAAAGCTGCTGCGCCCTACCTTCACTACCCCGACTTCGACGCACACCACGTCGTCCAGGCGGATGGGCGCCCGGTAGTCGACGGCGATGCGGGCGACGATGAAGGGGAAGTCCCGCGCCGAGCCGGAGTTGCCGATGCGATCCCGCCACAGCCCGGTGCGAGCCACCTCCAAATAGGTGACGTGCACGGCGTTGTTGACGTGGTCCATGGCGTCCACATCGGCGTAGCGAACCTGAACGACGCACGAGTACGGATAGCGGCTCACGGCTAGCCTCCCGGCGTGGCTGTCATGATTCCAGCAGGACGCGCAGGTGTGGCAGCGCCGCCCGCGCCGCCGCGCGCCCTGCGGCCATGGCCTCCTCGAAGCGCGCGAAATCCGACCAGTGCAGTGCTCCGACCTCAGGGGCGATCACTGCGTCGGCGGCGTCCAGCAGGCGCGCCGCCAGTGCCCGGCTGGCCAGCAGGCTGGCGCGGGCTAGTGCCCGGGGGACGGTGAGGGTGGCCGGGTCTTCGGGCCGGGGCGTTTCGCCAACATACACCGCCACGACCGGGTGCGGCCCCAGCTGGGCGGCTTGCGCCACCGGCACTTCGGCCACCACGCCGCCGTCGATGAGCGCCCGGCCGTCGATGACGCGCGGTGGGATAACCCCCGGGATCGAACTGGAGGCGGCCACCACCTGGCGCAGAGATCCGGCGCGCAACGCCACCGCCTCACCGGTGGCCAGATCAGTGGCGACGGCAGCGAACGGCTGCGGCAGGGCACGGGCGTCCACCTCAGGGAGGAGAAACGCAAAGGCCCGATCGAGGTCTTCAGAGGCGATCAAGCTGCGACGGTCCAGCGCCAGCACCACGGCCGCCCCGTCGCGCAGGCGGCGCGCAAAGGACAGCAGCACGTTGTCGTGGGAGGTGACGCTGGGCGCCAAGCGCACATCGGGCAACTCGGGAAGGAGACCCGCCGCTAGGAACTCCCGCCAGCGGGTTTCCACCGCCTGGGCGCTGCCGCCCGCCAGCCACATGGCCCCCACCACTGCGCCGGCGCTGGTGCCCGCCACGGCCAACACCGGGATGCCGGCTTCCTCCAGTTCGTGCAGCACCCCAATGTGGGCGGCACCGCGCGCCCCGCCGCCGCCGAGGGCGAGGGACACGCCCCTTGTACGGCGCTGGCGCCGCCAGGGTACGAGGTTGGCGATCCGCTCGCGTACACCCATGTCATGGCATTGTAGCGCCGGCGCTGGTGCTGCCCTGGTCCCGGCCGCGGGCACCAGCACGGTCTTTGTCACTGACACGGTCGTCAACACCCTCACGGTCAGCGGGCTGGGTTTTCGTTGCGGGCGGCCTCGGCGGTAGGGCAGGCCACCCCCCAGGAGAAAAGTTGGGTGACCGAACTGCCCAGAAAGAAAGGGGCCGCTTCCCCCCGTCAGCGGCCCCTTGACCACGCATCGTGCGTGGTGGAGGTGTCACCCTCCACTGGCTTCGAACCGGGATGGGTCGAGGCGTATTCCCAGGTTCAGTACGTGACCTGCAAGGTCACTTGCAAGCGGTCGGTGGCGGGGCGGGTGGAGTCGTCCCAGGACACTCGGTCCAGGTCGATTAACACGGTGTTGCCGTTGCCCAGATGGTAGGCGATGCCGGCGATGGTGCGGTTGTTCCCGTCACCGGGCGTGCTGGTATCGGGATCGAAGCGGTCACGGCGCGCGACGACGCTCCAACGTGGCGTCAGCCGCCCTTCGACGAACACGGACCAACCATCGCGATCCAGGGATCGCCCGCGGGCGAAAGAGCGGTGCCTTTCTGGTTGCCGGTGGCGTCCGTCCACTGGCCAGTGAGCACGGCGCGACGGGTCTGGTAGCTGGCCATCACCGCCTTCACCTTCCAGTCGGGCTCGGCGGCGATGTTGCCTTTACCGCTCAGGGCAAAAAGTGAAAACTGGAGTCCCGGCAGCTGGTTGGGGAGGGGTCGCAGGGTGAGGCGTCCTTCGAGAACCTTGTTGTCGTTCTTCTCAGCGGCGTAGTAACCGCCGCCGTTGTACACGCCAAAGGCCACGGAACCCCAGCGGCCGGGGTAGTACTTGCTGACACTTTTCTGGTAGTCGTCCGAAAGGGTCCCGCCGAGGAGCGCCATGAAGGTCACGCCGAGATCGGCCGAGTTGAACAGGCCGTTGCGCTCCATGAACATGGTGTCCTGCATGCGGTAAGAGGTTGATGCGCTCCTCGAAGTCGAGCCACGGCATGTGAGCAACGCCGACCTCGACCTCGGGCCGCGTGAAAACCCCCAGGTCCGGGGCGTGAAACTTGGCGTACGCGTACTTTAGACGTACCTTGAGATCGCCGGTGGCATCCAACGTCACGTCGGGAGTGATGCGCGCCGACATGAAGGGCAGAACGCGGGTTTCGATGTTGATGTAGCCGCGCTTGATGAGAAACGCTGCCGGGTCGGCGTCCAGACCTTGGTAGGAGAGGTACCATAGGCCACCGATCTTTACCTCCCGGGCGGGGGCTTTCGGGGCCTCCTGCTGCGGGGCGGTAGTGCTGGCCGCCGCCGGTGTTTGGGGGGCGTGGCGAGGCCTGGCGGTCCCTTGGCTTTGATCGGGACATGGTGCCGGGGCGGCTGCCGGAGTCGGCGAAGGGGATGGCTCGCCGGCTCCATGGGCGGCTGTGGTGGGGATGACGATGGCCAAAGTCAGCCACAGGGCGGGGAGACGACGGTTGCCTCTTGGGGGGTCGGACATGGTGTGTTCTCCTCCGGCGGGCGTCCGGGCGCTGCCTGTCGCGCAGCGGGTGGCTAGGATAACGCAGATCAGTGGACGTCCGTACCCTCCGGGCCGATGGCGGACGACATTGAGGCCAGGAACTGGATCGCCTGCGCCGCGGCCTGCTCAACGCTGTCGTAGGGCGCCAGCCGCACGCCGGGGAGGCCGGCGAGGAGGCGGGACACGCGCGCGCCGCGGCGGGCCAGGGCAAGGATCGGGATACCGGCCGCGGAAGCGGCCATCACCTCCACGCCGACCCCGTGGGAGGGAGTGGAGACCTCGGCGATGACCGCGTTGCAGCCGGCCAACCAGGACAGGTCCCGGCCAGCCAGCTGGGCATCCGAAAGCTCGGCGTCTCGGCTCACGGCGGCGGGGTCGGCGACGTGGCGGGAGGGGACGCAGTGGCCGGCGTTCTCCAAGGCAGCGAGGAGGGCTTGCACGGTGGCCATCTCGGCCGCGGGGGTGGTCATGGAGGCGGCGAGGTATACGCGCACAAAACCAGTGTAGCGCTCCACGGGGCGGGCGGTGGCCCACCGAGCCAGGCAAGGGGCGGCCGAGGTGGGCTGCAGGTTCCGGCGGGGCAGGAACCCAGTGTCCAGACTGCCCGTTAGGTGAGCCACCGGGTGGGCGGCGGCGGTGGCGGTGGCCGGAACTGCTGTTGGTCTGGTGCGCGTGACCAGCGTAGACCGGTTCACAGGACCACGCTAGACTGCGGCTGTGCCGCGGCGTCTCATCGTTGCCATCGACGGACCCGCTGGTGCCGGCAAGTCAGCTGCCGCAAGAGAGTTGGCCAAAAAGCTCGGGGTTTTGTACGTCGACACTGGGGCCATGTACCGGGCGGTGGCACTGGCGGCGCTCCGCAGGGGGGTGAAATTTCCTCTCGACGGGGCGTCCCAGGCAGAGGTGGTGAAGATAGCAGAGGGTTTGCAGCTTCACTTGGAAGCTTCACCGTCGGGAACGCGGGTTTTTTGTGCTGGTGAGGATGTGAGCGAGGCGCTACGCGCCCCCGAGGTGTCGCGCGCCGCCTCGCAGGTGGCCGCCATACCGGGCGTCAGGCGGGCGATGGTGGCCAGGCAGCGGGAGTTAGGGCAGCGGGCCGGCGGCGTGTTGGAGGGGCGGGACATCGGTACGGTGGTGTTTCCGGACGCCGCCCTGAAGGTGTTTTTGACCGCCCGCCCCGAAGTGCGCGCCCAGCGACGTTTCGACGAGCTGCGCAAGCGCGGTGTGCAGGTTCGCTGGGAGGATGTGCTGGCGGAACAGCGAGAGCGGGACCAGCGCGATACCAGCCGGGCCGACTCGCCGCTGCGCCCCGCAGCCGGCGCGATCATCCTGGACACCAGCGACTTGACCCTCCCAGAGGTGGTGCAGAAGCTGTACGAACTTGCCCTTTCCGTGCCCGTCCCGCTTGACAGACTCAGGCCGGCGCAACTATAGTTTCGCGCTTGTGGAACAAGCAGTTAGGTGCTCGCTTTAGGGCGGCATCGCGAGGAGGTTTCGTGGTCAACGGCCAAGACAACACCAATCAACCGGACAACCCTCGGGCAGAGGGGGGGGCTTCGCCCCGGGGGCCTCGCAACAACCTGCGAGAGCTGGTGGCAGACTCGTTTCAGGAGCTGCGGGACGGGGACGTGGTGCGCGGCACGGTGGTGGCGGTCACCGATGCAGCGGTGGTAATCGACGTCGGCTGCAAGTCAGAGGGGATGGTCCCACGCACCGAGTTCGCCGACCACGCCGGGCGGGTCACTGTGGCGGTGGGTGACGAGGTGGATGTCTTCGTCGAGCACTTCAACCCCGCCACCGGGGAAATCAAGCTATCCCGCGATCGGGCTGCCAAAATCCGGCTTTGGGAGGTGTTGGAGACCGCCTATCGAGAGGGCGCGGTGGTGCGCGGCCGCGTTCTGGAGAGGGTCAAAGGGGGTCTGGCGGTGGACATCGGCGTGCGCGCGTTCCTGCCTGGTTCGCTGGTGGACCTGCGGCCCTCACGCCGGTTGGAGGACTACATCGGTGAGGAGCTGGAGGCGAAGATCATCAATTTTGATCGCCGGCGCTCCAACGTGGTGCTCTCTCGCAAGGCTTTGCTGGAAGCAGAGGTCAACATCCGCAAGGAGGAAACCCTCGCTCGCCTGGAGGAGGGAATGCTGGTGACCGGCCAGGTGAAGAACATCACTGACTACGGTGTGTTCATCGATCTGGGCGGCATTGACGGTCTACTGCACGTCACCGATATCTCCTGGGGCCGGGTGGGGCATCCCTCCGAGTACTTCAAAGTCGGCGACGAAGTCAAAGTGGTGGTGCTGCGTGTCGACCGCGAGAAGGAAAGGGTGTCTTTGGGGTATCGACAGCGCTTCGAGGATCCTTGGGTGCACGTAGAGGAGCGCTACCCCATTGGCAAAAAACTGACCGGCCGGGTGACCAACGTGGTGGACTACGGTGCCTTCGTGGAGGTGGAGCAGGGCGTCGAGGGACTGGTGCACGTGTCCGAGATGTCATGGACAAAGAAGGTGAAGAACCCCAAATCGCTACTTCACGCCGGCGCCGAGGTGGACGTGGTAGTGACCGACGTTGACGTGGAGAAGCGCCGCTTGTCGCTGTCGCTCCGCCAGGCCGAGCCCAATCCGTGGGAGGAGTTCGCGACGCGCTACCGGGTAGGTAGCAAGGTGAAGGGAACGGTACGCAACATTACGGATTTCGGGGCCTTCGTGGAGTTGGAGCCGGGGGTGGACGGACTGGTACATGTGTCTGACATGTCCTGGAGCCGCCGGGTGTCGCACCCCTCGGAGGTGGTGCAAAAGGGTCAGTCCATCGAGGCGATGATCATCGCCATGGATCCACACAATCAGAGGATTTCGCTATCGATCAAGGAGTTGCTGCCCAACGCGTGGGACGAATTCGCTACCGCCCACCAGGTGGGTGACGAGGTGCCCGGGGTGGTGACCAACATCACCGACTTTGGGCTGTTTATCGAGCTGGCCGAGGGCGTCGAGGGACTCTGCCACATCTCCGAAATCGACCGGGTCGGCAGTCAACCCCTCGCCGCGACCTTTGCCAAAGGGCAGGCGGTGCGCGTGCGTCTGATCAGGATCGACTGGAACGAGAAGAGAATCGGCCTGTCGCTGCGGGGGGTGCCACAGCCGGAGCCGAGGGCGGGGCAGGGCAGGGGTAAGGGGCGGGGGGAGGAGGACGTGGCGGGAGAGGATCTGCCGGGGATCGAGGCGGCACCCGCCGACGAAGTGCCTGGTCTGGAGCCGGATTCCGTGGAGGAGATAGCCGGGCTCGAAGCCAGCGGCGATGAGCGCATGGCCGATGCTGACGGTGCGGTGTCGGCGGCAGCCGCGGCAGAGGCGGAGGGTGGGGGCGAGGCGGTGGCGCAGGCGGTGACTCTCGGGGAAGCGCCGGAGGGTTCTGCTGAGAAGGAGGAGGAGCGATGACCAAGGCGGATATCGTGCGTATTCTGGCGGAGCGGGTGGGCCTGACGCGGCGCGAGGCGGCCGACGCGCTGGCCGTGGTGCTAGACGGCGTGGTCGCCGCCATTCGCAGCGGGGAGAAGGTCGAACTGCGTGGGTTCGGCTCCTTTCGCACGCGACGGCGCCAGGCCCGCCAGGGGCGCAACCCACGCACCGGTGCGAAGGTCAAAGTGGCACCGAAGGTCGTTCCCTACTTCAAGCCTGGTAAACAGTTGCGTGAGAGTTTGAACGGTGAATGAGGAAGAGCCCAAGCGGCTCTTCGCCCCCTGGCGCTTCGCGTACGTGTCACAAGAGCCGGCCGGCGGCGAGTGTATTTTTTGCGCCGCCGTCGGGGGTGGACGTGAGACGTTGACGCTGTACACCGGGCGGCGAGTGTTCGCGCTGCTCAACCGGTACCCGTACACCTCGGGTCATGCCATGGTGGCCCCCGTCGCCCACATCGCCGAGTTTGGCCTGCTGGATGCGGAAACTATGCTGGAAACCATGGTGGTGGCGCAGCGGGTGGCCCGCGCGATCCACCTCGTCTATCATCCCCACGGCATGAATCTCGGCTGGAACTTGGGGGAGGCGGCAGGAGCGGGGATCGTCGAGCATCTGCACATGCACATCGTGCCCCGCTGGCGCGGAGATACCAGCTTTATGACCACCGTGGGGAATGTGCGGGTGATCCCGGAAGAGTTGGAGCAGACGTGGGAGAAGCTGCGCGTGGTGCTGGGGGGAGATGGTGGCTAGACAATCGTTGGGCGAGGGCGGTGGGGTGCCGCTGCCCGTGTTGATGGGGGCGGCCTGGCTGGTGCCTGGGCTCGGCCATCTGCTCCTGGGCCGGCGGCTGCGCGCCGCCGTGTTCGCCGGGGTTATCACCATTGCTTTCGCCGTCGGCATTGCCCTCCGCGGTGAGCTGATCCTCCCCAGACCGGGCGACCCCCTGTCGCTGCTCGCCGCCGTCGCGTCGCTGGGAAACGGGTGCCTTTTCTTCCTTGCCAAAGCGCTGGGGCTGGGCGACGGCGTGGTGACCGCTGCCGGCTACGAGTTCGGCAACACTTTTCTGCTCACCGCCGGCATGATGAATTTGCTGCTGGTCCTCGATGTACACGATATCGCTATCGGGCATAAGGACTTTTGAGATCGTGGACCACTTTGCCCTGCTGGTGTTGGACGCGTTGCTCATTTCGGTGTTCTTCTCGTTCCTCTGGAAGCGCGATGGCAAGGAACGCTGGCGCTACTTCTGGAAAGTGTTCGCTGCCCTGACGCTGGGGGCGGTGGTGGTGGGTTGGCTGATGTTCCCCTTCCCCCGCCCCTGACCATCGGCATGCCGCGCCGCCTGGGAAGGATCGTTGCACCGGTGTTGGCCGTCCTAGTGTCTGGGTTGATCTTGCTTTTCGGGCTGTCGCCGCGCGTGCCCTCGCCCCTGCGCATACTCAGCGACAAGGTGACGCACGGCGTCGGGTACGCCCTGTTGGCGTTCACCTCGGCGGAAGCGCTGGCGGTGCTGCGTTGGGGTCCCTCCCCGCCGTTCGGCGCGCTGGCCTATGCGGCGGCCCACGGAGCGGCACTGGAGGCGATGCAGAGCTACACGCCGCGCCGGCACGCTCAATGGGGAGACCTGCTCGCCGACGCCGTGGGGGCGTTGGTGGGGGTGGCCAGTTGGTGGCTATGGCGGCGGCGCTGAAGCGCCTGCTGGTGGTGGCGGGGGAGACCAGCGGCGATCTGCACGCCGCCAACCTGCTCCTCGCCTTGCGCGACCAGCACCCTGAGGTCGCGGCTTTCGGGGTGGCCGGTGAGCGCATGCGGGCCGCCGGGGTGGAGCCGCTGGCGGCGGTGGAAGAGCTGTCGGTGATGGGCCTGGCGGAGGTGGTGCGGGAGCTGCCCCGTCTGCTCCGGCTGGCCCGCCGGGTGCGGCGGGAGGCTCTCGCTAGGCGCCCCGAGGCGGCCGTATTGGTCGACTCCCCCGATTTTAACCTCCCACTCGCCAAGCACTTGCGTCGCTCTGGGGTGCCGGTGGTGATGTATATATCGCCCCAGCTGTGGGCGTGGCGGGCGGGTAGAGTGCGTCAATTGCACCGCGATGTGACACTGGTGCTATCGATTCTTCCGTTCGAGGTGGAGTTCTTCGCGCGCCGCGGCGTGGCCGCCCAGTACGTCGGCCATCCGCTGGTGGACGAACTGGCGAGCCTGGCCGCGGCGCCTCCGGAGCGCGAGAGTGAAACGCTGGCGCTGCTTCCCGGCTCCCGTTGGCAGGAGGTGGTGGCGCTGCTGCCGGCCATGGCGCGGGCGGCTGAGGCGGTGCGCGCCGCGCATCCTCGCCTGCGGGCCAAGGTGCTGGTGGCGCCTGGGTTGGAGGCGGCGCGGGTGCGTGGGTTACTGGGCCGCGGGGGCGAGTGGGTGGAGCTGGTGGAGCGGGACCGGCACGCCCACCTGGCGGCCGCCTCGGCGGCGCTGGTCGCCTCCGGCACAGCCACGCTGGAGTGCGCGCTGCTGGACGTCCCCATGGTGGTGGCCTATCGCCTTCACCCGCTGACGTACGCCGTGGCCCGCCGGCTGGTGCGCCTTCCCTACGTCAGCCTGGTCAACCTGGTGGCCGGACGGGCCGTCGTGCCCGAGCTGCTCCAGGAGGCGTGCACGGGTCCGGCGCTGGCCGTGGAGGCGACCAGGCTTCTATCTGGGGCAGGCGAGGAGCAGCGGCGGGAACTGGCGCAGGTGCGAGCCCTGCTGGGTCCACCGGGCGCCAGCGCGCGGGCCGCCGAGGCCGTTGCCCGAGTCCTGGGGTTGGCCTGGCGGGGCTAGCTTGCCGAGCGGAACGCCAAGTGGCCGAGAACGATGCCGAGTTCGCGGCGATCGTTGCTGCCGTGGTGGCGGTGGGGGGAGTACGGTGCGGCGCGCAGTTGGAGCACCGTCTCCGCCGCGCCGGAAGGACCTCCACGGAGGGGGATTTCGAGCTGCGTGGGGTGGTTGGGCAGATCGATGGGGCCGGCCAGCAGCACCCCGTCCCGTCGAATCTCCAGTTGCGTCGGCAGGGGGCGGGGCGCCCAGGCGGTGATGACGAGGGTGCCGTCCCCGGGCGGCACCACCAGGCGCGCCTCGGGCACGAGCCAGCACCCCTCCACGCCGGCGAAGTTCTCAGGGTGGTAGGCGCCCGGGGGGTGGGCGGTGAGCGTCCAGGTAGAACCGCTGGCGGGCGGTGAGATGGTCCAGTGCGCAAGGGGGCTCCCGCCGCTGCCGTGGAACTCTCCCCTTAGCAGGATGACCCCCAGCTCTCGACTGTCGGCCGAACCGCGCGTCGCCGGGGAGAACGCCCTGGCACGCAAAGTCAGGCGAAGGGAGGGTGTGGCGCGCGCGGTGGGAGGCAACGTGACCAACAACTCCCGGGGGTGGGGGGTGAGCGGCAGCGGGCCGGCCACCGCTACCCCGTCCAGGAAGAGCTCCAAGGCCGGTGGGGTAGGACGGGGGGAGGCGAGGCGGAGGCCCAGAATCCCCGCCGCTGCAGGGAGGACGAGCTCCGCCTCCGGGAAGGTCCAGGCACCCTGGCCAGCGGGAAAACTTTCCACCCCATGCAGACCGGTGGCAGGTAGGGGGACGGTGTGAGTGACGGGGGCCTCGAGGCGGACACCCAGGCGGGCGCGGTCCAGGGGGTGGGCCGCGGCGCCCGCCCAGGGGCCTGTGACCGCGCGAACCCCCACCCGGTAAAGGTGCACCGTCACCTCGCCGGCGCCGGCACGGGCGCGCCCCACGGTCAGCACCGGCGGCCCAACCCCCGCTGGGTCGGGCGCCGCCACCTCCAGTACGGTGCGTGGCGTGCCGGGCAGCAGCACGGCCACTGGCTGCGCGTCGATGTCCAGCCGCACCGCAGCGGTGCTGGGTGGCACTGACACCTCCAGCTGGAGACGTTGGTCCGCACCAAAAGTAGGCAGCGGCAATACAGCCCCCTCCCCAGCCAGCAGGTACGTCTCCCCCTCGCCGGCATGGGTCGTCCAGCCCGCCGCCGTGGGAGCCGAAGCCGCCGCGCTGGTGGCCAGCCCGGTCCACAGCAGCCAGCTGCCGGAGCGGTCAGGTATGGCCAGCCACCCCTGCCCCCGCGCTGAGGTGAGCGGCGCAAACTCCACCCGCGACACCACTACCCCCAGCTCGCGGGGGTCGCTGCCGCCGTGGCGAGCGGGGGTATAAGGGCGGCTGAGCAGCTGCACCCGGGCCGGCGTGGCGGGACCGGTACGGCCAGTGAGCACCAGGGAAAACAGGCCCGGTTCTTGACCGACGCGCAAGGGACCGGCGACAGCTTCGCCATCGATGGTGATGTGAAGATCCACCGGGCCGGGCCGCGGCGCCCACAGGGTGAAGGTGAGCATCCCAGAGGCGAGGGGGAGGTCCATGGTGGCGTTGGGCTTGGTCCAGGCGCCGCGACCGCGGGGAAAGTTCTCGGCGGGGTACAGCCCCGAGACGGGGAAGGCGGCGTGATGGCCTGGGTCGGCGGCGGCGAGCATGGCGGCGAGGCGTTCCTTCGCTTGGGTGGCCAGGTCACCGGCAAGGGAGGTGAAGCCGAAGATGCGCGCCGACAAGGGGCGGAAGTCGCCGCCGCCGGGCGGGTAGCCCCGAGCCCGGCGAAGGGCCAGGCGGTTGGTGTTGGTGGGAGAAAACAGGGCTGGATGGAGGGGTACAGGCAGACGCGGGGCGTCGCCTGGGATGGTGGCGACGTCAACCCCGTTGACCAGAACGGCCAGGGGCGCCTCGCCGCGGGCGACGAGTAGGTCCAGCGCCAGGGGCGCCTCCAGCGCCAGGGGAGGGAGCAGCACTTCGGCCAGGGGCCCAACCCACATGAACGCCTCGCTGCCGCTGCCCTCGGCCGGCCACCAACCCGTGACCGGCACCATGGCGCCCTCCACCACCGCGGCGTCGAGGAATCGTCCGGAGGTGAGGGGGCGCAGCTGGCGGCTCACCCCGCTCCACACCCACCGGCGCTCCCAGGGCGTGGGCAGGTACTGGCGTGGTTGATCGGTCACCAGGAGGTAGCGACGAGGTGGGAGGTCGCGGGCTTCGGGGCTGGAGGGGGCAAGGAACGCCTGGAAGGTCCAACCTCGGCCCGCCGCCTGCTCGCGGTGGGCCAGGTAGGAGAGAAATGGAAACAGCCCCGGTTCCACCACCAGGTCGCAGTCATTGCGAGTGGCCGCCTGGCTGGCGAAGAGCAGCGCCTCCCAGCCGGGCATCATGGAGGCATGCTGCTCCGCCACGGCGGGCCACCCGCGGGCGGCGATGGCTGCGGTGGCAGCCAGTAGCACAGCGGCTCCCGTGGCGCCAGGGGCGAGGGAGGCGGCGCCTGCCACCAGCGGCCCGGCCGCCATTTGGAACGGCACGGCGTAGCGGGAGAAGGTGCGGTTCTGCAGCCAGATCAACTGACCGATGCCGACCCCCGTGACCGCGACCCAGGCGAGGGCGACTTGCGGTCCGACGCGTCGCAGCCACAGCCGTAGTCCGACTACGGCGAGCAGTGTCAGTAGGCACGCCAGCACCGGCCCCCCGAGGCCCTTGACGATGCCCAGCTGGGCGAAACTACCGGTGTTGCCCAGAAGGTTGCGGGCGTGGGTGCGGCCGTGCACCAGAAACGGCCGGGCGAACTCGTGCCAGCTCCCTTGAGCCAGTACCATCCCGGCGACCGCCAGCACCATGGCAGCGGCGGCCCCCGCTACGCCGGGTAGCAGCCGGCGGCGGGGGGTAACCCGCCATACCCCAGCCAACCACAGCAGGCCCAGGGAGGGCAAGAGGATAGGCCGGATAAGGAAAGCGGCGGTGACCAGGCCGGTAAAGGCGGTGACCGGGCGCCGATCGGCCGGGCGCAGGGCGAGGACCGCCGCCCACAGAGCGAAGAACGACGCCGGGGTCGACGAGAAGCCCCGCCCCGCGTGCAGCCACACGCCAGGGAGGAAAAGCACCAACAGGGCGGCGGCAGCGGCCACCGGCGGCGGGGCGACCCGCCGGCCCAAGGCGGCCAGGGGCCACAAGGTCAGACACGAGAAGGTCGCCGACAGCAGCTGGAGGCCCCGCAACGGTTCGGACACAAAAAAATTTGCCAGCCAGCCCAACAGCATCCACAGCGGGAAGCCGGGCGGGTGGGGGTAGTGACCGGGCAGGTCGAACTTCAAGATGCCGCGGGCGAACAGGGTTTCGTCCCAGTCCCAGGGCCCCGACGGCAGCAGGGCGAAGCGGCTGGTGGCGAGGACCGCCACGGTGAGCGCCGTGGCCAGCGCATCGGCTCGAGGCGAACGGAGACCCCACAACCGGACCGTCCACAGGGAGCCCACCTGCAGCGCGGCAGACGTGGCGGGGCCTGGCGGAGTGGAGGTGGGCGAGGACATCGCTGGCGGCGGAGGAGTCTATCATGCCGGCGTGAACGGGAGCGACGATGGCGGCTCAACTGCGAAGCATGACTGGCTTTGGCGAGGCACAGGGTGCGCTGTCCGAGCGATGGCTCGCCGAGGTGCGCCTGTCGTCGGTCAACGGGCGTTTTTTGGAGCTGCAGATCCGCACCCAGCCGCGCTTCGACACCGCCGACCTAGAGCCGGCCATCCGTGCAGTACTGGCCGAGCAGCTGCAGCGCGGCCGGGTGACCGTGGCGATTACCATGCAGAGAGGGGCGGGGCAGGCGGCGGGCATGGGTTGGCATTGGGAGCTGCTGGAGGAGCTGCAGCGCGAGCTGGCGCGTCGCCCGGCCGGGATCGAGCTGGCTCCCCTCTCGCTGCGCGACCTCCTAGCCCTGCCAGGGTTCGCCAACGATGCCACGGACCGCATTGACCAGCAAGAGCGGGTGGCGCTGCTGCAGCTGGTGGCGCAGGCGCGGGACGCGCTGGTGGCGGCGCGGGCGCAGGAAGGCGCCGCGCTGCAGACTGCGTTGGCCGCTGATTTCGGCGTGCTAGCCGAATTCGGAGGGTGGCTTGAGAGTGTCAACCGGGCGGTGCGCGAGACGCTGCTGGAGCGCCTGCGGGCGCGACTGGCGGAGGTGCTGCCGCCGGGGGCGGTGGCGGAGGATCGCCTGCTGGTGGAGGCGGCCATCGCCGCCGACCGGGCCGACGTGTCCGAGGAGGTGCAGAGGATCGCGAGCCACCTCCAGCAGGCCCGTCGCCTGCTGGCCGACGGAGGGGCAGTGGGTAAGAGGCTGGAGTTCCTACTGCAAGAGCTGTTGCGCGAGGTGAACACGGCGGCTTCCAAGTGCCGCGAGGTGGGGGTGGGGGAGCGGGTCGTGGAGGCCAAGGCAGCACTGGAGCGCTTACGGGAACAGGTGGCCAATTTGGAGTAGCCGCCGCCCGGGTAGGATCGCCGGGGGAGGTGTCGGAGGACGGGGAGGGGAGGTGTCCGCTGCGCCGGTCAGGGGGAAGGTGTGGAGGGGGCGGCAGCGGCGTTCAGTTCTGGCAGGGAGTCGGTGCCCGGCGCACGGGGGCACAAGCGATCGCGCCGCGCCTCCAAGTCGGCAATTACCGCCGCACGGAAGCCGTCCTCACCGTGCGCCTTCAAGAGCTCGGCGCGGTAGGTCTCGATATCCACCGCCTGGAGGGCCAACCGCAGCGTGCGAAACGGCTTGGGCAGGAGTTGGCCGGGCACTTGCACATGATGTAGTCCCCCCGAGTAGGCGATAAGGAAGGTGCCGTTGGGGATGGCCCGCAGCAGGTCGGCGATCCCCCCGCGCACGGTCATCGGCTTGCCGTCCTTGTCCAGTCCGTTGCGGCGCTTCATGCGACCCTCGGGAAAGATCACCACCACCGAGCGGGGCCGAATGAGCGTGAGCAGTCGTCGCCACGTCTCGTCCCGCTGGCGGGTGATGTCGATGACGTCCTGGCTCAGCAGCTTAAAAAAGCGACCCACCATCGGGCGCTGCGCGGTTTTGTCGGCGATGGGGAGGACGCCATGCCGGGCAAAGCTCCACAGCAGACCCACCGGGATGGAACCGGCGTAGAGTGGCTCGTACAAGCTGGTATGATTCAGCCCCGCCAAGATGCGAACGTCTTGCCAGCGGCGCGGGGGGTCACTGAGCCACGTGAGCTGGTGGCGATAGAACAACCGGCTGACTACCTTGAGGAAGATCAGCAGGGCGAAAACAAGAAGTGCACGAATGGTCCTCATCGGCGACTCCGGGCCATCGTCGATGCCGCAGCCGATGATACCACAGTGGGGTTGGGGTTTGGGCGGGCATTGGGTGTCGCGGTGGAGGCCGGCGGCCTGCAGTAGAATCTGCGAACGCCCTCGAGGGAGGGGCGGTTATGCAGGTTGCGGAGATTCGTCACTTGCCCGGGCTGATCGGGGAGACGGTGCGGATTTTCGGGTGGCTTTATAACTCGCGGTCCTCCGGCAAACTGCGTTTCCTCATCCTGCGCGATGGCTCCGGCTACGTGCAAGGGGTGGTTTTCCGGCCCAGCGTGAGCGATCGCGTGTGGGAGGCTGCTGCCAGTGTGACCCAGGAATCATCGCTCTGGGTTGAGGGAGCGGTGAAGGGTGACCAGCGTGCCCCCGGCGGCGTGGAGCTGCAGATCACCGACTTGGGGATCATATCGTTGTGCCCCGACTACCCCATCACCCCGAAGGAGCACGGGGTCGATTTCCTCCTCAACCATCGCCACCTGTGGCTGCGCTCCCGCCGCCAGCACGCCATCATGCGTGTCCGCAACGAACTGGTGTTTGCCATCCGCGACTTCTTCTACCGGCGCGACTACGTGTGCATCGACTCGCCGATCCTCACCCCGGCGGCGTGCGAGGGCACTTCGACGCTGTTCGAAACCGACTACTTTGGCGAGAAGGCGTACCTCTCCCAGTCGGGTCAGCTCTACCTTGAGCCGGCGGTGGCGGCGCACGGCAAGGTGTACTGTTTTGGCCCCACCTTCCGCGCTGAAAAGTCCAAGACGCGCCGGCACCTCACGGAATTTTGGATGGTCGAACCGGAGGTGGCGTGGATGCGGTTTGACGGCCTGTGCGAGCTGGCCGAGGAGTTTGTGGCCGAACTGGTGGCCCGCGTGCTCGACCGCTGCCAGCAGGAATTCCAATGGTTGGAAAGGGATACCACCCCTTTGCAGGCGGCAGCGCAGCGTCCCTACCCGCGCCTGGACTACGCCGATGCGGTGGCTAAGTTGCAGAGCAAAGGGTACCCGGTGCAGTTCGGGGACGATTTTGGCGGCGACGAGGAGACGGCACTGGCCGATGAGTCAGGCCGCCCGGTGATGATCACCCGCTATCCAGCAGCCATCAAGGCGTTCTACATGGAACCGGACCCTGCCGACCCCACCCGCGCCCTCGCCTTGGACGTGATCGCCCCCGACGGCTACGGTGAAATCATCGGCGGGTCGGAACGCATCGGATCCTACGAACTGTTGGAGAGGCGGATCGAGGAGCACGGATTGCCCCGCCAAGCCTTCCAGTGGTACTTAGACGTGCGCAAGTACGGTGGTTTTCCCCATTCGGGTTTCGGCATGGGGATCGAGCGGGTCGTGGCCTGGCTTTGCGGCTTGAGCCACCTGCGCGAAGCGATTCCCTACCCGCGTCTACTCAACCGCCTCTACCCGTGAGTTCTGCGAACCGGCGCCGGGGTCAGGCGCGCAGGAGGTCCTGCCGGATGGTGTCCCAGGCGCCTCGGTAGGCGATCTGCGCCTTGATCCTTTCCACCTCTTCACTGACGTTGGCGGCACCCCGGAGCGCCGCCAAGGTGGCGATGACTTCCAGGTTCACCGGCGGGCGCCCTGCGGTCGCCAGATAGGTGTTGCGGATCGTGGCCAGACGTTTGGCGGTACCTAGACGGCGAAGGTCAGCTACCCGCTCGACCCCGCGACTGTAGAGGAACTTCACGATGTTGTTGAGATCTCGCTGAGCGCAGGCGATGCCCATGTCGGCCAGCACCGACGGCAGATTCTCGGCGTTGAGATAGTCCTCCTCGGAGTAACTCACCTCCTCCTGGAGATGGTTGAGCTCCTCGTGCAGCAGGTTGAAGTGCTCGTCGATGGCGCTGATGTACTTGGAGAGGATCTTGAACTGCGCCTGGGCGGCCAGAGATATGCACTTGCCGGGCTTGTACCCCAAGTGGTGCTCAATGGCGCTCCAGGTTTCCTGGGCGAGGGTTTGTACCTGCAGCTCGAACCAGGGGGCGCCGGGGCGGTGGAGGCGCAGGGTGTAATGCACCGAGGAGTAGCCGCTCTCCTTCTCGCGTTGGGCGAGGTGGTCCAGCCCCAGGACGCGCACCTGGTCGGCTGGTAGGTACGCCACCGGCGGGTCGGAAGCGGACAGCTCGAAGGCTCCCGAGTCCCGCAGCTCCCGATCGATGAGGGGCAGGTGAGAGAGGAAGTACACCACCACGCGGAACCCTAAGGTGTCGGGCATGCGCTCCAGGCTCTTGGCGGTCAGACCGTCAGGAAAGGTGTCAGGCCGCCGCAGGATCTTGTCTACCACCTGTTCGGGCCGCTTGATCCGCGACAGGATGCTGTGCACCGGAGTAGGCAGGGGCATACGGCTGGTGCGCTTGTACTTCTCCCAGTGTGAGGGGTCCTGCCAGTGGGTTAGCTCAGCGATGATCGCCGCCTGGGCTGGTTTGAGGGTCGTTTCTACGAGGCGTCCGTACTCGTTGAGGAACGATTCCAACATCGCCGGTGTGGCTGCCATCGACCGCCCTCCGCCGCGCACTGTAACCCAGGTCGGCGCAACTGGCATCCCCCCAGGGAATAGCCAGCTGTGGCGCCACACTCCCCTTGGGTTAATCCTGGCCGAATAAGAGCTCGACGCCGACCCCAAGGGCGGCTGAGCCTTCGCGCCGTTCGTCGAGGTAGCGGCGCGGCCAGCTATACCCCGCATAGGCCTCGCCGTACAGCCATTCTCGCCATCCCAGGCGGCGCCGGTAGATCAGGCGAGTGCCGTACTCCCGCAGGGGTACCTCGGCGCGGGTCTTCCCCCGAATGAAAGTTTCCACCGCCACGGCGTGAGGTCCTGGGATGTTGTAGAAAACCAGGGCGTGGGAGCGCCAGTCCAAACCTTCGCTGCGCTGGGACACCGTCCCCACCCCCGCCCACCGGAACAGCACCAAATCTGTGAGTACCCGATCGAACTCCACGGCGCTGGTCAGGCCGAAGCCATCGCGATTGGTCCAGAAGAGCGTTTCGCGAAAGTGCAAAAGGGTCGTCTCGCTGATCTCCACGTTGCGCCGCCAGCGCCCCTGGAAAAACAGCTTAGGGGCGGTGGAGAGGCGGGCGCCGGCGCGGAAGTCGATGCGTTGGCGGTAGTCGCCCGGCAAGCTATAGCCGAAGCCGGCTAGCCACGATTCGTTGCGTTCAAACTCCCGCACTGGGCTGCGCAACGCCGCCCCTTCTCGGCGATCGCGCACGAAATCCTCCTCGTCGTCACGGCCGGCGAAGGCGTTAAAGCGCTCCCGGACGTTGGGGAGGTCCACGCGAGCGTTGAAACGAGCACCGAGCTTGGTCCCTTCGTACTGCGAGGTAAGGACCGACACTTCGGCTCGGCCAAAGGCGTTGCGCGCCGCGTCGGGGTGCTCGTTGGCGCCAAATAGGCCGTCGAACCACAGGGAGGCGCGGCAGAGCGTTTCGGCGAGCACGCGGCGGGTGTGGTCGATGGAAGTGTCAGTGACTCCCCGCAGGCGGGCGCAGGGGTGCGGGTGAGGTTCGGGAGAGTGTTTTTCCTCCGCGGATGGGGACGGGGGGGAGGAGGGAGTTGGGGTGGGGGTAGGTAGCGCCGCGGGTTGGGGAGGAGGCTGCTCCGGGGGGGTGGCGGGGCTCTGGGGTGGGATAGGGGTGGCAAGAGCCCAAATGAGCACGAATCCCCCCACCTGCGATCTGCCGAGATGCACATGGGTGATGATACACGGCCCGCGGCCGCAGCGGGCGGCCGGGGGGCCTGGGGCTGTCTTGTGACCAGGTGGCTTCCGTCGACGCCGGCCCGGGTACGGGTCCCGACATCATCGCCGGCCCGCACATTGACATGGCCAGGGTCACGAAACCGCTCACCGGCACCGTCACGGCTGCCGTGGCGGTTTTAGGAGGGCGTTCCCAAACGGCAGCTCCAGGCAGTGCGGCGCAGGCCAGCGCCGCTCGCGGAGGCGGCCTTTCAGGTGATGATCACGAACGGCACCACGCCGACAGCCATGGCCACGGTGTCGGCGAAGCTGGTGAGCCACTCCAAGGCACGCAAGAAAGTGCTTCGGGCGAACTACAGAGAGCGAGCGATGACCATGCATAGGGGCCGACGATGGGCAAGCTACTGGGGACGCCAGCGACGCCGGTCCCCAGCAAGGTCCACACCCGATCACTATGAAGGAGATCGGCAGGTGCTGGCGCGCCGCCAGGGGGTTGCGCTGCGCGGGGCGTTAGGCCTGCTGCAGCAAGGATGGAGGGCGTTGGCCGGAGAGAGGGGGCTGTTAGAATCCCCCGCCGTGGCGAGACGACGCGGCGGAAAGGCTCAGCTGCGGGTGGGGATGATCTCCTTGGGGTGCGCCAAGAATCTGGTGGACGCCGAGGTGATGCTTGGGCATCTGGTGGAGCGGGGGGCGGTGGTCACCGCAACGGTGGAAGACGCTGACGTGGTGGTGGTCAACACCTGCGGCTTCGTGGAGGACGCCAAGCGGGAGTCTATCGACGCCATCCTGGAGGTGGCGCAGCGGCGACGGGAGGGGAGTTTGACGCGTTTGGTGGTGGCTGGCTGTATGGCCCAGCGCTATGCCGCCGAGTTGGCCCAGGAGATCCCCGAGATCGATGCCTTCATCGGCCTGGACGAGCTGGAGCGTGCCCCGGAGGCGGTGTTGGGGGAGCTGGGGAGAGAACACCTGCCGGATCAGCGTGGCGCCCTACGGTTGTACGACGAGACTCACCCGCGCCTGTTGGCCACTGGCGGTGTGTACGCCTACCTGAAGGTCGCCGAGGGGTGCAACAACCCTTGCGCCTTTTGCCATATCCCGCGCATGCGCGGGGCCTTCCGGTCGCGCCCCGTGGCCTCCCTGGTAGCCGAGGCGCAGCGGTTGGAACGGGCGGGGGTGAGGGAGCTAGTGTTGGTGGCGCAGGACACCACCCGCTACGGGGAGGATCTGGGCTTGGGCCGCCTCGGTTTGCGGCGCCTGCTGGAGGCCCTCCTGGAGGGTACGACGATCCCCTGGCTGCGGCTGCTGTACGCCTATCCCGCTACCCTGGATGAGAGCCTATTCGCTCTCATGGCGCGGGAGGAGCGCTTGGTGCCGTACTTGGACATCCCTTTACAGCACGCTTCCCGCCGGGTGTTGAAGGCGATGAAGCGCGGGGGCGATGCCCGCTCCTACCGCCGCCTTATCGCCCGCGCCCGCGAGACCGTCCCGCAGCTGGCGGTGCGCTCCACCTTCATCGTCGGCTTCCCCGGCGAGGAGGAGGAAGACGTGGAAGAGCTGGAAGCATTTTTGTGCCAAGTGCGGTTCAACCACGTGGGCGTGTTCGCGTACTCCTGGCAGGAGGAAAACCCCGGCGCGGCGCTGGGCGACCCCGTTCCGGCGCGGGTGAAGGAGCGCCGCCGCCGGCGTCTGATGAAGGTGCAGGAGGGGATCAGCCGGCAGCTCTACCGCGCTTTTCGGGGCCAGCAAGTCACGGTGCTGGTCGGCGGCGCCACCGCCGAGTCCCCCTTGCTCCTGGAGGGGCGGCTCCCGCAACAGGCGCCAGAGGTGGATGGTCGGGTGGTGCTGGTGAACGGCACGGCTCGCCCTGGGGATCTGGTGCGGGCCCGCATCACCCGCACCTCGGTGCACGACCTGGTGGGCGAGATCATGGAGGTGGTGGATGCGGCGCCCGTCGGCCGCCAGCTGCTGCTACCCTCCTTACCGGTGGCGCCGGCGCGGCGGCCGTCGGTGGCGGAGGCATGATGGAGCTTCTGCGCGACCCGTCTCCGGCGGCTGACTTGCCCCGCGGTGGCGTGGTGACCATTGGCAACTTCGACGGCGTCCACCGCGGCCATCAGGTGCTGATTCGCGGCGCCGTGGCGCGGGCGAGGGAGCTGGGGGTGGCTGCCGTGGTACTGACCTTCCATCCGCATCCGGAGAAGGTGTTGCGCCCGGCCTCGGGACTGAAGTTATTGGCCAGTCCTGAGCAGCGCATCCAGCTCATGGCTCGCCTGGAGGTGGACGCCCTCGTGGAGCTGAACTTCACGCGGGCGTTCGCCAAGACCAGTGCGGAGGAGTTTGTAAGAGAGGTTCTGGTGCGCCGCCTGTCACCCCGTGAGGTGCGACTGGGCGCCAACTTCCGCTTTGGCGAGGGTCGCCGCGGTGACGTGTCGCTGCTGGAGGCGATGGGGGTGGAGTTGGGTTTCACCGTGCTGGGCATGCAACCGGTGATCGACAACGGCCTGCCCATCTCCTCCACCAGAGTGCGGCAGGCCCTGCTGGATGGAGCAGTGGCCGATGCAGCGCGCCTTTTGAACCGCCCATACTTCATTGACGGGCGGGTGTTCACCGGCGAAAGGATGGGCCGACACCTCGGATTCCCAACGCTGAACATTCGCCCCGACAACGAGTTACTTCCAGCCCAGGGGGTTTACATCACGGCCGTGCAGATTCCCTCCTTTGCGAGGGTGTTCCCCTCCGTGACGAACATTGGTGTGCGCCCGACGGTGTACGAGAACTACCGGGAAACGGTGGAAACCCACGTGTTGGACTTCCACGCGGACGTCTACAGCGAAGCGGTTCGCCTCTTCTTTCTCGCCCGGCTTCGCGATGAGATGCGTTTTCCGTCCAGTGTGGAGCTGGCGGCGCAAATTCGTCGGGACGTGGAGGAAGCCAGGCGTCACTTCGCGCACCACGGGATTCCTCCCGATCTCGTGCTGCGATGAGTGGGCCCGCTCTGGTTGGTGTGGCGGTCGGGCTGGTCGTGGTGAGCGCGGCGACGGTGGTGTTGTGGCTAGACCGGCGGGGGAGGGGGTCACTGATCCGCACCGGCGGCGTTGCACTGCTCGCCGGCACGGCAGTCGCCGGGCTGGGAGCCAGTGGCGTCCGAGATCTGGCCTGGTCTTGGGGAGAGTACGAAGCGGCCAGCGCCCTCCTGGCGGCGGTGTGGGTGGCGGGGCTGGCCATGGGCCTGGCCGTGGCGGGGCTTTTGGGCTGGCTGGAAGCGCCGGTGGAGGGCGTCGCCCTGGGAGCGGTGGCCGGTGCGGCAGCGGGCGCCGGCCTGGCAGTGGCTGTCGACCAGCCCGAGGTGGTGACGCTGGCGGCGCTGCAGGTGGGATGGCAGACGGCGGCCGGGGCTCTAGTGGGGGGAGGCGTGTCGCTGGCGGGCTTGCAGCCAGTGGCGTGGAGCCGCATCGCGGGCGGAGCAGGGGCCTTGGCGGGCGGTTGGGTACTCGGCGGGGGGCTGCTCTGGGGCCAATCCATAGCTAGCCATGGCCTTGCGGGGCAACCGCTGCTGGCCGTCGGAGCTGGTCTGCTGGCGGTCGCAGCCGTGGTTGCGGTGGCGGCGCTCGCCCACCGCTGTGAAGCGGGCATTCTCCTGCGGGAGCTCACCGAGGAAGTGGGTTTCGGCATCATCCCTCCGGCGGTGGCCCAGGTGGTGACGCGCCTGCCGTCACGACTGCGGGCCCACTGGTGGCCGCGGGCCGATGAGCGGCGCTGGCTGGCCGCCACACTGACCCAGTTGGCCCTTTGCAAGCATCGACTGCGCCGGGGAAGGGGTCCGAAAACCACCCTCGACGGACTACAGATTGGTCGCATTCGCACCCGCCTGCGCGTTTCGTTGGGTAGCCACCCCGCCGGCGGCGATGAGGGCCCGTCAGGGGCACCGCCCGCAAAGGGGCGCTCGCTGTAGCTGCCGTTGTGCGCCAAGCCGGGGGGCCGGAGGTCCGGCTCGCCGTGCAGGCCGCGGGGCTCTTGGGTTTTTCCAGAATCTTCATGGTTGGCGAGGGAACGCTCCGGCACCGACGAGGGCGATGGCGGAGGCGGAAGCAGGGTCGTGGACGGCGGGCGGCCTGCAGTGTGGTGGTAAACTCGCAGCTCTCCGACCCCGAGGCGATGGGCTGCCGGCCAGTCGCCCAGCGGGTGTAGGTCATCGTCGCCGAGGAGGGCCTGTAAGCGTAGAGCGGTCACCTCCCGGGTGAAGGTGGGAGAGGGTGAGGAGCGAGCGCATGAACTCTCATGGAGTGCACGTCTTTACCTCTGAGTCGGTGGCCGAGGGCCATCCCGATAAGGTCTGCGACCAGATCTCCGACGCCGTGCTGGACGAAGTGTTGCGCCAGGATCCCGCCGGCCGGGTGGCCTGTGAGACCTTCATTACCGTGGGGTTGGTGATCGTCGGCGGCGAGATCACCACCCAGGCGTGGGTGGATATCCAGGAGCTGGTGCGCGGCGTGGTCTGCGACATTGGCTACGACGACCTGCGGTGGGGGTTCAACGGCCACACCTGCGGCATCCTCAACGCCATCGGCCGGCAATCGGCGGATATCGCCCAAGGGGTGGATGCCGGCGGCGCCGGCGACCAAGGGCTGATGGTGGGATACGCCTGTGACGAAACCCCCGAACTCATGCCTACCCCCATCGTCTTGGCGCACGCCCTGTCCAAGAGACTTGCCCAGGTCCGGCGGGAGGGTTTGCTGCCATACCTCGGCCCGGACGGCAAGTCCCAAGTCACCGTCGAGTACCGGGATGGCCGGCCGGCACGTATCGACACGGTGGTGATCTCGTGCCAGCACGAACCATCCATTTTGGACGGTACGGGGAAACAGATCCGCGATAGCGCCCGCCAGGAGATCATTGAAGTGGTGGGTCGTGCCGTGCTGCCCCAGGAGTTGCTGGATAAACGCACGCGATTCCTCGTCAACCCCACCGGCAAGTTCGTGGTGGGGGGGCCGGCCTCGGACACCGGCATGACCGGTCGCAAGATCATCGTCGACACCTACGGGGGCTGGGCGCCCCACGGTGGTGGCGCGTTCTCCGGCAAGGATCCCACCAAGGTCGACCGGTCGGCCACCTACATGGCCCGTCACATAGCCAAGAATGTGGTGGCAGCCGGCCTGGCGCGGCAGGCGCTGGTGCAGCTCGCCTACGCCATCGGGGTGGCTGATCCGGTCTCGGTGATGGTGGATACCTTCGGCACCGGTGTGGCGCCGGATGAGGAACTGACCCGGGCGGTACGGGAGGTGTTCCCTCTCACGCCGCGGGGGATCATCGAGGAACTGGATCTCCTGCGTCCCATTTACCGTCGGACCGCCAGCTTCGGTCATTTCGGCCGCAGCGAAGAGACCTTCACGTGGGAATCTCTCCACCACGTGGAGGCGCTGCGGTCATCGTTGGGCAGGGGCTAGACGCTAGAGATCGAGGGTGAGGACGAGACGCTGCCGCCCACCCTTGGCCGGATGGGCGAGGGCGTGGAGGGTCGCAGCTTTGACTTCCACTTCAGGATCCTTGCCATTGGGCAGGGGGCGCACGCCCAGGAGAACGCGCCGGTCCTCCCAGCGCACGCCGACGCTCACGAGACGGCGCGCGTAGAGCAAGAAGAGCGCCTCGTTGACAGTGCGTACCAGGCGGAGGACCTCATCGTCGGGAGCATGTTCCACCTCAACGTAGCGCCCCGGGGTTCCCCGCGGGGGACGGCCCAGCGCCTCGTGCATCGCACCGCGCACGGCACCGCCGCACAGCTCCTCGAACCCGCACCCCCACACCACGAGGCGTAGATCAGCGGTGTGGGACAGGCGTCGATAGGTGGGTCGGGCCACAACCGCTTCAGTGTACACCGCGGTACAGTAGTCTGGTGAAGCTCTTTCGACCCCTGGGAGTGGCCGCCGTGGCGACGGGTTGTGTCGCCGCCACGATCCACCTCACCGTGGGGCGTGGCATTGGGGGTCGAGAGGTGGCCGCCCAGGCCGTGGCGAAGGCCTTCGAAGGGTTGGGCTTCGCGCCGCTGGGAAGGCCCGTGACCTCCCTGGAGGGTGACCAAGCGGTGGCGTGGGCCTTAGCGCGGGTGCAATCCGGAATGGGGTCGTTGGTGCCCGGCGAGGGGGTTGCGATGCGCTGGCGGGTGCGCTTTCCCGAGGGCGGAGAGGGCGCGGCGACGAGGTCAGGCGAGGTGTGGGCCATCCGCCTCCCGGTCCCGGTCGATCCTGGGAAAAACCTGTATCCGGCCACCGTCCAGCGCGCCATGCGGGAGCAGGTGGCAGGGGTGTTCCCCGACAGCGAGCAGTGGCGGTGGGTGGCCGCTCAGTCGTGGCGGGAGGGAGAGGTGACCTGGCATCGCGCTCGCTTTGTACCTGCGGCCACCGGTCTACCCCAAGGGTGGCAAGTCCACATCGAGGTGGAGATGGCCGGCTCGTCCATCGTCTCGGTGCAGCGTCATACCCAGCCCCTGGCGTCGGACCTGGGCGTGGTAATGGGGCGTATCGCCGAACTGCAGCTGTTGCGGTCGGTGGGCGTGCTGGGCTTGGCCCTGGCGTTGGTGGGGGTGGTCCTGGCCGGCGCCGAGCAGGTGGCGTTTCGCCGCCGCGTTTGGTGGTTCGGTGGGTTGGCAGCGGGCGTCCTGGCCTGGGTGACGGGAAAGGCAGGAGCGCTGCCGCCGTGGGAGTGCGCGTCGGGGGCGGTGTGGGCGGGCAGTGTGGCTGCTCTGGTACCGGCCTTTCCCGGGGTCCCCGCCGACCGCCGGCTGCTTGCGGCTCCCGCCGGGGTGGTGGTGGCAGCGGCGCTGCTGGCGTTGCCCGACGTGGTGGAACACCTGGGTGGGTGGCTACCCCCCCGCGCCCCACTGCTGCCCCAAGGCACGCCGGTGATGCTTTGGGGACGCATGTGGTTTCCGGCGTTGACCGAGGAGCCGATGCTGCGCTTCGCCCTGCCCATGCTGCTGGCACCGCTGGCGGGGTGGTGGGGCGGGGCGCTGGTGGGAGCTACGCTGGGGTCACTCCTGCACGCCGTGCCGGCAGTGCCCCTCACCGCCAGCTTGGCCGCCGAACTGAGCCTTCAGTTGGCCATGGCGGTGGTCGCCCGTTGGGGTGGGTTGACATCGGCGATTCTGGCGCGGGGCGTGTGCGAGGGAGTGTTGCGACGGCGGAGTCTCCCGGCCGGTTGGGGGGCGGACGCCGTGGTGGTGGCGGCGGCTGCCTTGGCCTTGGCGGCCGGCGTAGGGCGGCGGTGTAGGAGCGCGCCGTGAATCTCCGGCCTCTCGCGGTGGGCGCCCTGCTGGCTGCCGGGGTGGCGGTGCCCGTGCCCGAGAAGCTCCCGCCCGCCCCGCGCTCACCGCTGGCGGCGGCACGACTGGTGGAGGAATGCAGCGGGCCTCTTGGCCTGGGCTGGGGTAAGCTGCGAGCCTGGCGCCGGACCAGAGACGGGTGGTTGCTGCTGTGGCAGCCGGCCCATGGGGCCTGGCTGCTGCGTGCCCTGGTAGCGGATGCGGCAAAGCCGGTGAGGTGGCGGTTGCACGCGGCGCCCTGGCTGCCTGGCCCGCGCTTGTCGGAAACGCTGGCGCGCCTGCTGGTTGGGGCGGGGGGAGAGGGAGAGGCCTATCATGTGGACAGGCCGGCGCGGCGCGATTGGGATTTCGCCGGTCGCCGAGTGGTGGGGGCGTTGGAAGTCGGGCAGGATCCGCCGGAGCCCTCCGCCCCCAGGCTCGGAGGCTGGCCGGCGTTGCTGGCCGGGGCGTTGCTGGCCGGGGCGTTGTGTCTGGTGGTTCTGCCGGGCGATATCACCCATGGGTGGACCTTTGCGCTAGCGGCGGCGTTGACGGCCCTCATGGCCGTGGCCCCCAGCATCGTCGCCCTTGCCTTTGGTGTCTTTACGGTGGGCGTGCGACCGTGGGTGGCGCAGCTGTCGTGGTTGGCTGGACTGGCGGTGGTGTGCGCTGGGCTGGTGGCGTTGGCAGCCCGCTACGGCACCTTGCGGGGTCGGCCACGGGCAGTGGAGCTGGCCGCGGCGGCGGGGGCGGGGCTGTTGGCGGGGCGCCTGGAGCCGGTGGAGTTGGGGGTTTCAATAGCCGGACTCACCGCCCGGCCGGTGGTGTGGTTAGGGGTGGTCCTGGCCCTGGGGTACGTGGTGGCCGTCGCCGCCATCGGCCTGCGAGAACTGCTGCATCCGCTGCGTCGGCTGCGCTTGCCGGTACTGGCGGGGCTGGCCGGCGGGGCGTTGGCGTCGGCGGGACCGTGGCTGGGGCCGGTGGCGGCCATGTTGGTTGCCGCGTCGGTGGCCCGCCCGCGCGCCATGTGGACGGCGGCCACGGCGCTCTGCTTTTGGATTGTGGGTAGCACCATGGCCTCGTGCGCATGGGTCGAGCCGTTGCGGGACGCGCTGCTGGTGCTGCTGGGTGGAACCGGCGTACTGGTTTTTCTGGCCGTGCTGGAGAGGTAAAAATTTCCCCAAGCTACAATCGGGATGTGTGGGCGTCCGCCTTCTTGGCCTTGCGACTGGTACGCCGTCGCAACACACCACTGCTTCGCTCCAGTGCCCTTGCGGCACTGACCGCCGTGGCCCTCGGCGTAGCGGCGCTGGTGGTGGTGTTGGCCTTGATGACCGGTTACCGTGACGCTCTCCGTGCCGGCATCATGACGGCCGCCGGGGACGCCGTGCTGCTGCCGGCTCCGGGCGATCACCCGGCGCTAGTGGCCGCGCGGGTGAGGCGGGAAGCATTGGTGGCCTCCGCCGGCGAGGTCGCCTACCTGGCGGGGTTGCTCCAGCGCGACGGCTGGCCCCCTGAGGTCGTCACCGTGAAGGCGACCAGCTCGGGGAGGATTGTGCCTCTGCCCGCCGGGGGCGGCCCAGGTCCCCTCGGTGTGGCGGTGGGTAAGGGAGTGGCGCGCCGCCTAGGTTTGCACGGAGGGGAGGCGGCCCTGCTGCAGGTGGCGGTGGCAGGGGCGTCCCTGCGCTCGGTCACCGTGACGGTTGCGCACATCTTCGAGACCGGTTTCGCCGAGTTGGACGAATCCTGGGTAGTGGCCCCTTTCGAGCCCCTCGCCGACCGACTGGGGCAGTTGTCGGGCGGGGTTGTGGAGGTGTGGCTGCGCCAGCCCGGGCAGGCGGAGGCGGTGCGGGCTCGATTGGAGGAGATCTGCGGGACGGGGTGTTTGATGACCACCTGGGAGGAGAGCGAGGCAAACCGGGCACTGTTTGCGGCCTTGAGGTGGCAGAAGCTCTCTTTGGCGGTGGTCCTGTCCCTGGTGGTGGTGGTGGGAGCCTTTGAAGTGGCGGCCGCCTTGGTCGTCCTGGTGACTGAGAAGCGACGCACCTTGGCCGTGCTCCTCGCCATCGGCGGGCAGCCGGCTTTGATCCGCCGCACCTTCCTCCTCGCCGGGGGGGCTTTGGGCAGCGCCGGGGTCGTCGCGGGCCTGGTTCTTGGGGGAGCCATCGTGGCGACCCTGACGCTCCTTGGGATCCCCAGCTTTCCCCCTGAAATCGCTAGTATTTACATGGTGGAGCGCATTCCCTTGCACCTACGGGTAGCCGATCTCGCTGCGGTGTTCGTTCTGGGGGTGCTCGAGGTGGCGGCGGCGGCGTACTTGCCGGCCCGTCGAGCGGCCCGCTGCGATCCCGTGGAGGTTCTGCGGTGGGTTTGAGCTGGCGTCGTAAGTGGGAAGTGCAATTCCACCCAGCCTCCGGTGGCGAAGTGCGACGGTGGTTCGTTCCGCAGGTGGTGCTGCTGCTGACCGCTGCCGCCTGCGGGGCGGTGCTGGTGGGAATGGGAGCACTTGTGGCGCTGCTGCCCCTGTCGGCCCGCGCGGCCACGACGAAGCTGTCGGCCGGCCCGGTGCAGCGCCAGAATTCCGCCCTGCACCGAGAGCTGGCGGCCGAACGGGAACGGGCGGGGGAGCTGGTGGCGCGGGTCGAGCAGGTGCTCCAGAGGGGCAGGCGCCTGGCCTGGGTTTTGGGGGCCCTCGAGGCGGTCCGCTCGATGAAGGTGGCACCGCCCCCCCCTGCGTCGGCGGGCGCCGACGAACTGTCCGCGTGGTTGGAAAGGCACAGCGAACATCTCAGTCGCCTCGGCGACCTCCTGGGGGAGCGAGCCGAGACTCCCCAGGAGTGTGGCCTTCTCACCCTCCCTACCGCCCCCCCCGTGGAACCGTCGCGGGCGGTGCCGGTGGCCGCCTTTGGCTGGCACGTGTCGCCCTTTACCGGGCGTGACGAGGCGCACCACGGCGTCACCCTGGCGGCGCCGGTCGGGGAGGTGGTGCGAGCACCGGGAGCCGGGCGGGTGGTCTATGCCGGTCGTCCGGGCGAACGGCGGGCCAACGAATGGATGCGGTGGGGGACGGTGGTGGTCGTCGACCACGGGTGCAGCCGGATGACGGTGTTCGGGCATCTCGGTGCCCTCGCAGTGCGTTCAGGCAGCGTTGTGCAGCGCGGCCAGCGGCTAGGGTTGGTGGGCGAATCGGGTTGGACCCGGGTACCGGCCCTCTACTGGGAGGTACGCTGGCCCCTGGCCGGCACCACCCGTCCCATCGATCCGGCACTGGTAGCCCTCTGGCTACGGCTTGACGACCTGGATGCGCGCTTTGAGGATCCAGCCGGTGGCCTGCCGGCGAGTTTTTCACCTCTCGAAAGCTTGCGCCTAGCTCGCTGAGGATCGCCGCACGTGGCAGAGTGCCTGGGCGCCCCGTGGCGGAAGCGACTCCATGGGCGGCCCAGACACCCTTTGTGGATGATTACACCCAGGGGCGCGGGCACAGAGCCGAACCCAGGCGCGGGAGTTGTCGGGACCCCTCGCGGCTTTTGCCTTCTTCCTCTTTTCCTTGCACCTTAGCTCCCAGCCCTGCCACCCTAATCAGCAGCTTGCCCGAGGTTGAAGGGGCGCGGCGGCGGTGGTAGCCTTGCGCCACCGTGGGCCCGGGCGCTTCCCCCGATGGGTGGGAGGCGGGGACGATGGGTGTTGTATCGGGGTTTCCATGGGGCTGCAAGATGGTCGCCGTCGAGGGTCGTCACCGACGATTTTTTCTATCCGTTGCTGCTACTGGGGGACTATCGGTGGTGAGGCGACGACAGCCGGCTGCGTGGGTTTCGCCGCCGCGTGGGGGGAGGGTGGCAGGGGCGGACGACAGCGGTGCGGGGATGTGCTCGCGGTGGGACGATGAAGTTGGAGGTCGGGATGAGGGAAAGCCAGCTCAAACGTACGCCGCTGTACGAGTGTCACCTCCAGGCAGGTGGGAGGATGGTCCCGTTCGCCGGCTGGGAGATGCCGGTGCAGTACAGGGGTGTGGTGGAGGAACACCGTGCGGTGCGCACCAGCGTTGGGCTGTTCGACGTCTCGCACATGGGCGAGATCGTGGTGACGGGAAGTAGGGCGCTGGACTTCCTGCAGTACGTTACGTGTAACGACGTGTCGAAACTTTCCGACGGACGGGCGCAGTACTCAGGCCTCATGACCCCGCGCGGCACTTTCGTGGATGATTTGCTGGTCCACAAGCTCGCCGACCGACACTACCTTTTGGTCGTCAACGCAGCCAACAAGGACAAAGATTACGCCTACCTGTGCGCTCAGGCGGCGGCATTTGCCAATGTTGACGTCACCGATCACTCGGCAGAGTGGGCGCAGCTCGCCGTGCAGGGGCCTCTGGCAGCCCACGTGTTGCAGCGGTTGACGCCAGCAGAGCTTGGAAGTCTCAAGTACTACCGCTTCATGACCGCTCAGGTGGGCGGCGTGGAGGCGCTGGTGGCGCGCACCGGCTATACCGGCGAAGACGGTTTTGAGATTTACGTCCAACCACGTCATGCGGCGACCCTGTGGAATGCAATCTTGGCCGCCGGCGCCGGCGAGGGCATTGTGCCGTGCGGGCTGGGAGCCCGCGACACGCTCCGCTTCGAGGCGTGCATGCCATTGTACGGCAACGATATCGACGACACCACGACGCCCTTCGAGGCCGGCTTGGGGTGGATCGTGAAGCTGGAGAAAGGTCCATTTCTGGGTCGCGAGGCGCTCCTGCGCCAAAATGCCACGGGTGTGAGCCGCAAGCTGGTCGGACTGGAGCTGGTGGGCCGCGGGATCGCGCGGCACGGATACCCGGTGGTGAAGGATGGTGCACGGGTAGGGGTCGTGACTTCGGGCACCTTTTCGCCAACCCTCCAGCGTGCCTTGGCGCTGGCGTACGTGCCGGTGCAGCTGGCAGGAGAAGGCGAAGAGTTGGACGTGGAGATTCGCGAGCAACTGGTGCGTGCCAAGGTGGTGCCAACGCCCTTTTATCGGCGCGCACGCTGACGAGCCCCCGGCAGCCAGCGGGGGTCGGGAAGGGAGCGAGTGGTATGGCCTATCCGCAGGATCGACGATATACAAAATCGCACGAGTGGGTTCTCATGGACGGTGATATCGCCACCATTGGAATCACTCAGTATGCCCAGGAGCAGCTTGGCGATGTGGTCTTCGTGGAGCTGCCTGCCGTCGGTGCCGCGGTGACGCGCGACGGTGCCATGGGGAACATCGAATCGGTGAAAGCGGTTTCCGAAGTGTTCGCCCCGGTCGCCGGCGAGGTGGTCGAGGTGAACGCCGCCCTGGAGGCTCGGCCGGAGTTGCTGAATTCCGATCCGCACGGCGACGGCTGGCTGGTGCGGGTGCGGGTCGCGCCGGGCAGCGATGGGGGGTTGATGACGGCGGCGGAGTACGAGGCCTTCTTGGCGGAGGAAGGGGCGCACTGATGCATCGCTATCTGGCCGGCGAGGAAGACCGCCGGAAGATTCTCGCCGCGGTGGGCGCGGCGAGCGTTGAACATCTCTTTGCTTCGATTCCCGCCGAGTTGCGTTGCGCAGCGCTGGATTTGCCACCCTCGCGCAGCGAGGAAGAGGTCCGGCGCGAGTTCTGGAATTTGGCGGGGCGCAACTTGGCCCCGGACTGCACACCGTGTTTCATGGGCGCGGGGGTGTATCGACATCTGTCACCGGCTCTGGCTGACGCCCTAATTCAGCGCGGCGAGTTTTTCACCGCCTACACGCCCTACCAGCCTGAGGTGAGCCAGGGTACGCTGCAAGCGATCTTCGAGTTCCAGACCTTCGTATGCCAACTCACCGGCATGGATATCGCCAACGCCTCCCTCTACGACGGTGCCACGGCCGTGGTGGAGGCGGTGCTCATGGCCCATCGACTGCTGCCTGGGCGGCGTCGGGTGGTCGTGGCCGGTGCTCTCCACCCTGAATACGTCGCCGTCCTCACCACGTACTGTGAACCCCAGGGGCTGACACTGGAGCGAGTGCGGGTTGGGGACGACGGGCGGGTGGACGCCCAAGCGTTGGAAACCGCGCTGGGGGAGGATGTGGTGGCGGTGGTGGTGCAGTCCCCCAACGGCTTGGGGGTCATCGAAGACCTCGCCAGAGTAGGTGCGGGGGCGCGGCAGGTGGGCGCCCTAGCGGTTCACGTGGTGTGCGAAGCGACGTCGCTGGGTTTGTTGCAGCCGGGGGGCGAGCTGGGCTACGACGTGGTGTGCGGCGACTTGCAGGCGTTCGGGGTGCCGCCGTCTTTCGGTGGACCCCATCTCGGTTTTTTCGCCACGCGCCAGGAGTACCTGCGTCAGCTGCCGGGCCGGCTCTGCGGCGAGACGGTAGACGTGGAGGGTCGGCGGGGCTTTGTGCTCACCCTGTCGACCCGCGAGCAGCACATCCGCCGCGCCAAGGCCACCTCGAACATCTGCACCAACCACGGGTTGATCGCACTGTATGTCACCATCGTGCTGTCGCTGCTGGGCAAGAAGGGTGTCAGGGAGGTGGCTCTGGCCTCCCACGCCACCGCGGAGTACCTCAAGGCAGCTTTGCCATCGGCCACCGCAAAAATTCGCCTGGCGTACCCGAACAGTCCGACCTACAACGAGTTTCTCGTTTTACACGACGATCCGGACGAGCTGCTGCGGCGCCTGGCCTGCGAGGGGGTGTTGGGCGGCGTGTCTACCACCCGGCTGGGGGGTGGGCTGCCGCGGGGGATCCTGATTGCCGCCACCGAGCGCAACACCAGGGATGAGTGCGATCGCCTGGTGGAGGGTATGGGGAGGTTGGCATGAGCCAGGGGGCCGAGCGGCGTCGACGGGAAGCACTGATTTTTGAACGGTCCTCGCCGGGGAGGGTGGGGTATCAGCTTCCGCCCCTGCAGGTGCCGACGGTGGACGTGGCGCGCACCCTCGACGGCGTTGCGCTGCGCGGGGAGATCGAGGATTTTCCCGAGGTCAGTGAGGTGGACGTGCTGCGGCACTTCCACCGGCTCTCCCAGCTCAACTACTCGGTGGACGAGGGCCTTTACCCCTTGGGTTCCTGCACCATGAAGTACAACCCCCGCATTAACGAAGAGTTGGCGCGCTTGCCCGGGCTAGCGCAGCTGCACCCGCTGCAGCCGGAGGAGCAGGTGCAGGGGGCGTTGGCGCTGATGTGGGAGCTGGAGCAGGCACTGGTGGCCATCACCGGCATGGCCCGGGTGACCCTGCAACCGGCGGCCGGCGCCCACGGCGAACTGACCGGGATGCTGATGGTGCGCGCCGCATGCAAAGATCGAAACACCCCCCGCGGCACGGTTCTGATCCCCGATTCGGCCCATGGCACCAACCCAGCGACGGCGGTGTTCGCCGGGTTCAAGGTGGTGGAGTTGGCGTCTACGTCCGCGGGCACTCTGGATTTGGAGGCCCTGGCCCGCCATCTAGATGGTGGCGACGTGGCGGCGCTGATGGTGACGGTGCCCAACACCCTCGGGGTGTTCGAACCGGAGATCGCCCGAGCGGCGGCTATGCTGCACGAAAAAGGGGCGTTTCTCTACATTGACGGTGCCAACCTCAACGCTTTCGTGGGCATTGCCCAAGCCGGAGCCATGGGCGCCGATGTGATGCACATCAATCTGCACAAGACGTTTTCCACGCCCCACGGCGGCGGCGGTCCGGGAGCGGGGCCGGTGGCGGTTTCGGCGGCACTGGAGGAGTACCTCCCCGTGCCGACGGTGGAGAAGGTCGGCGACCGTTATTCGCTCTCCTTGACGCGCCCCAAGAGCATCGGGAAGGTGCGGGGGTATTACGGCAACTTCGGCATGCTGGTGCGCGCCCTCGCCTATATTCGCTCCCTCGGGCGCGACGGGCTTCGAGCGATGGCGGAAGGCGCGGTACTCAACGCCAACTACATTCGCAAGGGCCTCGAAGCGGACTACCACCTGCCGTACACAGGGGCCTCGCTGCACGAGGTGGTCTTCGACGACTCGCGCCAGACGCCCTTCGGTGTGAAGAACGTGGATATTGCTAAACGATTGTTGGACTACGGCTTCCATCCCCCGACCATGTCTTTTCCGTTGATCGTCCACGGCGCCCTGATGATCGAACCCACTGAGAGCGACGGTATTGACGAGCTAGACGCTTTCATCGCAGCCATGCGGAGCATCGCCCAGGAGTGCCGGGATGACCCCGAGCTGGTACGCACTGCGCCACACACGACGCCGGTCCGGAGACTGGACGAGGTGCGCGCGGCGAGATCGCCGGTGCTGCGCTGGCGTCGCCGCCCCTGACAGACCCAGGGGGCGCAGGCGGGAGGTGTGACGATGTTACAGATGGTCCATATCTTCGTAGATTATTGGAACTTCCAACTGCGCTGGAATGAGCGGGGTGGCGAGGCGCGGTGCGATTGGGCGGCCCTGCCAGAGGTCCTGATGGGAGCGTTGGGGCGCTTTCCGTTGGGGGAGGAGCTGGATTTCCAAGGGATGAGGGTGTACGCCTCTTGCGACCCGGACGACGAAAACTTGCGCCGCTGGTTGGAGAACTTTGTGGAACGGCAACCGGGCATCAGCGTCACGATCCTGGAGCGGCGCCGGCGCCACGACCACATTCGCTGCCGTGCCTGCGGCTACGAGAGTGGCACGTGCCCATCCTGCGGCCAGCCGCTGGTGTGGTCGGCGGAAAAGGGCGTGGAGGCAGCACTCATCACCGATCTCTTCGACCTCGCGGCGGCGGACGCCATGGACGTGGCGGTGCTGGTGTCCTCCGATTCGGACTTCACCTTTCCAGTAGCCGCGCTGCAGCGCCGCGGCATTAAGGTGGTCAACGCCATGTGGCGCGGCGCCGGTCAGGAGCTGGCTAAAGCGGCGTGGGCCACGATCGACCTCGATGAACTCATCCCGAAACTGGTGAGGGAGATGAGTGGGGAGCGCCGGAGCGTGGCGATGGCCGTGGGCGAGGGTGAAAGAACGTCAGGATGACCGCCGCAGCCAGCATTGGCAGGTCGCGCAGGGCCAGTAGCCAGGCGTTCTGAACGTCGTCGGCGGAGGTGGAGAAACACCCGCAGGCCACGTTGATGCCGCGCACGGCGTTGATCACCAGGGCGGTGGTGAAGAAAAACAGCAGCACGGTGGCCCAACCGGCGGCGGCGCGGCGTCCGATCCCGGTGACCAGCCCGAGACCCACCAGCAGTTCCATCCACGGCATGTAGATGGCGATGAGGTTGGTGAGCTCCGGGGGGACGAGCCGGTAACCCCAGATGATAGTAACCAGCGGCCGGGGATCGAGGAGCTTGTCGTGGGCGGCGTATAGAAAGATGCCACCCAAAACGACCGCCAAGATGCGGTGGAGCCAGGGGTGTTGCAGGAAACGGTCGATCCCCTTCATGGTGCGGCCTCGCGGTGAGATTCGATGGGGAGCCCTGCCGCTCGCCAGGCCGGTAACCCGCCCACCAGAATGAAGGGCGGAGCCAGACCCCGACGGCGCAACTCCTGAGCGGTCAGCTGCTCGATATCGGCATCGGCGGTATCGCCGTAGAGCAGGATGAGGTCGGCGCGCCGCAGGACTTCCTCGACGTCTCCTGGTAGCCAACGACCCAAGTCCGTGTACGACAAATGGATGGCTCCTGGGATGCGGGCTTCGGCGTAGGCGCCCGGGCCGCGGGTGTCTAGGAACACGACGGCGGGGAGCGCCTGTTGCACGTCACTAGCGGAGTGGACGTCCATCCACTGGAAATCCACGCCCACCTGTGGCGGCTGTTGTCCCGCCCCCCACCAGGCCAGGCGACGCCCCGGGATGAGGTTGGCGGCTGTGCCCAGCAGGAGAGTTGCGGCCAGCAGTAGGGCCATGTCGCGAACCAGGTGCTGACGCATGGCTTGGCAGGTTAGCATAACCCGGTGACTGGGCGGCGGCTGCGTGTGGCGGGGATGGTCGGGAGCGCGGTGGTGCTTCTGGCGGTGCTGTGGGCGGTGGCGGATCGCCCGCCCCGCCTGCCCGCCGACGGGGATCACGGGGTGGATCAACCGGAGTCGCGCTGTCTCTCCTGTCACGGGGTAGTTGCGCGGTGGCCGCGCCCTGCCCACCACCCACCCCGCGACGACTGCTACTCCTGTCACCGGGATGCGGCGGGCCGGTTACACCCCCGGCGTGGTGCCCCCACCGAGCTGCCGGGCGGCTGGCGCGATGCCCTGCCATCCGGCAGGACGGGGGAGCGGCGCAGGTAAGCTTTGGCGCTCCCTCGAATCAGCGCAGTCGGTCGCGCTGCAGCATGAGCAGGGTGATGGCGAAGAGCAGCAACCCCGTGGCGCCCCGCCAGAACGTCTCGGGTCCCTTCGCGAGGGTGCGGATGCCAAGCGCGTAGGTGCCAAAGAAGGCGTTCACGACGCCAACGGCGAAGCACAGGGCGGCCAGCACTACCAGCAGCACGACGAAACGTCTCATGGTGCCCTCCCGGCGACTGTTGCACGGAGTATAGCCGAGGGTGGCACGACACTACGGAAGCTTCCCCAGGGCGGCTGCCAAGTCGGCGGGGTGGTGGTGAGGCACGTCGCACACCCCCCCAAGGCAGAGGTAGGCGGCCGCCGGTTGGTCCGCGGCTCCTTCCCGTCCGCGAAAGAGTGGCACGGTTTGTAGCACGTCGGCAGGCACCGGCTGTACGGGCGAAGGGGCGATGGCGGTGGGCCGGCGCGGTGCGCTCCAAGCAGTGCGCACGAGTTCCCCAAACCGGCTGCTGTGGCTGTGGCCGACGAGCACCAGCTGAGAAGGTGGATGTTCCGCCTCCAGGACGGCCAAGGTAAGGGCGGCGCACGCCTCGGGGGCGTGGCCTAGGAGAGCAGCTTCGGCGGTGATGGCGTCTTCGGCCAGGCGCCGCAAGGAGTCGTCGCCGGTGAGGGCGGCCACAGTGAGACAGGTGCGGGCGGCGACGCCGGCCGGCGCTGGTGTGGCGCCGTCGTGGGGGGAGCGGGGGCGCAGCGGCAGGGCCTCCCCGTCGTCGGGGGTTTCCAGTAGGGCACCGAGAGGATTGCGATAACGGGGTAGACGCTGGCGGAGCACCGCGGCGGCCGTGGACAGGTAGCGCACCTCCCCGGTGGTCTGGTACAGCTCCGTCAAGCCGGCCGCCACCCAGGCCACGTCTTCCAACGTTTCCGCGCCGGAGGTGACCCCCTCTCGCCACGCGCGCACGATGGGGCCGCCACCGTCGCCACAGAGCTGAATCACAAAGTCGCCGGCGCGGCGTGCCGCCGCCGCAAAGCGCGGCTCGTCCAGCACTACCCCGAGGAAGGCCAGCGCCCACACCGCCATGCCGTTCCACCCCGCCAGACGCTTGTCGTCCAGCGCCGGTGGGATGCGGCTGTCGCGCGCCCTGCGCAGGGCGAGGCGGGCGCTCTGCAACAGTTCGGCCAAGGCTGGCAGCGATAGGTTGAGCGATGTGGCCACAGCCTCAAGGTCGCGGCGCGGGCGCAGGATGGTGCGCCCGTGCTCGAAGTTACCCTCAGGGGTCACCGCGCACGTCGCCAGCACGGCTGCGGCCTGATCGGGGGGCAGCGCGCTGGCGATCTCGTCGGGGGTCCAGGTGAAAAATTTCCCCTCTTCGCCCTCGCTGTCGGCGTCGGTGGAGGCGAAGAACCCTCCCTCCGGCCCCTGCATCTCCCGCACCAGGTACTGGGCCGTCTCCCGCGCCACAGCGAGCCACGCCGGCCGCTGCAGGGCAAGGCCGGCCTCGGCGTACAGCCTGGCCAGCAAGGCATTGTCGTAGAGCATCTTTTCGAAGTGGGGGACGAGCCAATGGGCGTCCACGCTGTAGCGGTGGAAGCCGCCCCCCACCCAGTCGTACATCCCCCCCTGGGCCATGCCGTCCAAGGTGATTCCCAACATGCGGGTAGCCACCGTGTGGCCGCGGGCAGCGGCGTGACAGAGGAGGAAAAGTCGGGATGGGCTCGGGAACTTAGGGGCGCCGTCGAATCCACCCTGCTCGCCGTCGAAGCGGCGTGCCAGGGCCGAAATGGCTCGCTGCAGAGCGGCGGAGCCGTCAACCTCACCCCAATGGTCGCGGCGCGCCACGGCCTGCAGGTGATCGACCAGGGCGCTGGACTGGGCCAACAGATCGTCCCGGCGAGAGCGCCAGGCCTCCACCACGGCAGCCAGCAGTTCTAAAAACGATGGCCGCCCCCACCGGGGCTCGGGGGGGAAGTAAGTCCCGCCGTAAAAGGGCTGCAAGGTCGGCGTGAGAAAGACGGTGAGTGGCCACCCTCCCGAACCGGTCATCGCCTGCACCGCCTCCATGTACACCGCATCCACATCGGGGCGTTCCTCGCGGTCCACTTTGATGGACACGAAGTGGCGGTTGAGCAGCTCGGCGACGGCCTGCGACTCGAACGATTCCCGCTCCATGACGTGGCACCAATGACAAGCGGCGTAGCCGATGGACAGGAAGATGGGTTTGTCTTCCCGGCGTGCCTTGGCCAGCGCCTCTTCACCCCATGGGTACCAGTCCACCGGGTTGCCGGCGTGCTGCCGGAGGTACGGGCTGGACTCGCCCGCCAAGCGATTCTTGGCCGTAACGCTCATGTCGACTCCCGCGGGTGGCACCTGGTGGGCAGTGGTTGGTCGGGAAGGAGAGGTGCCACCTTCGATCCAACAGGAGCGGGGAAGCGGCGATTCCTGCCAACAAGCCCACGTGAGTTCTTTCTCTTGACCCACTGGGGCCGGACGGCGATCATGGCCAGTGGAGGGCGTCATGTTTCGAGACTTCCAATCGGCCAAACGTCACATCGTCGATGCCGGGGTGGAGATGGTGGACCTGAAGTTCACCGATCTTGCCGGGCGCTGGCACCACGTCACCATCCCGGCCAGCCAGTTCAAGGAAGAGTTGCTCCGGGACGGGGTCGGTTTCGATGGCTCGTCGGTGGGACTGCGCTCGGTGAAATCTGGTGACATGGTACTGCTGCCGGATCTGGCCACTGGCTTCCGTGACCCGTTTTGGGATTGCCACTGCTTCTCCTTCATCTGCTCGGCCTTTGAAGCCGACAGCAAACAGCCGTTCTCCCGGGATCCGCGCAACATCGCCCGGCGGGCCGAGGAGTACATGCGGGAGCTGGGGGTAGCCGACGAGAGCGTCTGGGGTCCCGAGTTCGAGTTTTACGTCTTCGACCAGGTGAGCTTTGACAATGGCGTCAATACCGCGTCGTACCGGGTGGACTCCCGGGAGGCGTTATGGCAGTCGGCCAACGGCGGGCTGGGGCACCTCATCCCCATACACGGCGGGTATCATGTGATTCCCCCCAAAGATCAGCTGTTTAATCTACGCAGCGAGATGGCGCTGGAGTTGGAGCGCATCGGCATCGAGGTGAAGTACCACCACCACGAGGTGGGCGGGCCGGGGCAGTGCGAAATCGAGACGCCCCTCATGACCATGGTGCGGGCCGGCGATGCCACCCAGATCGTCAAGTACGTGGCCAAGATGGTCGCCCGCCGATACGGGCAGACGGTGACCTTCATGCCCAAACCGCTGTTCGGCGAGGCCGGCAATGGGATGCACTTCCATCAGCAGCTGCGCCGCGGCGGCGAAAACGTCTTCTACAGCGCCGACGGGTACGGCAAGCTGTCCCAGCTGGCGCTGTGGTACATCGGCGGCCTGCTGCACCACGGGCCCGCTGTGCTGGCGTTCACTAACCCTTCCACCAACTCGTATCGGCGCCTGGTGCCGGGGTTCGAGGCGCCAGTGAACTGTTTCTTCTCCCTGGGCAACCGCTCGGCAGCAATTCGCGTGCCCAAGTACGCCGACCAGCCGGACACGGCGCGCTTCGAATTTCGCCCGCCGGACGCCACGTGCAACGTCTACCTGGCACTGGCGGTACAGCTTATGGCAGGGTTGGATGGCATCCAGCGGCGGCTGGATCCCAGGGAGCTGGGCTTCGGGCCCATCGACGCCAACATCTTCTCCTGGAGCGAGGAGCAGCGCAAGGCGGTTAAACCCCTGCCGGCGTCGTTGCGGGAGGCCCTGGAGGCGTTGGAGCGCGACCACGAGTTCCTGTTGGCCGGGGGGGTGTTTGACGAAGGGCAAATCGCCGAGTGGGTGCGGGTCAAGTACGACGAGTACTACGGCGTGCGCAACCGCCCCCACCCCTTCGAGATCGAGCTCTACTTCGACTTTTAAGGTGCACCTTTACGGCCCGACCCCCGGTTGGGGGGACGCACCGGGTGGGGTGGCGGTGTAAAGAGGGGCGCAGCGCTCCACGGGCGAGGAGAGGCAGATCTCGGTGCTGGCCCGGCGACTGCCGAGGGTGGCATGCACGCGGCCAAGTAGTCGGCGGAGGTGGGCGGGGTCGCGGGCACGCACCTTGAGGAGCACGTCGTAGTCGCCGGTGATGAGGTGGATTTCCTCGATTTCCGGTAGGTCCGCCAACTCGTGCAGACGTTCCTCGATGCCGTCCCGGTCGCCGATGCGGAGGCGGACAAAGGCGGCCAGGGGGAAGCCCAGGGCGTTGGCTTCCAGGCGCGTGAAAAAACCGCGGATGACCCCGCTGCGCCGCAGCCGCTGGACCCGCCGGTGCACCGTAGCCAGCCCCACCCCCAGTCGTTGTGCCACCGCGCTTAGGGAGATCCGGGCGTTTTCATGCAAGTACTTGAGGATGGAACGATCGACCTGGTCGAGCTCCATGGGCACCTCTCACTGGCTGCCGGCGGGACCCGCCATCCGGTGACGGGCTTCACCGCCGCCCGCTGCGGTCCGCGCCCGGTGAAAGTTCTGCTCGCAGTATCCGAAATGGAGTCGAGGGAGTCAAGAGAATTTTTCCCATAGGAGGGGGCGACGCGGAAGATTCTTGCGCTTCCTAAAAAAATGGAAGTCCAGTCTTGACAGTGTCTTCGCCTCGGGCCAACATCCCACCCAACGCACTAGCCATACCGAGGCGGCGCCACTGACAGCCGTGGCGACAGCCGCCGGGAGGAGAGTATCTGTGCCGCGCGCACCGCCAAATGAGTCAGTGGGTGAGGTGGAAGATCGCCCGAATAGGGGTTCCGCCGCGTCCGGCGGCGGGTGACCTCGACAGCCTGGAGAAGGAGGATCGCGAATGACTTTCCAGCAGTATCGTCGTTACTTCATGCGCGTCGCTGCCGTCGTGGTGGCGATTCTGGTGGCTGCCTCCGCGGTGGCCGGGCAACTGCGCAGCACCCTGGAACCGGTGGCAGGGACGGTGACCGCCGGAGACCAGGTGTGGTTCCGTTTCACCTTGACCAACACCGGTCAAGAGGATGTCTCTTTTCTGGTGTACGAAACGCCCCTGAAGGGGTTCGAAAGGGATCTCCTGCGGGTTACCCGCGAGGGAGAACCAATTCCTTATATCGGGTTGCTCGCCCTTCGTCTGGGTCCAGCGGCCGAAGACTGGGTGCGCTTGGCAGCAGGTGAGTCCCTCTCCGCGGTCTTCGACCTGGCGACGGTCTACGATCTCCGGCGGGGGGGCAACTACACGGTTCGGTTCGAGGCCTTCGTGCACGTCTTTCGCGGACCCGAAACGCGCTTGCCGGTTGCTGCCCTGGGCAGCGACGGCGAGCTGGCAGAGGGGTACCGCCGAGGCATCGAGGAGGCGGTGACGTCCCGTGAGCTGGAGGGAGAGTTGGTAGTGGCGCCAGCGGCTGCGGTCACCATCGAAGGGGACGTGACCACCCGTGAACCGGTGGACGAGGAGGAACTGGTGGCGGGCGCCATGGCCTTTTATGGCTGCTCTGACACGACGACCCTCACCACGGCCGAGTCCACGGCGCGCTCGCGAGCGGCCCGCGCGTACAACGCCATCCCCACCTACAACACCTTCTACCGCACCTGGTTCGGGACCACTTCGTCTTACGTCTCCACGGTGCGGGGGCGCTTTGCCAACTCCTACAATCGGCTGGGCGCCACCGTGGATTACTACTGCGGCTCTTACGCTCCCTACTGCCAACCCAACTACATCGCCTACACCTACAAGACCACCTCCAACCGCATCTACATCTGCGGCGCCTTCTGGAGCCAGAGCTCCTCCATGAAGGCGCACACCATTGCCCACGAGTCGTTCCACTGGAACACCGTGGCGGGGGCTGACGACGTCACCTACGGCTACAACAACTGCCTCAATTTGGCGTCGACCCGGCCCTACGACGCTTTGCGCAACGCCGACAACTACGCTTACGCTACGACCTACGCGCCGTAGCGGGCTTCGCTGCTTTCACCTTGCGCGCCGGGGTGAGCCGTTGGGACGGCCACCCCGGCAAGGTGTTTTTTACTGTCCCGCTGGGGCGCACCCTCGCCCTTGCGCTCCGTAGCTCGGCCGAGTTCACCGGCTCTTGAGGACCGACCGCCTCCTGAAGTACGGCGAGGGGCCCTTGACGTTCTTCAAAATAAAGATGCAAACTCGTTCTCAATCGATGGACTACTAGAGATCTCTAGCAAGGAGGTTATGCTATGTTCTCCATTGAAAAGCCCGCTGAGGATTACGCTGCAAGCGACGCGGCGGTCGCCGCCTGGGCCGCCGAATACGACGGCACCGTGCGGCCCGCCCTGATCGCCGCGCGCGGGCAGGCGCGGCGAAGGTTCGCCGTGCTGCTGGCGCTGGTCGCCGGCACCTTTTTGGTTGGTGTCTGGCTGGCGCACACCGATCGATCATGGTGGTGGTTGGTGATTCCAGTGCTGACCGTGCTGGTCGCCGGCTTCTGGTTCCTCGCCGGCTTCCGCGCGTTCGAGTCCCGCTTCCGGCACGACCTCATCGGCAGGCTCCTGCGTCTGTACTGGCCGCAGGGCAGCTACGACCCGCCCGGCCGACTGGCGCGATCGAGGCTCGACGGCGCCGGGCTGTTCCTGCTCACCCATCGGCATGAGATCAACGACCTGCTGCGCCTGAAGTGGCAGGGCCTACCCGTCGCGCTGTGTTCGGCGCAAATCTTTCGCCGCCTGTCCAACAAGGCGAACAACGTGCGTGATCGGCTGATTTTCGCCGGCACGGTGTTCGAGGTCGGTTGTCAGCTGCCACTTCCTGGTCCGGTGGTCGTCGCCACAGAGTCGCTCACGGAGTACCCCCGGCCGCTGGGCGTGGGGCTCGTCGAAGTGGATACGGGCGCCAGCCACCGCCACCCGCCGCTGCGCGTCTGGGCCGAGTCGGAGGCCGCGGCCCACGCCGTGCTTAGCCGCGAGGTGCTGTGGCGGCTGGCCGCGTTCATGGGGGAGCAGCCGCACAACTGGCAGCTCGTCTGGGACGAAAAGGGCATCGTCGGGGCCATCGCGGCGCCGCCATCCACCTTCACCGCCCACTTGTTTTCACCGTTGCCCACGGCGGAGCAGGCGCTGGGCGAGGTAAACCGTGTGCAGGCGGCGCTGGGCCTCATCGATGCTCTCACCGCTGGGCGCGCCCTCACGCCGCGCGCCCTGAGCGACTTCGAGGGCACTTACGAGGTGCTGGTCCGGGAGGAGGCCATCGCCGGTGCCCCGTCGCCGGCCGCGGCGCGGGCGGCGGCGCGGGCGGCGGCGCTCACCCAGGCGTGCGAAGCCGGGCTGGCGATCGACGACTGGGGCGATCGCCTGGAAATCCGTTACCGTTGGTCAACCGGGGTAGTGTTCAACGCCACCTTTGTCCTGATCTGGGTGTGGGTGGCGGCGGAGATCGCCGGCCTGGCAGGGGGCTGGCCGGGGTGGGGGCAACGCCTGACCTCCCTGGCAGAACTGGCGGGGCGCTGGGTGCCGGGGGCGAGCGGAGTGCCCGCCTGGCTGGTCGGCTGGTACCCCTGGTCCACGCTGATCCTCGCCTCCACCTGCCTGGTGCCCTGGTGGGAGCTCCTGGGGACCACGGTGCGCCGGGCGGCGATTAGCCGCAGCGAAGTAAAGATGGTGCGGGGTCTGATTGGCCGGCAGCAGCAGCGGGGGTTGGCGGGCGACGACGATGTCCAGGTCACCCACCAAGGTACCGTGCGGGTAGCGTCTGCGACGGTGTCGCCGCGGCTTCCCCCGCAGGCTGCTGCTGCGCTGGCGCGCCTGCTCGCCGTGGACGGCGGCCGGCGCCTCACCTTGCCTCCCGTGAAGGGCGGATGGCGCCGGGGTGTCGGCCGCCCTCCCGGCTTCGCGCCTTGAGGGGGGTGGTGAGCCCTGGCCGTCGCCGAGGTGCGCTGAATCACCGCGCTGACTGGGGAAACCCCTCGTCTTGAAGCCGTTGGCCGATTGGTTCGCAGGTTGCCCGGCGCCGCCCTCACTCCTCTACCCAGTCGGCGAGGAAGACGTTGGTCTCGAACGGCTTGGAGTTGAAACGATTGGACGCAAAGACCAGCGTCTTGCCGTCCGGCGAGAACATGGGAAAGCTGTCGAAATCCTCGTAGTAGGTGACCCGCTCCAGGTTGGTGCCGTCGAGATCGATGAGATAGAGGTCAAAGTTGCGGCTGCGTGGCTCGGCGAGGTTGGAGGAGAAGATGACTTTTTTCCCGGAAGGGTGGAAGAACGGCGCAAAGTTGGCCGCCCCGTTGGCGGTGACTTGGCGCACGTCAGTGCCGTCGGTGTTGGCCACGAAGATCTCCAGTTTGGAGGGACGGATCAACCCCTGGGCGAGGAGGCGGCGGTAGTCCTCCAACTCTTCCCCTTGGGGCCGGGAGGCGCGCCAGACGATCTTGTCACCCTGGGGTGAGAAGAAGGCGCCGCCGTCATAGCCGGGGGCGTGGGTGATGCGCCGCACGTCGGAGCCATCCAGTTTCATGGTGTACAGCTCCAGGTCGCCGTCCCGCACCGAAGTGAAGACGATGCGGTCGCCACGGGGGGAGATCGTCGCCTCGGCGTCGTAGCCTGGGGTGCGGGTGAGCGGGCGGGGGGTGAGGTCGTCCAATGCGGCCCAGTAGATGTCGTAGTTGGGGTCCAGGGCCCAGACGTACCCTTGGGAGCGGTCGGGGGGTGGGGGGCAGGCGGGGTTGCCGGCGTGGGTGGAGGCGTACAGGAAGCGTCGCCCGTCGGGGTAGAAGTACGCGCAGGTGGTGCGACCGAGGCCGGTGGATAGCAGGCGCAGGTTACGTCCCAAAAGATCCATGGCAAAGATCTGGTCGCATTGGAAGGGGGGGCGCGTGGACTGGAAGATGAGCGCCTTGCCATCGAAGGAGAAGTACGCTTCGGCGTTCTCACCCCCGTCGGTGAGTTGGCGCAGGTTGGCGAGGTGTCGCTCCCGGGGGTCCGCCGGCCGGACGATGGGAAAGGTGAGGGCGGTTTCCGTCGGTTCCACGGCGGGCGAAGCGCTCTGACCGCTGCTGCAGGCGCTCACCGACACCACCCCCAAGATGCTCACAAGGCCGCGAAAGAAGTAAACCAACGCTGGGCTCTGCCTCACGGTAACCTCCAGGTGGGGAACTCCCCCTGCCTAGCTGCCAGGCTCAAGGTATACTTTTCGCGAGCGAATTGCAATGGGTGCTGCAGTAGTCGACCGCCTGGTGCAAGCCGCGCGTGCGCGTGGGGGGGAAAGGCTAGAGCTGGCCAGCGGCCGGCCGGCCGTGCTCATCGCCGGGGAGGCGCGGCTGCAGGCGGGTAAGACGGTCATCGCCCTGGAGGACCTGGAAGGTTGGCTGGAGGAGCGCCTGCCGCGGGAGCTGTGGGTGGTCCTGCAGCTGGGTAAAGAGGTGGAGGCGCGGGTGGAAGCGGCGGGCGAGGCAGTCCGGCTGTCGGCGCGTCGGGTTGCGGAGGTGCTGCGGGTCACGCTGGAGCTCAAGAAGCCCTCCGAGGACGCTCCCGCGGTGGGGGAGGGCGCCGGGCGGGGAGTGCGGTTTGAGCCGCCGGCGGTACTCCACGTGGCGCCAGACCGGCCGCTGGACCGCATGCTGGCGCGGTTAGTGGAGCTGGGCGGCAGCGACCTGCACCTCTCCGCAGGGTGTGCGCCGCTCATGCGCCTACACGGAGAGATGCAACCGTTGCCTGGCTTTCCCGTGCCGTTGTCCAGCGACCACATTCAGCTGTTGTTGGACGAAATCGCTCCCGCCTCCATCCGCCAGGAACTGCAGGCGGAACGGGATACCGACTTCGCTTACGAGGTGAAAAGTGTAGCCCGCTTCCGCGTCAACGCCTTTTACGATCGCCGCGGGGTGGGTGCGGTGTTTCGGCGCATCCCCAACCGTTTGATGACCTTCGAAGAGCTGGGGTTACCGGAGTGCGTGCAGTCGTTGTGCTCTTTGTCGAAGGGGTTGGTGCTGGTCACCGGCCCTACCGGCTCAGGCAAGTCCACCACCCTTGCCACCATGGTGGACCACATCAACGCCACCCGTACGGACCACATCATCACCATCGAGGACCCCATCGAATTCGTGCACGAGAACCGGCGGTGCTTGGTCAATCAACGGGAGGTGCACACCCACACCTCCTCGTTCAAACGGGCCTTACGGGCTGCGTTGCGGGAAGACCCAGACGTCGTGTTGGTGGGGGAACTGCGCGATCTGGAGACCATGGCCATTGCCATCGAGACGGCGGAGACGGGGCACCTGGTCCTGGCTACCCTGCATACCACCACGGCGGTGGCCACCGTGGATCGCATCGTCGATCAGTTTCCGCCCGAGCGCCAGGCGCAGATCCGCGTCATGCTCGCCGACTCGCTCAAAGGGGTGGTGGCGCAAGTGCTGCTGCGCCGCATCGGCGGTGGGCAGGTGGCGGCGTTCGAGATTCTGCTGGGCATCCCGGCGGTGGCCAACCTGATCCGCGAGGGCAAGACGTTTCAGTTGCCCACCGTGATGCAAACCAACCGGCGGCTGGGCATGCGTCTGATGAACGACTCGCTGGCCGAACTGGTGCGCGACGGAAAGGTGGAACTGGAGGAAGCATTGGCCAAGAGCGTTGACCGCGAAGCGCTGCGGGCGCTGCTCAAGCTCCCACGCGCCGAGCTTTGACAGCGCCGGTCTTTGGCGGTAGTGTTGAACCCACCAGCGCATCCCCGGGGGACGAGAAAGGGCGGTGGTTGCCCGGGGGGCAGAGGGCAGGGGAGCAAGTATGCACATCAACGATGTTCTCAAAGTGGCCACTGAGCGCAAGGCCTCCGACGTCCACCTCAAGGTGGGGTCTCACCCGCTGATCAGGGTGGACGGCACCCTGGTGCCGATGGTGGAGTTCAAACGGCTGCTGCAGGAGGACACCATCGCCATGGCGTTCTCCATGATGTCCACCCAGCAGAAGGAGAAGTTTAAGCAACTCTTAGAGATCGATATCGCGTATTCGGTCCCCGGGTTGGGGCGCTTTCGCTGCAACATCTTCCAGCAGCGGGGGTCGGTGGGCCTGGTGCTGCGGCTCATCCCGGCGCGGATCCAGACCATTCGAGAGCTGCTTTTGCCGCCGGTGCTCGAACGTATTGCCGAGGAAGAACGGGGGTTGGTGCTGGTCACCGGTAGCACGGGCTCGGGCAAGTCGACGACGCTGGCGGCCATGGTGGAGCACATCAACTCGCACCGCAATTGCCATATCGTCACCATCGAAGACCCCATCGAGTTCCTGCACCGGGACAAGAAGTCCATCGTCAACCAGCGGGAGGTGGAGGTGGACACCCGCGCCTTCTCGGTGGCTATGCGCACCGCCCTGCGCCAGGATCCTGACGTCATTCTGGTGGGCGAGATGCGCGACTTTGAGACCATTGAGACGGCGCTTCTGGCTGCCGAAACCGGGCATCTGGTGATGTCGACCCTGCACACCACCGACGCCACGGAAACCATCAACCGCATCATCGCCGTTTTCCCCCCCCACCAGCAGAAGCAGATCCGTATTCAGCTCTCGGCGGTACTTAAGGCGATCATCTCCATGCGGCTGCTGCCCCGCGCCGACGGTCTGGGGCGCGTGCCCGCGGTGGAGGTGCTGGTTTCCACCCAGTACATCCGCGAGTGCATCGAGGTCAAGGAGAAGACCAAGCTGATCCGAGACGCCATCGCCCAGGGCACCTCCCAGTACGGGATGCAGACCTTCGACCAGTCCCTGTTCATGCTGTACAAGGCCGGCATGATCACGCTGGAGGAGGCGCTGCGTCACGCCACCAACCCCGACGAACTACGGCTGCGCGTGCAGGGGATCCGGTCCACCTCGGATGAGTCGCTGGAGGAGATGGAGGCAACCCTGGATACCGGTTTCGAGCCGAACCCGCTTGATTTGGAGAATCCCTTCGAGTTCGGCGGCCGCTAGGTGGCGGCACACCATGGGGGATGCGTTGCACGCCGCAGCCCTGCGCCTGCTCACTGCGCGGGCGCTGAGCGAGAGGGAACTTGCACAGCGCCTCCAGCGCCAGGGTTTCGCCGCTGCCGCCGTCGCCCTCGAAGTCAGGCGCCTGCGCCAGGCAGGTCTCGTGGACGATGTGGCGGTGGCCCGAGCCACTTGCGCCGACCTGCTGCGCCGGGGGTACGGGCGCAAGCGTCTGGCGGCGGCGTTGGCGCGCCGTGGCGTTGCCGCCCCAGCGGCCCGGCAGGTGCTGGCGGAGGTCTCCGCCGAAGAGGAGAGGGACGCCTTTGAGCGAGCTCTCCAGCGCCTGAACAGGCGGGGTCGGGGGCGCACTCTTCCGCCGGAGCGGGCGAGGGTGGTACGGTACCTGCTCGCGCGCGGCTTCCCGGCCTGGCTGGTGGCCCGCGTCGGGGGGAGTGACGAACACAGCGATGACCCACGTACGATACCGTTCGACGAAAGAGATCCGTCAGCAGTTTCTTGACTTCTTCGCCGGCCACGGGCACCGGGTGGTGCCCTCTTCGCCGCTCATTCCGGCGGGGGACAGCACCCTGTTGTTCGCCAACGCTGGCATGAACCAGTTCAAAGACGTTTTTTTGGGCCGCGAGGTGCGCGACTACACCCGGGCCGCCTCGTGCCAGAAGTGCGTGCGCGCCGGGGGCAAGCACAACGACCTGGAGAACGTCGGCTACACGGCGCGCCACCACACCTTCTTCGAAATGCTGGGCAACTTCTCCTTTGGCGATTACTTCAAGGGCGAAGCCATTGCGCTGGCGTGGGAGCTGATCACCGGGGTGTGGGGGCTGCCCGTGGAACGCCTGTGGTTCACCGTGTACACCGATGACGACGAGGCGGCAGCCCTGTGGCGGCAGGTGGGGGCGCCGGCGGAGCGCATCCTGCGCTTCGGCGAGAAGGACAACTTCTGGGCTATGGGCGAGACTGGGCCGTGCGGTCCGTGCTCGGAGATCCACTACTACCAGGGCAAGGACATGGCCGGCAACCGCGCCGAACTGGTCAATGGTCCCGGCGACGACACCATTGAGATCTGGAACCTGGTGTTCATGCAGTACGACCGCGATGCGGCGGGGCAACTGCACCCCTTGCCGCGACCGTGCGTGGACACCGGCGCGGGGTTGGAGCGATTGGCAGCGGTCATCCAGGGGGTGACGAGCAACTACGACATCGATATCTTCGCGGGCATCCTGGCGCGGGTGGAGGAGATGGCGCAGCGCCAGTACAGGCCCGAGGGCGAGCACGCCCCCGCCTTCCGGGTGATTGCCGATCACGCTCGCGCCGCCACCTTCCTGCTGGCCGATGGGGTGGTGCCCTCCAACGAGGGGCGGGGCTACGTGCTGCGCCGCATCGTGCGCCGGGCGCTGCGCTACGGCCGCACTCTGGGGTTTGACGGCGTGTTCCTCGCCGACGTGGTGCCGGCGGTGGTCCAGGAGATGGGCGAGGCGTACCCGGAACTGGTGGAGCGCCAGCCGGTAGTGGAGGAGTTGCTGCGTGGCGAGGAGATGCGTTTCGCCCGCACCCTCAACCTGGGCACCGACTATTTGGGACGGGAACTGCGTCGTCTGAAAACGATCGGGGAGGCCAGGTTGAGCGGCGAGGCCGCCTTCCACCTGTACGAGACCCACGGCGTACCCCTGGACATCATGGAGGAGATCGCCCAGGAGGAAGGGATCGGCGTCGATCGCGAGGGGTTCGAAGCAGCGCTGGCGGCGGCGCGGGTGCGTGGCCAGGAGGGGTGGAAGGGGGATTTGCTGGCCCGTTTCCGCCAGGAGTACGAGGACTTGCTGGCCCGCGGGGTGACCAGCGAATTCTGCGGCTACGACTCCATAGCCCTGGACCAGGCGAAGGTGCTGGCGCTGCTGGGAGCCGAGGGCGAGGTGGACGTGCTGTCCGGCGAAGGCGAGGTGATTCTTGACCGCACGCCCTTCTACGCCGAAAGCGGCGGGCAGATCGGCGACCAGGGAACGCTCCTGGGCCGGGGCGTGCGGGCGCGGGTGACCGACACCCAACGGCCTTTGCCGGGGCTGGTGGTGCACCGGGTGGTGGTGGAAGAGGGGGTGTTGCGTCGGGGGGGCGAAGTTCGCGCCGAGGTGCACCGCGGAAGGCGCTTGGATACCCAGGCCAACCACACCGCCACCCACCTGCTGCATGCGGCGCTGCGCGCGATACTGGGGTCGTCCGCCCAGCAGGCCGGCTCCCTCGTGGAGCCGGAACGCCTACGCTTCGACTTCTCGTGGTCCGCCCCTCTCTCGCGCGAGCAGATCGAAGCCATCGAAACCCTTGTCAATCAGAATATTCGCGCCAATGTGCCGGTGGCGGCCGCGCACATGACACTGGCCGAGGCGCGGGCGGCGGGCGCCATGGCGCTGTTCGGGGAGAAGTACGGCGAGGTGGTGCGGGTGGTGAGCGTGGGGGATGGCACGGTGTCGCGGGAGCTGTGCGGCGGCTGCCACGTGCGGCGGACGGGGGAGATCGGTGTGTTCAAGATCACCGCCGAACGGGGCATTGCTGCCGGGGTGCGGCGGATCGAGGCGGTGACCGGCCGGGCGGCGTTGGAGTTTTTCCAATGGCTGCACAGCACCGTGCGTACCCTGGCAGCGACCGCCAACGTGGCACCGGAGACACTGGTGGGCGCCTGGGAAGCCATGGAGCGGCGGGTGAGGGAAGCGGAGCAGGAGGTGCGGCGGGCCAAGCTCGCCCTCGCCGCCGGCAAGGGGCAGGAGTTGGAGATCCGCGAGGTGGCGGGGGTCAAGGTGCTGGTGCGGGAGGCACCGGAGATGCAGCCGGCTGAGCTGCGGACCCTTGCCGACACCTTGCGTGCTAAGCTAGGTGAAGGCGTGGTGGTCCTGGGTATGGCCAGCCAAGTCGCGGCAACACTGCTGGTGGCGGTGACCGAGGAACTGTCGCAGCGTCTGCCGGCCGGGGAGTTGGTGCGGCGCCTGGCGCCGCTGATCGGTGGGCGGGGTGGTGGCAGGCCCACTCTCGCCCAGGCGGGCGGCAAGGAGCCGGCTAAGCTGGCGACCGCCCTAGCCCACGCGCCGGCGGCGGTGGAGGAGATGCTGGCGTGAGGGCCGTAGTGTGCGCGCTGCTCCTGCTGGCCGGCGCCGACGCGGGCGCGGGCGGAGGCATCATCGTGTACACCGGCCCCGACGGTTCGCGGCGGGTGGCCAACGTCGCTGCGGCGAGTCAGCCGGCCCGTGTGCCGGTCGCCCCCGAAGCGCGGCGCAGCGTACTCTGGCCGGTGGTGCAGGAGAGCGCGGCAAAGCATGGGCTGGACCCCCACCTGGTGGACCTGGTGATCCGCATGGAGTCGGGGTACAACCCGCGCGCCGTCTCGCCCAAGGGCGCCAGTGGCGTCATGCAGCTCATGCCGGGTACCGCAAGGCTTTACGGCGTCAAGGACGTGTTCGATGCGGTGGAGAACATTCGCGGTGGCACCCAGTATCTCGCCGACCTGTTACGGCGTTTCAGCTTCGATCTTCGCCTCGCCCTGGCCGCCTACAACGCTGGGCCGGAGGCGGTGGCGCGGTACAACGGCGTGCCGCCCTACGCGGAGACGCAGAACTACGTGCACTCCATCCTGGGCGCGTACAACGGCGGGGGGCAAACGCCGCGCCTGACGGGGGGCTTTGGGCGGACCCCGGCGGTGGCGCCTCGGCCAGTGACGGTGACGGCGGAGGGTTCGGGGACGCTGATCTCCAACGTGCGCCGGGGGGGCGAGAGCCTTCCCTTGCGACGTCTTTCTCTGCAGTGATGTAGGCGACGGGGCCAGGAGTCGCTACTATCCCTAACTCAGGTGGTGGATGAAGGAGTGGGCATGAGGATTCTCTCGGGCGTGCAGACATCTGGTAAGCTTCACATAGGAAACTACTTTGGGGCGATTCGCCAGTTCGTGGCGCTGCAGGATGACCCGGCCAATCAGTGCTTCTATTTCCTCGCCGACCTGCACGCCTTGACCACCGTCCACGACGGCAAGGCGCTGCGCCGCCACGCCTTCGAGGTGGCGGCGGCGTTCCTTGCCTTGGGCCTGGATCCGGCTCGCTCGGTCCTTTACCGCCAGTCGGACATCCCGGAGATCCCCGAACTGGCGTGGATGCTCTCCACCGTCACGCCCATGGGCTTGCTGCAGCGCTGCCACTCGTACAAGGACAAGACGGCCCAGGGGATCGTCCCCAGCCACGGCCTCTTCGCCTATCCTGTGCTGATGGCCGCTGACATCCTCATCGTGGGGGCGGATCTGGTGCCCGTGGGCAAGGACCAGAAGCAGCACTTGGAGGTGACGCGGGATATCGCGGGCCGCTTCAACGACACCTACGGCGAGGCGGTTTTCAAGTTGCCGGAGGCGATGATCCTGTCCGACGTTGCCGTAGTCCCGGGCATCGACGGCCGCAAGATGTCCAAGTCCTACGGCAACACCTTGGAGATTTTCGCCCCCGAGAGCGAGCTGAAGAAAAAGGTCATGTCCATCGTCACCGACTCCACGCCCGTCTCCGAGCCCAAGCCCACCCGCGGCAACACCCTGTACACGCTGCTCAAGCTCTTCACTCCGCCCGAGGAATGGCCCGCCACCCGGCGCTGCTTCACCCAGGGTGGCACAGGCTACGGCGAGTTGAAGAAGCGGCTGCTGGGCCTGATCCTGGACACCTTCCGCGACGCCCGCCGGCGGCGGGAGGAGCTGGAGCGCGACCCGGGGGCGGTGGAAGCGGTCCTGCGCGCCGGCAGGGAGCGGGCCATGGAGGTCATCTCCCAGGTGATGACCACCTGCCGGCGTGTGGCTGGCACTGGCCCGCACCGCGCCTGACGGCGGGTACGCTTGAGCGGCGCTGGCTGCCGAGAGGGAGGGAGCCGGGCGTCGAACTCCAGCCAGCGGGGGGCAAGGGCGCCCTCCTCCCTTGAGAACCCGGGCCGTGGCTTTCAGCGGCCGCGTCCCTGCGTCGGCTGCACTTTTCGTGGTCCTCTGGGCTTGACAGCCGGCTCGCCGCCGGCCGGCTGCCGCCTGGCGTTGGTCCTATGGCCGCCGGCGCGAGGCGCAGCGCATCTGGCGCCTGCCTTGCGACCCCTTGGCCTTGCAACCTGCTTTCCGATAACGGGTTGAAACAGCTACGGGGGTGCCAATCCCAGGTAGGAGCAGGACCTACCCTCGCCGCCGGGACCGCCTGGGCAACCCTGGGACACGAATCACGACGGCAAACTGGACTGCTGACGCAGTTCCGTCAGGGGGTATACTGACGACGGCAACTCTTGCCAGCAGTACGGGGCCACCGACAGCGGGTGTAACCCACCCTGCGGACGTGGGCATGTGCACAAGGGGCAGGATCTTGCGGGGGCCTGTGGGACCTCCGTCAGGGCGCCAGGAAACGGTCGCGTCGTGGCGTGGGGGGAACAGCACAGCCAGTTGGGCAACTGGGTTCAAATCCGGCGTGACACTGGGGAATACGTTGTGTATATGCACCTCCAAAGCATCGAGGAATGGGTACGCATTCCGAACGCCGTCACCTACCCGGGGCAGGTGCTGGGAGCGGTGGGTGAAAGCGGGACTGCCTCGGGGTGCCACGTACACTTTGAGGTTCAGACAGTTCAAAGTCTTCCCCGTCGCCAAGTGACTTTTTGCAAAACACCCTTGATCCAAAGATTTTTTCTCGGGTTGTTGAGCTAGAAAACGGAGGTAGGAATATGAAGAGATTCCTCGTGTGCCTGTTTTGGAGTGTGTGGTTCGCGGCTGGGACGCTTGCGGCAGACGTACTTCCTGCGTGGACCAGAGCAGCACGTTTCGATCCCGTAAGCGGGCAATGGCTGGTAGGGAGAGGACCCTCCTGGAGCTTTGCGAATACAACGGGAGAACAGGCCGCGAATCTTGCTTTTTACCCTGGCGGTTTTGTGGAAGGTGCAACGTTCGTCCCGACGAGAGTGCGTAACGGTTATGTTCTGGGTGTATTGGGCATTAGCGATGCCTTTGGATTCACAGTTCTGATGGATATTTTTGGTAGAGTGTTGTTTAAGGGACCACTCAGTCCAGCTTTCGATCTGCCGGAGGATGGGAGTGCCGTCCTTTGGGTTCTTGACCAGGGTGATGTGGCGTCCGTCGAGGAGTATTGCAATGAAGTGTTGCCCCACGGTTTTGCCGGCACCATGGTGAGGAGCTGCCCTCTACCCACAGGGCGCTGTGAGCTCGACTTCTACCCCGACAGCGAAGCCGGAAATGACTTCCGCACTCTTTCTCACCGCGATATCCTCGTCTCGCTTCGGGACGGCGGGTGGAGCCGATTGCGGCGAGGGCAGCGTCAGTGGACCAGTGCTGGTCAAAGCTGGCTGCGTCTCTGACACTTCTCGCCTCAACGTGGCGAGTTCTTGCTCGCCGACCCCACCTTGGGTAAGGTTTCTGTACATTCGCTAAAAGACGGGTCGCCGCTGTTCGCCTGGGAAGTTGCCAGAGACCCCCAATTCTTGCAGGCTTTTCTGGGCGAAGACGATGCGAGTAGGCTGGGGCGTTGGTGCCGACAGCAGAGAGGACGTGCAGGTACAGCGCCATTTGGCCACCGAGTACGTGCCGACCGGTTACCCGGCAGACTGGACGTGGCGGGTGGCTGCGGCCGGTCTGGACGGCGGCAAGAACGGCCTGATTTTGGCCAACGGTGACCTGCTCACCGCGGCGGGCAACGCCCACGGCTCCTCGGCGTTGGACTGCCCCCACCGCGGCTGGGTGTGGGTGGTTTCCCGGGCCACGGGGTCGGCCGCACGGGCTACGACGATCACCTCGCTGCACCCCGAAGCGGCGAAAGCCAGCGGTCGTCTCACCATCGGTGTTGAAGGCGATGGCCATTCCAACGCTTTCGTGTGCGTGGATCTCTCCGGCCCCGACAGGATGTGCTATCAGCTCCCTGCGAGTTTTCTCGAAAGCGACCCGAGATCGTCGTCGCGCGGACCGACCCGGTGAACGAGCGGGGGCGATGGACGGCCGTTGCTCCCTCTTTTGGCCCGCCCCTGGTGACGGCGCCTCGCCACTTCGCAGCGGCGTTGCCTGGGTGAGGAGAGGTTCCAGTTGCCCGTGACGAGCCAGACCCCCGGGGTACTGACCGGGAGGCATCTTGGCGCTTTCCCGCGGAAGCAGGGGAGTCTCGAAAAGAGCGCCCCCCCTTGAGCGACTCGCCCGAGGGGGCGGATTGCGGGCCGCCAGAGGTTTGAGGTTGGAGCGCCCCTCGGAACACCAGGCTCGAGGCGGGCGATGACGATGCCTACAACTGCTCGGCGCGCTCGATTTCGGCCCGGCGAGCCTTCACGCGGTCGAGATAGTGGCGGGCAATGAGATAGGCGCCGGCCAGCACGAAGAGCAGCGGCCACCAATCGGCCAGGAACGACAGATCAATGGGGTAGAACTGGTTGTACAGCAGCACCGCGCCGACCACCACGAGGAACACGCCGAAACCCAGGCTGCCGCGCTGGGTCGGCTTCTTGGCTCCCCCTTCCGGTTGAAGGTGGGGAACGTACTCTAGGTTGATGAACTGGGTCTGGCGGTAGGCGTCGATCACCGCGAAGAACCACACGAAGGGGATGAGGATGCCCAAATCCGACTTGTCGCTCAGGGCGATGGCGGCGGCAAAGGCGACGAAGAAGGCGATGCCGCGTTGATACTGGCCCAAATAGAGGTGGCCCAAGCCGGGGAAGAACGACAACACCACCGCGAGGCCCGGCGATTTGCGCGGCGGCGGCGCCGGCAGGGGCGCCGGCAGGGGCGCCGGGGTGAAGCCCGGCGGGAGGGGCGGTTGGGGCGGCAGCGGCGGCTGGGGTTGCGGGGTCTGCTGGCTGGGCTCGGTGGACATGATCACGACCTCCGTCTTCCTCCTGCTAAACGTCGCGTTCATTGGTGTGGTTCTGGCGCCGATCGGCGACGAGTCTGCGCAACTGAAGGTAGGTTTCCCGCGCCGTGTCCGCGACCCACGCGCCGGCCGTGCTGGCGTGCTCTTGCAGCCGGCGGGAGTAGCTTAGCACCCGGTTTTCCACCGCCGCACGGACGTAGGTCACGGCGCCGGCGATGCGGGAGCCGCCCCGATCGGCCAGGGCACCCGGGCTGCCGGCGAGGACCACGGTGAGCGCGGCAAAGAGGTAGGCTGCGGCGACCGCCAGCCGCAGGTCGAACACCCCGTGGCGCCGGCGCACGGCCAAGCGCTGCCGGGGGGGCAGGGCGGCAGCGGCACGCAGCCGGGGCGGCGCCTGGGCGACCCTGCCCACGTCGCGCAGGGTGGCCAGTGCCTCCCAGGTGGCGCGGCAGCGGTCGCAGGCCTGCAGATGGGCCAGAAAGCTGGACCGGGAAGCGGCGGGCAGGGAACCGCACAACGCGTCCCCAAGCTGGTCGAGGGCGTCTTCACAGGCGGCGGGAAAGCGCGGCATGGCGCGCAGCCGCCCCACCAACGCCGCGGGCGCGACGGCGCTGGCCACCACCTGGCCAGCCTCGGCCACGGCTTGCCGCCGGGCTACCGCCTCCCGGCACCCTGCACATTCTTCCAGGTGCTGCCGCAGCTCCTCCGGGAGCCCGCCAGCGACGGCCTCCTCTAGGCGGTGGAGCAACGTCTCGCAGCGGCTCATGCTGAGGCTCCCGCTACCGCCCGGGGCGTGAGGACGGTAGTCATGGCGGCGGCCAGCTCGCGCCGGGCGCGGTTGAGACGGGATTTGACGGTGCCCAGCGGGAGACCGAACTCCCGCGCCAACTCCTCGTAGCTCCAATCGGCGAGATCCCGCAGCAGGAGGAGCTGCGCCAGTTCTTCGGGCAGCTGCCCGATGGCGGCGCGGGCCAGCTCCAGCCGCTGGCGGCGCACCGAGACGGTGTGGGGGTCCTCGCCGCCCGGGAGGGAGGTGAGGAACTCGGGGTCCACCCAGGTGGCCCGTCGCTCCCGGCGAGATCGCCGGTAGGCGTCCACGAACAGATTGCGCGCCACCCGATAGGCCCACGCGCGGAACGACGACGCCGGTTCGAAGCGGTCCAGGTTCTGCCAGATCTTCAGGTAGACCTCCTGGGTGAGGTCCTCCGCCTCGCCGCGGTTGCGGGCAAAGGACACCGCCAGGCGGTAGATGTCGTTGGCGGTGGCGTTCACCAACTCCTCCCAGGCCTGCTGATCCCCGGCGCGACAGCGTGCGACCACATCGTTCAAACTCGCCTCGTCCATCAGACAGCACCAACGAAAGGAGGTGCGCTTAAGTTCACAACGCCACCATAGCAGAGTGGGTGGCGGTGCAGGGGGTAGGGAATCCGTCCACCGCACCGGGTTGTTGTGCTACCGTAGGCGACCATTGGGGTCGAGAAAAGGAGTCATGATCGTGCAGGCAACTAGTCTGACGGACAGGGTACGAGAGGCACTGCAAGAGGTGCGGCCGGCGCTGCAGATGGACGGCGGGGACGTGGAGCTGGTGGAGGTGGTGGACGGTGAGGTGCGGGTGCGCCTGATGGGGGCCTGCGGCGGGTGTCCGATGGCCACCATGACCCTGGTGGGGTTTGTGGAGGAACGGGTCAAGGCGCGAGTTCCGGAGGTGCGGCGGCTGGTTGGGGTGTAGCTCTTCCCGGGTCTTCGGGAGCATTGGCGAGAATCAGTGGCCCGCCAGCGCTCGCCCAGTGGGGGTGCACGCCGGCAGCGAAAGGAGGATGGGACTGTGAAACGGAGTGCAGCGACGCTTATCGTCGGCGTCCTCAGTGTGACGTCGGCCTTTGCCGGTTTTTACTACGAGTCCAAGACATCGACCCAAGGTGGCAAGGGTGCGGAGGCTCAGCGTGCCACGGTGAAAGGGTGGGTGGAGGGCAACAACGCCAAGGTTGAATTGGTGCAGAGCGGCAACCCTCTGCTGCAAGAGGGCGGCTACCTGGTGACCAGGGACGGCGGCGACACCGTCTACTTCGTCAACCCGAAAGAGAAGACCTACGCGGTCTACGACCTGCGGGGCGTGATGCAGTTTGCCGGTGGGGCCATGAAGATGGTCAACATGAAAATCACCAATCCCACCGTCGAGAAGCTGGAGGAGAAGCCGGGGCCGGTGCTCCTTGGCCTGCCCACAACCTACGTCAAGTACCGCACCACCTACAACATGTCCATGAGCGTCATGGGGTTCAAGAGCGAAAACAAGACCGAACAGGTGCAAGAGGTGTGGGCGACGCCGGAGTTGGTCGCCAAGGCCTTCGGCGTCTGGCTGCGCAAGGAACCCCCGGTCACGGGCGACGAGGAGTTAGACAAGCTCATGAAGATGGAAATGGGGAAGATCAACGGCGTGCCCTTGAAGATGATCACCACCACTACGACCACGGACACCAAGAAGGGACGCACCGAGACCACCACGGTCACCATGGAAGTGACCACGCTGCAAGCGGTTCCCGTGCCCGAGAGCACCTTTGAAATTCCCGCGAGCTATAGGGAGACGCAACTCTTTCCCATGGGCGGCAAGGAGGGTGAGCAGGGAGAGGAGAACCCCTTCGCTAAAATGTTTGGCGGTAAGAAGAAGGGGTGAGAGGGGAGAGCGAGGCGCGGCAAGCGAGACAATGGGCGCCGCTGCCGCCGCCCCCGCAGCCAGGGGAACCCGTGGTTTCGCCATCACCCAGCTGGACTAGGTGACCGTTGGGCGCCTCGCGCTCACCGCGGCGAGCGCAGAACCGGTCGCGGGGAGCGCGACAGCTCGTCGAGGACCGCAATTTCACCGGTGCGGCGGCATTGCGCCGTGCCCGCCGCGACCGTCACCTGCCAGCGGTAGGTACCAGGGCTGGTGAAGGTGTGGCGCACGGCGACGCCGTCCTGGCTGGCCGAGCCGTCGCCCATCTCCCAGGTGACTACCGCAGCCTCTGCACAGCCGGCGGCGTCCACGGCGACGGAGAAGGCCACCTGGCGGCCGGTGGCCGCCTGCTCGGGCGCCGCAACGTCACACGCTAGGGAGCAGCCGCCGGGGGCCAAGGGGATGCCTTGTGCCCGCCAGCCGGCCACGTTGTGGTGGTGGAGGAGGAGGATCCCCGGGGAGCCGTGGGCGGCCAGGCGGGCGGGGTCTACCGCCAGGGTAAGCCGTGTTCCCCGCCGTCCGGTGAGTAAGAACCCGTGGGGTCCGGCGCCGCCCTCCAGCCGCACGCCGGGGCGGGCCAGGTCGTAGGTCAGCCAAGGGGAGGAAGCGGCGTCGGCACGCAGCCGGTAGCGAATGGTGCTCCCTGCGCCCAGCTGCAGGTCGGCGACGCGGGCGTAGAGCACCATGACGTCGGTGAGGAAGGGTGCTGTATCCCGCTGATCCGCTGCGGCTCCGTTGAGGGGGGAGGTGGTGGCGCAAGTGGTGGTGCCGGCGCGACACAGCTGAGCGACGAAGACGTCCACCGGGGTGTTGCTGGCGTTTTGCGCACGGGCCGCATCGGTGGCTTTGAGCGTCCAGTCGGCGCGGGAATCCCCGTCGGTGTCGATCTCGACGCTGACCGAGGCCAGGTGGGGAGTGGTCCACACGCTGGGCAGGGCCACGCCGAAGGCCACCAGCGCCTGGCCCATGGGACGGTCGGGGTAGTCGGTGGCGATGCCCGCCCACATGGCGCCGCCACCCTGGGCTTGATACTGCCACTCCAGGGCGGTGACGGCGGCGTCTGGGTGGCTGCCCCCCGCCAAGTCTTGACCTGCAAGGTCCAGGGATACGGTGCTCATCCCCGCTGATGGAGCCAGAGCGGCCTGGCGGGCCCACAGGGTGGCACGGCGGCGGGGCGCCGCGTACACCGGCAGCCGCACTGGGCTGCCGCGCTCGGGTGTGAACACTACGTGACCCGCCTCTTCGGCCAGCCAAGCGCGCGGGACGCCTCCTTGAGTGGGCGAGAGGTCGGCGCCCCGCTGCTGGGTCATGGCGGCAGCGTTCACCGTCAGTACCACCTCCAAGGTGGCGGAGGCGTTGGCGGCCAGGTGTAGCGTGGCGGGCACTGGGTCGATCTCCACCCCCGGCTGGTCTACGCTGGCCTCGTAGCTCACTGCAAGCTGCACCGGCGTGGCCGTCTTGTTGACCACCCGCACGGTGCGCCTGTCGCGATGGCGGACCACCACCTCCGGAGAGGCGAAGGAGACTCCCACCCGTCCCGGAGAGGACGGCGCCTCTAAATACGCCAGGATTCCCCCTTCGGCGGCGGCAGCCAGATCCAGCCGCCCCGCCCCAGCCCGCGCGGCGCCGTGGCGGGGACCGCTCTGCCCGGGGTTCACCCACACGTCCGGGGTGGCGGTGTTCATCACCAGCGCTTTCAGCTCCTCCACGCTCCAGGACGGGTGGAGCTGGCGCAGTAAGGCCATGGCGCCGGCGAGGTGGGGAGCGGCCATGGAGGTGCCGGACAAGGAGCGCCCCGCCCACCCGGAACGGGCCTCGGGGGCGAAAATGGAGGTGCCAGGAGCGGTAAGGTCGGGTTTGAGGGCGAGGTCCTCCAAGCGCGGACCGCGGGAGGAGGACGAGGCCATGGTGTCGGTGGCCTCCGGCGAGATGAGCCGGACCTGTCCCCGACGCGCCGCGGAGAGCACAGCGTTGACCGTGCCCGTGCCCAGCGCCGCCTTGAGGCGGTCGCCGTCGGCCAGGGAAATCATCATGGAGGGGATGGTGATGCCCTGGGCGTCGGCGTCGCTGGCCCCCATGACGATGGGTTCGCCGACGACGTTGTTGACCACCAGCACCCCTTTGGCACCGGCGTTTTGGGCGTTGCGCACCTTGCTGGCGAAAGTGCAGTCGCCACGATCCACAAGGGCGATGCTGCCGTTTACCGCGGCGGCGGCGGCACCCGAGTACGCGGCGCACCCCTTGGGGTTGGCCGCCGGGTAGGCCAGGGGGCCGTCTCGTCCCCCGTCACGGGCCATGTTCGGGCCAAAGCTGGCCTCCGCGGCGGGGTAGCGCCCGGCGACGGACGGCGGAGACAGGATCTCCACATCGGACATGAAGGAGGTGCTGTCCACCGAGTTGGCGACGCTGATCACCCGATCGGCGGCCGCCGGGCTGCCGTTGATGAAATGGGTGTCACCGGAGTTGCCCGCCGACGCCACGATGATCATGCCAGCGCGGGCGGCATTGTTGGCGATGGTGTTGTAGATCCCACCGCCGGCGCCGAAGGAAGAGCCAAGGGAAAGGTTGACCACGTCCAGACGATCGGAGAAGTCGCCGTCCTTGTTGGGGTCGAGGGCCCACTCCAGGGCCGCCGGGGCGAAGCCGGTGGAGCCGGTGCACCCGAAGACTTTGAGGGCATAGATCTGCGCTTGGGGGGCAACGCCGGGGCCGATGGCGAGGGCGTCCAGGTCGGTACCGACACCCCACGGCCCGCCGTACGTGTCACCGGTAGCGGTGACACCGTAGCCGGCGGCAATGCCCGCCACGTGGGTACCGTGGCCGTTGCAGTCCATGGGGTCACCGTCGGGCCGCGGGGCGTTGTTGCCGTTGTAGTCATCCCCCACGAAATCCCACCCGCCGACCACCTTGCCGGTCCAGGGCACCACGTGGTCGTCGAAGGAGTGGCCAGTGTAGGTGCCCGGGCCTCCAAAGGCCTTGTGGAGGTAATCCACCCCCGTGTCAATGATGCCGATCTTGATCCCTTGACCGGTAAGGGTGGTGCTCCACACCTGGGGGGCGCCAATGAGTGGGGCGGTGCTCACCATCCCCGGTGCGAGGAGGGGCAGCGGGTGGACCGCCTTGACTCCAGGGAGAGCTTGCAGCGACGGCACGACAGTCTCCGGCACGGCCACGGCGAGACCGTTGAAAACCCTCTGCAAGCTGTACAGGACCGGGGCGGCGGGGTCGAGGGAGGCGAGGGCGGCGACCACGGCGTCCTGTTGGCTGGCGAGGGCGGCGATGTGTTGACGCGTCTCGTGCGCTGTGGCGGGGGGCGCTGCGCCAGCGACCCCAGGGTAGGCCCTTCCGTGGCGGTTCCAGGTGGCCACGGCGGGCTCACCCTCCAGTTCGATCATGACCAGAACCCGTCCGCTCTCGCCGCCCTCCGTGGGGTGGGCACGCAGCTCCTGGGCCGGCAGCACGGTACTCGCCGAAAAGACCGTCAGGGAGAGCCAAGACAAGAAGCTGGGACGCACTTTCAGCACCTCCTCTCCCCCGCACCCCCCGGCTCAGGGGGTGTCCACAGGGCACGCTAACTCTCGCCCCCGGCCCAGGTCAAGGTATAGGACCCCCGGCGGCGCCCGTGCCAATCTTCGGCAATGGCCCTACAATGCACGCCGGCAGCAAGGGGAGGTGGTTCGTGCTACGGGCAACCCTAAGTGCCTTGTTAATGGTGTCGTTGGTGCTCCCCGCCGCTGGGGGGGTGCTGAGGACGCTGGGAGAGGTGGAGTACGACCCGGCTGTCCCGACCCTTCACAGCGTCGTAGGCTTTGATTGGGGCGAGGAGATCACCGATCCGGACCAGGCCCTGGCCTACGCTCGTGCCCTGGCCGCGGGCGCGCCGGAGCGATTGCGCCTGGTGGAATACGGCCGCTCCCTGCAGGGGTGGCCATTGTTGTTGCTGGTGGTGAGTTCCGAGGGCAACCTGGCGCTCCTCGACGAGGTCCGGGCACAACTGGCGGAGCTGGGAGACCCTCGGCGCAGCTCCGAGACGCGCGCCGCCCAGCTCGTCGCTCGCCTGCCGGTGGTGGTGTGGTTCGCCTGCTCGGTGCACGGCGATGAGCCCTCGGGCACCGACGCGGGGCTGGCCCTGGCGTACTACCTGCTCGCCGCTCGCACCTCTGAGGTGGCCAACCTCCTGGAGCAGGTGGTGGTGGTGATCGACCTGATGCAGAACCCCGACGGCCGGGCCCGCTTCGTCACCTCCAACCGCCAGGCCAGGGGTCTCGAGCCCGATCCCCACCCCTTGGCTGCAGAGCGCGTGCAGCCCTGGCCGGGGGGAAGGTATTCCCACGATTTGTTCGACTTGAACCGCGACTGGATCGTCCTCACCCATCCAGAGTCGGCGGGCCGCGTGGCGGCGATGCTGCACTGGCTTCCCCAGGTGGTGGCCGACCTGCACGAGATGGGTTCCGAGGATGGGTACTTCTTTGCGCCCCCCGCGCAACCCCATCATCCGTTGATTTCCAAGGAGCAGGCGGCACTTTGGGAGGAGTTCGGGCGGGCGATCGGGAGGCAGTTTGACGCCCGCGGCTGGCGTTACTGGACGCGGGAGCTGTTCGATGCCTTTTACCCCGGGTATGGGGAGAGCTGGCCCTTGTTCACCGGCGCGGTGGGGATGACCTTCGAGCAGGCCTCCAGCCGCGGCGTGCGGGTGCGCTTAGAGGACGGTTCTGTGTTGGCCTACGGCGACACGGTGGCGCACCAGCTGGTCGCCTCGTACACCACTGTGGCTGCCAGCGCCACTCACCGCCAGCGCCTGCTCCGGGCGTGGGCCGATTACCGCCGCGCGGCTGTCCGGGAAGGTGGGAAGCGGGCCTGGGTGTTGGAGGCCAGCACCGACCCGCAACGAGCTGCGGCCCTGGCGGATCTTTTGGTTCGTCAGGGACTCGAGGTGCAGCGGGTGCTGTCCGGGGCGAAAGGGTTGCCGGCGGGGGCCTACGTGGTGCCGGCTGCCCAACCCCTTGGACGGTTGGCGGCGACGCTACTGGAGCGTCACCACAGCATGGGGGCGGAGTTCGAGGCGGAGCAGGAGCGCCGGGATGCCAAGCGGCTGGGTGACGAGATTTATGACTTTACGGCGTGGTCGCTGCCACTGCTGTGGGGTGTTCCCCTGCGTGCCGGGGTGGAAATCCCGCCGGCCGCGGGGCTGGAGGCAGTGCGCGCCGGGGAACTCCCGGGGGGGCGCATCGTAGGAGCAGGCCGCGTGGCCTTTGTCGCCCGCTGGGAAGGTCCCGCCACGGCAGCGGCGCTGGTGGCCCTGCTGCGGGAAGGGATTCGGGTGGGGGCGGCCGAGAAAGCCTTCGTCATCGAAGGTCGGTCGTTTCCTGTGGGGTCGTTAGTCCTACGGCGTGCTGCCAACCCGGAGGATCTGGTTGCCCGACTCATGCCCATCGCCGCCACCACCGGGGTGGAGTTCGTGGGGGTGGATCGGTCCTTTGCCGACTCCGGCTTGGACTTGGGCTCCAACCGGGTACGCCGGCTGCGGCTTCCGTCGGTGGCGGTGCTGTGGGACGAGCCCACCTCGCCGCTGTCGGCGGGGCATTTGCGCTTTGCCCTGGAGCGCTTCCTCGGCTGCCCGGTGACGGCGCTGCGCGGGCGCTCACTGGCGCGGGCGCGCCTGGCCGATTTCGACGTTGTGCTGTTGCCTGACAGCTGGGAGCGAGGGCGCTACGGAGAGATTCTGGGGGAGGCGGGGGCCAGTAAGTTGGCAGCGTGGGTGCGGGAAGGGGGGGTGCTTATTGCGGTGGGCAACGCGGCGGCGTGGCTTACCAGTGAAAACGTGGCCCTGCTGGCCTCCGGGTTGGAGAAGCGGGGGGGGGCGAAGGAGCAGATGGCCGAGAAGACCCCTCAACCGGCGCCAGGGGGGGGACGCATCGACCCGTACGGGGAAGCGGTCCGACCCTCCGAGGAGGACCCGCCCGCGGTGCCGGGGGCCATCCTGCGGGTGCTGCTAGACACCGAGCATCTCCTGGCCGCCGGCTTCCCCGAGGGGCGGCTGGACGTGCTGGTGAACTCCCGCCGCATTTTCACCCCCCTCAAGCTGGACAAAGGGGTCAACGTGGGCCTGTTTGCCGGTAAAGACGAGCTGGTGCAGTCGGGGTTCGTGTTGGCGGCGTCGCGGGAGCAACTGCCCGGCAAGGCGTACCTTATGGTCCAGAAGCACGGTCGCGGGACGGTGGTGGCGTTTGCTGAGGATCCCGCGGCGCGGGGTTTACCCCGCGCCACCATGCTGCTGTTGGCCAACGCGGTGCTCTTCGGGCAAGCGCTGTAAAAACCCGCGGCGAACCGCAGTCAAGGGGAGCTGGGAGGGAGATGCCATGGACGATTCCGGGTCCTTCCGGGTGGAGTCGGACACCCTTGGCGAGATGCAGGTGCCTTCGGAGGCTCTCTACGGCGCGCAGACGGCCCGAGCGATCGCCAACTTCCCCATCTCCGGTTGGCGCATGCCGGCTCACTTTGTGGCCGCACTGGCCAACATCAAGGCGGCCTACGCCCGCGCCCACGGCGAGCTGGGGCTGCTGCCGCCGGTCCTGGCCGACGCCATCGTCGCCGCCGCCGAAGAGGTGGCCAGGGGGGAGTGGCAGGACCACTTCCCCGTGGATGTGTTCCAGACCGGTTCGGGCACCTCTTCCAACATGAACGTGAACGAGGTGGTGGCCCACCTGGCCAACCGCCGGCTGGGGGGGGACCCAGCCGCGCACCGCCCGGTTCACCCCAACGACCACGTCAATTTGGGTCAATCCTCCAACGATACGGTGCCCGCGGCGTTGCGCCTGGCCGCCGCTGTGGCGTGGCAGCGGGAGGCCCGCCCGGCGCTGGCTCTGGCCCTATCCCACCTGAGCAGGCTCGCCCATCGTCATCGCCAGACGGTGACCCTGGGCAGGACCCACCTCACCGATGCCGTGCCCACCACCTACGGCCGCGTCTTCGAGGGGTGGGCGGCCCGCCTCGCCCAGGCGATGGCCAGGGTGGACGGATGCCTGCCGCGGCTGCTGGAGCTGCCCTTGGGGGGCACTGCGGTGGGCAGCGGCGCTGGGTGCGACCCCCGGGTGCCGCCCCGCGCCCTGGAGCTGCTGCGCGCCTCTTCGGGGTTTCCAGTCACCCTGGCACACGGGGCAGCCGGGATTCAGGCCCAGGAGGCCGCCATTGCCTTCGCCGACGACCTGGCAGCGGTGGCGCGCGTTTTGCTGGCGGTGGCCAACGATCTGCGGCTGCGCGCCAGCGGGCCCTTCGGCGGGCTGGCGGAGCTGCGCTTGCCGGCTGTGCAACCGGGCTCGTCCCTCATGCCGGGCAAGGTGAACCCGGTGATACCCGAAGCGGTGGCCCAGGTGGCCATCCAGGTGGAGGGGTTGGCCACCGCTTGCCGTCTTTCGGCCACCCTCCACCAACTCGACCTCTCCCACGCCAACCCGCTGCTGGCGTGGAATTTGGACACGATGTGCCGGCTACTGGCGGGGGCTGGCCAGGTCCTTGCCCAGCGCTGCCTCGCCGGCCTCGACGTGGACACGGCGCGGGCGCGGGCGTTGGCGGCCGCCAGTCCGGCGCTGGCCACGGCGCTGGCGACGCGGGTGGGGTACGAGGGGGCGGCGGCAGTGGCAAGGGAGGCGCAGGAGCGGGGCGAGTCGGTGGCGGCGGTGGCTCGGCGGCTGGGCGTCCTGCCCGAGGAGGAGTTGGAAGCAATTCTCGATCTGAAGCGTCTCGCTGGTCTCAGCTAGGGTTGGGGCTGGCGACCGGGCGGCACGAGGCGAGGTATGATGCTCCCCCAGCTCCCCAGGACTGGAGTGAGGCATGTTCTTCATCTTCCCCACCGGACACGAGCAGGCCACGGTGCGCAGGTTGCCATGGGTAACCATCGGCATCATCGCGCTCAACGTCGTCCTCTTCCTGGTAGTCGGTCTGCAGGCCTCCAGCCTTGAAAAACGCATCGCTCGTCAGTTCGAGCGCGTCTTCCAGTACTGGATGGAACACCCGTACTTACAGGTTCCGCCGGCGTTGTTGCACGAGAACCTGTCGCCCCGCGACCGGGAGCGAGTGAAGCTGCTCCGAGAGGCGTTTCAGCAAGCCGCGCCCGAGGACGCCGAAGAACGGGCCCGCCAGCAGGACGAACTCAACCGGCTCGCCCAGGAGGCGTTGGCAACGCGAGATGAACACCCGTACTTCTCGTGGGGGTTGATCCCGGCTCACCCCACCCCTTGGGCGTTCATCACGTGCATGTTTATACACTCCGGGTGGCTGCACCTGGTTTCCAATATGTTCATTTTTTTCCTGGCGGGACCGGCGGTCGAGGACGTTTACGGCCGACCGCTGTTTACCGCCCTGTACCTGATGGGTGGCGTGATCGCCAGCCTCGTGCACGTGGCCACCTTCCCCGCCTCACAAGCGCCCCTGGTGGGAGCGTCGGGTGCAATTGCCGCGGCCATGGGAGCATTCATGGTGCGTTTCGCGCGCACCCGGATTCGCTTTTTGTACGTGCTCTTCTTGCTCCGCGCTGGGACGTTCACCACCCCGGCCTGGTTCATGTTGGGGCTGTGGTTGCTCCAGCAGCTCTTCTACGCCTCTTTGGTGAGTGAAGGGTCGGCGGTGGCGTACGGGGCGCACGCGGGTGGGTTCCTGGCCGGGGCGGTGGCGGCCCTGATCATCAAGCGTTTTGGCGTGGAAGAGAAAGTTATCAACCCGGCGATCGAGAAGGAGATCTCTTTGACCCAGCACCCGGCGCTGGAGGAGGGTATGGCCCTACTGGTGCGCGGGGAGTTGGAGGCGGCACGCCAGGTCTTGGAGCGCGGGCTGGCCGCGGAGCCGCGCAACGCGGACATTCATCTGGCCCTGTGGCAGACCTACGTGAACGAGAAGCGCGGGGGCGACGGAGCCCGGCATATGCAGGCGGTCATCGACCACGAGCTGCGTAGCGGGGAGCACCAACTTGCCCTCCAACACTGGCGCGAACTTCGTCAGCACGCGGGTGTCTCGGGATCCGCAATGTCGCGCCGTGCGCCTGGCCGCGGGAGTGGCGGCTGCCAATCCGGAGGCGGAGATCGAGATCCTGCGCACCCTCATCGGCGACCCTGAAGGCGAGGCATTGGGAGACAAGGCGGCGCGCCGACTGGAGACCCTGGGCGTGAGGGCCGAGCCCCTGCCTCCCCCGCCACCCCCACCCTCCGACGAGCCGGCTCTGCCTTGGGAGAAGCCTGATTCCGCTCAAGGCGCGCGCGAGGGACCCCCAGTATTCGAGGTTGAGGTGGTGGTTCCTGAGGCGCACAGCGAGGACGGGCTGCTGCTGCGCGGCGGCGATGCCGGAACCGAGCTGGCCTCGTTGGCGGATGTGGCGGCAGTGGCGGCAGTGGGCATTACCGGAGAGTTCCCATGCGCGGGCGCACCCGGATAGATGAAACAGGCGTAGACTTGGCGACGCGCTGGCGGCACGGAGGTCGGTGTGTCCTTGGTGCGGGCGAGCCCGTGAGAGAGTTTGACCGGAGGCCC